>JACCDG011473422.1_pt1 | contig 61664 bp, 78 predicted proteins | sample 7442471 | NCBI WGS metagenome assembly JACCDG01 (sample SAMN15323444, study PRJNA562643) | freshwater metagenome | isolation source: river surface water | place: USA:Blue River Watershed | collected 2017-08-17 | reverse complement strand
TTACATGAGTTTTGCTCACTCATCACCTCCAGAGTCCTCCCCCGCTGCCTTCTTCTCGATGATGAAGACGTTGGGGTAGTTCGCGTACCAGTCGGGGTTAAGCGACTTAAGGCACGGTTCGCAGGCTTCGTCGACCAACACAACGGTTGAGCGGGACGACTCAGTTGCGACAGTACTTGCACCTGCCCTCACACACATGTCTGTGTAGGCTCCGACGAATCGGAAGACATCGGTGGGGTAGTTGTTGTCTTTGCAGGTCCAGATGATGTTCATACCACCATCCGGACTGTACTTGGTGACCTTTTTGTAAGGCACACCAAGTTCGTCGAGTAGTTCGGTGATGCAGTGCATCGTGGAGCCGGAGCCGTTGTTCTCCACCACGACGCAAGACCAGCCGAACTTTTTGGCCAGTCTGATTTGCTCAAGCGCTGCCTCGACAACAGCGTTTGAGATCATGAACTGATACTGCATGTCGTTGATCACGAGGGTAGTCTTGCGACTATTCCATCCCTCGATATCAGCGGACGGTATGAACGTCCCGCCTCTCGGCAGACGCAGTCGCTGAGCCAGTCCGTACATGTGGACCTCCTTCACGTTTTTGTTTCGTGTTGACGATTTCGACATTGGCTCCGCCTGGAAAGCGTGACCAGTCGTTTCCTTCGGTGTCGTTGCAAGCGTTTGCCAGCACCTGATGATGCGATTCGACGAACATCTCGCGCATACGACCGACCGTGTGAGTGACGCACTGATGGGTCTTGACACCGAAGTATCGAATGACTCTGTGGTCCCAACCGGTTTGTCGAAGCACGCGAGAGATTTCGCTATGCCCACCAGGAGTGGTTTTCGTGGCTGTGATGTAGACGATGCCGAGCGATTGCATTTTGTCCAGGAGCCGTTTGAAAGTGCGGCTATGAGGACTGCGCGGCTCGCTTTTCATTTCGAGCACGATAACCGGTGACTTCGTGCGTGCAGCTTCTGCAAGGACTCTCTCCACTTCGCCGACGATGGCGTGAGCGGAAGCCCAGCGAGGCTGCATGTCGATCATCACGTACAATGGCACCACTTGCCGTTCTTCATGCGTGTGCATGTTCTGCTCCTTTCAGTTGCAGAGTTGATACGGTTTGAGGCTAGTTGGTTGCGTTTAGTTCAGGTTTTTATTCCAATTCGATAGAGATAGTGATAGATAAATCCACCCTATGAGAAAATCCGCGTAGAAAGCAATAAAAAGCTCATAGCTTCAACTTTGCAAAATGACTTATCCCTATTAATTTTGAATTTTACTGCTAGCGAATGTGCGATAGCATTGCTGCTAAAATCATTAGGTTTCGTTTCTTGGAGAAGAGTGATGTCTGCCAGAAGAATGGTTGTGTTCGGCAGTTTGAGCCAAGATTTCGTGGTCAATGTCCCGCGTTTGCCTGCCAAAGGAGAAACCATTCGAGGAACTGATTTTGGCATGTTTGCCGGTGGCAAGGGCAATAATCAGGCGATGGCAGCAGCCCGTGCAGGCGGCGATTTGGTAGAAGTCGTAATGGTTGGCCGAGTTGGCGCAGATCAATTTGGCGACATGTTGATTGAAACTTTGAAGAAAAACAATGTCGACACCAAATTCGTAAGCAAAGACGAAACAGTTGGAACAGGCATTGCCCTGATCACTGTCGATGCTGCTGGCGACAACAACATAGTGATTGCTCAGAGATCCAATTTGGCACTGAGTGCAAATGATGCAGAAAACGCTCGATCGGTTTTTGATGGCGCAGTTACGTTGATGCTCCAGTTGGAAGTGCCATTCGAAGCAAATATCGCCGCGGCAAAATTAGCGCGAGAATACGGACACATGGTGCATCTGAATCCCGCACCAGCTCCGGTTGATGGCGTTATTCCCGATGAGTTGTGGGAATTAGTCGATGTGGTCACACCTAATCAAACTGAAGTTGCACTGCTCTCTGGTATGGAAGTGACCGACTTGCACACAGGTGTCGCAGCTGCGCAAAAGCTCAAAGACAAAGGACCCAAAGTAATTATCTTGACTATGGGCTCAGAAGGCTGTGTCTTGCTTCAGTGCGACAATCCGCCTGAAATATACAAACCGTATTCTGTCAATTCTGTGGATGCCACCGCTGCTGGTGACGCTTTCTGCGGAGCTCTTGCTGCTGGATGGACACAAGGATTGGTGCTGGAGAAAGCGCTGGAGCGCGCTTGTGCTGCCGGTGCCCTAGCTACCACTAAGATGGGAGCCGAGCCGTCGTTGCCAACTAGAGAAGAAATCGAAGAATTGATGAAGCAGAAGGTGAAGGTTTAGCCTTCCTCGAACTGCTTTTCTAATTTTTCTAGATATTTCAGAAAATGCTTTTTGTCATTGAATTTTGCAATTCGGAGGTAGCGGATCTTATCCAGAGCTGAAGTGTCTTTCGAGTCGATCAAAGATTTGTACTGGTCGATCGCACCTTTGATGTCGTCTGTATAGTAAGCCAAGTCGGCTTTTGACTTTTTTGCACTAAAATCCAGGTTTTGTTCGTCCGCTGCCAATGTCATTTTTACTGCAAAAGTGACATTGCAACTTAGAGAGAGGGCTAGAGAGATGAGAACCAATTTTCGCATTCCGCAATTTTAGCGTGTTGCGCTAACTAGCAGATAGATATCTTTAAAGGTCATATTAATTTCTAAAAAATGACTATTTTACACTTACCAATAAGTGTAGTGTGAAATATCTTCCGTCCACTCGTAATTATCTAAATGGCACTTAAAATACAGTAGATTAGCGCCTTTCACAAATTCACAGATGCATTTCGATGCAAGGTGTGAATACGAGTTAGATTGAAGAACTCGCGAGAGCGAGTGGTAATGCTATTTGCAGAAAGGAAACCACAATGCGTCTTAACGTGTTCACGTCACTAATCGTCGCTTTCACTGTTCTCGCGCTTGCAGGACTCGGCACCTGGACCTACTTCGCCCCGCTCGCCAGAGCCAATCCAGGAGTTCTCTACTTGGACCTCCTTGCGCTGGGCGGTGTCCTTTCATCACTCGTCGGCACATTGATGGTGACGATGTGGTGGCACGGATATCTCGCTTACGATGAGGGGCTCACACTGCGCTTTTACGCAGTTGGCTCTATCTTCGCTGCGTCGGTTCTGATCATGACTTTAGTCGGTCTCGTCGGGTTTCCCTACGGATTTGGCGTGTTGATGACAGGCGTCCTCGCAGTTTTCTTCGGGTTCGCCACCTTCCCTGACGTCTCGTCAAAAGGTTAACTGCAAGGCTTGAAGGAGAAGCTACATGCAAAAAAACGACGCAATGAAAACACTTTCTCGCCTGCTCTTGCCGGGTAAGGTATTTGTCGAAGTCGACGTGATCGCTCACCTGGCAAAGGTGGCGGGAACGACGCCTGAAGCAATCGAGCGAGTGCTCGAACACTCTGAACCTATCATCACCGGAACCGGCAATTTCGGTGCTCCCTTAATCAGGAGCTAACCTAAGAAAAGAGGGAGAAGTCGCATTCGTGCGATTCTCTCCCTTTATTTTCGAAGACGTTTTACTAAATGCCATAGTTGAAAGATCCAAAAAACAAGAAGCTAACAGCGCGTAAGCGCTGTCAGCCCCTTGTTCAGAAGGTCTGCTCCTTTAGTCGATGATGCCGTAACGGGCAAGCATCTCGCGACGCCGGACTGCGGGATCGACGCCGTCCTTTTGACGACGAGCGGTCCAGATGGCGAAGCCTGCGCTGATGACCGCCGGCCAGAAGGTCAGGTCGGTCGGGATGAGGACGTTGCCGAAGATCAGGATCATCAGGGGGATGACCATGCTCATGGCAGAAGCGACGAACGTCGCCTGACCGCCCTTGTGTCCCTTGCTGTTCAGCCAGTACTTCGCCTTGCCCGCGACCAGAGAAGCGATCGCGGCAGCGGCGGCGGACGAGATGATGACGATGAGGAGGTTCATGTGGGGGTAGTCCTTCTGTGAGCTTGTTGACGTATCCAACTCTCTAAGACGTCTTCAACCGCAATGGCTTAGCCACGACTTATGGTTTATCAATGGTTCATTGCACTTGCGGTTTAAGAGGGTTTAGGTCTCGACGGATTGGAAAGAAGGATAGTTTGACATTAAGTCGGGTTAAGGACGTAAATCCAGAGATATAGGCGGATCTAACAAAAACGGACTTGCGCTAGTTTGCGCTAACCAGTTTCCGGACAAGGAATTTTCCTAAATCGTGGGACGGGCTTATTTGGTTGGCAACACTGCATTTGGTGTCATTCGTTGTGATTTAAATAAGAACTTGTGGTTTTGGAGCTGAAAAATGAAATTATGACTCCACAGTCATATTTTTGACCGAATTTTATGACGCCACAGTCATAATCTCATTTTCGAGTGGCAAAACAGGTTGAAATCCCATAATTTTGCAGATGTAAACTTGAAAAAACGGATTTCAAATAAAAAGTTTGCGCTAGCTGCGCTTGCGCCTTAATCAGAAATTGGCATGGGAATCACCCCACTTAGATCAGCTTTAATAGAGAGCACCATCTGGTTTCATGAGCTTCTCCAAGACTAAGTTATAGACGTCTATCGTTTATTTCCATTCGAAGAGTAAAGCCTCAAAAGCCACTACAAGCCACTACAAGCCACTACTCATAAAAGCTTTCTCTCCGATTTATATCGGATGGAAAAAATCGGTAGACAAAGTGACGTCAAACTTCACACCCAACTCGCAAGAGAAAGGCTCGAAAAATGACTGATCGTCTCACGCCTCTCATGAAACATGTTTGCGCCGTCATCGACCAGGTGGGTTCCGTTATCGACCCGACCATGCGTGTCACAGCCTGGGGAATCGATGTCGCTCGTGTGCACTTCGGTGAGAACAAGGAGCAGTTCGCGCTCTTCATTCTGAATCTCATCGGCGTCTACGCAAAGCGCACTGACAAGTTTTCCAAGCCGAGCAACTTCGATGTTGCTTATGCCTTCGAGCAAGGCAAGAAGGTTTGCGATGACATCGCGATCTTCGGCAAGGGAAACAAGCTTCTTCTGGCTTCCTGCAACTATGAGTACGGTAAAGCAGCCAGGGATGCCGGTCTTAAAGAGCTCGCCACAGAGTTCCTCGAGACGGCGCAACACCAGCCTTCGATGCAGCCCCTCCCCGAGCTGATTTTGAAGGAGCTGGAAGTCATCTATCAGGAAGAAGCGGCGGCGAAAGGTTGGTGTCCGAAGCTGGCTTCGGTGCTCGAGCAGTTGCTCGACGTCGACCAGCTCAACCCGGAGGAGGACAACGCCAGGCGGTTTCGTCTCGTCGAGCTCTACAAAGTGACGGGGCGATACAAGAAAATCCGGGAAGTGCTCTTGCCGCTTTGCCTGCGGTTGGACACTTACGACTACACGATGTTCCAGGTGGTCTGTCATGGTATGGCGGACTCGTTTTCCCTGGAAGGCAACCACGATGCCGCCGGCCCCTGGGTCGTGCGTGCATTGCAAATGCGTCCCGATCATCATCGCAACTGAGAAGGAGCCTTAATATGGCTGCAAACTCGAACGTGAATCCGCATGTCGTCATCTTCTTCGGCATCATCCTGCAAGACGCGCAGGGCGAGGCTGTGATGGCACCCTGGCTCAAAGCCGGGTTCAAGTGCGAAGTGGAATGGTGGGCTCGACTCACCGGCTGGGAACCCACCGTCGAAATCTACGAGGAGTGGGGCAAGTTCATCGGCGGCAAGCATCCTGGGCGTGAGGTGTTCGATCGTTACTTCGAACATCGCCGCGAATGGGGGCGCCTGCATCCGGCGAACTTCAGCTCGATCGCTCTGGGTGGACACAAGCAGGGCTTCACCGCCATCTGCGCCAACTTCACCTGCCACGGTTTCGGCGACACCAAGCCCGAGACCGCGTTCAAGCCCTCTGACCTGAAGATTTCTGCCGAAGACGTCGAGGCGTTCAAGCAGAACTGCATCAAGATGGGCGTCGAAATCGAGCCGAGCTGGCACTGCGCTGTCATCGAATAGGCGCAAGTGCAAAGTGGAAGACCGGGCGAACCCCGGTCTTTTACTTTTACAAGAGATTTTACTATGCAGAGTAGTAAAAAGGCAAAATAATAAAATCAGTGAAGTAACAAGGGCAAGAGCCTACCGCAACCAACGAAGAACATTGGTTATTGTCGCTCTTGCCTTGCATTCAAGCTTTATTCAAATGCTAGACTTTGCGCATTGCATTAAGCGCAGACCATCCCACAAGCGTGTCTCCATCGGGAGTTACATAAGTGAGATGCTTCGGGTGACGCCAGAATTTGACGGCACTCCAGATAGCCGCTGGAAAAACACCGACCGGATTTTTCTCTTTCAAGGCGCTTGCAATCGAAGTCTCGCTTGGTGCGATTACATCGATTTTGAGCAGCTCGCCGAATGCCGGAAGAATTTCGGGAAGTGACGAACCTTTCTGCACTGCCTGCAATTGGTTTTGCAGAATGTGACTGCGAGCGGCCATGAGCGAACCTCTCAAAATGGCTTCCAAAGCAAAAGCGTTGATACGCGCAGAGCGACGCTTGTTTCGGTAGCCGGAGAGATCTGATTTGTCCGATTCGATGATACCGCGGGCGGTTTTCTGGACCGAGCCTTTGTCGTGATTGGCGAGAATCATCGGCTTGGTCTGGCATTCTTCGGCAGCTCGCATAATGTCGAGCATGCGGTCGCGACGTTTATCTACGCCACCTGGAGAGAGGCGCAGGAAATGCTCTTGCAGCGTCAGTTCGGCTTCGAGCAACAGGCGGTGGAAGCGATAAGCCTTATACCACTGGGGTAAGGCTTTGATGACAATCAGCAACACAGTCGCCAGTATCAGAACCAAGATGGCAGTAAGAACAATTGTGGCCCTATAGCCGATGAGCAAGTCGAAGAGAGAAATCTCTTCGCCTGATACGAGTTTCCAGAAAATGACGCAGAGAGTGACGAGTATGCTAGCCATGATGCTGATTCGAAAGAGTCTCATGACGAGTTCCTTTTGCTAGTGATTGGTGCTCAAAAGGTAGTCAACGAATAGGTATGCAGCGCGAAGCTACATACCTATTCGCCTTAGTTTAGTTTGGTTCAGTCAGTCAGCGTGTCGGACCTTTCGGCATGTCCTTGTAAAAATCGACATAGCAGGCGAGGCAAGCCGACACGAAGCCTGCAAGAACGCAGCCGGCGGCGATGAGGTTGAAATACTCGGTGCCGGCGAAAGTTCCGGTGTAGACGACGACTCCAGCAAGATAGACCCAGAGCCAGGCGACCGCAGCCCACGCAAAAGCGCCAAGGAAGCTGAAAACGCTGCCCTTGACCTTGTTGAAGTTGATGATGCAGGACCGTGTCTCGTAAACGCACGCGGCGATGAGAACGAGGCACAGCAGGAGTTTCAAGAGAAACGCCATGGCATTTTTCCTTCTATTGCATTGATGACTACACAACCGAAGTTGCATTGAAAAGCTTGATTCATGAGCTATTTCGGGTGTGTCAGTTAATAGTGCAGTGAAGAGAAACAAACAATTAGATCTCCAACCTAGCAAAATCTGGTAACTCTTGACAAGTGTTAACTTGAATAGGCATATAGCCACTTCTGTGATTTTAGGTAGATCGAGATTAACTGCTGTTAATAATTTAAGGTGGTTAGCGTAACTAGTTCATCTTGAAAAGTTGTTTGGTTTGTTTTCTATCCCTAAGGAGGGGATAGTCTTTAGCGGCTGAGCGACCCGACCTTAAGCCAAAAACTTTGTCAAGAATGGTTTTTTGGGGGTGCAAAACGCCATAGTAAATCACCTTTTTCCTTCTTCTAAATCTGGATTTTTCGTTTCTAAAACTCAACAGTCAACTCAACAAAAACCGAAAGGATAAGCAGTGGATCACCACATGCATCATCACGGCGTCGAGCAGATGTTGATGGCTCCAGGCTGGCTTGTAACCACCCTTGGTGCTTTCTTCCTTGCAGCGACCGCTTTCTACCTCTATCGGCTGCTTTTCGCGAACCATGTTCGTGCAGCATACGGTTACTACGACTGGGAGAACGAGCTTGGTCATGGCATTTGCACTGCCGCGATGGCAACGCACCTGCTCATGATCGGACCGTTCTCCGCCGTAACCTGGGCGCTCATCCTCTACGCCGGCAGCGCCTGGTTCACTGTGCGTGCCGCTACCTGGGGTCGCAGGGTTTCGTACCCGACTAAATGGTGGTGGGACTGGAACCATGCAGCGATGTTCTATGGCATGGCTCTGATGTTCGCTCCCTGGAATCTCGGCGCCTGGTTCACCTGGCTCCAGATTGCTTACTGGGGCGGGTTCGCAGTCTATTACGGAATCGAGACGGCAAAGGATGTCCCCTTGGGCAAGCCTTTCTCGCTTGGTTCCAACCTGTCTCACTTTGCGATGTTCGCAGTCATGTTCGTCATGACCGCCTTCCCGATGTATCTGATGGCGCACTGACCTAGTCAGCTAGATTTAAGTCTGCAGCGGAGTTTGGAGGGGTTTTCCTTTCAGCTCCGCTGTTCGTTTTTTTTTTTTTTGCCATTAAAGGCACCGTATATGGTGCCTTGCGCTAGCCGCGCCAATCTTCATAGTTTGAACATTCTCAGAATGTATTTCCTTTCTGCAGCGCTTAGCCTAGTATCGAACCAATATCTACCTACGTCTCATCTCTCGTCCAGAATTTCAAACTGCAATTGACTTTCAAACCAAACCATACTGCCGCAAGAGCAGGTGCTTTGGTTCGGGACGCGCTTTGAGCGTAGAGCTCCGTGACATGTACATGATGGGAATGACTATGACAAACCAACGATGAAACCTCGGTTTCCTCTTGTAGACGCAAGGCTCCTATCGCGGTGAGCCTCCGTCTTTTCCCATCAACCAACCGCGCACGGAGGTGCCAATGGCACGCACAGATCACTACGTCGGACTGAATGCTTGGGCCAAAAAACTCGTCCACGACATTCATTCTGTAAGCGAAAAGGGCATTCGAACTTTCCAGGACGGGAGGCAAGAATCGTTCGATCGCAACGTCGAGGTCAACCTCGTTAAAGTGGAGCAAATCGGAGAAATCACTGTTATGCATTGTCAGTTTTTTCCGAGGCACCGCTACACAATGCCTGACGGCAGAGTGTACGAGGAATACTTGCAGGCAAGCCCCTGGTCGGGCGGACCGCACCTGTATATGGGTCTGAAAAGAGTGACTTATGGCAAGCGCAAATATATTCGCGTTGTCAAAGAATCGCTCTGGACGGATTCGGAAATGGGCTGCTAGTCGGACCGGAGGCGGATGTGGTGGTTGCGAAAGCGCCATCACATCCAGCCTTTTTTCTTTTTTTTGTAATTACTATAACGTACAGTAAAACAGCCGAGAACAAAAATGCAACCAGCGGCGGACAATAGTCTCGTCATCAATTCGGCAGCAGTTGTTTGAGCGAAAAAAGCGAGGCACCGCATGTGGTGCCTCGCTTCAGTTCGCTTATTTTAGCTTGTCGACTTTATTTGTTTTTCTGCTCGATGGTCAGATTGCGGAAGTGCGAAACAGCGTTACTTGCCGTTCCGGTTTCCACAAACTTGAAGCTGACCTTGTCGCCCGGCTGAAGGAGAGGCAAATCTCCATTCGCGCCGGATTTGATCGAGAACGTGCGGTGGTCGTTCATGACCTTGAAGACGAAAGTCTCAGTGCCATTCTGCAACGACCGACCGACGCGGAAGATTTCTCCTTCAAGAGTTTTCTCTTCCACAGATTTCGAGACGCCGGCGAGCCAGACCGAGTACTGCTGCAGACCTTCTTCCACGCTCGAGGCGTAGATTACGTTGTTGGTCGAAACAGACTTGGCGTGCATGAAGCCGATAGCTGCAAATGTTTCGCCCTTGCTTCCCTGGTCGTGCGTGTAAATCGCAACGTAGGTAGGCTCGCCGTTGATGGCGTAGAGCTGGATTTGTTTCACCTCGTACTTCTTCACGTTACGCTCAGTGCCAGAGAAGGTGTTCTCCACGACTGAACCGACTGGAATGCCGTTCATGCCAGGATAATAAACAGCCTTGTTCTCGCGAGTCGAATAGAGCAGAAGTCCCGTTGCCGAGCCGTCTGCGTTGTTGACTGAACTCATCGGCATCGAGTAAACCGACTGGTTGGCATCGTTGAAAACTAGGTCTGAGTCGGCTACTTCAGTCTGATTGATGCCGCCGTTGAATATACCAGTCAACCAGGTCGCATCCTTGTGGTGGTAGTGACCCCACCAGGTGGCGTAGTCTTTGCTCAGATCCTGAGGCAGGGTGCGGTCGACCCAAACCGGAGCTTTCTCCGGGTCGTAGTCCTTGATATCGCCAGTGGTGGCATCGACCACGATTAGTTTGGTCATCACTTCGCCGCCGATGACGAACTTCGGCACAGTGTAAGTGGCGGTCATAAAGGGGTGACCCTCGTCGTCGATTTCGATGCCGACGTCGCGGATGTTGCCCTGGTGATAGCCACGGTAGTAGACGTAACGCTCGAAATTGTGGTCCCACCAGCCGTTGGGGAGAACCTTGAGCGGCTTGTTGGTGAGCACTTCGACGGCGGGGTTTTCGTTCTCGGCTTCGACTTTGACATAGCCTACGCTGTCACCAGCGGCGCCGGTGAACTGGAGCCAACCGCTGCGATGCTGCAGCGGAGCGACCCAGTAGGTTTTGTTGCCGATACCAAGGCGAGTCCAAGAGTCTGTGTCGATGGTGTAGCGGCTGGAGAGCGAGTCCGCTCCGCTACCAAGGGCGGTGAGGCCGACGAACTGGGCGTAACGCTCGGTCACGACCTGGATTCGCTTCACATTGGTAGGAGGAAGCTTTTCGCTTTCCGGTGCCACGCGTACGTTCGCCAGAGCAGCCCACTCCTTGACGTTTGGAGTGCTCCAGCTATAGTAGCCGTACGTTACGATCCACGTCGTAATGCCGACGGCGAGAATCAGGAGCGCCATGCCGATTGAGGCCCATCCGCGAGTTTCCTCGTCGTGACCAACTTTGGTTGGTTGACCAAACGCCATGTTGAGCGCGCCTTTAAGGGCGAAGGCGATGATGGTAGGCATGATCATGCCGCCTTGTCCCCAGAAAGTTCCGGTGAAACTCGGCGTCATGAAGTATACGTAAGTGCTGTAGAAGAAGTAACCGCAGACTGCCGATAGAGCGAACGATATGGCAGTCTTTTTCACAGACCGGTAGTTGAGGTGAGTGAGAAGTGACGATCCGGTTGCGAAAATCAGGACCCATAGAAGGGTTATGCTCGTAAGAGACATAGTTTTCCTTTCGGTATTTAGTTGTTTCTCGTTTTCAGATCTAGAAATTGGACATGAACTGGAGCGAAGCTACGATTGCCGTCCAGCCGCTAACAGAGCCTAGAACAATAGCTGTGGACGAAGCGCCGAAATCCCGATGCCTGATTTCTACTACCAGTGCGGTGATGAACGAAAGAGCGGCGGGCAGATACATAGTTACGAAAGACATCGAAGACCCTGATGAATTTTGCCAGCCGTTCGTGGTAGCCAGCCAAACATAAGAGCTCGTGCTCATCAAAAAGAAGCCAGCGCAGTAGAAAGCCGCTCCGAAGAACTGGCTCATCCACTGCTTGAAGTAGGTATTGCAGTTCATGCGCGACTGAATGAGCAGCCCGGTAAGAGCCAAAACAACAGCCGCAACAGCGTGAGTAGCGAACAACGTATTCATGCCGTTTCCTTTTTCAATTTTGGTTGCCGAACTCGGCTTTGATTCTGTCTGGATAAGTGGACAGATCATCTTTGCTGATGCCATAGACTTTGCTATACACCCGACGAAGAGAGTACATTCCGTGACCGTTTGGTATCAACCATTGTTCAAGATACGAGGTCGTTCCAGTAGCGTGTCCTACACGGCTTATCGAGTTCCGGGCGTAGTCGAGCATATATTTCGAGTCTTTATCGCCTAAAGCGGTCGATGCTGCATTGAGTTCTTCGTCGTTTAAAAGTCCGTCCTTGTTCGAATCGAACAGGTCGAACTTTTCGGTGAGGAAATCGCGAACAGGGGTGCACCAGGCGAGATGGTAAATAGCTTGTTTTTTTGCTTCTTCGCGTCTTTCGATTTCTGAATAGACGGACAAGCCATAAATGATTCCACCAAACAGGGCGGTAATCGAAATGATAGTAAGCAATACTTTGACATGTAATCTTACTTTTTCGTTGGTGAGGTTCATTGGAGAAAACCTTTCGTAGAATCTCTTATCGCCATGCGACTGGATTAGTTCAAGATAGAGAGTTTTTGTTTCTGGTTTTAAGTGCTTATTGTTAGTAGTCGCATATTGATAAATCGACCCTACTAAAAGTGGTTAGATAAAAAATACAATTTACTTGTTTTGTGTTGACCATTATGGTTAAAAAATAGTCCATGAAGACAAACCGTAAGCCTGGCAGGGCTTATAGGCGTTTGAAAATCGGTTAGCGAGGCTCAGAGAGCTTCTAATCTAACTTAATTAAAGTTACTGGTTCTGCGTTTTTTGAAGAGCAACAAGATTTTTGCTCAACCGATATCGGTTCGCAGTTTTCTTGCGCAACTCTCTGCTTTTGCTTGAAGGGCAAGAGGTGACGAAACATCGTAAAAAGCTTTTTGCCGCCAAAGAAAATCACGGCAAGAAAAGGAAGTGCCTGAGCGATAGTTTGAAAAAATGGACCCCAGCAACATGGATGCATAATTTGATTTCCTATACCGCTAAAGCTAAGAACAACATTTTTTGTTCTGTTCGACGTTTTTGTTTTCCAATACTTCTAAGCCCATATCCTCAGCATTTGAACCTCGGCGTAGAACATTCCAAATCTCTTCCATAACGCGTTCTGCATCATCGGCTTTGATTGCTTCTACAACACAAGTTTCAAGATGTTGTTTGAGCATTAATTGTGCAGTCTTGTCCAAAGCGGCTTGAACCGCTTTCATTTGATTCAAAACGTCTATGCAATAACGCTCGTCTTCCACCATTTTTTGAACAGCGGTCAGATGTCCGATTGCTTTTGCAAGACGAACAGTCAGTAAGCGTTTAGTTTCCCCAGTTATTGCCATGGGCTTCAGTATAGCCCGCAACTACCCAAACGCATAACCCCGGGTGGGGCATGTTAATAGAAAATATGAAGTCAGGGGGTTAGATTGGCTACAAATGGCTCATATTCTATGAAGAATGTCTCAAACGATAATCACCGACCGAATCAAAAAGCTTGTCGCAAAATTCGACAGTAAAACAAACTATTTTGGATCTCTTCTGGTCGGAAGTCATGCACGGGCTAAACACAACTGGTACAGCGATCTCGACTTGCTGTTCATTTCGCGTGACGAACCAGAAAAGCATAACCGTTATCGGTTGTTGTATGACCACGAACTACTTGTTAGTTTGAGCGTATGCCAACTTGGCGATTTGGAAGAAATTTTTGATGACCCTTGTCAGATTGTTCAGAAATTGCAGGGTTTGCGCAATGCACAAATCATGCGTGATCGTGATGATCTGGTGATCACTCGATTGAAAGAAAAAGCGAAGAATTTCAAATGGACCGATGATTTGAAAACCAAGGCAAACCGAGAAGCAATCTATATTTTGCGTGGTAATGCCGAAGAGGTTCATAAAACACTTGGTGGTTTGGAGGAAAAAAATAAACACGCTATGCTGCAAGGGGCGTGGGGAATTTGTCTTGCCATGCCGCAAGTTCTGGCATTGCACTATGGCATTCTGGCTGAAGGCGATAGCAGTCTTGCCGAACAAGTAGTGAATAAAGCCGGTCGCACTTCTTTGTGGAGTCACTATTATTCGCTTGCTACGGGTGAAGTGCCAAGCTGCAAGCAGAGTTTGAGCCCGCTTAATACCCAGTCAATTTTTTCTGTCTTACTGTATAGCGAAACAGCTCGCATTCTCAAAGACGTGATAGAAGGCAGTTTTAATGAGAAAGAATTTTTTGATGTTGTGTTAGCAAAAATAGATGAAGTGCCGACAGTAAAATCTGCAGCAATGAGCGAATAATCGAATTTGAATTGTGATACCGCATATGGTGCTCAGGTAGGCAAATTTTTTTTACTGGAGAGGCAAGTTTTTCCTTCGTAAAGGAAGAACTAACCCCTCCATCTTGGACGGACATTTCAGGTCACCTCTTGTTCAGTTCAGTTCAGTTCAGATCAGTCCGAGCCGACGCTTGCGCTTCAGCACCTCGTGAACGAAATCGGTCGGCGTCTCTTCGAGCAAGCCGGTGCCCGGGAAACGAAGAGCCCAGTAGTAGATCTCGTTGGGGTCTCCCTTGAGAATGGGCTTCTCCTTGGAGACGATATCGAGGTTCTTCACGATTTCCTTGGCGATGCGCGTGTAGATGCGATCGCGAATGCCTTCCTGGGTTCCGCCCTTGGCCGACTCTTTGGCGTAGACAGCCATCGAGTTGAACTTGAGCTTGCGAGTGCGCGGATAGAACGAGCACATCAGGTTCCAGGGGTCGGCTTCCTTGTCGCCGAGCCCGTCGCCGCCGTTGCGGAAGTCGGAGCGAACGGTGACGCAGGGAATATCGAGGAACTTGGCGAACATCTTCTCGACCACGGTGCCCGAATCGAGCTCGGTGCCGTCGAAGTTGAAGATAGCAAGGTCGCACGCCATCACAAGACGCAGGTCCGCATTGCGGATGCCGGCGGCGCGGTGAGTGGGCAGTTCGACGTTCTGGGGCAGGACGCACTTGTAGCGATTCTTCGACATCGTCTCGATGTACGTCGCCAGAATCTGGTTGCCGACGAGAGCCTTGTGGTCGAAGAGACCGCCGGCAAAGTAAATCGTCAGAGCTTCAGGCGAGGTGGATCCGAGGATGGAAGCAGTTGCGGGTGACATTATGTAGTCCTTTCATCAAATTGTGTTCTTGCAAAGCAGACAGAATCCAGAGGCATTACCTTTGTGTTGAACTGGACTGTTGATGACTGTCTGCTAGGTGTGTATGAGTTTAAAAACGATTTTTGGTTGAGAGAAACAATGAGGCTCACACCCTAAGAGATGGGGTAGTTCAATTGCTGTGATTGTCAAGATTTGGATACATTTTCTCTTGGTAACCCTGGTGTAGTTAGCGCTAGCGCCATTCTGGATGAGTTGGGTTTAACGTTGTGTCGATTTTGGAATGCAGCAATAAATGATCGATCTCGACTTTTGCATTCAGTCTCTACTTCAACAAAAGGTCGTTGAATACCGCAATGTGCAAGGTGGTTACACTCGTGCAAAGCGAAAAATAGCGACACTGGAAAGCGGCGAGCGAGTTTTCGTGAAAGCAGCAACCAGCCCAGAGACGGCATTGTGGTTGCGCGAAGAATATAACGTCTATCAAAATTTGTCGGCAGATTTTATGGCGAAATTTATTGGATTTTTTGACGATGCTGAAAATCCAGTTTTGTTGCTCGAAGATTTAAGTGATGCAATTTGGCCAAAAAAATGGGATGACAAAGAAATTTCTTTGACTGTTCAATTGTTAGATCGACTGAAGAATCTTAGTTTGCCTGAATCTTTGAAATTGCCAAAGCTGGAGTTGAAACGAGGAGAATTTGCAAGTTGGCAATTTGTCGCAGCAAATCCAGACTTATTTTTGAAATTGAACTTGTGCTCGAAATCGTGGCTGGATAAGGCATTGCCTTTTTTGATAGAAATCGACCAGTCTGCTCCACTTGCTGGAAATTCTATTTTGCATTTTGATATTCGCAGTGACAATCTTTGTTTTTTAGAAGAACGGGTGATTTTGGTCGACTGGAATTGGGCTTGTATAGGCAATTCTCGATTCGATTTGATTGCCTGGCTTCCAAGTCTTTCTAATGAAGGTGGTCCGGGATTCGACGAGTTAATTCCAAATCCAACCAAAGAAGATTTTGATCTTGCTCTACTACTTGCTGGATTTTGGGCTTATCGAGCTGGAATGCCGGAACCTTATCCGGACTCGATGCTTCGCGATTTGCAGTTGAAGCAATTGAAAGTTATTTTGCCTTGGGCGATTAGAGGATTATAGAAGCAAGTAATAACCCTATAAAGAAAACAGAGGGCTTTTGGACCCTCTGACTCTATGCTTATGAGTTGAAATGTAATTTACTGTCTAACCTAATCCACAATTTGATCATTTGGTCAAAGACCGTAGTTTTTAAAAAACTACGGTCTTCGATTTACGATCTATCTTCTTTTCTTAGCAGCTTTTTTAGCTGGTTTGGCAGCAGCTTTTTTAGCTGGCTTGGAAGCTGATTTAGCAGCTGGTTTGGAAGCTGTTTTGCCTTTTGAAAGAACCAAGGTTGGTTGTTTCGAGCGGCCATTAACAATATCCTTGAGCTCTTTTCCAGCGCGGAAAGCAGGAACTCTGGCAGCAGCGATTTTGAGTGGTGCCAATGTTCTGGGGTTACGGCCGGTGCGAGCTTTTCTCATGCGGCGTTCGAAGGTGCCAAAGCCAACCAAGGTTACTTTGTCGCCTTTTGCAAGAGCGCCGGTTACTGAGTACAGCATTGCTGAAAGTGTACGTGTGATTTCTGATTTGGGTTGCCCTGTAGCTTTAGCTACTTGCTCTACGAGCTCTGCTCGGTTCATTCGGTAGTTCTCCTTTTTGGGAAATGCTCATCCCAACTCACATGCAGGGATGATAACACTAGCGATCTGAATAGACAATAGATTCTGCCTCGAAAATCGAAAAAAATTTTTTGCTTGTACGATTAAGAATGGGATGACAAGCGAAAATTAGAGTTTGCGGCGGGGAACAATGTGTCAGAATACTGACTGTGCAAGGATTTTGGATATACTCGATATTTCCGAAGATCATCTGTTGTATATGTTTTTCGGTCGCTGTGTTGCTTTGAGTGAGGGTTATTTATGTCGAAAGCTAAACAAAATTCGGGCATTCCGGCTGCGAATGGCTCCAAAACCTTGTTTTTGAGTGTGGCTTTTTCGACTCTCGCCTTAAGTCTTTCAATTCAGTTTGATGAATGCCGCGCCCAGACAAAGGCTCCGACGACTACCACAAAAGCCCCGCAGGCGCACACTTCTAACCCTTCAACACCTGCTCTGAAGACTCCCACTGAAACAGTTTCTCCGCAAACTGCTCCAAGTGGCGAGGCAAATAATTATCAGAAAGGTCATGCCGAACAATCTATAAAGGTATCTGGGACACCCTCAAAAGATGACCTTCTTAAAGGAACTGCCTCCACACATTCTAAATATAAGGAAGGGTGGAAAATGTTTTTGCAAAATCCTTGCCACACAGGATCCGCCACGGCAAGCCCAACTGCGATGCCAGTCGGCAAAATGAAATGGACTTTTCCAGCCGAAGGGCCAATCGATTCTTCTCCGGCGATATACAAAGGAGTGGTCTATGTGGGAAGCGACGATCACTTTTTATATGCCGTGGATGAACGCAACGGACGTTTTCTCTGGAAAGCCGAGTTAGGCAGTAAAGTGAAATCCTCACCAGCAGTGGGCGACAATATAATAGTAGTAGGATGCGAAGACGGAAAAATTTATGGCATCAACCCAATAGATGGAAAGGTTGCATGGTCTTACGCCACTAGTGATAGGGTTTCGTCCTCCCCATGTATTTCCGATGGCGTTGCCTTCATTGGTGGATGGGATGGCATTGTATATGCACTCAATACTCATACAGGCAAGCCTGTATGGACATTTCCGGCTAATCACACTCAAGTGACAGAAGCCGAAACTAAAGCCGCCGAAGTTGATCACGGCGCGAAATTGCCTGGAGGTATTGGTCGTATAACCGCATCACCAGCACTTGCTTCTAATGTGATCGTTATAGCTTCGCATTTGGGAGATGTGTATTGTTTGTCTACTCACGACGGCTCTATGATCTGGAAATTCAAGACTGCAGGCAAGGTTCTGGGCTCTCCCATGATAATGAACGGACTGGTCTACTTTGGATCGTGGGATAAAACACTTTATGCAGTAGACCTTGCAACTGGCTCTGCACGCTGGAAATTTAAAGGACAAGAGAGTTTTAGCATTACTCCAAGTGGAGCGAACGGAAGAATTTTTGCTGGCAACGATGATCATCTTATGTATTGTCTAGACGCACACTCTGGAAAAATGCTCTGGAAAACCCCGATTCAATCGCCGGTACCTTTGCTTTCCTCATCTCCTGCCGTCACTGGCAACATGTTGTACTGCGGTAGCCCCGACGCTCACGTATATGCAATTGATGTGCGAAATGGCGGTATCAAATGGAAGTACAAAACCCAACGTCCAATCATAAGCAGCCCTGCTATTTCAACATCGGGTGTTTGCATCGGAAGCCAGGACGGAAATCTATATTTAATAGATTAAGAGGAAAAATGAATTTGCGTTTGCGAAAAACGAAAGATATATTGCCACAATCGCAGAACAGTTAAAAAGCAAATTCACCAAAAGCACCAGAAAAATTTGTTTGATTTTGGATTTTTGCCTGTCGAGCGCGAAAAAATAATCGCAAAGCGTTACCCACGAAGCAACACAGATTGAGAACAATCCAGCGGCAACCACTGGGTTTTGAAAAGAAGTTATCAGGCTAACTAAAACGTAATAGCTTCCAAAGAAAAGTGCGCTAAAAGAGATTACTGTTCCAAGTAACGATCTAAGTGCAATTTTTGCAAAACCTGATTTCTGGAAAAACCATGTGATCAGAACTGTTCTGAAAAATAATACGGTCAAATACAATGCTGCGCAATTGAATTGAAACTGAATCAGATTGGCCTGTCCGGCTTGGCTGAAAATGCTCGAACGACAACCTTGTGCAAGAAGCGGCAAGCAAATCAAGATCGATAATGAGATCGACAACGTGATGGATAAAAGGAACGGGGTGTTTTTTTTGACAAATTTTGGATGCATTACTTTAATGTAGACTATTCGAATGGATTTTGTTTTAAATCTTGAATACGATCCTAATATTCCTTTGTTCAGGCGACTTTCCGACGCTCTGCGCAAAGCGATTATTGAAGGCCGTTTAAAGCCGGGGCAATTATTGCCGTCTGTGCGAGATTTATCGGATTCGCTTGATGTGTCTAGAGCCACTGTTGTAAGGGCCTTTCAGGACCTTGCTTCTCAGGGTTATGTTGAGTTAAAAAAAGGTCTTAATTCCAAAGTGGCTTCTAGATTGCCGGGGGACTTATCTGGCCTGCTTCCACGACGTGTGCCAACTGGAAAAGAGTTTATATATAACGATCCATTCGAGAAAATTGTTTTCTCCAGCTTTGGAGAAAGACTTTTCGCAGCTAATTCAGAAGACCCAACACTTTGGCAGCAAATGGAAAGCAGAGTGCTTGGAGAGAGACTGTTCGAAGCGTGCGCAGAAGATATCTCACCGCGTCCTCATGGTAAGCAAACAAATTTCGGCGGAACGCCACTGAATTTGCTTCCTCTTCAGCATTGGAAACGCTTACTCATCGATCATTGCAGGTTTAAGGATCTCTCTAGACTCTCTTACAATGCAGATCCTTTTGGGTATGCGCCACTGAGAGAAGCCGTCGGAGCTTATTTAGTTCGCTCACGAGCGGTCAACTGTACTGCTGATCGAATTATGGTCTCTTCTGGAAGAGAAATGCGACTAGATTTGATTTGTCGTCTGCTTTTGGACCCCGGCGATGCCATAGCAATGGAAGAGCCTGGGTATCCATCGCTCAGACGCCGCGCTCTCACACATGGCGCCCATATTGAGCCAATTCCATTGACTGAAAACGGTATAGATGTTGACTATCTTTCTCGTTTAGACCGCAAATTCAAATTTGTTTTAGTTACTCCTTCTCATCACGAGCCGACCGGAATTGTGATGTCACTTGAAATGCGTCGTAAACTACTTGCGTGGGCGAAGAGAACGCAGACATTTATAATCGAAGATGATTTTGATTGCGAGCACCGCTACGGTATTAAGCCTATCCCCTCATTGCAGGGACTGGACGATGGCGACCTGGTCATTTATATGCGTTGTTTTTGGCGAGTCTTGTTTCCATTGATGCGCCTTGGATTTTTAGTTTTACCAGAGCGATTAAAGAAAGCGATGCGACTTGCCAAAAACGAAATCGAGCGCGACCCACCGATTCTTGATCAGTTTACTCTGACTGATTTTATAAACGAAGGTTATTTGGAGCGGCATATTAGACGTATTCAGCCAATTTATGCGCATCAAAGAACGGCTTTGATTCACAGTTTGACCAAGTATTTTGGAAATCACATTTCTTTGTCGCCCTGCAAAAGTGGTTTGGATTTGCGTGTGGTTTTCGATCTGCCGATTTCGGACAAAGAACTTGGAGCTCTTGCTTTGGAAAGTGGAGTTTCGATGATTCGAACTTTCGAGTATTACATGAGTAATCCACCGGAGGGAGAATTTATGCTCTCTTTTGGACATGTGCAAGAGCAAGAAGTTTTGGCTGGTGTCAAAAGATTGGCAGAGGCCTTGCGTAAAAGTGGTAAGTTGTTGTGATTAGCGTCGACTCATGTGGTAAGGTCCAAGAAGGCGGTTGGCGTGGGCCGGTTTAGCCACATTTTGAAGGGCCAGTGATAAGCGCGCAACACCGATTTATGTGCAGTCCCTTTTGTGTGAAACCGTGTAACTCCTTATTTAGACGTCGATTGCGGGTTTTTTTCTTGGTTTCAAGGTGAATATTTTTCCTAGGTGGACACCCGTTTCTGGTGTTACCAATGGGTATACACGTTTTCACTCTTCACTCGAGCGTAACCAACTCTAAGAGCTTCCAGAAATGCATCGAACCAAGTTTTCAATCCAAGCTAGCTGGCTTGGGTAGAATAACGCTTGGTGAAAATGCTCGAAAGTGGCTTGCAGAGCTAGGTTAGCTATTGCTGTTACTAGAAAAAAGGACACGAAAATGGAACTCAAAGTCACCAAAACTCTTTATGCCAATCTTCTGGGCGTCTATCTGACCCTTGCTCTCGCTTCGATGTATTTCGGCTCGGCGCCCGCTACGGTGGCGTTTCTGTTTTACTTCGCAGCTGCGGTGAGCTTGCTTGACCTGCTGCTCGTTCTTTTCAAACGAGGTTCTTCCAATGCACGAAGAATTTCTTCGTTCACGCAGGATATTGCGTGGTCGGCGGCTTTTCCTGCTCTGATTTGCATTTTGTTTGGAGCCGCCTTTTACTGGCTTGGTATCGCCTACATCATCATATTTGCGATGTTGCGATTCGGTCCCGATAAGATTGCTTTTCCACGCTTGCGCGGCGAAGTGATTTTCTGGTCTCAAAACTAATAGACGAAAGGAAAAATATCATGCTGTTCTCCACAGCATTTCAGATTGTCCTGATCTATAGCATCGGCTTTGTCTTGGGATATCTGCTGATGTTTTCCAGGGCAATAGACTTGGTGAAGTCTGCCCATTTTCTCATCACCGTTTATGGTAGCGTAGCGGTGGTGCTCTTGGTCGGCGTGACAGAGGGATGCGCTTATGTATTCCTCAACTCGTTTTATGACATTCCTTTGTACGGGTGCTACGGTTTCGCCGCACAAGTGGGAATGGCAACGGCCTCAATTTACGCCTTGTATGAATACATCGGCTAGAAACTCAAAATAAGGATGAAACAAAATGAGTATCTTCATCCCGAACATCTTGCCCGTCTGTGCAAGTAAGGAAGCTCTGCTCGCGTACCAGCTTTTCAGGTTGGTCAGAGCAAAAATTACAGGAGACCACGCGCTTTTAACTGGAGCCGATTCTAAACGACTCCAGGCAAGGCTGGCTAAAACCGCTTGCGAATCTCCTGTTACTTCTTTCCTGCTGGTGGCTATTTTGGTGGCGTACGCGGTGGAGGTTATCTGCTTTCCTCGTATGCCATGGATAGACTTGGCCGTGTTCGTGCCTGAAGCAAAAGAGCAACTTTTTAGCGGAAACGCTCAAGTTGTTTTGTTTGCTCTGGCACAAACGATCAAGGTTGCTTTTTTTCATCATAACTGGTTGCACCTTCTGACCAACGCAGTTGGTCTGTTTGCGGCTGGAATGGCTCTGGAGCGACGTATTGGCTCAGTTTGGTTTTTGAGCTTGTACGTGGTAAGCAGTCTGGCTGGATATTCTCTCCTCATCCTTTTGTCCGCCGACGGTTATGCTTGGGGCGCTTCGGAAGCCGTATGGGGAGTGCTTGCTGCTTTTGCGCTTGTGTTTTCCAGATGTGCAGTCTGGAGCGTTGTCTTGCTTCCGCCTTTTATCCCAATACCGTTTAAGGCAACGGTTCGCTTGACCTTTGGAGTCTTCTTTGTGCTCAAGCTGGCGGATGCGTATTTGAATTTGCAAGGTCAAACAATTCAATATGCGCACTTTTCTGGTGCAGCTGTTGGTGTTTGTTTTGCTCTAGTCTGGCTTTCGATCGAAGGTCGAAAGTGCTGAGCGGCGGTCGGTAAGGAAACTGCGGCCGCACGTTAAATAAGGAGAGTAACATGATCAATCTAAGTCATGTGATGGACGCTCCCCTGGTCGGGGGGCTCATGCTCGTAGCTCTGTCCGTTTATCTTGGTGCTTCGCCTAGATTCGGACAAGAGCTTTATCGCCGCCGTCTCTTTACCGACAAAGAAGCAAGACCGTCTCAGCCGGATCTGGTGGAGCAGTTTGCTTGGTCGAGAAAGAGGCGTGTGGAAATTGGTACCGAATCTGGTGCTAAACTTAACGCATGGTTCTTTCAGTCCAATGAGCTTGAATCTGGATGGAGAGAGGATTATCTGATCCTTTATTGCATCGGACGCTGCTCAAAAGTTTCGAATTGTCTGGAAGAAATCAAAGTCTTTCTGGACTCGGGTTATTCGGTTCTTATTACTGAATACCGGGGTTTTGGAGAAACTCTTGGTCGTCCGACAATCGATTCGATATGTAAGGATGGGCTTGCCGCGTTCGACTATGCTGTGGAGGAATTGAAATATTCTCCCGATCGCATAGTCGTATTCGGCGAGTCTTTGGGTGGTGGTGTGGCAGGTTATATCATTCGGCATCGTAAGCCGGGTGCGATCCTTCTGAAGAATACGTTTACTTCTTTGAAGGAAATTGGAAGTGAGACCGTTCCTTTGGTTCGGATTTTTCCTCGCTTCATGTATCCGGCAAATCATCTCAATACCTATGAAGCGGTGCGCCAATGGCAGGGTCCCTTGCTCGTGGTGCATGCTGTAAACGACGAGACTATCGCTTTCCATCATGGTGTGCGATTGTTCGAAACGGCTCTGCAAGCGAAATGGCGGCGTTTCCTCGACCTGCCGCGCTCGAGCCATCGCTTCATGCTCGATCCCGCCGATATCTCGGCATTCGTGCGTGAACTCAACAACTTGACCCAAGCGATATAACTCGCAAAAAAATCAATTCGACCAAGGCCGAATTGAGCCCGACTTGTTTAAACACAAGTCCCGCCGCAGGCTCGCTGACGAGCTTCTCGTCCATCCTGCATCCATCAATCTCCACCGCGATTTCTAAAGGGAACGCGGCTCACAATTGGAGAAAGTTATGAAAAAGCTGATCAATAAAATCAACCTCAAGAGCATCTGGCTGTGGGGCACAATCGGTCTTTTCGCTTATGGGGCGCTCTTTGTGTTCGTGCTCAAGCCGCACGCTGACGCCTTGATTCCGGATCCCGGTCGCAACCTTCGGGACGCGCCGTTCTCCGAGATCTTCGAAGCGATGGAGAAAGACCCTTCCCATGCGACTCTTCGTTTTGTTACCCGTAAGGACGACGGTCAAATAGTCGTCCATTGCGATTGCACCGGTGGCGCCATCAAGTCGCTTGTGCCCGAAGGAGGACAGTCCAGGCTCATCAACCGCGCGCTTGAGCTGAAGGTTCGTATCGATGCGGAAGACGACTTGCGTGGTGGTCATATCAAGCAGACCACCCTCGCCGATTACTTCAGCATCCTTGCCACCGTCGCTTCGGTCGCTATCGGCGCGCTCTTCATCTATCTCTTCACTCGTCAGGGCGGCCCGATGGGCAGGATGAACTCCACGTCCAAACTCAACGGACTGAAGCGTATCGAAAGCCAGGTCAAGTTTGAAGACATCGCTGGCATCGATGAAGCAAAAGCCGAGCTACAGGTTGTCGTTCAGTTCCTCAAGGATCGCAAGACCCTCGAAGAAGCTGGCGGCGAGCTGCCTCGCGCAATTTTGATGACCGGTGGTCCGGGTGTCGGCAAAACGCTTCTTGCAAGCGCCATTGCCGGCGAAGCTGGACTTCCGTTCTTCTCGGTCAAAATGAGTGCTTTGGTTGAAATGTATGTGGGCGTTGGCGCTGCTCGCTGGCGTGAGTATTGGACCGAGGCGTCCAAATTTGCGCCTTGCATTCTTTTCGGCGACGAAATCGATGCGATTGGCGGCAAGCGCTCTAACGGCGGCGGCGGCAACAACGAGCGGGAAGTTACGCTCAATGAAATTCTCGTGTCGCTCGACGGTATCGAAGGGCGTTTCCCGATTGTTTTCATTGCTGCCACCAACCGCTCCGACATGCTCGACGATGCTCTCAAGTCGCGCTTCACTCGCACTATCGAAGTTCCCAATCCGAATACTTCGGGTCGCAAAGAGATCTTCCGCATTCATGCGCGCAAGATCAATATTGTCGGCAAGGACAATCCGGAAGTCTGGGAGGCGATTCTGCAGCGCGCGGCCGAGGCGTCTGAAGGTCTTGCCGGTCGCGGCATCATGATGACCATGACGCAGAAGATCTTCACCAACTGCGTTATGAAATACGGCAAGATCTTGAATCCGCTGCCGGCGGAGCTCATCTTCGAAGCTCTGGAAGCCGAAATGCTCGGCGACCCGCTGCTCTCGAAGCTGCGCCGTCCGGGCTTCCGCATCATGGTGGCCAAGCACGAAGCTGGTCACCTCATTGTTGGCGAAACGCTCGCTCGTTATTCCAAGATGCTCCAGGAAGCAGGCAAGCTGCCGGAATACGCCTGGTTCACTCATCCGACCCGCGTGGCCACCATCGTTCCCCGTTCCACCGGTTCGGAGGGCGTGGTGCTCATGACCGGTGACGATCCGGACACTTCGAAGTTCATGACCTGGCAGCAGATCGTGGGCTTCATTGCTACGGCTCAGGCGGGTAATGCCGCTGAGTTCCTGGAGTTCGGCACGTGCACCATCGGTAATGCCGGTGACAATCAGGCGTCGATGCGCCTGGCGATTATGGCGGTTACCAAGTCTGCCATGAGCGTTTTTGGACCGCGCAGCATCGCAGTTCCGCCGATTTTCCTTGGCGATAACGGTCAGACGGCCGGCTTCATGCCTCCTCCGCAAGCCTATGGTGCAAGCGAAGGATCGCAGGAGCAAATTGACAAGGCGATTGGCGAATTCCTCTGGGCCGGCCGCTTCGCTGCCGACGCCATTCTTGCTCAGCGTCGCGAACTTCTGGCTGAGATTGCCGAACTTCTCATGAAGGAAGGCACTATCCGTCGTCCGGAATACGAGACGCTCTTCGATAAGTGGGAAGCATCGAAGCCCATGGACCACGAAGCCTGGCTGAAGTACTACAAGCACAATGGCGGCGAAAAGTCCGAAATTGAGCTTCGCAAAGAACACTTCGCCAAGGGCGGCGCGCTGATTGAGGTCTGACCTCACAAGCGCTTTTGAGACAAATCGACCGGCGCAACAGTGCCGGTCGATAACATGAACGTCCATCAAGAAAGTCAATCAAGGAGAAAACATTGACTTCGATAATCGACCCGTACTTCGACAAAGCGTGGAAAATCACTGACGGCCAGGATTCTGGTTGTCGCTTTATCAACACATCCGGACCGCGCCACGAAGGTCTCATTATCAAGGGATGTCGCAACATGTCTGTCGTCACCGAGTTGCCGTCGCAACTCAAAGTGCTGGTGATTTTCGGTTGTGGCGTTTTGGAGCGAATCACTTATTTGCCTCCTCATCTTAAGCTATTGTGCTTGTTCGATAACAAGAACTTGCATGAGTTGCCTGACTTGAGATCGAGTTATAACCTCGATGCTTTGGCTGTTCTTGGTTGTCCTCGACTTGATTTGGGACGCTCACCATATCCTCCTACTCTCAAAGAACTCGAATTCGAGCTCCGGCGAGGTTTCGATCTCAAACAGCTGCCCGAAAATTTGTGGTCTTGCGTAATGACCCGACCCGATTGGGGGCAGACCAGTAATCGCGTTGGCCGCATTCTCAAAGGATGCGATAAAGGTCAGGGCGGGGTTTTCTGGATAGACTGAAAAGGCTGGAACGTGGAGTTCTGAGTGTTCTGAGTAAATCTCAAAACAGAAAAGAAAGGAAAAATCATGCGTTTTGGTCCTCCTGATCCAGGTCTTGTGGAAAGGCTCATTTGGGGCGATTCGCCTGCCAAACGCGTCGAACCAAGCATTCAGCTCGGTCCGGGCGATTGTCCGGCCTGCGACGGAATGGGTTTCTACAGGAAGATGATCGGCGGTACTGTCCGGTGCCACCACTGTCATGGCACTACGATGAAGCCTGATAAGTTCAAGTAAAACTTGACTAAAGCTGAAACTGGGACGGAGTTTCAATCCGCCCCGGTTCCAAAATTGAAGATGAGCTTTGTTCGATAAAATGACTTGCTCAAACGCAGCTTGTATGTTTGCTTTATGCAAACTACAAGTATGTGGCCGCTTGAGGTAAGAAGCCTCTTGAGCCGACGGTAAGAAATCGGCGTATTTTCGGCGACAACGAAAAAAGAAAGGAAAAGAATGAACGCACAACTTACATTCTGCTTGAGATACGCTTCAAACGTATCAGCGCTCATAGCACTCATTCTTGCTCAATGGTGGCTTGTTGTCGGCTTCTTCAAGCTGCGCTCGGTCAGCACTGAAAATGAATTGGGTGGAGCTATGCTCGTGGCTGTAATAGCCATCAACCTTTCTGTATTGCTTGCGTTTCTTGGATGGTGCGCGTCCAAATTTTTGGACGAAGTCTTCCATCGATATGGCGCGGGCGATATTCATAACTGGCTTGTGATCGCTGGATCTACGCCGGTTTTCATAATATCTGCTCTGGATTTGACAGACCGTCTTCATTTCGTCGAAAGACAGCAGTTCGCTTTGGCTGGGCTTTATGCGTTCAACGCCGGTGCTGTCACTTATATCTACGAGAAATTCTGGCGTCCGCAAAAGCTCAAGTCTCTATGAATCATCCAAACAAAGAAAGGAACTGAAAATGAGCAACCCCACAAAGAAACTACCCAAAGGTTTCGTTCGCACGATCGCCTTTGGCTTTGCTCTTCTCTTCATTATCACCGTCGTTGGTGGCATTCTGTCTCGGCTTGCGATGGGCGGCGGCATACAGCCCTGAGCGGCAGCGCCATTTGCTCTAAATTCTGAAATCAAAAAAGAGAAAGGACATCAAATGAATACCCAGTTAAAACCCGAAGGCGAGCAAAATTGGCTTTCCATGCTGGTCCGTGGTTTCAATCTCGGCGGCATGATTCTCGTTCTGTCTTTCGTCTTCATCAAGCTGTATCTGCTTGCTGATTCGAAGGCGACTGAACTCGCTAATATCGACGATCTCAATCCCGAAGCCATTTCTGGAATCATTCTGATCGCCGGCGGCTTGCTTCCGATTGTGACCATCGTCGGTTATTTCGCTCTTGTTCTCACTCTCGTTACGCGTTACAAAATCAAGCTCTGAAAGGAAGCGTACATGTTTAAGAAGAACAGCTTGCTGGCGGGGTTTGTCATAACTTCGCTTGCAATCTTAGTCCTCATGGGACTGGTTGCAACTAATCGGACGCGTTCTGGCACTCCATTGATGGATGACGAAGCTGAAGTTCAGGCGCAGAATTTCGATGGTCGAAAACTCTACAAGGAAGCGTTCGCTCTGATTCGCGACCGGCATTTCATGCTCGCTGATTCAGAGAAGCGAGCTGCTTTCGTGTCACAGTGGGAACATCGATTCGATCAGGGTAACGAGCTCGACGACGAGAAGGGCGCCGATAAAGCTATTGGACAAATGGTCCTTGGCGTTGGCGTTGCTTTTGACGATTATGAGTTGTCCAAACGCATAAGTGAAGTTCGAAAGCGGGAAGAAGCGCGATTTGGCGGCATTGGCGTTCAGGTCATTATCAAAGGCCGAGCCGAAGCCATCGCCGAAGTTCAACGCCGGCGTCCGCGTGGATTGAGCGAGGATGACCCTCTCATCAAAGCATGGATGGCGGAGGCTCAAAGCGTTTACAATCTGTACTCCGAAATTACCGACGAGCGACCGCTCGTGGTCGGCGCCGAGCCCGCCGATGACACGCCAGCTCACGCTGCGGGTCTTGTAAAAGGCGACGAAATCATCAAGGTCAAAGTGGACGGAGAGTGGGAAACACTTTCTGGCTCGATGGCTGAAGAAGCAGTCGAACTTTTGCAAGGTCCAATCGACACGGCGGTCGAACTCTGGATTCGTCACCACGCCACCAAAAGCGACGGAACGTTCGAGACTATCGAGCGTTCTGTTTCGCTCAAGCGTGCCGAGCTGACGCGTTCAGTCGTTCTCTTCCGCGAACTGGAAGGATGTATTTCGTATCTGGGACTGACCGACTTCGTCTCACAATACGCTCGCTCTGAGCTGAAATCCGCCATAGATAAGGCGGTGCTTCACGCAAAGGCCTGCAACGGCAACGGCGGTCTTATTCTCGGTTTGCGCCAGAATACAGGTGGTCAGCTGCAGAACGCTCTTGCTCTCGAGTCTATGCTTTTGGAGCGGGGTGTTATGCATGTCATACGTGGTCGTATCCCGGGCTCGGATGCATATTCGGACCAGACTCAGCTGCTTTCGCCCGACTCTGCTGTTTCAATCAGTGGAGCAAACAAAGGCGCTGGGTCTTACTCTGTCGATCGGGGCGAGTATGTGGAAAAAGAAACCCTTTCACCGGGTGAATTTTTCCAGAAAGCTCTGATTGGGGCTCAGTTCAAAATCGTGGTTCTGGTTGATCGATACAGCGCAAGCGCATCCGAACTGGTTGCAGGTGCTCTGCAAGCGAACGGTCGAGCCTTGATTCTGGGAGAGCCGTCGTTCGGCAAAAACTACGGGCAGACGACGTTTCCGCTCAAATTCGGTGGTCGCGATGCTGAAGGGCATCCGGCACGTCAGTTGCGTCTTACTACTTTCGAGTTTCGTCCCGGAGGCAGTTCGATGCCCGCTGGTATCATCCCTGATATCGCAGTGGAGCGTTATCCTGCGGATCTCCACGAAGATTCGTTTTTCGACTCTCAAGTCAAAGAAGCAATCGCCAGGCTCAAAGAGCAGATGGCGACTCAGGACGACTTCGATGCGCGCAAAGCGAAAGCCGAGCGTGCTCATCAAAATCTCAACGAAAAATTGATGGAAAAGAAGCGTTCACAACCCTGAGGAAGGATAACTAAATGTACGCCAGACCTTACGACGAGGTGAAGCAATTCACCGACTTCCTCGATAAGGTGGTGGCACTGATTTTGGTGGCGCTAACTCTTAGCGCCACCGGTTCCGTGCTAACTGCTTCGTCTTTAGGGCAAATTTTTGCCTGCATTGCTATCGCTGCTTTTCTTGGCGTGGTGGCTTGCGACCTCATCATCGGAATTCTCAAACCGTAATAGGAGTGCTCAATGCAACCCGACTTTCTGTCACTGGTTATAAGCTATCTGCCCGGACTTCTTGCGACTGTTCTTGGTCTTATGTTCGTGTGCATTCTGCCGCACGAGCTGGGTCACTGGGCTGTCGCGCGCTGGTTCGGTTTTCGGACGCCGGTCTTTTCGATTGGTTTTGGCAAACGAAATTGGTCGTTGATTCTCGGCCAATTCTGGCAGACTGAGTTCAGGCTCAGTCCGATTCTTTTCGGCGGCTATGTTGAAATTCCTGAAATCGACGACACCAAGCTCTCTCAAAATGAGGCTGCGTCGAAATTTCCTGTCTGGCAAAAAATCGCAGTCGCTCTTGCTGGCGTTGTGGTGAATGTGCTTATGGCACTGTTCATAATGGTTTCGATGTACTGGTTCGTGGGCGAAAAGCAGTCGACATATTCCAACATCCGAGTCGACTCGTTCAGTCGGTCGACCACTTTGGCTCGTGACGCTGGTTTTCAGCCAGGCGATCGCCTGCTTGCAATTGGCGATACCAAGATAGCCCTGCCGCAGGACGTGAGTGCTGCCTTCGCTCAACACAAAAACGTTCCTGTGTTGGTGCGTTTGATGCGCAAAGATTCGCAGCTTGAAGTGTTGGTCACTCCCAACCCTTCGGGAATGATTGGCATTGGTATCAATTATGATATCGGCGTGTCGGTTCGTCATCTTACTCTTGGCGAGTCGGTCAAAACTGCACTGATTACCGCGTATGAAACGGAAACGCACATGTTCGCCGACCTCGGCAAAGTCTTAGGATTCGTTCCCAAGACTGAAAAAGAGCAATTCATGGGAATCGTCGGTGTGATCGACACAGGTGCAAGAATATACAATCAAAGCGGATATGGATTCTGGTGGCTCATGGCCGTTCTGAATCTCAATCTGGCTTTGATGAATCTTCTGCCGGTTCCTGTGCTCGACGGCGGTCATGTGATGTTCTACATGATCGAAGCTGTTCGTGGAAAACCGCTCAGCGCAAGGATTCGTGCAACCCTGACCGAGCTTTTTCTGCATCTCATGATTTTGCTGGCCATTTATTTGACCTGGCAGGATCTGACGCGGATGTTTGCCGATTCGTTTCTGGCTGGTTGGCTCAAGTGAACTGAAAAGGAGAAAGGAGATTAGCATGGCTTCACCCGCCAAACGAAAACTATATAACAGGCTTCCGACCGAGCCTGGAGACCCAGACCCCCAGGTTCTTGCCGCAACCAAGGACTATCCGCCCAAGACCAGCGCAATCCAAGCGTTTTTTGTGTTGGGACTCGGCACTTTCATGGTGCTCATGCGCGATTACCCGCATATGGTGCCAGAGGGTGCCGAATCGGCCAGGTGGACTCTCATTCCTCTTGCTGCTGTCTGGTTTCTTTCTTTTAGCGTGCTCTTCTTTCAGAGGTGGTGGGAAGGGCGCGTCGGGCACACCTTTTATGGTGTGCTTCTTGCAAGTTATCTCATGGCGCTGGGCGTCATGTTCGGCGTGTTCGAGTTTGGTCCAGGACCTGCGAACTTCAAGTGTCACTTTGTGCACACTGCGGTTCTGCCTCAGGTCTGCATCGATCAAATGAAAAAGATGTGGAGTTTGCTCTTGCTGGATTTGGCGCCAGCACTGACTTTCGCATTTGCGTCGCCTGGTCTACAGGCGTTCGCATTGCGAATCAGCTCTAAGTAGAGCAAGAAGAAGCAGCGGCGCCCGGATTGTCTTTGATTTGGGCGTCGTAATTAACCCAGAGGAGTAAGCCATGATAGTCTGCAGTTGTAAGGTCAAATCCGACAGGCAGATTGCCTTTGCAGTGCAAGAGGGAGTAGAAACATTTGCTGCTCTCTGCGATCATGTGGATATTTCCAACGATTGCGGGCAATGCGCTAGATTGACCAAACGAATCTTCGAAGAGTGTCTTGAAGCCTTGGGTAAAAAGACAAAAAAGAGAAAGAAAGAGAAAAGGAGAATGCGGTGAACTTGAAAAATAAAGTGGTGATGATTTCCGGTGCTTCTCGTGGCATTGGATTGGCAATCGCCCAGAGAGTCGCTGTGGATGGGGCTCTTGTCGCCATTCTGGCTAAATCCACCACTGACGACCCTCGCATACCAGGCACTATATACAGTGCCCGCGACGCCGTGATCGCCTCTGGTGGCGATGCAATTGCCGTGCCTTGCGACGTGCGCGACGAAGCGCAAGTGATCGAGGCTGTCAATCAAACTGTGACAGCTTTTGGAGGCATTGACATAGTGATCAACTGTGCTGGTGCTATTCAGCTTTCGACGGTCGAAAAGACCGACATGAAGCGTTTCGACCTTATGCATGCGCTCAACGCACGTGCACCTTATATGGTGGCGAAGCACAGCTTGCCCTGGTTGAAGAAAAGCGATAACGCTCATATTCTCAACATGTCGCCTCCTATTAATTTGCATCCGGGTTGGCTGGGTCCGCATCTGGCATACAGTATGTCCAAGTACGCCATGTCTATGGTTACGATGGGACTGGCTGCAGAACTTGCTGAAACCAACATCTCGGTCAATTCGCTCTGGCCAGAAACTCTCATTGAAACCGCTGCCGTGCGCAATTTGCTTGGCGGCGATCAGATGATCAGGGCTTCGCGAAAGCCCGAAATTGTCGCCGACGCAGCGTATTTGATCTTTGCCAAAGATCCGCCCGATGGTGCGAGTCCAACAGGCAATTTTTATATCGACTCCCAGGTCTTGATTGCTCATGGCATCACGGATCTGGATCGTTATGCCGTTGACCTTACGGTCCCGCTTCGCCCGGATATTTTTCTGGGAGAACCCTGAGAAAGGAAAACCAGATGAGTGAACTCTGGTATTTGTTCTGGCATCTAAGCCTCGTGGTTGTAGCTCTTATTATCTTGATGGCAGTGCTCACCTTGTTCGCGATGGTGAAAATCATGGCAGTCGCACAATCGGCTGTCGTAAACGAAGGTTATCTCGGCTTCGACGAGCCTGAATCGCCCCCTGCATCAGACCACGAATAAGTAAAAAAGAAAGGACTTTAATCATGCTTCAGATTGAGCAACCTCAATTGAGTCTTGAAGCCAGGTTTGGCGACCAGCTCGTGGTTTCTGTGAACAAAACTGCCAAGGCAGGACTGTTAGCAGAAGAGTGGGTTAATGGCTTTCCATGCTTTGTTGACAGAGAAAGCTTTGAAGCGCGCTCTGGCGACAAGTGTTTGGTAGAGCTCAAGTCACGAAATCCAGCAGGCAATTTGTACTACGTTAAAGTGCAAAAAGTTCTGGAGGCTGGAGATGGTGATAGTACTCTGCTCAAGAAGGTGATGGAGCGCACGCGCCCAACCTTCATCCGCTGTCCGTATTATGTCAAAATCGGATTGCAATGTGCGCGTAGGCACTTGAAACATCGCAAGCTCGACCTGATCTGGTTTCATTTTCGCTTTATCGAGCGTCTGAAACTGGAGCAAAAGAATCGTCATCGTGTTGAAGTAGACTATGGATTAATCGTGCAGTCAACTCTGGAGCTCATCGAACAGACTTTCAGCCACGATTCGGCTGAAGCTGTACGTTATCTGGTGGCATTGGCTAATCGCCTCCATGTGACGAAATGCGAGCACGAGCTTGGTCTTCAAGTCTTCGAACGTGCCCTTACAATTGCGAGGCTCAAAGCTAGCTCAAAAGAGGCTTTTGTGATCGAGCAATATGCAAGATTCAAAGCCCAATCTGGCGAATAAAATCGCAATCGACAAATGCAGTCCAGGAGACCCAAAATCTCCTGGGCGCATTTGTTTCACTTTGTCTCTACTATAAAACATAGGCGCGGGTCTATTTGACGAAGATAGGTCGATTCACATGCAGAGGGATAATTGATCACAGAATTCTTTCACAACGTTTTTTATTTGGTCTTTGTCGCTGCTTAAACCAGGAAAATAAGCCAAGAACTCTCCTTTTTGTTTTTTCGTCAAATAGTGATCGGCAATTGAGATTAACGGAAGACCGGCTATTTGTGCAGCTTTTAATACATCTTTCTCTTTTCTCTTTTCGTACCGAAATAAACAGGTCACTCCACCACTTTGAGATTGAATGGAAATATCAGCTCCCAGAGCTAGTTTTAGCTCATGCATCAGAATATTTCGTTTCAGTTTGAAAGTTTTTTCCAATTTGCGTGTGTGTTTTTGAAGATAGCCATCTTTCAAAATATCCGCCAAAACGAGCTGAATCATTGTTTCTGAAACGCCTTCAGTCTGTATTTTGCTTTGTTCCAGAATCGGCATCAAAGATGGGGGAACGACCAGAAAACAAATTGTGGTTAATGGATATAAGACTTGCCAGAAGGTGGATAGATAAATGACTCTTCCACTGTCATCCATCGATTTCAAGCTAGGAGGCAAAGCTTTTCCGTAGTTGAAAAAACCGTCATAGTCATCTTCTATGATCCAGGCATCGTTTTCCTGTGCCCATTTGAGTAAATCTTTTCTGCGGGCTAAAGACATGGTTATGCCGGTAGGATCTTGATGATCCGGTGTTACATAAACCATTTTCACTCGACGCTTCGATTTAGCTAATTCCTCAACGACAAGTCCCGATTGGTCCACGCGGATTGGTATCGTTTGAATATTATGATAGCTTGCAACATTTTTTACTCCCCCAAAGCCAGGGTCCTCGATAGCGAGTACGTCGTCTTCGCGCATTAGAAGTCGCGATAAAAGGGCTACGGCATTGAAGGAAATATTGAAAATTGCGATATCATATTCGGTGCATGCTATCTGCTTTGTTCTATTCAGATAGCCAGAGAGCGCTTCACGTAATTCCGCTCTACCTAACGGTTCCATATCGTATTGCAAGTTTTTGAATTCAGAAGGTTTGCAACGATTGCGAATGAGTTCGCGCCATCGATTCAATGGCAAGCAATCTTTTGGCACTCCACCATAATTTAAGGCATGGAAGTCGGGTGAAATAGGATGATATCGCGCACGTTTTGTCATGCTCAAAGCGTAAGGTGAAATCTGCTTGGACAGCTCATTTCGTGTGGTTGAATCTACAGTTGCTCGAAGAGGCTTTTGTCTTATCTGCGAAACAAAAGTTCCTTTGGTGCCATGTGTTTTTGCGTAACCCAGTGCTTTTAGATGAGCGTATGCATGCAAAACTGTATCGCGAGAAACTCCTAACGAATCAGCAAGCACTCTGCTTGGTTGCAAAACAGAGCCTTGTTTCAGTCGACCCGATTCTATTGCCAGAGCTAACTCTTTAGCTATTTCTAAATAGCCAGGTTTCTTTTCGGGTTTTGATGAAGAGTGCGATTTTTGCTTCGATTGAGCCAATTTTGAGGTCCTTTTTTTCCGATCCAAGAATAGTTATTTAAGGCATACCAATTCTAGCTCCATCAATCAAAAACATAAATAAGTAGAGTTATATGAGCTCCAATTTATATCTTTCAATATCTTTTTCTTATAGAGAAAGATGAAACTTACAATGTTTTTCTCTCTTCTTTAATTTGGAATTTACTTCTCTCTAGCTAGCAAAAAGCAGCCATTACCACATTTCAATCCAAACTCAAATCTCTTGTAGAGAAGGGTGAATACATGACCAACGTTATCCAATTCAAGTCGCGGGCGCAGCTTGAACAAGAAAGCCTTCCGGCTGCACAAGACGCCCCTGATGAGCGTCCCGACGAGCCGGTCGAGAATATCTTTCTTGCTTCGGCCACTGAGCCCCTGCCTCGCAAAGATGCGGAGGCTGCGATGAAGTTTGCAGTCCTGCAAGCTCATCAGATGGGACTCAAGCTGATGCAACTCGACCAGAAGAAGACCTCTGGCGAAGGCGAAGAAGCGCTTCATGCAGTTATCTTCGCGTTCAAAGGTCCGACCGACAAAGTCATGGATCTTGAAAAGGCGCTCAAGTCGGGCGACTTCTTGAAGGCGAAAGAAGCCTGAGATGCAGGAACCGTATGAAGAGGGCGCCTTCGAGGTGAACTCTTCTTACGGCTTTTGACCTCTAAATTTAATCTCCAAAAGGTAAAGCCAAATGCAATTTTTTTTGAAAAATTTTGACAAACTGTCCCATCTACTTCAGTTTGTCTTCATCGTTATTGTCACTATCGTATTGATAGTTCTTTTTCATCTCGTACACTGACTCGAAACTCAAGCAATGAAAGGTAGACTTGCATGGCAAGTGAATCTCCGGCTGTAAGCCTGGATGCGGCAGCGACTTATCTGCCCCATTTCGTGGAAGTTCATCTCACCAAGGCTTTTCCGGCTCCGCCGCGGGAGGCTACCAAAGCCCGTCTTCGGGCTCTGGCTTGTTCTTGTCTTGATTCGAAGGAGCGCGAACTGGCTCTGGCTCACCGCCTTGTCAGCACCACATTCGTACATGACGACTGGCAGAATCGCATGAGGGCAGACATGGATCTGCTCCTGGTGCGGTGGCAACTGGGGCGTTACAACGAGTGTGTCGACCTGGTCGAATCGCTCATCAGCCTCTTTGGTGGTCATTCCGGACTGTACAATCTGGGTGCCGCCGACCTCTTTTTCATGAAAGGGTACATTCTGGAATCGAGTGGCTGTGACCTTGGCGCCGCCAAATGGTATGCCGAGTCGCTCAAAATCCGGCGCAAGAACCTTGCTGCCGGGCATCATGTCCTGGTAACGGCAGAACAAGCTTTCAAGCGTGTCTGCGAAGCCACAGGGATGTGCTGAGACCCTTTCTTCGTCAAGTGTAAGAGTTGATCGAGAACTGTAGCTTGGGTTCAACCAGGCTACAGTTTTTCTTTTGAGTTTAATAACTATACAGTATAGTGTTCTTGCAACCAAGAAAAAATAATCTGCTGCCTCAATGTTAAACCCAGGGGTTAGAGCAAAAATGAAGAAGGATACCCGCTGTAAAAGCGACATCCTTCCTCATTTTAGCCACAGGCGAGAAATATTCAGTCGCCGATGAAGACTGGCTTCGACTTCTTGATGGCGTAGCGCTCAGCGAAGAAATAGATCAGTCCGTTCGCGCTGCCGACAACTACGGCTGCAACGAACATCTCCATGCTGAACAGCTTGGAGCCTTGATCCAGGAGAGCAAGCAGTACGTTTGCAAAGACGGTGAAGACGACGCTCAAAGCGGCGTAAATCCACCAGGTTTTGCTCGTCTGGTCAGCGGCGAAGCTGAGGAGCGTCGAGGTGAAAAGCGTCGACAGCCCGATGAACGTTGCAACCAACAGACCGACAGCTTCTTTGGGAAAGGCGATCCAGCCGCCGATGCTTCCCGAAGAGCCGAGATAGCCCAGGGCGAATCCGAACACGGCAGCGATAATGGTCGTCACGAGGGTAGCGAAAATCTTCTGTTTCATTTGATTTCCTTTCTTCTTGTCTGATACAGGACCCTTAGGGAGCAGCAAGTTTGTTCAGGCTGCTCCCCAGGTCTTAGGTATTCAATTCAGTCTAGAAGTTCGAATCAGATCAGGCGTTATCCGGAATCGGATGTCCCTTGATCTCGTCAGCCATCCAGATGGCCCATGCGGCGAAAAGAATCGCGGCGCAGAGTCCAAGGACGCTGAGGAAAGCCGAACCAAGACCGACGTAGTTGATCGCGGTGATGCTCCAGACGAGGCCGGTTGCAGCGCCCAGGAAGCAGGAGTTGTTGACGAAGTTGTCGGTGAAGCCGTACTTCTGGATCCAGAGCATGATCTGGCAGGCACAGGCAGCGAAGGAGATGGCGACAGCAACGATGCTTGCCATAACAAAAACCGTGTAGACGAGCATCGAGCCGGCGAAAGCGAAAGCGCTCAGAATAGACGTGAGCATTAAAACCTCCATAAGGTTTCGAGTGTGTTTCGGGATTTAGAGCGGGAAATGGTTTTCGATAAAAACGGTTGGAAAAAGGAAGCAAAAGTTAAGCCCATCCTGCTGCTTGTGCATGCTTCTATTCAACGTGTAGCATGATAAATATAACTAATACAAGTTGGAAGCTCTCTTATATGGCGATTTGCTCAGCTAGCACGGTTAGCGCGAGGACTCACCCAGAAAATGGGGAAAAAGTCATTGTTATAAGAGACTAATTGAAGCAGAACTTGAACGGTTGTATTTAAATTCCAAACTTTTTACTTTTGTTTTTTTTGATGTTATTCAGCTCTTGTGTCACGCCAGTATTCTCTCAAGGGTGCGATGCCAACTTGTTTAGCGATGAGGGAATAAAGCGTTACGATCAATTCTTCAAAACTTGTATGTTTTTTTTCGGTCTGGCATTACTGGCTAAAACAGCCTTATCTATTTGGTTTATCGAAAAATGCAATTGGCGAAATCTCATTCTCAAAACTGTTGCAGCTACGTTTTTTACGGTGTTCTTGAGTCTGTTACTGCATCGATTTCTGCGACAAGTTCGGAGTCGATAGTTATTTCATTTCACAAAAAGATCAGCCCAACTAAACTGATGTTTGTTGGTAACACACTATTTTTTTAGCAGTAATCGTTCTGATTTGCGGCTATTTTTTCGCTAACTTGCAAAAATTTCTTTATTAAACAGCTTCTTGAATTAGCCTGATTCGTCACCGTCTGGCAAATCTTCAGAATCTGAGTCTTCCGGTTTTTCAGCAGGTTTGGGCATTTTTTTGAGATTGGCTTGCATAGCCGCTTGAACCTGTGCTGTGCGCAATGCAACCATATAGTGCGGAACCAGTTTTAAGAAATCCATAGGCTCGATATATTCTTTGGAATCGGCTTTTATGACCGTGTAGTGCAGGTGAACGCCGGTTGACCGTCCCGTCGAGCCTGCATAACCAATTACTCTGCCGCGCTCAACCCACATGCCGGGCAGGACAGAATAAGCGTTTAAGTGTCCGTTGATTGTTTTGACGTTAGGATACGGGTGATAGACTTCGACCGCCACGCCTAGGTTTCCGCGATATCCAACCCGAGTTACCACACCTGGCAGCAGATTGTAGACTCGGTCATTTAACTTTGCTTTGAGGTCAACTCCCGAGTGAAAACTATGTTTTCCAGTTACCGGGTGAATTCGAAATCCGGCTTTAGAAGTGATAAGTCCGGTACCAACAGGCGTGTAGACCAAATTGTCTTGCAAGGGAGACACAAGTGGTGTCGGCGCGTAATATCCTTCAAAATGATAAGACTGTCCCGCAGTGGCATTGAACATAAAAGCAAGCGAAAGCGAAAAGAGAATCGAGAGAGTCTTTTTAGGGGCTTTAAGCTGCATTATGCTCATTATCTGCACATTTACTACCATACCCCTTGGAGGCATCTTCTAGCCTATTGGAGGCAAGTGTTTATCTAATAATTCGTTGGCGATTTTTGGATCTGTTTTTCCTTTCATAGCCTTCATTATTTCGCCAAAAAAGTACTGACGCACTTTCACTTTGCCTTGCTTATACTCTTCAACTTGTGCTTGCGAGCGAGCGAGAACTTCGAGCACTACAGCTTCGATTGCGCCTGTGTCACTCACTTGAGCGAGTCCCATTTTGTCTATGAGAGTGGCTACGTCTCCACCTTTTTCAAGCAGGGCAACGAGTAATTTTTTTGCGTTAGTAGAGCCGAGTTTGCCAGACTCAACTGCTGAAACCAGGTCGAATAGACTTTTGGTGTCCATTTTGATTTGACTGAATTCTAATTTGTTATCGTTTATATAAGCTGAAGTCGGTCCGATTAAAAAGTTACTTGCTGTTTTTGCCAAAGATGCAGGCGCTGCTAGTTTAATTAATAATGATAGAAAATCGTCGTAAAAGTCGCTCATGTCCTTGTTCTCGACAATAACAGCAGCATCACTTTCTGTGAGTTGGTATTGCTCGTGGTATCGCTTACGGCGCTGCTCGGGAAGTTCGGGCATCTGTTCTCTGACAGAATTTACATGCTCGCTTGATATCACTACCGGTGTCAAATCTGGTTCGGGGAAATATCTGTAATCGTGCGCGTCTTCCTTGGAGCGCATGGAATACGTCTTTCCGGATGCTTCATCCCAAAGTCGTGATTCTTGTTTAATCTCATTGCCTGCGCGAAGTTCTTGTTCTTGTCTTTCGATCTCGTATTGAATGGCTCTATAAACGGCTTTGAAGCTGTTTACGTTTTTTACTTCGGCTTTTGTTCCCAGTTCTTTTGTTCCAGCAGGACGAATAGAAACGTTTGCATCGCATCTGAAACTGCCTTGTTCTAGGTTGCCATCGCAGACATCGAGATATCTGAGAATAGAGCGCAGTTCGGTCAGATAATCGCGTGCGAGTTCTGCACTGTCTATATCTGGTTCGCTCACAATTTCAAGCAATGGAACACCCGAGCGGTTGTAGTCCACCAGGGTATGGCTCGATCCGTGCAGTCCGGCTGCACCCGCGTGAACCAGCTTGCCAGCGTCTTCTTCCATGTGTGCACGGTTGATTCTAATAGTCTTACCGTTTATGATCAGATGTCCACTTTTGCAGATAGGCTCGTCGTATTGCGAGATTTGATAACCTTTTGGCAAGTCGGCATAAAAGTAGTTTTTGCGGTCGAATTTAGTGCGCTCGGCTATGGTGCAATTGAGGGCGAGACCGGCTCTAATAGCTAGTTCAACTGCTTCTGCATTCAAGACCGGGAGCATGCCGGGCATTCCAAGGCAAATAGGACAGACTTGAGCATTGGGATCCTGTCCAAATTCGGTCGAACACGAACAAAATGCTTTCGATTTCGTTTTCAACTGGGCGTGAACTTCAAGTCCGATAACGGCTTCGTATGTGGTCATAGCCTTCTATTCTTCTTTTGTTGATTCTTTGATTCTGATTCTGGTGTTTTCGAGCTTGCCATCGCCATTAGTATCGCTTTTCTTTTCGGTAGTACTTTCTTTCTCGACTTTTATTTTGCCGGGACGGCCAAAGATCATGTGAATAAGCGGGTTGCGCTTGCCCATGATTTGATTCATTTGTTTGGCCGCGACATCTATATTGGTGGCAGCGGAATTGACTTTAAGCATTGTTGTTTTTAAATCGGTTTTGAAATTCGGATCTCCTAAAACAACATCGAGTTTACTCATGGCGTCTTTTAGGTTGGAGACTGCCTCTTTGACATCGCTTCGCAGTGTTTTGTCACCAGTCATTTTTTCTACAGAGCCAACCGAAGCCGCGATATCTTTGGTTGATGTATTTATTTTATCCAAAATAGTGATGATGTTTTGTCTCAAAGGCTCGTCTTTGAGAGTAGTGTTTAAATCAGCCATGGCAGCTTTTATTGTATTGGCTGTCTCTTGAGCCATGTGTACTGTTTCGCGAAGTTCACCCATCGAATTTGGATTGGACATCATTTTATTTAAATTGCCTGATGTTTTGCGCAAATCTCGTGCAAGGCTTGCCACTTCTATCGCAGCTTCATCACCTCGGGCGAAGAATTTATCCACGTTTGCTGCGGTGTGACTATATTTGTCTGCAGCAGAACCGAAGCGATGCGAAGTGTCTTTGATGCTCGATACTGCATCTGCAACGCCGTCCATACTTTTGCTCATTTTGTCTGCGGCATCTCTAAAATTGGTCATAGCTTGACCCGACTCTTTGAGGGCAATTTTTAGACCAGACGTAGAGGCATCTGCGTCTTTTCCGTCGCCAATGACTTCATTTACATTGGTTGCGATTTTATTCATGATAAGCTCGACACGCACAGGGTCTTGACCTATGCAAATTTCATCTGGTCCAATGGCGGGTAGATTTTCGCCTTGATGTTCCTCTGGAAGCGTTATTTCGACGTATTTTGCGCCGACCAGACCAAGGGTTTGAATGGTAAATTTTGACCCTTGTGGAACGGTGATTTCTTCAGTTTTGATTTTGAGACGCAAAAGCACATCACCTTTGCCTTTAAGACCAATGTCATCCACAGTGCCTACGCGCACGCCGTTGACGTTCACTGTGGCGTTTTTGGTGAGCCCGGCAATGTCTTGAAATTGCACTTGAATCATTTGCGGCGGGTGCAGGATGGAAAAGCTTTTTAGCCAGGTCCAACCGTACAGAAGGAAGATGGTGGCAATGGTGGCAAATAAGCCGACCCTAAATTCATAATTAGGACGCTTAATTTGGTCTGTAGCTCGCCTGTTAGGTCTGTCTACTGGAGGTTTTGGATCTGTAATTTCTTTTACCATTTCTTTCTGATGCCCGATTTGAGTAATCTGCTTTTTCTAAATCAAACCTTCGAGCATTGGTCCCTCCTTGTAACCATGTGCAAATTGTCTCATATATGGATTGTCAGTTTTAAGTGCCTCTTCGGGTGTTCCTTCCCAAACTGCACCACCGTCGTGCATCAGTAAAATGCGCTCTGCTGTGCGGGTCCAGGTTGAATATTGGTGGGTGACAATGATAGCTGCGGCATTCGATTCTTCGCCAAGTTTAATCATGTAATCTTCGATAATTGTTGACATCACCGGATCAAGACCGGTGGTCGGCTCGTCATACAGAATAATTTTGGGATCGTTCACAATCGCCCTAGCAAAACTAGTTCTTTTTTGCTGACCACCAGAAAGCTGGGTGGGATAGGCATTTAAAAAGTCTGACAGTCCCACGAAAGAAAGCTTCTCAGAGATAATTAGCTCTTCGTCCTTTTTGGACAGTTTGCGTCTACGCAGTGCCAGAGCCAGATTTTCACGAACAGTAAGCGAGTTCAACAATGCCGAGCCTTGAAAAACGAGTCCTACTTCAGGTGAATTGACAGTGACTGTGCCTCTGTCTGGTTCCAGAAGGCGGGTAATGAGCTTTAACAAGGTCGATTTACCACAGCCTGAAGGACCAATCAGCCCAAGTCTTTCGCCAGCTCGCACATGAAAAGAAATTCCTTTCAACACTCTATGGCTGCCAAAGGATTTCTCCACTTGGTCAATTTCAATCATCTTCTGATCGGTTTGTACTGGTATTGCCAACGGTGCTCCTTTTATTCAGCGTGGAGCGTAGGTCAGCGAAGTGACTACATAGTTGAAAATAAATATCGAGGTCATAACCCACACTATAGCTCGAGTGGTGGCAAGTCCCACGTCTTCGGCACCACCTCTAGTATTAAGGCCTACTGCGCATGAAAACATAATGACCAGTGTGGCGTTGATTAAGGCTTTGGTGAAGTGCACACCAAAGTCGCGGTCTAAAATTGTTTGTTTGACCGAGTCTAAGAATGTGGCAGGAGGCAGATTAGCTGCAATCATAGAAATCCAAATTGATGCCACCAGTCCCACTGTCATGGCATAAATAGAAAGAACTGGCATCATGAGCAAACCGGCGATGTAGCGCGGGACAACGAGAAATTCTATGGGATCGACACGCATAACTTTTAGAGCGTCAATTTGCTCAGTAATCATCATTGTGGTCAATTCGGCTGCAATAGCTGAGCCTACACGACCTGCAAGCATGACACCAGCGGTAATGGGTCCCATTTCTCTAACAAGTGCAAGTGATACAACGCCACCGATAGCCGTGTCTCCGCCAAATGCTACCAGTTCGCGCGAGATCTGCAATGACATAGCAAAGCCTACAAAAAGGGCGGTTAGGCTCACAATGATGAAGCTCTGATTACCAATTAGATAGCATTGTCTGAAAGCTTCTCGCCAGTCGATTCGGCCTGTTAGCATACAGGCAATCGCTTTGAACCAAATAAGAATCACTTGTCCGATAAGCACCACACCACGGCCGAATTGATCCTCCAAAACATTGAGAGGGAGAAGTAAATGGCTTAGTAAGTTTGGGCGTTTTGGGCTGCCGGTCGAATCCATGCCCATAATTTTAGAGCAAAATGGGTTCGACGTGGTGGATTCACCATATGCAAGGGGGCAAAAAATCCCTAATCTTGAAGAAATCGCAAATTGACAAGAGGTGGCTGGGAAAACCACCTGCGATTTATCTGGCGGGCGACACAATCTGAAGAACTATGGCGGGTACTGCGTGCTTTCGTTTGATTCAAATTCGAATATTCATAATGCTGGGGGAGACAAAGTCACTCCTGAAAATCTCAATTTAAACTCGTTGAACCCCGAACCTCCGCCGCCTCAACCACAGTATTTCAGGAATAATTTAACGGACATGCACTCCATTGCCAGTGTGGCAAGTGGATGGCAAGACGATGGAATGGGTAATGCAGTGGGACTTGACGGCGATCGTCTGGTCACTCGAAATGAGAAAGGGCAGATTGTCGATTACGATGAGCATATAGAAGGCAAGCGTTCCGCCGCAAATCAAGACCTGGCTATTACGTCCATGATGATGATCAATCCTTTCATGATTTTTGGCATCGGAGCAGGGATGTCATTCATGAATGATAGTCACATGAATCAACGTCAAAAGCGTTTGGATATGCTTAAAAGCAAGCTCAAAGGCAATTCGCGCAATGTGTCAACTCAAGATGGCGATGAGCATGAAATGCAGCAGCGCATGAATGGCGCTCAGGGCAACAAATACATGTCCACCATTGAGGCTTATCACTTCGTCAATAGTTTTAACCAGCCACGACGCGAACTGACTAAAAAGCACAAAATGAGTCAGAATTTCGAAAATGTTTCAGACCGATTGCGTCTTCAGGCGGCGGCATCAGCGCGTAAATCGCTCAGTATTCAAAAACTGGTCAAAGACAAATTGAAGATTCAAGACACCATAGAAAAAATGCGAGGCAAAGCCACTCTGGAAGAGATGTCGCGCTGGTATTCTCAATTGGAAATTTTAGATAGAGCAATTAAAAACACTCAAGATTTTCTCTAGTTTGCTTCTTTTCACTAAAGCCTCTTGATATCTTGGGTTTGCTAACTAGCGCTAGCTCTTATCATGAACTTTTATACACATTAGTGAGAACTGAACTTCTAAATTGGAATTTACAGGTTCTTGTTTGTTAGTGCTTAGAAACCATTTTTCTCTTATTTTCTTCTTTTATTCTCTGAACCCACAATAACAAACAGACGAAAGGAAATCCCCCTATGTACTATGTCATAGGAGCGGTCGTCTTGGTTCTTGTCCTCTTTGCTTTCATGCAACAGGGCGAAAACCGCGGTCGCAAACCTCGTCGCGTCGGTCTCGATGTTATCAACGACACTCTCAACAAGGCTGAAGGCGCTCGCATCGCCGGCAAGCTCGAAGACGCGCAGTACTATTTTTCGATGGCAGAGCGCTATGCGCGCGATTCTGGAATCGCTGTTCTTGTTGCCGAATCGTATTACGGTTTGGCGAAAGTGCAGGAAGATCGCAAGCTCTATCGCGAGGCGGCTCACATGGTCGACCTTGCCATTCGCGCTATCGAGCCGGTTCGTGCTGATTTCGGGCCTTACCACTCGCTGCTCACGCGCTACAAAGAGGAGCTCTCAGCAAAATTTAGCTGAGGCTTCGGAAAGGAGTTTCGATGAAACTTTCACTTAAGGTCAAGAATCTTTTTCTTGACCTCATCTTCACTCACTCCGATTTCCGTGGTCATCGCGACTCAATTACGCGCAAAATGGGTTGGCACCCTATTCTCTGGAAGATTCGCCAGGGTGTCGAGGCTTCAAGCGATGCCGAGCTTGAATTCGAGATGTTTCTCGAACACTTGCCTGCCGATATGGTCGAAGTCGAATTCAAGTTCCTCAAGAATAAGACCTCGACTGCTTCCTGGCGCTTGGAGCGTGATGGTTGTTTGATCAAAGGTGCCACCATAACCTGGGCGGTCTGCGCAGGAAATGGTGGCTTTGTTGTTTTTCCAAGCGAAAGCGACAAAGGTCGTCATCTCTCTAGTCTTGTGTGCAAGCGCATCACAAGCGGAAATGGCGAGAATTCCTGGTCTTTCAGCGTGAGCTGAATTTCTATCTCCACATTTGCATTCTGAAATCAAAACACATGAAAGGAATTCACATGAAAAAGTCTGCAAGCTCGCTTTTTGCAAAGCGACTGGACAATCTGGCGAAGGTCGCCGTTTACGTTGGTCTGCGTCCGGTTCTCGGTCAGCAGGTCATTTTGAGCGCTCCGATCGAGGCACTGGATATGGTGCGGCTGGTCACCAAGCACGCCTATGAAGCCGGCGCTTCGCTCGTCACTCCTCTCTACGACGACGGCACTGCCACCATCAGTCGCGTCAAGTTCGCGGCTGAAGGCAGCTTCGATACCGCTCCCGACTGGCTCTTCAAGGGCATGGCCGCTGGCTTCGAGAACAATGCCGCGCGTATGGCTATCGCAAGCGAGATTCCCGGCCAGTTCGCCGGACTCGATACCAAGCGCATCGGCCGCTCAGCCAAGGCCCGCGCCGGCGCCTACAAGATTGCTTCGGAATACATCACGGCGGGCGCCATCAACTGGAACATCTCGCCGGCCGCCAACCCCGCCTGGGCCAAGCAGGTTTTCCCCGACCTTCCGCCCAAACAGGCTCTGGCTGCGCTCTGGAACGAGATCTTCCGCGCTACCCGCGCTGACGAAGACGACCCCATCGCTGCCTGGGATGCGCACAACGCCGAGCTAGCTCGACGCAAAGCGCAGCTCAACGCACGCAATTACGCTTCCATCCGCTTCTACGGCGCCGGCACCGACCTCACCGTCGGTCTTGCCGAAGGTCATAACTGGGCGGGCGGCGAAACGGTCGGCAAGAACGGCGTCACCTTCAACGCCAACGTCCCGACCGAAGAAGTGTTCTGCGCCCCGCATCGCCTCAAGGTCGACGGCTACGTGCTCAGCACGCGCCCGTTGTCTCTGCAAGGTCAGGTGGTGGAGAACATCTACACCAAGTTCGAGAACGGTCTCATCGTCGACGCCAAGGCCGACAAGAGCAACGACGCGTTCCAGAACTTGCTTAGCACTGACGAAGGCTCGCGGCGTCTCGGCGAAGTGGCTCTTGTGCCGCATTCGTCGCGCATCTCCAAGAGCGGCGTGCTGTTCTTCAACACGCTCTTCGACGAGAACGCTGCCTGCCACATCGCAGTCGGACAGTCCTACAACAAGTGCTTCGTCGACGGTAAGACCGCCGCCAAGGACGACCTCATCGCGCGTGGTGCCAACCAGAGCAACTCGCATGTCGATTGGATGATCGGCTCCAACCGGATCAACGTCGACGGCATCTGCCAGGACGGTTCAGTCGAGCCCATCATGCGCGGCTGCGAGTGGGTCAACGCCTGATCGACTCTTGATCGGCTGATTCGCTAATTCCAAACTAGAAACGCCCCGAGTTCCTAGACATGGAACTCGGGGCTCGGACACCAAGGAGTCCACAACATGACACAAGCAGTAAAACTAGTTTCCACTGCCACTATCACTGGCGAAGTGGAAATCATTCCTGAATCCGGTTACACCGCTCAGGACGTGGCGGATGCGCTCAACTCCGGACACGCCTACATCAGCGGGCAGGACGTCTTGCTCCCTCATGAACCGCCTGCCGAAGGCATGATGCACATGGCTAAGGTGGTTGGTCGCAAGAGCGACACCAAGGCCACCGTCTGGAATGTGAGCCAGTAAACTCGCTGTGAAATGAACCAATTGGCTTCCTGGATTTGAACTTCGTTTAGAAGTTTGGTTCAGGAAGTCACTTTTTTTTGAGATCAGTAACTATATAGATTAATAGATAGTTTTTTTTTGCAATGCTTGTCTGTTTTAGGTTTTTGCTCAAATATGAATAAACTGACGCGATTTACCTCAAGAATATTCTTAGCTAAAAGCTTATGGATAATCGATTTCGGCACCTCAAAAAAAGTCAAAATGTTTTATGACTTGTCGCAAAGGAGGGAATATGCACCGGGTATTCAACCATCGAAATTTCTTTTATGAGTTTGATAGCGACTTAAGAGCGGCGCGCTTTCTTGTTATTATTCAAAGTCCCTTTATGACTTTGAAAAGAGTAAAAATCCTCTTTCCAATATTAGAAGATTGTTTGACAAGAAGAGTCAGAGTCTGTGTTTTTACGCAGGAAATCGACTCTCGTTTTTCGAATAACGACGACTATGCTGGAAAAATCTCGACACTAAATAAAGTGATTGAAATGCTTTCCTCCATTGGTATTCACGTAAACCAAGTTTCAAGAATTCACGAGAAATTAGTGGTTATTGATGAAAATATTCTTTGGGAAGGCAGTTTAAATCCTCTCAGTTACCGGGATACCACTGAGCGAATGACTCGATGGCAATGTCGTGAAAAAGTAAGAGAAGCCATAGCTATGCACAATTTGATGAATTGCTCGATTTGTCGGGAGGTATCACTTACTGGAGAGATTCAGAAAATTTTTGGAGGTGTCATTGCCCGCAGGCGAAAAATGCTGAATTTGTCTCAGGTAGAATTTTCAGAAATGACTGGAATTGCTCAAGCAACGATTTCTAGAATAGAAAGCGGAAAATTCAATCTTAGGCTGAGTCTTCTTTCGAAGATTTTTTTTGCTTTAAGAATGGACTGCCGCCCAATTCTCACTTGTATGACTCCCTTTTTGGACCACGAACTAAATTTATTGTTTCAGCAGCGCTCGAAAGAATGAAATCTCAAAATATGACGTGGCCGTCAAGAAAATCGTTAAAAAATATGATGGGGTCATCATATTCGCTAAAATCGTGCGCGGAAATGACAAATTGGTGGCTGGATAAACCCAGGAAGGTTAGAATTGCGTGGTCGCGGTTACAAAATCGCTGATTCCTGAAAAAAATTTTGCAAGTTTATGTTCGCTTTACGCTCAAATTATTTTTGCTTTGCACTCGACATTGCAAACTGAAATTGTGAGATGCACGATTGAGGTCTTTGAAATGCAGGAAGTAACTGGCGGCGTTGGAAAACAAAACGTTTTGTCGACCGATTTACTTAGGAAAATGTCTGAATTTTTGCATAAGCTTTTCCCAAAGCAAGGTGAAATGGTTATGAGCGAACAGTCTGAAAAGGATCGGTTGTCGTCGTTGCAAGTGCGTTATAGCAAACAGCACGACAAAGATATGTCGGCTCTAGAGCGCAGACAACGCAAAACTATGGAGCAATCTGCTGCTCGCATTAAAGCGATGAGACTGGCTAAGAGTCACTCACATGTCGAGCAGTCTGGCGATAATTGGCAGGCTTTCGACGATTACATAAACCCCGGTTCGAACTAGAATTGGATTTTAACTAAGTAGTATAGTGGAAGGCGGCAAAAAAGGAACCTGGCGAAATCTGCATAATGAGCAGTTTCAACCAGGTTGGGTGAAGAGAGGGAAGTTTTGCTTCCCTCTCTTTTTGTTCAAGCGATGGCTTTAGCGCTTGGTTGCGACCAGCCACGGAAGCCTGTTTGTGACGGTCACGTCGTTCTCACGCACGAAGTTGTGAGTGAGCCAGCCGCACCATCCAAGCGTCGCCACGACCACTGCCATTTCGAAAAGCACGCCGTCACCGGTCAGATAGTCGTCGCCCACGCCGAAGAAAGCGAGCACTGGAGTGCGCGCCACGGCGTAGACCAGAAAGTAGAGCAGTCCAAACGCGATGGTCGAGATGCCGCGCTCGTTGAAGCGATAGGGGGCAATCTTCTGCGTGAAGGACTGGCGAGCGAACTGAATGGCGATGACGGCAATAGCCATGAGGACGCTCAGAAGCGTCAACCACTGGGGAATGTCCATGTGATTTTCCTTTCTTGATTTCGTTTTCAACTCAGTTTGCTATGAGAGTCTGGTCTTGCCGCGACATGTGCGCATGCAGATAATTCCAGACGCCCATTAACAAATCCGCCCGTTTCTTTGACCGCACAAAGTTGAGGAGATTGGCTTGCTTATCGGCAGATGCCGAATAGTTCCAACTGCCGTCCTCAACCCAGATGCCGTCTACGATGGTGAATTTGTTGTGCATAATGCCCGAGCGAGGCGAGGTACCGATGATAACCTCGATACCCGCTTCGCGCAGTTTCAAAATGAGCGCTTTGCCTGAGCGTCCCTTAGCTTGGGAGCGGTCGGCGAGCACGCGAACAGTTTTGCCGTCTTTGTGCAAAGCGATAAGCTTGTCACCAATTGATGCTTCGGTGAAGCCGTAGATGGCGACAAACACCGAAGTCTCAGCTTTGTCCAGAAACTTGAGGTAGGCAGCCAGTCCCGATTGTTTGGGCGTGGCTACCGTTTCCATCAAGTCCTGGGGATCGATATCTTCGCATCCGGTGGGAAGTTTGAACTCTGTCTGCGCACTTTGGGTGGTGGCAAACCCAGTAAACTTAGCCGTAGCATAGCCACCGCCGAATGCCGCTGTAAGAGCCAGCATACAGGCGATGATTTTGTTTCGAAGAGTCATGAAACCCCTTAATTGTTGGAGCTGTTTGCCATCCGCTCACGCAGCGGAAAGGTCCACTCGGCGTAGGTGTTGGTTGCGTCGTTGACCGTAGCCATCGAGCGACCGCCCTTCAATTCGGCGAAGGAGAATGCAAGCAAAATGAGCGATTGCTCAGCGAAGTCGTCGAAGGAAGTGAAAACGCCGCTCGTTACCAGAGCGCCGACATAACCCTGTGGGTCGCTCAGGAAGCGCTTGAGCACGTCTTTTTCAGCGTCGGGCGATTTGCTTGCCAGACCTGCGTCCTGCATTGAGCCCATATATTTGAGCTTGATCTCGCGAATAGAGCGAGCGTCCACATCGATGGATGCGACCGCCTTGCCGGCTGCTGTTGCCGCCTGAGCAAAGACCAGAAGTTGCATCGCTTCCAATTCGAGTTGCTTCTGGGTGACGAATTTCTTCGACTGCAAAAGTCGCTGGCAAATTTCGCCAGTTTTTGCGTCGAGGACGAAGTCGGGAAATTTAATCGTCATGCTTTTCTCCTCAGAAGAGCACTCGATCAACGACCGAGTCTCCCTCCAGTTGCGTGGTGGTTGAATCTAAATTGGTAAATGTGATTTGCACTTGTACCGGAGAAACGTCCTTGAACCGCTTCAGAAGAAAGTCTTTGGACTGGTTTAGGATTCCTCCGCCGGCGCCATCGATGACCTCGAAGGCACCGTCTGTGGAGCGAATGCGATATTGAGGAAGAAGAGCGGGACAGTCGCCGTCGTACCGGCTCAAAGCCAGTTCAACGACAGGTCTACCGTCCGCCTGATATTTCAGTCTGACGCTTTTACACTCCTGCTGATTCTGCAAGGTGACAAGCGCCAGACCGACCGAATGCAGGAAGAATGGCGGAAGATGCATCCGTTAGGCGATTTCTTCGTCGGTATAATACGACGGCCACTTCCACGAGGTGGAGTTGGCGTTGAACTCCATCGGTTCACGCGTAGCGTCCTGACGTGTGAGCGAGACCTTGACCGAGATGACGCCCTTGGCGCTGGCGAGCTGCTGTTCGAGATGCTCGAGCGAGGGTTTGACCACGTTCAAGCTGCGGAAGTCGACAACTGCCAGATTCTTGCAGGAGCTTTCGATCTGAATCGATGAGGGGAAGCCCGGGATGAGCGAGACTTCGAGGTCGACTGGATTTGCGACGCCGTCGGCGGTGAAACTCACTTTGGCGTGGGTATAGTCACCCTTTGTGAGACCGAAGATGGCGAGCCCGAGCGAGTTGCGGAAGAAGTTTCGGAGTTCCATTGTATTTTCTCCTCATGTTAGGAGTGAAGCCCTGATCATTCATCTCATTGGGGATTTCCCTATGAGTAAAGATCAAAGCTCCGAGATTTAGTTCTCTGGTTGGTTTAGAGTTGAAGTTAAGTATTGAAGAGAGGCAATCAGATAACCTCAACTTAAAAAAGTGTGCATAGTACGCGCAACGAAGTTTTAGTTTATTAGGGCTAAGTGCTAGTAAAAGCTCATGAACTAAAATAAATGATGAAGCGTAAAGCTAGCCAAGCTAGCGCTAACTTTTGTTTTTGGTGGCGTATTTGGTACCAAAATTGATACCAAATATGATGGTAAATACAGTATCGTTTTGTGAAGCTAGCGCAAGTTGCGCCACCCTGCTTGGTCTTAAAACCTGCTTATATTGACAACGTTAGAGGCGCCTCATCACTAGATCTTGAGCTGAAAACCATTGGATATCAAGATCTTGCTTGGCTTTTAATACTCTGATCATTATTTGATGAAGACGAATCTCATATGTAGGCGCGCCCGAATTATTTACTTTGCTCTCTTATTAGTACTAACGTTCAATTACATCTTTTCGTTTATTGCAGCAGGTAAAAAGCAAAGCAGCTCAGTCGTTTTAAACCCCAATCACAGAAACCTCGACTATTAAAAGTCGGCGATTGAGACTGCAGTGCAAAAAACGAAAGATTGAAATGTCTGCATCGAGCCCAGCATTGTCTGTGGTGCTCGGATTCTCGATGCATGACCAAACCGAAAGGAAATACCACACTATGAGCAAGCTCTTCGGTAATTCCACTGACAGCCCGAAAGGATGGCAGTGGCTCGTGTTCCCGCTCGCGCTCGTTTGGTTCGCTCTGAACGAATCGCGCAAATTTCTGCACCGCGTGTCTTACAACGGTGTATCGGGAATCATTTCCGCGATCTTCAGCGTCTTCCTCTCCTTCGGCGCCATTGTCTGGTCCTCGCACAGCCTCGGCTGGCAGCAGGGATACCCGGCGTGGTACTGGATTCCGGGCGGACTCTTCGCCGGCTGGTGTACCTACGCGTACATCTGGCCTTTGATTCACCTCGTGGTCATCCGCGGCGTGATCAAGCTCTCCGACCTGATCTGGGAAGCTCTGAAATTCATCGGTCGCGACATCTACGCGCCGGTGACCAAGTTCGTTGCTGATGCAGCGCGCATTCTGCCTGGTTCGAGCGCTCTCTGGGACTCGTTCAAGGAGCGTGATCGCTTCGGCAACCTTCTTGCGATCGCTACTGCCGTCGGCACTCTTGCCTTCGCGGTCTGGACTGGTCTGGATGTCTGGGGCAAGGCTGCCGCAGTCATTCCGGGTTTCGTTCCGGCCGTCCTCGTCGCCTGGACTCCCACCTGGGTGGTCTCGGTGCTTGGCGCCGCCTGCGGTACCATCGTGGCTGTGTCCATTTGCAGCTTCGTCTTCCAGCTTCTGGAGAAGGGTCGTCTCGACGGTCTGGCAGTCGGCTTCGGCGTCGCCATCGGCTACGTCTATGCAGGCACCATCACCTCCTGGCTCGCCCTCGTTGGTCTCACCGGCTACGGCGCCTGGGCTGGCATGGCGGTCGGCTACGTCGTCTATCTTGCCTACCTCTTCCCCGCGATGAACAAGTTCTTGTCGCTGGGTGTCTTCAAGAAGGTCGCCGAGTGGCTCTCCAAGGTCAATCAGAAGACCTATGGCGATGACCAGGGCGACTACTCCAAGGTCTTCGGTCACCTCGCCAACATCGGCGTGGCTGGCGCTCTGACCTGGGTCGCCTGGACCACTTGCGCGGCACTGGGTCTGGCGCTCTACTTCTCGCTGCCTATCATGGTGGTGGTTGCCGTCACCGCGTATCTGTTCGACAAGGAATTTCTGCGCGGCAACTTCTCGGTCATCCTGGTCGCTCTGGGAGTCTCGGGATACGGCGGCTATGAAGCCTACAACTACTACCTCGCCGCGGGCTACCCCTTCGGCGTGTTCGGCGCGGCTCCGGCTGCGGCTTTCTCTTTCCTCGCTTCGATGATGATCGCTTACCCGATCGTTTATCTCGGCGTCCGCTATGTCCTGGTTGCCATGGGCGTGGAGCGTCTCCGCTACCCGCTCGACCAGCTCTACAAGAAGGTCGAAGACTCGGTTCGTGTCATCGCTGACCGTCTGGAGAAGGTCTACTGGAGCGCATACAAGGACAACAACGACTATCGCGACTGGTTCGTCCAGGTCGTGAACATCGCGCTTGCCGTGGCGATCTACCTGTCGCTCACGGTCTATCTCGGCTTCGGTTCGTCCGTGGTCTGGATTGCCGTGGCAGGCTTCCTCACCTTCTGCGCCTACGCATTCTTCGGTCAGTTCCTGGCTCGCCCGGCTGACATCGGACTGCATTTCGCCGGCGGCATCGCTGGTATCGCTGCTTCTGCATGGGTCGGCTCAGCGGTCTGGTCTGTGACCAGCACCTACTGGATCGTCGCTGTGGCTGCGGTCTTCACCTGGCCGGTCGTGTACGCCTTCGCCTTCCCTGTGGTGTACATCGTGCTGCGCTTCCTGACCAACGTGCTCATCGCGAGCTGGTCGCGCCCGCTCCTGGTGGGTTTGCACAGTTTCGCCTGGACCGTTTTCGACAAGGCCATCTGGACTCCGGTTCAGGCGGTCGCGAAGGCAATCGGGGCATTCCTTGGTCCGCTCTTCTCTTTCTTCGCTGCCGTCGGCAACGCCATCAAGTCTGTCTATGACAGCTTGATGCGCATCTTGCGCCGTAACTAATCGGCGCCAGTTTCTCTATCAACCTGAAGGGCGGCATCGGGCATTCGCTTGTTGCCGTCCTTCTCCACCCTTTTTCGAAAGGAAAAAATCATGAGTAGCAGCTTTTACGCGGGCTTGCTCAGCTGGTTTCTGGCTGCAGTAGTCACCCTCGTCACTCTCAAGCTCTCGCTTCCGGACCCGCAAATGGTCCGCGCCAGTGCCTCGCTCGTTCTTTACGGTCTTCCGGTCGTGATGGCAGGCGGTCTGGTTTTTGGGCTTTTGTCCAAGACGAAGTACAGCGAGTTTGGTGCCCAGCTCTTCTTCGGCAGCGGCATCTATGTATTCGGCGGCTTCATCGTCGGTTGCTTCATCGTCTGACCCCGGTTCATTCTTAGGTAAAGGAAAAAGAATGGAAATTCTCGCAGCAATAGGCGGACTCGCAGGACTAGTCGTAGCACTCATCGTCATGGTCGTTTTCGTGATGGTGATGTTCATCTTTGGTGGGTTCATACTCACCATCGTTGGCGCCGTCATTTCGATGGTATTCATGCTCATCGGCTTCTTCTTCGAGATTATCTTCACTCTGTCGGGGCTGCTCATCGCAGCAGCTCTCGTCATCACGCTGCTGGTTGTACTGAACATACTTCCAGCTCTGGTGTTGGCTGTGGTGGCACTTATCGTGCTCGCCGCCCTCGCCACCAAAAGTCAGCATCGTCGCTGATTGGTATCGACTAACCTCTAGACAAACGGAGACTTCGCCATGAAGAACGATCGCAAAATCATCCTCACCGCCGCGAACTATTCCGCAATCTGCGCCTTGCGCGATGGGCTTCTCAAGTCCATCAACGAGGGCGGATACGGAACTGTCACGTCGGTCAGTGACACCAGCAGGTGCTCCAAATATCCGGGCATCACTCTGGAAGTGTGTTTCGAAGCCGATTCGCGCCGCAACGGAAAGACCGGCCACGTGCTGCCTTTCCTCCCTGCGCCGTCGAAGATTTTCAGCGGCACCACTCGCGATCTGAAGTGGAACGACCTCAGCGACTGGACGCTCGATCAAGACGTCGAGCCCGGTTACATGGTCGCTCACTGGCAGCAGGGAAAGACGCTCCACAAGGAGTGCTACACCCAAATTCCGGCTTAACGGCTGGAATTGCCTGATTTCTTCTAACTGAATTTGCAGTGGAGATTGTCTGAGGTTTAAACCCTCAGCAGTTCTCCACTGTTTTTTTTAGAGCTCGTTTTACTAAATCAGATAGTAAAATTTCGAATAAAACAAATAGCCCAGGCTGATTTCATTGAGAAATCAACCTGGGTACAGAGTTCGAATCAGATCTTCAGGTCAGTTCACCACGGTCCAAAACACGCGTCCAGTCTGGGTCACAGACGAGCGAGGGTCGAGAACCTTGGCGATGTTCGACATGCCTTCAGCCGGTGCTGGTGCAGGCAGAAGAACGCTGTCGTTGCTGATACGCGCTCGCCCAGAGGAGAGCAGGTCAGCCACTTGCTGCGCAGTGTATCCAGATTCGGGCACGATGCGCACTTGACCGGTCGTCGAGCCGACGGCAACAAGAAGACTACCGGAGGGCGGCGTGACACCAGCTTCTTGTGTCACTTCCTTGATGAAGTCATCCCAGAAAGGATTGAGCATCAAGGTCGGCGGCGCCTGAAATTCTTCGCGTTTGACGCGGAGAATCAGACCCAAACGAATGAGGTCGAAGGCGTATGCCGCATTGAGCTTGTTGGGATCGAGAGTGCCGCCCTGAGCCACGATAGCCTGCTTGAGCAAAGCGATATTGTGGTTGGTGTAAGGCGAGGTCTTCACGCCAAACGGAGTCTTGTTGCCGTAAAGGCGCTCCTTGACCTTGTCCAGCGTGTAGGGCAGCGCCACCTGGTCGATGGGCGCGTTGAAGAGCCAGTTGCACAGGTCGCGCGTGTTCGACCAGAGCACGTACTGGTTGTAGGCGTGCTTGAGCAGAAAATCGATGGCGTCAGGCTCGAAAGCCATGGCGAAGATCTGATTGGTGTTCAGACCCTGGAAAACGCCTTGATTGGCGCCGCTAATGTCGCGCGAGCGATAAGAGCTCGGCATGTCGACGAAGGACCAGTGGTCAGAGCGCTGCTGGCGTGAGCCGTAGGCGACCACTTCGTAGTCGAACTGGGTCCAGTAGGTCTCGCGCATCCCAGCTTCGCACAGGTCGACGAGCGCTTGAGGAACGATTTTCTGCAGATGGGCAACAATGGTGGGGTTGGATTGAGACATAAAGCCTCTTTCTCCTATATTTGGGTTCAGTCTTTTGGGCCAAAAAAAAAGATCCAGTGGCACCATTTATGGTGGCGCCACTGGAATTTCATGTTCCGGTCACAGCGAAGTCAGACTAGGCGCAATCGGCGTGGCGACGGCGTGCGCGAACTCCCGCCTGAAGATGGCGACGAGCTTGCGGCGTGCAGGCGAACTCGAAGGTCAGAGTGCTCGAACCCTCAAGCTTCTCCAGTTTGCTGCGAGCAACACAGGAGATGATGTGCGCGGTGGCGCTGAGGGTGATATTGCCTTGAGTAAGACGATTGGGCAGGACCGGGATGGTAACCTTGGAGCAACCGGCTTCAATAGCCTGGTCGACCAAAGTCTCAGCCAGCTTGCGAAGAATGTGACTTCCGAATCGCTGAGCTCGTCCCAGTCCGAAGAAAAGAATCTTCTTCTGGGGCGAACCGGGCGGAGCGTCGACGAGCTTGAACTCGCATTCATCTCCGGTGAACTCGGTTTCTTCGCTTGCGACGGTGCTCGACGAAAGAATGTGTTGAGCACCTTCGGACAATTTCATGCCGGCAAACTTGCCAATAAGCAGCATGTCGGTCCGAATGTTTTCGGATGCATGCAATTCAGAGCCTGGTGTCAGAACAGGCGAGGTAGTGAACTTCACGTTCATGTTGATCTCCAGTCCGGACGCTTGATACGTTCCGGGGTTGACTTACTGTCTTAGGTCTAGCCACGAGAACCAAATCCAACCTGCCTGGCAGAGAAATCTGTCAGAGCTAGGTTTTATGACCTGAGAGTGGGAATGCCGCTTTTAGGTTTAGAAGAGTTGGTTCCGTGGATGGAAATAAAAAAGACTGTTCAAGATAGGTATTCTGATCTTGAGATCTCAACCAGATCTATCTTAAAGGCATCTCAGTTAGTCGAGAAAAATCTGTAAAGGTAGTTGCAAAGACAGTTTGCGCTCGATAACAGATCGCTAGCGCAGTTCTGCGAGCAAGTGGCTTTTATTCGTAAAAAATCGCAACAAAATTTTGGTGGCAGAATTTATTGCGCTTCTAAATTCATTTCTATCGAAGGTTTGTCCAATTTGAATTTGGCTTGTTCAAATGATGCCGGACCAAAATGTCCTTTGGCGTTATTTGAAAAACCGTATTCAACTTTTGGAATACCTACGAAATTTTTGTAGAATTTACCGCTTTTATCTTCGTCGTGGAAGAACTTTAGTGCATAATCGCCGTAAGCAAGATCATCGATTGTGCATTGCGCTTCATTCGATTTGATTTCGGCTACTGCTTTTGCGCATGCTTTTTGTGAGTCACCAGACCCTTTTTCCGCATCGTAAGAATCTTGCGTGTTGTAGACTGCAACGCGTACATTGCCTTTGTCGTTTTTGAGTTTGGATATTTTAACAATCAGGCTTCCATGTCCATCTTTTGCCAAGACATTTGCTTGATACACTGATAAAGCGATTCCTGCGCTTAGAGCCAGGCTCAATAGTTTTCTCATAATCCCTCCCTGAATTGTCCATGAAAATGAAATGGTATTAAATGCGGTATTGGTATTCTTGCCATTTCGCTCAAATCGCGCGCGTCTAAAATTAAACAGAAAGAATTAGATAGATCTACGTTAGTGATAACGGAGATTAAGACTCCATCACCGTTCTTGTCAGGTCCAGCAACAAATATCGCTTCACTTGGGTAACAATTCGCTTCGTGCCATGAAGCTTCAATCACTCCAGTCTTGCTTGATATTTTTACTATTTGATTGAGAAAATCTCCAGTTTTATTTTCGCCAATACCATAAAAGTGTTCGTATAGAGTCGAATTACACTGCTTGTAGTTGATTGTAGGTAGTTCGATTCCCTTTTTAGAAAAAATTTCTTTATCAATTTTTTTGTTTGTCAGATCAATGGATAAACGCGTAGCCAGTGGGATATCGGGAGAGTTATTTTTACTTGCAAGATTATTTAAGTACAAATCTTGAACGATATTTGCATCTTTATATGCGAGCAAATCAACCAGGATACGGTCATTTTCTTCACATGCGTTTATGTGGTGAAAAACAAAAAATGGATCGCATTCAAGTGGTATCACTTTTCCGTTATGTTTATTGATCACATAAATCGAAGTGCCCATGTCGGGTTTCCAGTTAAAGTTTGCTACAAAAGGCTTTCCAGACAAGAGTAATTCCAGGGGATTAACTGCAAATGGTCCCAGCACAAGCACCACATAATTTGAAGTCAGCGCAAAGCTGTGTAAGTAAGCCGGTCTTCTTGTTTTTATGCTGGCTATTAAATGGCGTTTGTTTTCGCCTTGTTTCCAACTGAAAAGCTTATAAATGCTAGCTGGACCGTACTCAATTAAAAAGTTGAATAGTTTGCCAGTGGAAAAATCAAAGTGCGGATGTGCTGTGCTGACTTGACCTCTGAGATTGTCGTCTAGATTCAGATGTCCTAAAGTATTTAGATTGGATGGCTCAAATTCAGTGACGAATGGAGTTTCGGTACAGGCGAAAAAGCGTTGATTGATGAAAAAGACGTTGACGTTTGGATTGTCGGTCGCTTTAAAATCAAACGCCTGCAAAAAAGTCTGTAGTCTAGTGCGCTTGGGACTGGAGCCGAATTCATTCGTTTGCAAAACTCCTGTACTGGTTGCTTTGTTGTAAGCATCACTACGGGCAAAACGCGAAGTGAAAGTGACTCTTTGACTCGAACCCGAAAAGGATAGTTTGTAAAACTTAGCCAAAGCGTCAAAAAGATGATTAAGCTTCTTTCCTTTGATATCAAATAGGCTTGGTCCCGTTCGAAAGAGGCTACCTTCAAGCCAGGAGGGCACCCGTCCGCTGAAAGATAGTTGAGTCGTTTCGGATTCGGTAGTTTGCGATTGGAAAAGTGGTCCGAAGTTAGTTTGTTCACTCATCTTCTAAAATATGTACGCCGCTTGGCTCTTTGTCTTCGCTCTTTAGGACTTGCAGTATTGCATCTTTCTGGTCAAGGCAGATTAGTTCGAGCGCCATCGAACAGACCGATTGCGTTAAGTGTTGTGGTGTTGCAATGGCACGTAAGGGTGTGAGGTCGTTCAAGTTTTGGCGCAGACACTTTTCGGCAGCCAGCAAAGCATGCACATTTTGGAAAGTAAGGATGAGACGGCGATTCTTCAACTGTCAAGGGACCGCATCAATTCTTGTTCGAAAGTAAGGAGCAGGTAAAAAATTCGAGAACTCTTGGCAAAGCTTGTCATATGGTGTGTTTCAAGCCTTCACGCTGGATTATACAGTGTTATACTGAAGGTATGACGGGAGGTCCATTGTGCACTATTTACTATGTCCGCGTTGTCAGTTCAAAATGCAAGTGAAAAAGCACATGTGTCCTACATGCGGTTTCCAGCTTCCAATGGAAGAAAAGTCTCCTGAGTCCCAGCAAAATGTCTCCAGTAGCAAGGCTTCTGTTTGGGCTAAAGTGCTTGGTTATAGCCAGAAGCACGACGGCTCTCAAGAAAAACCAGCACTCAGTTAACCTGTTTTTTTAGATATATATTTTCGTAGGTCCAATAGTTGGCAAAGACTTTGCGCACATAATCACGCGTTTCTTGAAAGGGAATGTTCTCGACCAAATATTCTTGATCGCCACCGCCCGAAGCTTGAAATTCGCGCATCCACTTTGCTGCAGCATTAGGTCCACCGTTATAGCTCGCTACCGCTAACATGGCATTGCCGTTGTGGCGTTTGAGAACATAGTTTAGATAAGCTGTGCCAAGGGCGATATTTGTTGGTGGCTCGAATACTTGTGCGTTGCTGCTCAAGGTTATTCCATTATGTTTGGCTACACCCTGGGCGGTACCAAGCAATAATTGCATCAAGCCCATTGCTTTAGAGCGACTCAGCGCAGTTGGCTCGTAGCGGGATTCTTGCCTGATTAATGCGTGAACTAGAAGCGGGTCCATTGAATTCTTTTGGCTTTCTTTTTCGATATGTTGGCCATAAGCTAGTGGATAAGCCATTCTCCATGTAGGGCTTAGCGGGTCAATAGGCTTGCCTTCTAGTGGAAGTGATACTGCATTTAGTGCTTTGATTACTTTACCTGATTTTAAATAAAGCCAGGCTTTGAAAGGCTTTGGCGCGTTATCTGGAATTTGATTCAAGCACTCGTCATAATCCCCTATGGCTGCAAGAATAAGTGGAATACTACCTACCTGGTTTTGAACATTGGCCCAATCGAATAGCTCGTTTGATTCTGGCCAATTCCACGTTTCCTTTGGCTCACTTCTGTTTGGATGAATTTGCCAGTGTCTATCTGCTTTTCCAGCCAGTGCATTCAATCGTTGCTCGGCGCGATAACCATAATAAGTTCCGCTAAATTTTGCTTGAGTGGCTTTGTAAGCAGCAATTGCAAGGTTCTTTTGTTCTGGTGTTTTTAGTAATTCGTGTATTTTTCCTGACCAGTAGTAATATTTAGAAGCGTAATCTGTGCCACCATATAGTTTGAGCGCTTTGTGACACGATGCAAGAGCCGTTTCCAGCTTGGTCTTATCCTGTCCTGCTGTTTTAATTTGATTCCATGTTACCCACCACTGAGATTCTGGTGCGTACTGGCAAGTGGGATAGGTAGCTAGAATTTTTTGATAATACGGTATTGCTTCTTGAGTTGTGCTGCGCAAAGCTACATTCCATAAGGCGTCTTGTTTGGCTTCAGCACTAGCTTTTGAATTGAGCACTTTTTTCCATAAGTCGAGCGCTTCTGCTTTGGTTAGAGGTTTAGCTAGTTGAGTAGCCACTGTTGTCACTGAAGCGAAATTGGTGCCAGTGTTCAGATAATTTGTAAACGAGCTTACTGCCTCGTCTTTCTGCTTGAGTTTTATTAAACAAACGGCTTCTTGAATGTTTGGAACTCCGGTCTTTTTGTAATATTCAAGCGCGCGCTGCCAGTTGTTATTGACAAAATAAACACGAGCAAGAGCGGCATAAGCTTCTGCTGGAGGCTCGCCTTTGTCAAGAATTTTTTGCGCTGCAATAATGGCATTTTTGCCATCAGGAGCAGCTTTAATGTAGGCGAGGTAAGCATCTAAAATTTCTTTTGGATCACGACCGCGTATACTTGCTATTTCGGCAAGATAAAACAAACTGCCTTTAGCGTAGGCTGTGTCTGGAAAAACGCTTTGTACTAAATCGAGTGTCTCACTTGCTTTATCGAGCTGCTCTGATCTGAAATACGATTCGGCCAGTCTGTAAACACCTTCGGACAAAAGTTTTTTCTGCGCTAATGGGCTTGGTTTGGTATTTTGCTCTTGAGATGCGGCTTGATATTTTTTCGCTCGAGCGTACATGGGCGATAGAATTTCTTGAATCTTAGCTTCGTCATTGGCTGCTAAAGCCAGCTCCGCTCCCTGCATGCGAGCGAGATTGCCTATTTCGGGATGTTGTGCTGCTTGTACATAGAGTGAAAAGGGCTCACTTAGACTGTCTTTGGTTAAAGCCACATTTTGTTTTTGCCATTTGCGCGCAGCGATGTAAGCAGATATCTGTTGATCTGAAGGTGACAAGAACATTTTGCCGCGGAATTCTTCTAGTCCTGCACCATTTTTAATTATTATTTTGCGCAAGTCTTCGCTTATGCCAAGCACAGATGCAGCAGGTAAATCGCCGCTTGTAGCATCTTTAGTGGTGGCACATTGATATTTGGAGAGGCTGGAGAGAGACAGGGTTAAAGCGCATAAAATCGGTATTAATACAAGACTTCTGGCTAGTTTCATCACGATGCCCTCTCCCAGAATTTGTGCCATTTATTGAATATGCGTAATTCGCTAAACTCGTCATATTCTTTCC
>JACCDG010345246.1_pt1 | contig 61721 bp, 64 predicted proteins | sample 7442471 | NCBI WGS metagenome assembly JACCDG01 (sample SAMN15323444, study PRJNA562643) | freshwater metagenome | isolation source: river surface water | place: USA:Blue River Watershed | collected 2017-08-17 | reverse complement strand
TGGACAGTTCGCGCAGCACCGGCTCCTTGTAGGCCGCAGCCACCAGCGTGGCCAGGTCGTGGGCACTGGACTGGTTACGACTGGACAAACCGGTCGGCTCAACATAACGCGTGTCGCGCATGCCCAGCTGCTGAGCACGCAGGTTCATGCGGGATACAAAGGCGTCAAGCCCGCCCGGGAATGTGCGACCCAGCGCATGGGCGGCGCGGTTTTCGCTGGACATCAGGGCCAGGTGCAGCAAGTCACCACGCGAGAGGACGGAGCCCACCGCCAGACGCGAGCTGCTGCCCTTTTCCGTGTCCACATCGTCCTGGGTGATGGTAATCATCTCGGCCGAGGGCAGGCTGGCTTCGGCAATCACCAGGCCGGTCATGAGCTTGGTCAGCGACGCGATCGGCAGCACGGCGCTGTCGTTCTTGCGCAGCAGCACTTCGTGGGTGTCCTGGTCAATCACCAGAGCCACGCTCGAGCGAAGGTCCAGCGGGTCATTGACTGCATGCAAACCGGCCATCTGGCCATACGAGGGTTTGCCGGCCACCGCCGGGGTGGCTCGCACTGCCCGGGCCACACGGGGGCTGGTCTTGGCCACCGGGGCCTTGGCGGCTTTTTTCTTGGCCGAAGAGGCTGTCTGCTTTTGTGCCGGGCTGCCCTGCGCCCAGACCGGGCTGGCCACGGTCATGGACAGACCAAGAAGGCCTGCTGTGACCAGACGCGGCAAGGAGGAGAAATGGCGGCTCAGGCAAGACTTCAGCATGTAACAGACCAACAAATTTGACAAAACTTTTTACAAGTGTACATGCCTGGAAAAAGTTATGCAAGATCAATCACTTGCGTAATGAGTTTCAAGCAACACGACAAGTCCCTCATGGCCTCGTTCAGCCTTGCGCCGCAACCCGGTCGGCCTTGCTTTGCAGCTTGTTGAGCGCGCTCAGGTAAGCCTTGGCCGAAGCCACGACGATGTCAGGATCGGCGCCGACCCCGTTGACCACCCGGCCACTGTTTTGCAGGCGAACCGTCACCTCGCCCTGGCTCTCGGTCGAGCCGCTGATGGCGTTGACCGAGTACAGCACCATTTCGGCGCCGCTTTTGACATGCGATTCGATGGCCTTGAGCGAGGCGTCCACCGGGCCGTTGCCGGTTGACTCGCCCTTGACCTCCTTGCCATCGACCGTGAAGACGATGCTGGCACTGGGCTGCTCGCCGGTTTCGCTGCGCTGCGACAACGAGACGAAACCGTACTGTTCTTTCTCGCTGGTCACACTCTCATCGCTCACCAGCGCCAGGATGTCCTCATCAAAGATCTCGCTCTTGCGGTCAGCCAGTTCCTTGAATTTGGCAAAAGCGGTGTTGATCTCGGACTCGCTCTCGAGCTGAACGCCCAGGTCCTGCAGACGCTGCTTGAAGGCATTGCGACCCGAAAGCTTGCCCAGCACGATCTTGTTGGCGCTCCAGCCCACGTCTTCAGCACGCATGATCTCGTAGGTATCACGGGCCTTGAGCACCCCATCCTGGTGAATGCCCGAGGCATGTGCGAAGGCATTGGCGCCCACCACAGCCTTGTTGGGCTGCACCACAAAGCCGGTGGTCTGGCTGACCATGCGGCTGGCGGCGACGATGTGCTGGGTGTCGATGTTCACGTCCAGACCGAAGAAATCGCGGCGCGTCTTGACCGCCATGACGACTTCTTCGAGCGAGCAGTTGCCTGCGCGTTCACCCAGACCGTTGATGGTGCATTCAATCTGGCGCGCACCACCGACCTTGACGCCGGCGAGGGAGTTGGCCACAGCCATGCCCAGGTCGTTGTGGCAATGCACCGACCAGATGGCCTTGTCGGCGTTGGGGACCTTCTCGCGCAGGGTCTTGATGAAGTTGCCGTAGAGCTCTGGAATGGCGTAGCCCACGGTGTCGGGGATGTTGATGGTGGTGGCCCCCTCGGCGATCACGGCCTCGACCACGCGGGCCAGAAAGTCGATCTCGCTGCGGTAGCCGTCTTCGGCGCTGAACTCGATGTCGCCACACAGGTTGCGAGCGAAGCGTACGGCCTGCTTGGCCTGCTCAAGCACCTGCTCAGGTGTCATGCGCAGCTTCTTTTCCATGTGCAGCGGAGAAGTCGCAATGAAGGTGTGGATGCGGCCGCTGTTGGCGCCCTTGAGGGCTTCGGCAGCACGCGAGATGTCGCGGTCGTTGGCGCGAGACAGTGAACAGACGGTGGAGTCCTTGATGGCGTTGGCAATGGTCTGGACCGCCTCGAAGTCGCCGTTGGAGCTGGCGGCAAAACCGGCCTCGATGACATCCACACGCAGGCGCTCGAGCTGGCGGGCAATGCGCAGCTTTTCGTCGCGGGTCATGGACGCGCCGGGCGACTGTTCGCCATCGCGCAAGGTGGTGTCAAAAATGATGAGTTTGTCAGCCATGGTTACTCCAGAATTTCAACCGCAGCTTGTGAAACACATCAAAGCAAAAGGCCCGCTGCGGGTGCATACGGGCCTTTTGGAAAATGTGTGCGTGCGCTACATGTCCCGCCCGTGGGGCGTGGCTAGTAGGGTCAGCGCAGTGCGGTTCATGCGAATAAATGTAGCACAGAAAAACAGCCCCGGTGTCGCTGGGTTTACTGGTGCAAACCCCGCTCGTCGGGCTCGTCGGTCGAGGTGCTGATCATGCTGGTGTGCTCTCCCTTGAACTTGCGCCAGGCGTAAAGCGCATAGCCGCTGAGGCCATAGATCACAAACAGACCGAACAGCACGGCCGGCGGGTGGATGTTGATCACCGCTATCGCCAGCGCAATCAGGACGACCACTGCAAAGGGCACACTCTTCTTGAAATGCACGTCCTTGCCGCTGTAGAACGGCACATTGGTGACCATGGTCAGACCGGCGTACAGGGCAATCGCAAACATCGGCCAGGCCTGTGAAGGGCCAGTGAAGTCGGCTTCGGTCATGATCCAGATGAAGCCGGTGACCAGCGCAGCGGCGGCCGGCGACGGCAGGCCCTGGAAGTAGCGTTTATCCACCACGGCGGTGTTCACGTTGAAGCGCGCCAGGCGCAAGGCAGCGCATGCGCAGTAGACGAAAGCGGCAATCCAGCCCCAACGACCCAGACCCTTGAGCGCCCATTCGTAGGCGATCAAAGCAGGCGCAGCGCCGAAAGAAACCATGTCGGCCAGCGAGTCCATCTGCTCGCCAAATGCGCTTTGGGTGTTGGTCATGCGCGCCACGCGGCCGTCCAGGCTGTCGAGCACCATGGCGCAGAACACTCCCACAGCCGCCATGTCAAATCTCTCGTTCATGGCCATCACGATGGCGTAAAAACCGCCAAACAGGGCCGCCAGCGTGAACAGGTTGGGCAGGATGTAGATGCCCTTACGCGGTTTGCGCGGACCGGAGGCCTGCTCCTGGTCCTGCTCGAAATCGTTGTCCATCTTGTTCCCTAGTGTGGCACCGCCAGAAGCGGCTTATCGGGGCGAGTGTATGCCAAGCCCGCCCCGGATGAAAAAAGGCCACCGCAGTGGCCTTTTTTCTCAGGCACAGCCCGATCAGTTGCGGGTCTGGTCGACCAGCTTGTTCTTGGCGATCCAGGGCATCATGGCGCGCAGCTGGGCACCCACCACTTCGATGCTGTGGTCGGCGGTGTTGCGGCGGCGGGCGGTCATGCTCGGGTAGTTCAGGCGACCTTCCTGGATGAACATCTTGGCGTAGTCACCGTTCTGTATGCGCTTCAAAGCGTTGCGCATGGCCTTTCGGGACTCTTCGTTGATGACTTCCGGACCGGTCACATACTCGCCGAACTCCGCGTTATTGGAGATCGAGTAGTTCATGTTGGCGATGCCGCCTTCGTAGATCAGATCGACGATCAGCTTGAGTTCGTGCAGGCACTCGAAATAAGCCATCTCCGGAGCGTAGCCGGCTTCGACCAGGGTCTCGTAACCCATCTTGATCAGCTCGACGGCGCCACCGCACAGCACGGCTTGCTCGCCGAACAGGTCGGTCTCGGTCTCTTCCTTGAAGTTGGTCTCGATGATGCCGGCCTTGCCGCCACCGTTGGCCATGGCGTAGCTCAGTGCCAGGTCACGGGCCTTGCCGCTCTTGTCCTGGTGCACGGCCACCAGGTGGGGCACGCCGCCGCCCTGGGTGTAGGTGCTGCGCACGGTGTGACCGGGGGCCTTGGGGGCCACCATCCACACATCCAGATCGGCGCGGGGCACAACCTGGTTGTAGTGAACGTTGAAGCCGTGAGCGAAAGCCAGCGAAGCGCCTTGCTTGATGTTGGGGGCGACGTTGTTGTTGTACACCTCGGCGATCTGCTCGTCGGGCAGCAGGATCATGACCACGTCGGCGGACTTGACGGCATCATTGACTTCCATCACGGTCAGACCGGCCTTGCCGACCTTGTCCCACGAGGCACCGCCCTTGCGCAGACCGACCACGACCTTGACACCACTGTCGTTCAGGTTCTGAGCGTGGGCATGGCCCTGGCTGCCGTAGCCGATGATGGCCACGGTCTTGCCCTTGATGAGGCTCAGGTCACAGTCTTTGTCATAAAAAACTTTCACAGGTTTCTCCTTCGGATAATTCAGTCAGGGTTCAGGTAGGTTGGTCAGACGCGCAGGACGCGCTCGCCGCGCCCGATACCGCACGCACCGGTGCGCACGGTCTCCAGAATGGCGCTGCGGTCGATCGCCTCCAAAAAGGCGTCGTTCTTGGACGAGTCACCGGTGAGCTCGATGGTGTAGCTCTTATCGGTGACGTCGATGACACGGCCGCGGAAGATGTCGGCCATGCGTTTCATTTCTTCGCGTTCCTTGCCCACGGCGCGCACCTTCACGAGCATCAGCTCGCGCTCGGTGTAGGCGCCTTCGGTCAGGTCCACCACCTTGACCACCTCGATGAGGCGGTTGAGGTGCTTGGTGATCTGCTCAATGACATCATCCGACCCGGTGGTCTGGATGGTCATGCGCGAGAGGCTCGGGTCTTCGGTGGGGGCCACCGTGAGCGATTCGATGTTGTAGCCACGGGCCGAAAACAGGCCCACGACACGGGACAGGGCCCCGGCTTCGTTCTCTATGAGAACCGCAATGATGTGTTTCATGTCAGCTTCCTCTTTTCGTCACCCTCCCCCGGTCGCGGTAACGGCCGGGCTTGGTGAGCAATAGATTCAACAGTTAGGCAAAAGTTCAGAGGTCTTCCGAGCCCAGCAGCATCTCGGTGATGCCCTTGCCGGCCTGAACCATCGGGAACACGTTCTCGGTGGGGTCGGTCTGGAAGTCGATGAAGACGGTGCGGTCCTTGAGCTTGCGGGCTTCAATCAGCGCGCCTTCAACGTCTTGTGGACGCTCGATGCGCATGCCGACGTGCCCGTAAGCCTCGGCCAGTTTCACAAAATCGGGCAAGGCGTCCATGTAGCTGTGGCTGTAGCGGCCCGAATACTCGATCTGCTGCCACTGGCGCACCATGCCCAGGAAGCGGTTGTTGAGCGACAACACCTTGATCGGGGTGTTGTACTGAAGGCAGGTGGACAGTTCCTGGATGCACATCTGCACCGAACCTTCACCGGTCACGCAGAACACCTCGCTCTCGGGCTTGGCCAGCTTGATGCCCATGGCATACGGAATGCCTACGCCCATGGTGCCCAGACCACCGGAATTGATCCAGCGGCGAGGTTGGTCGAACTTGTAGTACTGCGCAGCCCACATCTGGTGCTGACCCACATCGGAGGTGATGTAGGCGTCCACATCCTTGGTCATGTTCCACAGAGTCTCGATGACCATCTGCGGCTTGATGACTTCGGTATTGGCCCGGTCGTACTTCATGCAGTCGCGTGAGCGCCAGCCTTCGATGGTGTCCCACCAACCCTTGAGGGCAGCGGCATCGGGCTTGAGACCAGACTCGCGGATCATGCCCATCAGCTCGGTCAGTACGTCCTTGACGTCGCCGACGATCGGCACATCCACCTTGACGCGCTTGGAGATGCTCGACGGGTCGATGTCGATGTGGATGATCTTGCGCTCGACCGAGGCGAAATGCTTGGGATTGCCGATCACACGGTCGTCAAAGCGCGCACCGATGGCCAGCAGCACATCGCAGTTCTGCATGGCGTTGTTGGCTTCGAGTGTGCCGTGCATGCCCAGCATGCCCAGAAAACGGCGGTCGGTGGCCGGGAAGGCACCCAGACCCATCAGGGTGTTGGTCACCGGGTAGTTCAGCAGGTCCACCAGCGCGCGCAGCTCGCCGCTGGCTTCGCTCATGAGCACGCCACCGCCTGTGTAGATGTAGGGGCGCTTGGCCGACATCAGCAGCTGCAGGGCCTTGCGGATCTGGCCGCCGTGGCCCTTGCGCACCGGGTTGTACGAACGCATCTCGACCGACTCGGGATAGCCGGTGTAGAGGGTCTTGTTGAAGGACACATCCTTCGGTACATCCACCACCACCGGGCCAGGGCGGCCACTGCGGGCGATGTGGAAGGCCTTTTTCATCACGCTGGCCATGTCTCGCACATCCTTGACCAGGAAGTTGTGCTTGACGATGGGACGAGTGATGCCGACGGTGTCGCATTCCTGGAAGGCGTCCAGGCCGATGGCGGCCGTAGGCACCTGGCCGGAAATGATCACCATCGGGATGCTGTCCATGTAGGCCGTGGCGATGCCGGTCACGGCATTGGTCAGGCCAGGGCCTGAGGTGACCAGGGCCACACCCACATCGCCTGTGGCCCGGGCGTAGCCGTCGGCGGCGTGCACGGCCGCCTGCTCATGGCGCACCAGCACATGCTCGATGGTGTCTTGTTTGTAGAAGGCGTCGTAGATGTGCAGGACGGCACCACCGGGGTAGCCCCAGATGTACTTGACGTTTTCGGCCTGCAGGGCCTTGACGAGGATTTCGGCGCCGCGCAGTTCTTCACCCTGGACAGCGGCAGCGGATGCCAATTCGGCTTTGGAGATTTCCATGTTGTTCAACCTTTGTGAATTTCTCTGACGAAAAACCTTCGGTGCCCCTTGGCATCGACCCTTGTGAGGTGGCTTCAGGACTTGAGACCAACGCCATGGGCTCCAAATTCGTGACGGAGCCGGACGATGATCCGTTTGCTTTTATTTCAATTGCAAAAGAGAGATTATGGCATTGTTGGCGCTGCCCACCCCGTTGCCGCAGCCCTCGCCAGGCTTCGGTGCCATAATCGGCGCGCATTTCGCACCCCAGCAAGAGACCACCTTGGCCACCGAAAAAGAACTTTCGGACTTCCTCAAACAAGCCGAAAAAAAGGCTTTCAAGCGCGCGTACTACCACGTGCGCGACGAGGACGCGGCCCTGGACATCCTGCAAGACAGCATGATCAAGCTGTCCACCCACTACGGCGACAAACCGGTGCAGGAGCTGCCCCTGCTGTTCCAGCGCATCCTGTCCAACACCACGCTGGACTGGTTTCGCCGGCAAAAGACCCGAAACGCCCATTTCACCAGCCTGACCGACTTTTCTGCCGGCGATGGCCCGGAAGACTTCGACTTGCTCGAAGTCAATGCCGGCGAAAACGAGCAGCAGATGGGCGAAAGCGCCGAACAGTGGACCGGCCGCCTGCAGACCATGCAGCACATCGAATCGGCGGTCATGGAATTGCCCGCACGTCAACGGGAAGCCTTTCTCCTGCGTTATTGGGAAGAACTGGACGTGGCCGAGACGGCAGCCGTGATGGGCTGCACCGAAGGCAGCGTCAAAACCCATTGCTCCCGCGCCATCCAGGCCTTGCACCGGATCCTTTCCGCACGAGGGATAAACCCATGAAAAACGACATTTTTGCGACGCCCGAACCCATGGACCTCATGGGTCAGAACCTGGCCCGCCTGCTGACGAAGGCCAGTGGCGAATTGCCTCATGACCTGTCCGAGCGCCTGCGTGTAGCGCGCCAGCAGGCCCTGGCCGTGCGCAAGCCCGAGCCCGCCCCCCGCCTTCAGCTGGCAGCCCAAGGCAGCAGCCTGACCCTGGCCGGCCCGCCCAGCGAAGGCCTGGGCCTGTGGAGCATCCTCGGCTCAGCGCTGCCGCTGCTGGCTCTGGTGGCCGGTCTGGTCACCGTGCAATGGCTGGACAGCGAGCAAACCGTCTCCGACCTGGCCGAAATCGATACCGCCCTGCTGGTCGACGACCTGCCGCCTGCGGCTTATTACGACCCCGGCTTCATGCAGTTCCTGCGTCAATCGGGCGAGTCCCACAAGCAAGACTGAGCCGCATGCGCTTTCTGACCCGCCTGCCTACATCGCTTTGGTTATGCATCGCACTGGCCGCCCTGCCCGTCGCCGGCATGGCCCAGGCCAGCGAGACCGGCACCCCCAAGGTCCAGGGCAGCGGCAACTGGAAGCAACTCAAGGCCCACGAAAAAGCAGCCCTGGCTCCGCTGGCCGCCCAATGGGGTGAGCTGACCGAAACCCAGCGCAGCAAGTGGCTGACCATCGCCCAACAATTTGACAAGCTTTCGGGCGCCGAGCAACAGGTCATGCAGGCCCGCATGAAGGAATGGGTGGCCCTGGGCCCTGTGCAGCGCAACCAGGCCCGACTGAACTTCAACACCGTGCAAAACCTGTCCAGGGACGAGAAAAAGTCCCGCTGGGACGAATACCAGGCGCTCAGCGAAGAAGAAAAACGCAAGCTGTCGGCTGGTGTGCTGGCTCCGGCCAAGACCGCAGCGCCCAGCCGCACGCCGGTCGCACCTGACCGTCTGGTGCAGCCCACGGTGCGCACGGTGCCGGCCGCCGCCCTGCCTGCGCGCGCGCCGATCGACCGCAAGACCCTGCTGCCTTTGCCTCCTGCCCCTGTTGCCCCTGCTGACAGCCAGCCAGCACCTGCTGCCCCGAGCGAGGCGGCCTCTGAGACGCCCGCCTCATGAAGCAGAACAGCGAACGGGAGGCCTCTGAACTGCAGGCCCCAGCACTGGCACGCCGGATGGCCTGCTGGCTCTACGAAGGCATGCTGTTGTTCGGCGTGGTATTCATCGCAGGCTACCTGTTCAGCGCCCTCAGCCAGACGCGCCATGCCCTTGACAACCGGCCTGGCCTGCAGGCCTTTCTGTTCCTGGTGCTGGGCATCTACTTCACCTGGTTCTGGCACAGAGGCCAGACCCTGGCCATGAAAACCTGGCACATCCGTGTCGTGGACACACAAGGCCGGCCGCTGACCCAAAGCCGCGCCCTCGTGCGTTATCTGGCCAGCTGGCTGTGGTTCCTGCCCCCTATCGTGTTGACCTGGCCACTGCATCTGCCGGCGCTTGAAGTGGCGGTGCTGACCCTGGGCTGGGTGGCGATCTGGGCTTTGCTCAGCCGCTTTCACCCGCAGCGGCAGTTCCTGCACGATGCCCTGGCTGGCACCCGACTGATTTCCAGCCGCTGACCTGGTCCGGGCTGGGCGACAATCACGGCATGCCTTCGAATCCGACCCCTTCTCCAAGCAATCCGCAAAAAGCCCGCAAAGGCATTTCCCGCATCCTGCATGCTGGCGGCTACTCTCTGCAAGGCCTGGTGGCCGGCTGGGGAGAAACCGCCTTCCGCCAGGAAGCCCTGGCCGCCATCGTGTTGGTGCCACTGGCCTTCTTCGTCGGCCAGGACTGGGTCGAGGTGGCTCTGCTGGTAGGCAGCGTGCTGCTGGTCATGATCGTGGAACTTCTCAACACCGGCATCGAGTCGTGCATCGACCGCATCGGGCCCGAGTGGCACGACCTGTCCAAACGCGCCAAGGACATGGGCAGCGCCGCTGTGCTGCTGAGCCTGTTGCTGTGTGCCGGCATCTGGCTGGCCGCGCTCTGGCCGCTGCTCGTGGATTGAGGACGATGGCATGAGCACCTCCCCCGCTTTTTCGGTCTGCGTCTACTGCGGCTCCAAGCCGGGTCATGACCCGCGTTTTGCTGCTGTGGCACAGGAGGTCGGCCAATGGATCGGCCAGCACGGGGGACAGCTGGTGTATGGCGGCGGCCGTAACGGACTGATGGGCCTGATCGCCGACAGCACGCGCGCGGCAGGCGGCAGGGTGGTGGGCGTGATCCCGAGCGCCCTGGTCGAGCGCGAATGGGCGCACGAGGGCTGCGACGAATTGCATGTGGTGGACACCATGCACGAGCGCAAACGGATGATGATGGACCGCGCCGACGCCTTTCTGGCGCTGCCCGGCGGCATCGGCACTTTCGAGGAACTGTTCGAGGTCTGGGCCTGGCGGCAGCTGGGCTACCACGACAAGCCCATCGGCATTTTGAGCAGCCGCGGCTACTACGAGCGCATGATGGCCTTCATGCAGGAGGTGGTGCGCGAAGGGTTCATGGGCGACTGGCAGATGGATCTGGTACAGCTGGGCGAAGACGCCGCGCCACTGCTGCGTCAGCTGGTGCAGGCTGCGGGTTTTGCGCCACCCGCCCTCACCGACAAACTCTGATCCGGGTCAGATTGCACTGTCGTCCTGCTCGCCGGTGCGGATGCGCACCACGCGGTCGACCGAGGTGACGAAGATCTTGCCGTCACCGATCTTGCCGGTGCGTGCGGCCTTGACGATGGCATCCACACAGCGGTCCACATCGTCTTCCTTGACGACCACCTCGACCTTGACCTTGGGCAGGAAGTCGACCACGTATTCGGCGCCGCGGTACAGCTCGGTATGGCCCTTCTGGCGACCAAAACCCTTGACCTCGGTCACGGTCAGACCGGTCACGCCGCACTCGGCCAGTCCCTCGCGGACTTCTTCGAGCTTGAACGGTTTGATGACGGCGGTGATCTGTTTCATGTGCGGAAATCCTTGGTTAATCAGGCGCGAAAGCGGTTGGTCATAGGATAACGCCAATCCTTGCCGAAGCTGCGGTGGGTCACGCGGATGCCCACCGGGGCCTGGCGGCGTTTGTATTCGTTGAGCTTGATCAGGCGGGTAACCTTCTCGACATCAGCCGCCTCGTAGCCGTCGGCGATCAGGGCGGCCACGCCCTCGTCGTTTTCCATGTAGCGCTCAATGATGGCGTCCAGCACCTCATAGGCCGGCAGGCTGTCCTGGTCCTTCTGGTCCGGGCGCAGCTCGGCGCTGGGCGGACGGGTGATGATGCGCTCAGGAATGGGGTTGCTGCCGGTGCCGTAGGGGTCGTGCTGGTTGCGCCAGCGCGCCAGCGCAAACACCTTGGTCTTGAGCACATCCTTGATGACCGCAAAGCCGCCAGCCATGTCGCCGTACAGCGTGCAGTAGCCGGTGGCCATTTCGCTCTTGTTGCCGGTGGTCAGCACAATCGCGCCAGTCTTGTTGGACAGGGCCATGAGCAGCGTGCCGCGGATGCGGGCCTGGATGTTTTCTTCGGTGGTGTCTTCGGCCAGACCCGCGAACTGGCCAGCCAGTGCGCTGCGGAAACCCTCGAACAACGGCGCGATCGCGATCTCGTCGTAGCGCACGCCCAGGCGCCGGACCATGTCGCGGCTGTCGATCCAGCTGATGTCGGCCGTGTAGGGCGAAGGCATCATCACCGCGTGGATCTTGTCGGCGCCGATGGCGTCCACCGCAATCGCCAGCACCAGGGCCGAGTCGATGCCGCCTGACAGGCCGAGGATGGCGCCTTTGAAGCCATTCTTGCCCAGGTAGTCGCGCACGCCCAGCACCAGCGCGTCCCACAGCTCGGCCTCTGGGGTGGGCAGGGGCTGCACCGCGCCCTGTGCGGCGGTCAGCAGCGCGCGTTCGGCCTGCAGCGCGATCTGCATGTCCAGCGCCGCTTCGCGAAAGCCTTCGGCCCGCGCCACCACCGCGCCGGTGTGGTCCAGCGCGAAGGAGCGCCCCTCGAAGATGACCTCGTCCTGCCCCCCCACCAGATGGGCGTAAATGAGCGGCAAACCGCAGCCCTGCACCCGCTCGCGCATGCGCTGCTCACGCTCGGCGCTCTTGCCGGCATGAAAAGGTGATGCATTGAGCACCGCCAGCACCTGCGCGCCCGCATCGTGGGCCAAGCGGGCCGGCTCCTCGAACCAGGCGTCTTCGCAAATGAGCAGGCCCACGCGCACGCCTTCGACCTCGAACACGCCCACGCCCTGGCCGGGTGTGAAGTAACGGCGCTCGTCGAACACCTGGTAGTTGGGCAGCTCGCGCTTGTCGTAATGGGCCACCGTGCGGCCTTCGCACAGCACCGAGGCGCGGTTGTGGCGGCGCGTGACGGCCACGCTGCGGGTGCGCACGCCGCCCCCCTCGGGGTGGCCGACCACCACGTGCAGGCCTTTCAACCCCGACAGCTCGCTGGCAATGGTTTTCAGGGCATCATCGCAGGCGTCGATGAAGGCGGGACGCAAAAACAGGTCTTCGGCAGCGTAGCCGCAGATCGACAGCTCGGGCGTGAGCACGAGCCGGGCGCCGCGGGCATAGGCCTCGCGGGCGCAATCGATGATCTTGCGGGCATTGCCCGCCATGTCGCCCACGACAAAATTGAGCTGGGCGACGCAAATCTGGAGAGTCATACAGGTGCAGGACAGTGTGAGCGGCGATTATGTCACCCGGGTGTTTGAACGCATGGACGCCGTGGATGCCCGTGTCTGGGACGCCCTGGTGGCTGCGCAGGCCACGCCCACGCCCTTCATGCGCCACGCCTACCTGCAAGCCATGACGGACAGCGGCTCGGCCGTGCCCCAAACGGGCTGGGCGCTGCGCCTCTTGACCCTGTGGCAAGGCGAGGCGCTCGCCGCCGCCTGCCCGGTCTGGCTCAAGGGCCACTCGCGCGGCGAATATGTCTTCGATTGGGCCTGGGCCGAGGCCTATGAACGGCACGGACTGCCCTACTACCCCAAGGCCATTGTGGCCTCGCCATTCACCCCGGTGCCCGGCAGCCGGCTGCTGGCCCGCCACACCGCCGACCGCGCCGCCCTGCTACAGGCGCTGACCGGCTGGTGCCAGACAGAAGGCCTGCCCTCGCTGCACATCCTGTTTGGCGACCACACCGACCAGACCGCCTGCCAGCAGGCCGGGCTGATGCTGCGCCAGCAGGTGCAGTTCCACTGGCAAAACCCGGGCTGGCAAGACTTTGACGACTTTCTGGCCAGCCTGAACCAGGAAAAACGCAAAAAGATCCGTCAGGAGCGGCGCAAGGTGCGGGAGGCCGGCGTGGTTTTCCGCACAGTACAGGGCCACGAGGCCAGCGATGCCGACTGGGCGTTTGTGCAGCAGTGCTACCAGCAGACCTATTGGGAGCATGGCAACCCGCCCTATCTGCAACCCGGTTTTTTTGACGCCATGCGCCGGGACATGCCGGACAACTGGGTCATCTTCATTGGCGAAATGAATGGCCAGCCGGTGGCCATGAGCCTGATCGGGCTGCAGCGCGATGCCGATGGCACCGCCCGCGTGGCCTATGGCCGCTACTGGGGCGCGACCCGGCGGGTCGATTGCCTGCATTTCGAGGCCTGTTACTACCAGCCGATCGAATGGTGCATCGGCCACGGTTTGCAGCGCTTCGAGGGCGGTGCCCAGGGCGAGCACAAGATGGCCCGCGCCCTGCTGCCGGTGAACACGGCAAGCGCGCACTGGATCGCGCACCCGGGCTTTGCCGAGGCGATTGGCCGCTTCCTGGCGCGCGAGCGCGAAGGCGTGGACGGTTACATGGAGGCGTTGGCGCAGCACAGCCCGCTGCGCAGGCCGCAGGCCGATCAGGCCTGAGCGGCCGTGGCCACCACCTCGATGCGCCAGGATGGATCGGCCAGCGCCGCCTGCACCGTGGCCCGGGGCGGCGCGCTGCCCGCCACCACCCAGGCATCCCAGACCTCGTTCATGGCCGCAATGTCGGCGATGTCGGCCAGGTAGATCTGCACCCGCAGCAAGCGCGTCTTGTCACTGCCCGCTTCCAGCAGGCGCTGCTCGATCTGACGCAGCACATCGGCCGTCTGGCTGCGGATGTCGGTCTCGGCGCACTCCGGAACCATGCCCGCGAGGTAGACCACCCCGTTGAAGATGGCGGCCTCGCTGTAACGAGCCGCCACATGCAGGCGCTCCACAGGGGTCTGGCTATTGCTCATGGTTTCTTGCCGCCCACTTTCGATTCGGTACCGGCCAGCAGGCGGTTGATGTTCTCGCGGTGACGCCAAACCAGCAGCACGGCCATGACCGCCAGGCACAGCACCTCGGCCCCGCTGGCCTGCCAGGCCACACCGTCCCCGAACAGGTAGTACACCGGCGCGAACACCGCGGCCACCATGGAAGCGAGCGACACGTAGCGGCTGAAGTACACGATGATTGCGAAGGTCAGCACCGACGTCAGCGCCAGAGCGCCGTTCATGCCCACCAGCACACCCACCGCAGTGGCCACGCCCTTGCCGCCGGCAAAACCGAAAAACACCGGGTACAGGTGGCCCAGAAAGGCCGCCAGCCCCGCCATGGCCGCCGTGCCGGCGCCCAGACCATGCGCCGGCCCGAAAGCCAGTACCAGCGCCACGGGCACGCCGCCCTTGAGCGCGTCAAACAGCAGCGTCAGGATGGCCGCCTTCTTGCTGCCAGAGCGCAGCACATTGGTGGCCCCGGGGTTCTTGCTGCCGTAGCTGCGGGGATCAGACAGACCCATCAGACGGCTGACGATGACGGCAAAGCTCAGCGAGCCCAGCAGGTAACTGCCGAACACCACGGCCACAGGCAAGAGGTTTTCCATGGAATGTCTTTCTTGTGTTTGTCGGGAATTGTAGGAGCGGCAACCCGCCGAGATCGGGCTGCTCGATCCGCGATGGGATTGCTCGATCCGCAATGACGCTTGATCGCGGCGAATCGCCGCTCCTACAGGGCATCAGCCCCCGTCGAGCGCGCACTGCACCGGCCTGGCCCCCAGCAGCTGCACACAGACCTGCGGATCGATGCCCACCAGATACCCTCGGCGCCCGCCATTGATGACGATGCGAGGCAAAGTAAGGATGGTCTCTTCAATGTAGACAGGCATCTGACGACGGGTGCCAAACGGCGAAGTGCCGCCCACCATGTAGCCGCTGTGGCGGTTGGCCACCTCGGGGGTGCAGGGCTCGACGGACTTGGCGCCGATCTGCCGGGCCAGGTTCTTGGTCGAGACCTTGCGGTTGCCGTGCATCAGCACCACCAGCGGCTTGGCATCCTGGTCCTGCATGATCAGTGTCTTGACCACGGTGAACGGGTCCAGGCCCAGCACAGCGGCGCTGTGTTGGGCGCCGCCGTGTTCCAAGTACTCGTAAGGGTGCTCGGTGAAGGGCACACGGTGCTGGCGCAGCAAGGCCGTGGCCGGGGTTTCGCTCACCCTCTCCTTTTTGGCCATGGCATCGAATCAGAGCGCCGGATCGCGGATTTCCCAGCGGATGGCGTCGATCTTCTGCAGCAACTCGGGGCTGAGGGTGATGTCCCAGGCTTTGAGGTCTTCGTCGAGCTGGGCCACCGAAGTCACGCCAATGATGGTGCTGGCCACGCTCCAGCGGTGGTAGCAAAAGGCCAGCGCCATCTCGGTGGGCGTGAGGCCGTTGTCGCGGGCGAGCTGGTTGTAGCGGCGCGCGGCCACCAGCGCTTCTTCTCGGCCCCAGCGCTGCTTGCGCACCGATTCGTAGTTCGAGATGCGGGCGTCGGGCGTCTTGTCGCCCGTAAAACCGCTCTGGTCGTACTTGCCAGTGAGTGCGCCAAAGGCCAGCGGGGAATAGGCCAGCATCGAAACCTTGAGGCGGTAGCAGGTCTCGTCCAGACCGTTGTCGTAAAAGCGACTGGTCAGGGCGTAGGGGTTTTGCACCGTCATCACACGCGGCAGACCATGCTGCTCGGCCAGGCGGATGAATTCGTGCACGCCGTACGGGGTTTCGTTGGACAGACCGATGTAGCGCACCTTGCCGGCCTTGACCAGCTGGGCCAGCGCTTCGAGCTGCTCGTGGATCGAGGTGACCGACTTGTCCTTGGCCGGGTCGAAGTAGCTCATGCCGAACACCGGCACATGGCGCTCGGGCCAGTGGATCTGGTAGAGGTCGATCACATCGGTCTTCAGGCGCCTCAAGCTGCCGTCGCAAGCGTTCAGGATGTCCTGCGCCGTCATGCCGCTGCCTTCGCGAATCCAGGGCATGCCCCGCGAGGGCCCGGCCACCTTGGTGGCCAGCACCAGTTTCTGGCGGGCGCCGGGGTTCTTCTCGAACCAGTTGCCGATGATGGTTTCGGTGGCGCCGCAGGTTTCGGCCTTGGCCGGCACCGAATACATCTCGGCCGTGTCGATGAAATTGATGCCCGCGTCGAGCGAGCGGCTGAGGATGGTGTGGGCGTCGGCCTCGCTGACTTGCTCACCGAAGGTCATGGTCCCCAGGCAGATGGGGGTGACGTGCAGGTCGCTGGTGCCGAGTTGAACCTTGTTCATGCAAATCTCTCTGTGTGATGCTCAGGGAGCGGTGATTGTGTCATGCCCGGGCGCGGGCCCTTTCCTCTTCCTGCAGGCGCAGAATGCGGCGCTGCACCTTGCCGGTGGTGGTCATGGGCAGCTGGTCAATGAACTCGATTTCCTTGGGGTATTCGTAAGGCGCGAGCAGCCCGCGCACATGGGCCTGCAGGGCCTGACAAACCCCGTCTTCGTAGGCCTGGGCGCTGGCCGCGGCCCCTCGGGCAGCCAGTGCGTCGGGCGAGAGCACCACATAGGCCTTGACCAGCGCGCCGCGCTCGGCATCGGGCTTGGGGACGACGGCGGCGTTCTGGACCGCCGGGTGCTTGACCAGGCAGTTCTCGATCTCGCCGGGACCGATGCGGTAGCCGGCCGCCTTGAACATGTCGTCGGTGCGGCCCTGGTACCAGAGGTAGCCGTCTTCGTCGCACACGGCCACGTCGCCGGTGCGGCACCAGTCGCCGGTGTATTTGTTGCGGGTGGCGGCTTCGTTGTTCCAGTAGCCCAGAAAGAACACAGGGTCGGGGTGGCCATGCACATCGAAGCGGTTGACCGCCACCTCGCCGGGGGTGCCGGGCGGGCAGACCTGGCCCGCCTCGTCGATCACCGCCACCTGGTGACCCGGGTACCCCTTGCCCATGCTGCCGGCTTTGGGCGGCCAGAAGAGGCTGCAGTTGCCCACCACGTAATTGATCTCGGTCTGACCGAACATCTCGTTGACCGTCACGCCCAGCTGGTCGCGGCACCAGGCGAAGACCGCGTCGCCCACCGCCTCGCCGGCGCTCATGATGGCCTGCAGTTGCAGGCGGTAGCGCGCACAGGGTTCGGGCACCGCCTTCATCATGGCCTTGAGCGCCGTCGGGAACAGGAAGGTGTGCGTGACCCGGTGCGTGTCCAGGATCTCGAAGGCCACCTCGGGCGAGAAACGGCCGTTGAAGGCCACGATGGGACGGCCGAAGTACAGGCTGGGCAGCAGCGCGTCCATCAGCCCACCGGTCCAGGCCCAGTCGGCAGGCGACCAGAACACCGCATTGGACGCGCTGCCCGGCTTGCGCGGGTCAAAGCCGAACCAGTTCTGGCTGCAGACAAAGCCGGTGAGGTTGCCGATCAGCGCCCGGTGCGGGATGAGCGCGCCCTTGGGGTTGCCGGTGGTGCCGCTGGTGTAAATCAGCACGGCCGGGTCGTCGGCGCGGGTGCGCACCGGTTTGAAATCGGCCGGCATACGACGGGTGGCCATGTCCCAATCCAGATCCGCCTCGGCACCCGCCTGCCCCACGCCGATCACGGTGCGCAAGCCCGGGCATGCGGTGCGGGCCTGCGCCAGCGCTGCCCAGGCCGCTTCGTCCACGATGGCGACTGCAGCCTGGCTGTCCTGGATGCGAAACGACAGGGCATCCGGGCCAAACAGCATGGACAGCGGCATGGCCACCGCCCCCATCTGCAGCACCGCCATGTAGGCCACGGCGGTTTCAAATCGCTGCGGCAGCACGATGGCCACCCGGTCGCCAGGCTTGACACCTTGGGTGGCCAGCAGATGGCTCAGGCGGTTGGCGGCGGTCTGCAGCTGGGCAAAAGTCCAGCGGCGTCCCAGCCCCTGTCCCGTCACATGCTCAAGAATGGCCGTGGCTCGGGCGGTGGCGGGGCGTGCCGCCCATCGACCACAACACACTTCGGCCATGTTGAAAAAGTCCGGTACCTGCCAGCCAAAGCCCTGGTGCAACGCGGCGTAATGATCCGGGAATGGGCCCCGGAATGGGTCCTCGAAATGGCTCATGCTCGAGTCCTGCTTGCGACGGCTGACCATGCCTTGTCTCCTTATGATCGACCCAGTATGTACCAAGTCCTGAGAGAATCGACGAGCACCTTTGTGTCACTGCGTGGCTGCCGCTACCACCTGCTGCATTGGGGGGCGGCCACCTCCGATCAGCCTTTGCTGCTGCTGGTGCATGGCTGGATGGATGTCGGCGCGTCCTACCAGTTCATGGTGGATGCCCTGTCGGCCGACTTTGCGCGCGATCGCCGCATCGTTGCCATCAATTGGCGCGGCTACGGTCTCACTGACACCCCGCCCACCGACAGTTACTGGTTCCCCGATTACCTGGGCGACCTGGACGCCCTGCTGGATGTGCTCAGCCCCGACCGACCGATTGACCTGGTGGGCCACAGCATGGGGGGCAATGTGGTGATGATGTACGCCGGTGTGCGCCCGGCGCGCATCCGCAAGCTGGTCAACCTGGAGGGCTTTGGCATGGCCGCCACCCGCCCCGCGCAGGCCCCGGGCCGGCTGGGCCAGTGGCTGGACGAGCTGCGCCAGCACCGCGAAGGCGCCATCGACCTCAAGGCCTACCCCGACGCGGCCGCGGTCGCCGAACGCCTGATGAAAACCAACCCCCGCCTGCCACGCGACAAGGCCGAGTGGCTGGCCGGCCACTGGGCACGACCCGACGCCAGCGGTCAGTGGAGGATCCTGGGCGACGCGGCCCACAAGATCGTCAACCCTTACCTCTACCGGGTGGAAGAGGTGCGCGAAATCTTCGCCCGCATCAGTGCTCCGGTGCTGGCCGTCGAGGCCTCGGACGACTCGCTGGGTCAATGGTGGAAGGGCAAGTACACCCTGGACGAATACCACCAGCGCCTGCAATGGGTGCCCTCGCACCGCATTGCGCGCATCGAGGATGCAGGCCACATGCTGCACCACGACCAGCCCCTGGCGCTGGCTGGCCTGCTGGAGGCGTTTTTGCAGGCTCCGACCTGATGCGGCCTGTCACAGCCTTGCCAAAACCCCGACCTACAATCCGCCTCTTTCAGACCCACAAGACCGACGCCGTGCGCACATCGCTCATTCCCCTGCTTTCATGGCTGGCCCTGGTGTTCTCGGCACCCGCTCAGGCCGCCGACCACTACTGCCCGGAATTCCTCGCCGTCCCTGGCGCGCCAGAACCCACCCACAAGGGCGAGCTGACCCTTTCGCCCTACACCATCCACTGGAGCAACAACCCGGAGCACAAGCATGTGGTCCTGGTGGCCCTCGATGAACAGCTGCCGGGCGGCCGCTTGTGCGGCGTCAGCTTCTTTTCCAACTCGTTCGGCCAGCCCTCGACCTACGTCTACGCCGGTCAGCAGTTCAACAACCTGTTTGGGCAGCCGAAACTGTTCCTCAAGGTCACCGCTGGCGTCATTTACGGCTACGTGGGCCAGTACAAAAACAAAGTGCCCTTGAACTACCACGGCTTCTCACCTGGCGTCATCCCTTCACTGGGCTACAAATTCACCGAGCACGATTCGGTGCAGGTCAAGCTACTGGGTACGGCGGGGGTAATGCTCTCCTACGGTCGACAGTTCTGACGCGGCAGACCCGCCTTCCGAGCGGGTTCACGGGATGCTTATCGCCAGCTTTCCAAACTGCTCGCCACTGGCCAAGCGGTCCAGGGCGGCGTGTGCTTCATCCATGGCGTAGACCCGGTCCATGACCGGGCGCAGATCGTGCTGCGCACAGAACCGCACCAGGTCGCGGAGCTCGGCCAGATTGCCCAGGGTAGAGCCGTAAATCTGCAGCTGGCGGATGAAGACACGGCGCAAGTCGGCACCCGGCTGGTCTCCCGTGGTGGCGCCGCAGGTGACGATGCGCCCGCCGCGCACAGCACTCCTGAGCGCGGTGTCCCAGACGGCGGCACCCACGTTTTCGAAGACCACATCCACACCACGTTGGCTGGTCAGGCGCATGACCTCCTTGACCACGTCGTGGGTGCGGCTGCAGATCGACGCATCGGCGCCCAGCGCCAGCGCCCGCTCGCATTTGTCCTGTTCGCGCGAAGTCACGATCACCCGTGCACCCATGGCCTTGGCCAGCTGCAGGCCGGCCAGCGAGACGCCACCACCAATGCCGAAGATCAGCACTGTCTCCCAGGGCTTGAGGCGCGCCTGGGTCATCAGCATGCGCCAGGCCGTGAGGTGGTTGACGCCCAGGGCCGCGGCCTCTTCGAAGGACCAGTCTTCGGGCATGGGCACGGCATTGCGGGGCGGTACACAGATGTACTCGGCCATTGTCCCGTCACGGTGCTCACCCAGCAGCCTGATGGAGGTGCACAGCACTTCTTCGCCACGCACACAGAACTCGCAGTGGCCGCAGGTCACGCCGGGGTAGAGCAATACACGATCGCCCACTTGGAGCGTGGGGTGGCCCTCGTCCACCTCGACCACCGAGCCTGCACCGTCGATGCCCATGACTTGCGGCAACGAGTGGGTGATGCCCGCGCCGCTGTCGCGCATGTACAGGTCCACCCGATTGAGCGTGGCTGCGTGCAGGCGCACCAGCACCTCGCCCGACTGCCGCACCGGCATCGGCCGCTCACCAATGGCCACCACCTCGTTGCCGCCATGGCCTGTCAGATACACCGCTTTCATCGTCATCCTTTTTGGGCTTGCCCCCAGTAGTGGTACGTCAGTACACGCGGGCCACCGATGTAGCCCTGGTCCACATGCGCCTTGAGCCCGGCCTCGCGCAGCAACAGGGGCACGTCGCGGTCGAGGTGGCAGCCGCCGGCCAGCGGCATCCAGAAAGGCTGAATGCGGTCCTGCCAGCGCGCCAGCGCCGGATCGGGCGAGCGACCGTGCTCGCAAAACAGAAAGCGGCCACCGGGTTTGAGCACACGCCGCACCTCGTGCAAGGCAGCGGCCGGGTCGGGAATGCTGCACAGCGTGTAGGTGCAAACGACCGTGTCAAAGCTGTCATCGGGCAGCGGCAGGCGCTCGGCCGACAGCCCGACCAGCTCCACCTCGATGCCCGCTTTCTCGCTGCGCCGTCGCGCCAGGCGGTGCATCTGCAGCGCTGGGTCCACGCCCACCAATTGCGTGAGTCGGGTGCGGTCGTAGAACGGCAGGTTGCGCCCGGTGCCCATACCGATCTCCAGGACCCGGCCCCGGGCCTGCGGCACCAAAGCCCGCCGGCGCGCCTGCACCATGGGCAGGCCGCAGGCGATGTCGATCAACCAGGGCAGGATGTGTTGGTCGTACCAGTTCATGTGGGCATTGTCACTGGGCGACGAGGTGCGTGGATTCTCCGGTCAAGCCGGAGAATGACAAAAATCACACAACAGTCATCCTCGGGCTTGAACCGAGGATCCAAACACCCCACACCGCTCAACCGCGCTTGGCCACCAGCGTCAGGATGTCGTAGCTGGCCACCACTTCGCCGAGCTGGTTGGTCACTTCCACATCCCACGCCACCACGCCCTGTCCCACGCCGTTGGCGTCTTTCTTGTGGCGGTCGATCTTGCGCTTGGCCGTCAGGCGCGCCTGAATCGTATCGCCAATGCCCACGGGTTTGATGAAGCGCAGCGTGTCCAGGCCGTAGTTGGCCAGCACCGGGCCGGGCGCGGGCGAGACAAACAAGCCCGCCGCTGCCGACAGCACGAAGTAGCCGTGCGCGATGCGCTTGCCAAAGGGCGAATCCTTGGCCGCGATCTCGTCGAAGTGCATGTAGAAATAGTCACCCGACAGGCCGCCAAAGGCCACGATGTCGGCTTCGCTGACAGTGCGGCGGTGGGTCAAGAGCGACTCACCGATCTGCAAGTCTTCAAAGTGGCGGCGGAAGGGGTGGACTTCGGTCTCGATCAGCTTGGCGCCGCGCATGTATTCGCCCGTGACGGCGGCGATCATCGTGGGCGAGCCTTGCAGCGCGGTGCGTTGCATCAGGTGCTTGACGGCGCGGATGCCGCCCAACTCTTCACCACCGCCTGCGCGGCCCGGGCCGCCGTGCTTGAGCGGTGGCAGCGGCGAGCCGTGGCCGGTGGATTCCACAGCCGATTCGCGGTCGAGGATGTGCAGACGGCCATGCAGCGCGGCGGCCACCGGGATGACGCGAGCGGCCACTTGCGGGTCTTTCGTGACCAGCGTGCCGACCAGGCTGCCCTGCCCGCGTGCGGCCAGTTGCAGGGCTTCATCGATGCCGTCATACGGCATGAGGGTGCTGACCGGACCAAAGGCTTCGACATCGTGCACGCTGTCGGTCTGCAAAGGCTTTTGGCACAGCAGCAGCGTGGGCTGGAAGAATGCACCGCCTTCGACGCCCTGCCCCACCGGTTTGAAATCTGCACCACCGCCAAACACCAGTTCGGCGCTTTGGCGCAACAGGGCCACGCGCTCGGCCACATCGGCCTGCTGCGCGTGCGATGCCAAGGCGCCCATCTTGACACCTTCCACCGAGGGGTCGCCCACCACCACTTTGGCCAGACGCGCTTTGAGCTTTTCAGCCACGGCATCCAGGTGCTGGCGCGGCACAATGGCGCGGCGGATCGCGGTGCACTTCTGGCCCGCCTTGACGGTCATCTCGCGGGCGACTTCTTTGACGAACAGGTCGAACTCTTCGTCATCGGGCGTCACATCGGGCGCGAGGATGGCGCAGTTGAGCGAGTCGGCCTCGGCATTGAAGGGGATGCTGTGCTTGACCACGTTGGGGTGCACACGCAGCATGGCGGCGGTGTCGGCCGAGCCAGTGAAGGTCACCACGTCCTGGCCGTTCAGGCGGTCGAGCAGGTCGCCGGTGGAGCCGATCACCAGCTGCAAAGCACCTGCGGGCAAGATGCCCGATTGCTCCACCAAGCGCACCATGGCCTCGGTCAGGTAGCTGGTCGATGATGCAGGTTTGCCGATGCAGGGCATGCCCGCCAAAAAGCTGGGGGCAAACTTTTCCAAGAGGCCCCAGATGGGGAAGTTGAAGGCGTTGATGTGCACCGCGATGCCGCCGCGTGGCACCAGGATGTGCGTGCCCGCAAAGCCGCCCTTTTTGCCCAGAGGGAAGGCCGGGCCTTCGTGGATCAGGTTGCCGCTGGGCAGCTCGTTGCTGCCCATGCCCGAATAGGCGAACAGCGTGCCCGCGCCGCCTTCGATGTCCACCCAGCTGTCGGCACGCGTGGCACCGGTGTGGGCCGAGATGGCATAGAGCGTTTCCTTGTGCTCACCCAGGTACTTGGCCAAAGCCTTGAGGCGCTGGGCGCGCTCCTGGAAGTCGAGTTTCAGCAGATTGGGCAGGCCCACCGTGCGGGCGTAATGCACCGCGTCGCCAAAGTCGATGGCTTCGGCGTGGGTCTGGGCGACGGTGGCGCCGTTGACGGCGCTGCGCAGCGACTGCGCGGCTTGCTGGCCGACCCAGCGGCCGGCGATGAAACTCTGGAGGACTGCGGTCATGGGGGGCTTTCTGTGAAGAGGCAGGCCCGGTCACAAGAATTAACCAACCGAGCGGTCGGGAAATTCTAGCGACAAACCAGCCACTGCCCCAAACCGCGGGCACCGGGTTTACCCAGGGGCAGGTCAGACGCGGTGCCAGGCCCCCGCCGCGTCCTGCGCCACCTGCCCCGCCTCGGCCAGTTCCTGCAGGTGCATGGCGATGCTGTTGTGTTCGGCGCTCTCCACATAGGGCAGATGAAAACCCACCGGGTAGAGCAGCCGCCGCGCCACCAACTGCTCGATCGTCTGCGGGCCGTACTGCAGGTAGCCCAGCAGCTTGTCCGTGCGCTCGTCGATCTTGCCGGCAAAGCGCTGCAGGTCGGCCAGGAACTGCGCCCGGTCGCTGATCACCGCGCGGTGGTGCGAAGTGACCCAGACCCGCGCATCGAGCTCGGCCACGGCTTGGAGGCTCTGGCGGAACTGGCGCAGGCTGGAGGTCGCATCGCCGTAATACGGGCCAAAGCCGGTCAGGTCGATGTCGCCGATGAAGGCCAGGCCTTCGCTTTCGACCACCAGCGCGCAATGACCCGAGGTGTGGCCCGGCAAATGGTGGGCACGGATGCGCACGCCGCCGCCCAGATCCCACACGGTGCCATGGGTGTAACCCGTGGCGTCGGGGCGCGGGTGGTAATGGAAGTCGGCCCGGACCATGCCGTACAGCTCGTCGAGCACCGGCTGCGCATAGCCGTAATGCGCGCACAGCCCGGCCCAGGACTGGGCCGCAGCCAGATCGGCCTCGTGCACCTGGACACGGGCCCGGGGGGCGCGGTGCAGGCCCGCCATGTGGTCTTCGTGCACATGGCCCAGGATGACCAGATCGACCTCGTCGAAATCCAGCCCGATGCGGTTGGACACCAGTGGGGTGTCAAAGGCGACGCGCAACTCAGCCCCCTGCACGATGACTTGATTGCCGTCGGGGTACTTGCCCGACCTGTCACCCAGATACACCCGTACCGCGCCCCAATGCTGCACACTGTCCATGTCCGAAGCCTCCTGAACTTCGGGCCACTCTAGCACCGCGACCCGATAGCCCGAGACACATGCACGACCTGCCCGGCCCCCAGACCCTGCGCGCCACCGCGCTGATCGACTGCGACCACCCCGAGGTCGCGGCCTTTGCCCGCGCCCATGACCCGGGTGGCAGCGATCGCGAACGCGCCGTGGCGCTGTACCTGGCGGTGCGCGACGGCATCCGCTACGACCCCTACCGCATCGACCTGAGCGAAGACGGCATGCGCGCCAGCACCGCCCTGCGCCAGGGCCATGGCTGGTGCGTGCCCAAGGCGGCGCTGCTGGCGGCCGTATGCCGCGCCGTCGGCCTGCATGCGCGGCTGGGCTATGCCGATGTGCGCAACCACATGAGCACCGAGCGCCTGCGCCAGACCATGCAGACCGATGTCTTCATCTGGCACGGCTACACCGACCTGTGGATCGATGGCCGCTGGGTCAAGGCCACACCGGCCTTCAACATCGAGCTGTGCGACAAATTCGGTCTGCTGCCGCTCGAATTCGATGGGCGCAGCGACTCGATCTACCACCCCTACGACAAGGCCGGTCACCGGCACATGGAATACGTGAACCAGCGCGGCACTTTTGACGACATGCCGCTGGCGCAGATCACGGCCGACTTCCGCCGCGTGTACGCGAACTGGATGCAGGCGCAGGACAGCCTGCACGGCGCCAGCTTCGAGCAGGATGCACAGAAGGAAGCCTGAACCCATCGACACCCAAGAGAAAAGACCTCATGACCCACTTCTACGAACCTCGCCACGGCCATGGCCTGCGGCACGACCCGTTCAACGCCATCGTGGGCCCCCGCCCCATCGGCTGGATTGCCAGCCAGAGCGCCAGCGGCGTGCTGAATCTGGCGCCTTACAGCTTTTTCAATGCCTTCAACTACGTGCCGCCGGTGATCGGCTTTGCCAGCATCGGGCGCAAGGACACGCTGGCCAACATCGAGGCCACGGGTGAATTCGTCTGGAACCTGGTCACCCGGCCCCAGGCCGAAGCCATGAACCAGACCTGCGCCGCCGTCGGCCCCGAAGTGGACGAATTTGCGCTGGCCGGCCTGCACACCGAAGCCTCGCGCTGCGTGGGTGTGCCGCGTGTGCAGGGCAGTCCGGTCAGTTTCGAGTGCCGGCGCAGCCAGATCGTGCAATTGCACAGCGCAACCGGCGAGCCCATCGACACCTGGCTGGTGCTGGGCGAAGTGGTGGGCATACACATCGACGAACGGCTGCTGGTGGACGGGGTGTTCGACACGGCCGGTGCGGACATCGTGCTGCGTGGCGGTGGGCCGGCGGACTACTTCACGGTCAGTGCCGCCCAGCGCTTTAAGATGTTCCGGCCTGAGGGTGGCGGACAGCAGTTGCCGCGCTGAGCCCGCAACCGGATCAGTCCGGCCGCACCATCCTGCAGCTGTGCGGCAGTCGGGCCTGCTCGGGCTTGAGCGTCTGGATGACCTTGAAGCCGTAGCCCGAGCCCTCGACATCGAAGGGCACACCCGGCTCGCCCTGACGCTGCATCAGCCCAACCACCAGGGGCTGCTGGAACTGGTGGTCCTCGGCGCGCATGTGCCCGCCCTGCCCGGCCATGCTGACCTTGGCTTTTTCGAGCTGGCGGGCCACGGCCAGCGGCTCGGACGAACCCGCCCGGTCGATGGCCTGCGCCAGCGCCTCGACCATCAGCTGCATGCGCAGGTGAACATAGTCTTCGCTGGGCTTGGGAAAGCGCTCTCGGAAGGCCTTGTAGAAAGCAGCACTGTCCTTGCCCGGCACATTCGGAAGCCAGTCGGCCACCGCGATCACGCGGCCCACACCCGCCTCGCCAATGGCGGCGGGTGCCCCCAGCGCATTGCCGTAGAAGGTGTAGAACTTGCCCTCGTAACCCGCCTCGCGTGCCGCTTTGACCAGCAGGGTCAGGTCGTTGCCCCAGTTGCCGGTGATGACGGCTTGCGCGCCACTGGCCTTGATCTTGGTGGCGTAGGGCAAAAAGTCCTTCACGCGGCCGACCGGGTGCAGTTCTTCGCCAACGATTTTCATGTCCGGGCGCTTGTCCTCGATCTGGCGGCGCGCCTCGCGCAGCACCGCCTGGCCAAAGCTGTAGTCCTGGCCGATCAGGTAGGCAGACTGGACTTTTTTGTCGCCCTGCAGCACCTGCATCAGCGCCGTCATGCGCATGTCGGCATGGGCGTCAAAACGGAAATGCCAGAAGCTGCATTTCTCATTGGTCAGCACTGGATCGACCGCCGAATAATTCAGGAACAGCACCCGCTTGCCCGGCTCGCGCTCGTTGTGCTTGTTGATCGCGTCGATCAGCACCAGCGCCTGCGCCGAGGAATTGCCCTGCAGCACCACCTGCGCGCCATCGTCGATGGCCGCACGCAGAGCCGACAAGGCTTCCTCGTTCTGGCCCTTGCTGTCGTAGCGCAGCAGCTCCAGCGGGCGCGGGCCTTGCGCGGTCTTCACCCCACCGCGGGCATTGACCCGCTCGATGGCCCAGACGATGTTGCGCACCACCGCTTCCCCGGTATTGGCAAAGGGGCCGGACAGGCTTTCGATCAGGGCGAGTTTGATGGAGACCGGCGATTGGGCGCCAGCAGTGGGAGTCAGCGCGGCGGCGGCGAGCGCCAGCACCGCGCGACGGGAAACATTCGTCGAACGCATGATCTGGAAAAGGAAATTCAGAAGTTCAGGGTCTTCACGCCATGGGCCGTGCCCAGCAGGCAAACCTGGGCTTTCTGATGAGCAAACACACCCACCGTCACCACCCCGGGCCACTGGCTGACGTCGGTCTCGAAGGCCACCGGATCGGTGATCTTGAGGCCCTTCACATCGACGATGTGCTGGCCGTTGTCGGTCACCAGCGGCTGGCCATCTTTCTGGCGCACGGCGGCCGTGCCACCCATGGCGGCGAACTGGCGCATCACCCGCGCCGTGGCCATCGGGATCACTTCGACGGGCAGCGGAAAGGCGCCCAGCACATCGACCAGCTTGCTTTCGTCGGCAATGCAGACAAACTGTTTGGACTGCGCGGCCACGATCTTCTCGCGGGTGAGCGCAGCGCCGCCGCCCTTGACCATGTGGCCCTGGTGGTCGATCTCGTCGGCGCCGTCGATGTAAACCGACAGGCTTTCCACCTCGTTGCTGTCAAAGACCGGGATACCCAGGGCTTTCAGGCGCTCGGTCGAGGCTTCGGAGCTGGAGACGGCGCCTTTGATCTGGTCTTTCATTGTGGCCAGGGCGTCGATGAACTTGTTCACCGTGGAGCCGGTGCCCACGCCGACGATCTCGCCGGGAACAACGTATTGAAGTGCTGCCTGGCCGACGAGGGCCTTGAGTTCATCCTGGGTCATGGCTGGGGGTCTGAGACAATCGGAAAAAGACCCGCGATTATCCAAGATGTCTCTGATCCCCTACGCCCTCGTTCGCACCTTCCTGTTCAAGATGGACCCTGAAGAGGCCCATGAACTCACGCTGGACGGCCTCTCGCGCACCCAGAACACGCCGCTGGACCGGTTCTACCGTCAGCCCTTCGTGGCCGACCCGGTGACCCTGGCCGGACTCACCTTCCCCAACCGCGTGGGCCTGGCCGCAGGGCTCGACAAAAACGCCCGCTGCATCGATGGCCTGGGCGCCATGGGCTTTGGTTTTGTCGAAGTCGGCACCGTCACACCCAAGGCGCAGCCTGGCAACCCCAAGCCGCGCATGTTCCGCCTGCCCGAGGCGCAGGCCCTGATCAACCGCCTGGGCTTCAACAACGACGGGCTGGACGCCTTTATCGCCAACGTCAAACGCTCGAAGTTTCGCCAGCAGGGTCGCCTTCTGGGTCTGAACATCGGCAAGAACGCCGCCACGCCCATCGAGAACGCCACCGATGATTACCTGATCGCGCTGGCCGGGGTCTACCCTCATGCCGACTATGTGACGGTGAACATCTCCAGCCCCAACACCAAGAACCTGCGCGCCCTGCAAAGCGATGAGGCGCTCGACGGCCTGCTGGGCGCACTGACCGAGCGCCGCGAAGCCCTGGCCACTGAGCATGGCCGCCGCGTGCCCATGTTCCTCAAAATCGCGCCGGACCTGGACGAAACCCAGGTCGGCGTCATCGCCGCCACGCTGCAAAAGCACGGCATGGATGGGGTGATCGCCACCAACACCACGCTGGCGCGCGATGCCGTCAGCGGCCTGCCGCACGCCGAAGAAACCGGCGGCCTCTCGGGCGCGCCGGTGCGCGAGGGCTCCAACCGCGTCATCCGCCTGCTGCGCCAGGCGCTTGGCCCGCGGTTCCCCATCATCGGCGTGGGCGGCATCCTCAGCGGCCACGATGCGATCGAGAAGATCCGCGCCGGCGCCGATGTGGTGCAGGTCTACAGCGGACTGATCTACAAAGGCCCGGCGCTGGTGACCGAAGTGGCCAGCGCGCTGCAGCAGATGCGCGCCCACTGAAAGCCCCCGGAAAGGGGCTGATCGGTGCTGGGGCGACGATTTCTGTGTACCCGCAGCATGAGGAGCCCCGCACCGGTCAGCCCCTTCCCCCTAAAAAGCGCCCTTAATCCTTGAAATACACCAGTTGGTGCGTGCTCGCCAGCAGATGACCCTCGGGGCTCCATAGCTCCCCGGTCTGGTCAAAGTAGCCGTGCCGGTAATTCAGGGCCTTGGCCACGCCCAGCACATGCTGCGCGCCCACCTCGGCCAGCAGGCTGCTGTCGGCATGGAAGTAAGTGGTCAGGGTAACGGTACCGATCATCGAGCGGCGACGGCGCCGCACGTAAATGCGCGGAAAGAAGCTGTCGCTCATGGCCGCCAGCGAGGCGAAGTCCATCGGACGCGCAGGCTCGTCGCGTACCCACAGGCACGAGCGCGAATGGGTCTGTTCTTGCTCGTCAAACGCCGGAAATGCCCCTTCGGTAAAGCGCATGTCGTAGCGCTGCGGCCAGGCGGGCAAGCCATTGACCGGCATGCGCACCAGAGCATCGGCCGCAGGCAGGCCCTGCGGCATGACGGCCTCGCCGGCCGACCAGGTTTCTCGGCGCACGGCAAACACGGCGGTTGCGGTGGCCACGGTCTCCTGGCCCTGTCGGGCCTCAATGATCCAGTGCTGGGTGGAGCGGTTTGTGCGTGCGGCGCGAGCCAGAAAGCGGATCTCGCCGTCGGCCACCGGCGCCGCAAAGTTCACCGTCAGCGCCACGGGCTCGCCCAGCCGGTCGGGGTGGAGCCAAGCCGCCTGCAGGAGCTGCGCGGCAGTGGTGCCGCCAAAGGGCCCCACCATGTTGGCGTAGGCCGGGTGGGTGGCACCGATGAATTCGCCGGGCGCGGCGGCTTTCAGGTCAATGGCTTCGTCCAGAGGGTGCATGCAGATCTCTCGGTCAGGGTGTTGCTAGAGGCATGATAGGAGCGCTCCCGCCCCGCCGACTGTCCCCCAGGAATCAAAGCAGCTGCTGACGTACTTCGGCTGCGATCGCCAGCGAACTGGTCAGACCCGGCGATTCGATGCCCAGCAGGTTGACCAGCCCGGCCACACCGTGCTGCTGCGGTCCCTGCACCAGGAAGTCAGCCGCAGGCTCATGCGGCCCGCTGATCTTGGGGCGCATGCCGGCATAGCCCGCCAGCAGCGCGCCGTCGGGCAAGGCGGGCCAGTATTTGCGGACCTCGGCATAAAAGGCATCGCCCCGGCGCGGATCGACCACCAGATCGGTCGGGTCATCGACCCACTGCACATCGGGGCCGAACTTGGCCTGCCCACCCAAGTCCAGCGTGAGGTGCACGCCCAGGCCTGCGTGCTCGGGCACGGGGTAGATCAGCCGCGAGAACGGCGCCTTGCCCGCCAGCGTGAAGTAGTTGCCTTTGGCGTACGAGGCCCGGGGCAGCAGGCTTTTGTCGAGGCCCTCCACGCGGTGGGCAACCGCCACGGCGTTCAGGCCTGCGGCATTGACGACAAAGCGCGCTGCCAGTTCGGTGCCGTCTTCGGTGCGCACGCGCAGCGGGTGGCTGGCCGTGCCCTGCCCCACGCCGATGCCGTGTACTGGCGAGAGCAGCGCCAGCAGGCCACCGGCGTTTTCCAGGTCACCCTGCAGCGCCAGCATGAGGCCGTGGCTGTCGACGATGCCGGTGCTGGGCGAAAGCAGTGCGGCGTCGCATTGCAGAGCGGGTTCGAGCGCGCGGGCTTCGGCGGCGCTGATCTGGCGCAGGTCATGCACGCCGTTGGCGGCGGCCTTGGCCTGGATGCCGGCGAGCTGGGCGACCTGTTCGGGGCTGGTGGCGACGATGAGTTTGCCCAGGCGCTGGTGGACCACCCCTCGCTCGGCGCAGTAGGCGTAGAGCATCTCTTTGCCCTGCACGCACAGACGGGCCTTGAGGGAACCGGCGGGGTAGTAGATGCCGGCATGGATGACTTCGCTGTTGCGCGAGCTGGTGCCGGTGCCAATGGCGTTTTCCGACTCCAGCACCATGACCTCCAGGCCTTGCAGGGCCAGCTCACGGCCCACGGCCAGGCCGACCACGCCCGCACCGATCACGACGGCATCGATTTGTTCCACGTTCGTCTCTCTCTCAATCTGTATGTAGCTGATTTTTGCATGTGCCGGAGTGCCACATCGGGCGCCGCCCGAGGGGAGGCCAGGGGCGGTGGTCATGGCCGATTTCTGCGTACCCCCGCAGCATGAGGCCATGGCCACTGCCCCACGCCCCCAAGGGACAAACCCGCAGACGTCAAAACCATGACACCCAAAAGACAGACAACACGGAAGACAGCCAACACACTTCCAGCCACACACAAAGGAGTCAACAAGAATGTCCCTGTTCGACCTGAAAGACAAAGTCGCCATCGTCACCGGTTCCAGCCGCGGCATCGGCCGGTCCATTGCACACCAGCTCGCCAAAGCCGGCGCCAAAGTGGTGGTCTCGAGCCGCAAGCTGGACGCCTGCGAAAAGGTGGTTGAGGAGATCCGTGCCGCTGGGGGTCAGGCCATGGCCATTGCCGCCAGCATCTCCAGCAAGGAGCAGCTCGAGGCCATGGTGGCGCAAACCCGCGCGGCTTGGGGGCCCATCGACATCCTGGTCTGCAACGCCGCCACCAACCCCTACTACGGCCCGACCACGGGCATGACAGACGACGTGTTCGACAAGGTCATGCGCAACAACGTGTTGTCCAACACCTGGCTGTGCAACATGGTCTATCCGGACATGAAAGCGAAAAAGGACGGCGCCATCGTGATCGTGTCGTCGATTGGCGGCCTGCATGGTTCGGCCGTGATCGGGGCCTACAACATCTCGAAGGCGGCCGACATGCAGCTGGCGCGTAACCTGGCGGTGGAATGGGGTCCGGACAACATCCGCATCAACTGCATCGCACCCGGCCTGATCAAGACCGACTTTGCGCGGGCCTTGCACGAGGATCCGGTGTTGAGTGCCAAGTACAACAACGAGACGCCGCTGCGGCGAATGGGTGAGCCGGATGACATTGGCGGGGTGGCGGTGTTTCTGGCCAGCCCGGCGGGGCGTTATGTGACGGGGCAGACCATCGTGGCCGATGGCGGGATGATGATCCGCTGATCGGAGTTTCGTGCCCCGCAGAGGCGATGCCGGGGGCCATTCGCCTCATGCTGGAGTACCAGAAATCGGCGACTGGCCCCCGGCATCCCCTCTGCTCAGTGCCCGTTCAAACGCAAAAAAGCCCGCATCAGCGGGCTTTTTGTTGGGGCGATGGGGATCAACCGAAGTTTTTGGCGACGAAGTCCCAGTTCACCAGCTTGTCGAGGAAGGTCTCGACGAACTTGGGTCGCAGGTTGCGGTAGTCGATGTAGTAGGCGTGTTCCCACACGTCCACCGTGAGCAGCGCGGTGTCGCCGGTGGTCAGCGGGGTGCCGGCGGCGCCCATGTTGACGATGTCGACCGAGCCGTCGGCCTTCTTGACCAGCCATGTCCAGCCGGAACCGAAGTTGCCCACAGCGCTCTTGACGAAGGCTTCGCGGAAGGCGGCGTAGCTGCCGAACTTGGCGTTGATGGCTGCAGCCAAGGCGCCTGTGGGCTCGCCGCCGCCGTTGGGCTTCATGCAGTTCCAGAAAAAGGTGTGGTTCCAGATCTGGGCGGCGTTGTTGTAGATGCCGCCGCTGGACTTCTTGACGATGGACTCGAGGTCCATGTTTTCGAATTCGGTGCCCTTTTGCAGGTTGTTCAGGTTGACCACATAGGCGTTGTGGTGCTTGCCATGGTGGAACTCCAGAGTTTCCTTGGAGTAGTGGGGCGCCAGAGCGTCGATGGCATAAGGCAGTGCGGGCAAGGTGTGTTCCATGGTGTCCTCTTGTTGAAGGGGGTGTTGCAAAGAGAAAACGTAATTTTAGGCAGGTTGCGCAAACGCCGTGTGGGTGGGGTCACTGGAAGTGGGCGTTATGGGCTTGTCGAGCACTGCCTGCAGCGGTCAGGATGAAGAGCGCACCACCAGTCCCACAGAGCCATCCGCCAAGGTGGCCTGAACCGTCTGCCCCGCGGACAACTGCCCCACACGCGTGAGCGCATGCCCGGACTCATCGCTCAGCCAGGCATAGCCCCGCTCCAGTACCCGGTGCGGGTCCAGCGCCGCCAGTCGCAGTTCCAGCCGTTCGCTGCGCTGCGCATGCAGCTGCACCGAGCGGGTGAGCCCGTGCTGGAGCCGGTCCGACTGGCGATCCAGTGCATGCAGCCCATGGGTCAGCTGGGACGACGGTGCGGCCCGCAGGCGTAAGGCCAGCCGGTCCAGCGTTTGCGACTGGCGCGCCAGCACCGCCTGCGGGCGTCCCAGCCGGGCGGCCACGGTGTCCAGGCGCTGGGCCTGGCGGTCGAGCTGGCGCTCCACGCCATGCGCCAGCCGGTGCGCCCAATGGGCCGCCACCTGCAGCAACTCGTCGCGGGCGGTGGCCGCCATCTCGGCGGCGGCCGTGGGCGTGGGAGCGCGCACATCGGCCACAAAATCCGAGATGGTGAAGTCGGTTTCATGGCCCACGCCACTGATCACCGGCACCGGGCTCATGGCGATCACGCGGGCGAGGTGTTCGTCGTTGAAGGCCCACAGGTCTTCCATCGAGCCGCCGCCGCGCACCAGCAGGATCACGTCCACCGGCGGTTCGCTGGGGTGGTCTTCGGCCGTCCAGGCGTAGAGGTTCTGCAGGGCCTGCGCGAGCGTGGCCGCTGCGCCTGCCCCCTGCACCAGCGCCGGCGCCATCCGCACCGGGATGTGCGGCACACGCCGCTGCAGCGCGGTCATCACGTCGTGCCAGGCGGCTGCGCCGCTGGAGGTGACCACGCCAATGGCGCGGGGCTGCGCAGGCAGCTCGCGCTTGCGCAAGGCGTCGAACAGGCCTTCGGCTTCCAGCTTCGCCTTGAGGCGCAGGAACTGCTCGAACAGCGCCCCCTGCCCGGCCCGGCTCATGGATTCGACGATCAGCTGCAGGTCGCCCCGTGCTTCGTAGACCCCCAGACGCCCGCGCACCTCGACCAGCTCGCCGTCGCGCGGCGAAAAATCGAGCATGCCCGCCGCACGGCGGAACATGGCGCAGCGGATCTGCCCGCCCTGGTCCTTGAGTGAAAAGTAACAGTGCCCGCTGGCTGCCCGAGAAAAGCCGGAGACCTCGCCACGCACCGCCACCGGGTTGAATCGGGCATCGAGCGTGTCGGCCACTGCGGCGCACAGCTGGGACACATGCCAGACCATGGCAGCGGTTTCATTCAGGGGGTTCATGACGATTTAAACAACCCAAAAATAGGAAAACATCGAAATTGATACAAAAAGAAACAAAAGTATTCCACAGAAAACACCTACCCGCAAGGGTATCGTCGGCTGAGCTGGCAAAGGAACCGTCAAAGCATGCAAACCATTGATTTTTATGAGTTTTTCAAGGAAAAAAAGCCAACCAGTGTCCCTTGAAACAATTCAAAACTGCCCATCAGGCACACCTCCGTCAGGCCTTATTCACAAAGTTATCCACAGAATCGAACCGAAGATCAGGAGGATCGGCTTCGGCCATAATTCTGACGTACCGCGACTGCCTCAAGAAGGAATCCTTTGTGCTGAACCTACTGCAAGCCGCCGGCTGGCCAATCTGGCCGCTGATGCTGTGTTCCATCCTGGTGCTGGCGATGATCATCGAGCGCTTGATACAGTTGCAAGCACACAAAGTCATCCCACCCAATGTGCTGCAACAGGCCATGGAAGCCACGCAACAATCGCCCGCAAGTGCGCACCTGATGAAGCAGCTGGATCGCGCGGGGGCCCTGGGACCTATTCTGTCCAGTGGGATCAAGGTCATTCAAGACAATCCGATGGCCACCGATGACGAAGTGCGAAGCAGCATGGAAATCGCAGGGCGTGCAGCAGCACAACAACTCGAGCGCTACCTCAGTGCTCTGGGCACCTTGGCCTCGGCCGCCCCTTTGCTTGGCTTGCTGGGCACCGTGGTCGGCATGATCGAAATTTTTGGCGCCCAGCAAGGCAGCGCACATCAACCTGCTCAGCTCGCCCATGGTATTTCGGTGGCCCTCTACAACACCGCATTCGGCCTGATCGTCGCCATACCCGCACTGCTGTTCTGGCGTTACTTCCGGGCGCGCGTGGATCGGCACCTTCTGACCCTGGAGTTGGCGGCCGACCGATTCGCTCGCCACCTTTCCAAGCTGCGCAACTGACCCCATGAATTTCAGAAAAACGCGTCAGCCGATCGAGCCGGAAATCAATCTGATCCCCTTCATTGATGTCCTGCTGGTGATCATGATCTTTCTGATGCTGACCACCACATGGTCCAGGTTGACCGAGATCAACCTGAACCTGCCCGTGGCTGATGCCAGCAAATACAACGACCGCCCGCGCCAGGTGGTGCTGACTGTATCAGCCCATGGGATTTACGCCATCGATCGCATCCCCGTTCCTGCTCAAACAGCCGAAGCCCTGGGCGCCGCCCTGGGCGCTGTGACCTCGAACGAAACGCGCCTGATCATCAGCGCCGACGCTGCGGCCACCCACCAGTCGGTGATCCATGCCATGGAAGCTGCGCGCTTGGCCGGCTTGAGCCAGATCACCTTCGCCACGCAGTCTGGCCGCTGACCATGCCCAGCCTGTACGCCCTGCTGCCTCGCGTATGGAGCCACCGGGGGCTGTGGGCCTGGCTGTTGCTGCCCCTGTCGTGGCTGTACGGTGCCTTGCTGCTACTGCGCCAGGCGGCCTACCGTCTGGGCTGGCTGCACTCGGGGCATCCGGGGCCCTTGGTCATCGTGGTTGGCAACGTCGTGGCCGGCGGCGCCGGCAAGACACCAACCACCATCGCGATCGTGCAACACCTGCGGCAGCTGGGCTTGGCCGTGGGGGTGGTCTCGCGGGGGCACGGTCGCACTGACACGCAGATTCGCTGCGTGCAGGCCACCAGCACAGCGGCCGAGGTAGGCGACGAACCCCTGCTGATCCATCGCCACACCGGCGTGCCGGTGTGGGTGGGCGCCGCCAGACTGCAAACCGCTCGGCAATTGCTGCAGGCGAATCCCGAAGTGCAGGTCATCGTCTGCGACGACGGCCTGCAGCATCTGGCGCTGCAACGCGACCTGGAAATCTGCCTGATGGACGACCGGGGCGTGGGCAACGGCTGGCTGCTGCCCGCCGGCCCCCTGCGCGAACCCTGGCCGCGGCCGGTGGACCTGCTGCTGCACACGCAGGGCCACACCGACGGCAGCGGTTTTGCCGCCCACAGGGAGCTGGCTACCCAAGCCGTCAACGCCCGGGGCCAGACCTGCACCCTGCAATCGCTGGCCGGTCAGCCGGTCGATACAGTGGCCGGACTGGCGCGGCCACAGGCCTTTTTTGACATGCTGCGCGCCCGCGGGCTGACGCTCGCCGACGCCCACGCCCTGCCCGACCACCACGACTTTGCCGACTGGCAGCCCACCACCACAGGGCGCCCGCTGCTGTGCACCGAAAAAGACGCTGTCAAACTCTGGGCACATCAACCCGAGGCCTGGGCTGTGTCGCTACACATGCGGCCAGAGCCAGCCTTCTGGCAGGCGCTGGACGCCCGCCTGCGCCGGCAAGGTCTGCCCCTGCCGCAGGGCACACCGCTATCATCGGCAGATGGACAACAAACTGCTTGAACTGCTGGTCTGCCCGGTCACCAAGGGCCCGCTGGACTACGACCGCGAGCGCCAGGAATTGCTCTCGCGCAGCGCCCGCCTGGCCTACCCGATCCGCAACGGCATTCCGATCCTGCTCGAAAACGAAGCTCGCCCACTGACTGACGAGGAGCTTGACAAGCTCGCCGCTGTCCGCCCTCCCCTCGTCTGAGCCGCATGGACTACACCGTCATCATCCCCGCGCGGATGGCCTCCAGCCGCCTGCCCGACAAGCCCCTGGCCGACATCGCCGGTCTGCCCATGGTCGTGCGCGTGGCGCAGCGTGCTGCACAGTCAGCAGCCCGCCGGGTGGTGGTGGCCGCCGACGATGCCCGCGTGGTGCAAGCCTGCCAGGCGCACGGTGTCGAGGGCCTGCTTACCCGCCAGGACCACGTGAGCGGCAGCGACCGGCTGGCCGAAGCCTGCGAACTGCTGGGCCTGGCCGGTGACGACCTGGTGGTCAATGTGCAGGGCGATGAACCGCTGATCCCGCCCGTGCTGATCGATGAGGTCGCCCGCGTGCTGGCAGAGCGACCCGAGGCCAGCATGGGCACCGCTGCCCACGCCATCGATGCGCTCGAAGAGTTCACTAACCCCAATGTGGTCAAGGTGGTGATGGATGCGCGCCAGATGGCGCTGTACTTCAGCCGTGCCCCGATCCCGTGGTGGCGCGATGGCCAGGACGGGGCCAGCTTCAAGAGCCTGCCCTCGCCCGCGCCGCTGCGCCACATCGGCATCTACAGCTACCGCGCCGGTTTTCTGCGGCAGTTCCCGACACTGCCGCCTGCCCCCATCGAAACACTGGAATCTCTGGAGCAGCTTCGCGCACTGTGGCACGGCCACCGCATTGCGGTGCATGTGACCGAAGCGGCCCCAGGGCCGGGTGTGGACACGCCCCTTGACCTGGAGCGCGTGCGCGGCATTTTTGCGAACCCGGCGCAGGCGTAAGCCAGTCGGGGGAGTCGCATGCTATTCTCGAAAGAGCGTCAGGCGCTGCCCTGACTGAACAGAATCCCCAAGCTATCAGGAAAACACCATGAGACTCATTCTGTTGGGCGCACCCGGCGCCGGCAAAGGCACCCAGGCCAACTTCATCTGCCAGAAGTACGGCATCCCTCAGATCTCCACGGGTGACATGCTGCGCGCCGCCGTCAAGGCCGGCACCCCGCTGGGTCTGGAAGCCAAGAAGGTCATGGACGCCGGTGGCCTGGTCAGCGACGACCTGATCATCAACCTGGTCAAGGACCGCATCGCCCAGAGCGACTGCGCCAAGGGCTTCCTCTTCGACGGCTTCCCCCGCACCATCCCCCAGGCCGAAGCCATGAAGGCTGCTGGTGTCAAGCTGGACTACGTGCTCGAAATCGACGTGCCCTTTGACGCCATCATCGAGCGCATGAGCGGTCGCCGCTCGCACCCGGCCTCGGGCCGGACCTACCACGTCAAGTTCAACCCGCCCAAGGTCGAAGGCCAGGACGACGTGACCGGCGAACCCCTGGTGCAGCGCGACGACGACAAGGAAGAGACCGTCAAAAAGCGCCTTCAGGTCTACAGCGACCAGACCCGCCCGCTGGTGGATTACTACTCCGGCTGGGCCAAGCAGGACCCGGCAGCTGCCCCCAAGTACCGTGCAATCAGCGGCACCGGCAGCGTGGAGGAAATCACCGCCCGCGCTTTTGAAGCCCTGGCCCACTGAGCTTCAACTGTCTACCCCACAAAGCCCCGCATGCGGGGCTTTGTTGTTTGTCCCTCAGGCCATCAGGTCCAGCATCAGGCTGATGCGGGCCTTGAAGGCGTTGATCCCGCGCGGTGCGGTCTGCAAGGCCGCCGGCTGCCCCACGATCTGACCTTCTGCGCAGCGGGTGACGAGACGCACGGCCACTCCCTGGTCTTGAGCGTCGGCCAGCGCCGTCAGGAGCTGCTGGTGGACCGTGCCATTGCCGGTGCCGGCCACCACCAACCCTCGGACGCCTGCAGCCACCAGCCCTTGGACTGAACGGACGTCGGCGCCGGCATGGCTGTGAACGATCTCCACCCAGGGCCAGTCGGTGGCGGCTTTCGTGAGGGCTTGCCGGGCATTCGGATGCTGCGCCGGGCTCTCGCCCGGGTCGGCCCAGCGCACCCGCCCCTGCTCCACCCAGCCACGCGGGCCGGCTTCACCCGAGCTGAAGGCATCGAGCCGGTAAGGGTGGACTTTTTGCAGGTTGCGGGCGTCATGGATGCGCCCAGCACAGACCGCAAGGACGCCCCGCGCCATCGGCTCGCGCACCACCGCGAGCGCGTCCAGCAGATTCTGTGGCCCGTCGGCCATCAGGGCGGTGGCCGGGCGCATGGCGCAGGTCAGTACCACCGGCTTGTGCGTGTCCAGCACCAGCTGCAGAAACCAGGCGGTTTCCTCGAGCGTGTCGGTGCCGTGGGTGATGACGATGCCGCCCACTTCGGGCTGCGCCAGCCAATGGGCGCAGCGCTGGGCCAGCGCCTGCCAGGTGGCGTGGTCCATGTCCTTGCTGTCGAGCTGGGCCACTTGCTCGCACACCAGCGAGTCGCCGTGCAGCACCTGCTGCAGGCCCGGCACCGCCTCCAGCAGGGCCTGAACACCCAGCTGCCCGGCGGTGTAGCCGGTGTGGTCACTGGCACTGGCGGCGGTGCCGGCAATGGTGCCGCCTGTGCCCAAAACCACCCATTGCTGCGATTTTTTTTTGTTCACCACTTGCACGTTTCCGAAAACTGGTCAAAAATACAGTTACTGGATGAAAAAACAGACTCATTCCATCCCGCTTCAAGGAACCCGCCATGTCCGACAGCCCCAAACTCACCGCCCGTCAGCAAGAGATTCTGGACCTGATCCGCAGCACCATCGCCAACACCGGCGCGCCGCCCACCCGGGCCGAGATCTCTGCCATGCTGGGCTTCAAATCCGCCAATGCTGCCGAAGAACACCTCAAGGCCCTGGCCCGCAAAGGCGTGATCGAACTGGTCAGCGGCACCTCCCGCGGCATCCGCCTCAAGGGCGCTAGCCGCAGCGCCATGCGTGGCGACGGCGACCCTTTCAGCCTCTCGCTGCCGGGCCTGGGCCAGCTGAGCCTGCCCCTGGTGGGCCGCGTGGCTGCCGGTTCCCCGATTCTCGCCCAGGAACACGTGGACCGCACCTACCACGTCGAAAGCACACTCTTCAGCGAAGTGCCCGACTACCTGCTGCGGGTGCGCGGTATGTCCATGCGCGACGCCGGCATCATGGACGGCGACCTGCTGGCCGTCAAAGCCACCAAGAACGTGCGCAACGGCCAGATCGTGGTGGCCCGCCTGGGCGACGAGGTCACGGTCAAGCGCCTGCGCAAGCTGCCCGACCACATCGAGCTGCTGCCCGAAAACCCCGACTACCAGACCATCGTGGTCCAGCCCGAAGACCCCTTCGACATCGAAGGCCTGGCCGTCGGTCTGATCCGCAACAGCCTGCTGATGTAAACACCAGCCGTCCGCACCAGGTGGCGGGCGTTTGCTGACAGCAGCAAACCCTGTGGCGAGACGGTTCCTTCTGCAATCCTGCCTGTGTCCAACCTCCAGCATCTCCGAAAGGTTTCACATGGGAATCGCACTGCTCACCCTCTCCAGCCTGTTTCAGGGTTTTTCAGCATTCGGCCGCAAACCGATCCCCCGCACCGAGCCCCAGCGCCCCCACGCGGTGCGTGCGCTGCGTATGGCCCGCCCCTCGGTCGAGCGCTCGAGCATCCTGCCGCGCCCGGTCAGCCCGGTCTGCACCCCGCGTCCTTCGGCCCTGCGCGTGGTGCGTGTGTGCGACACCCACAACCCGTCGGGCGAAATGGGGCGCCTGGTGATTTCCGGCCGCATGGCCGATGTGTGTGCCGAGCTTGACCGCCTGGTGGCACGCGAAGCCGCCCAGCAGGCGCACGCCACCCGGCACTGACCCCGACAGCCTCCCTCGCCGCGCAGCCGGCGAGCTGGGGGTGGCCTGTTTGGCGCGAGGCACAATGGAGGGATGAACATTGTGATCCTTGACGACTACCAGGACGCTGTGCGCAAGCTCGAATGCGCCTCCAAGCTCGAGGCCTACCCGGCCAAGGTCTACACCAACACCATCAAGGGCCTGGGTCAGCTGTCCGTTCGTCTCAAGGATGCCGACATCATCGTGCTGATCCGTGAGCGCACCGTGCTCAACCGGGCCCTGCTGGAAAAGCTGCCTCGCCTCAAGCTGATCGCCCAGACCGGCCGGGTTGGCAAGCACATCGATCTGGGCGCCTGCACTGAGCGTGGCATTGCCGTGGCCGAGGGGGTCAGCTCGCCCGTGGCTCCGGCCGAGTTGACCTGGGCGCTGATCATGGCCGCTGCACGTCGCCTGCCCCAGTACATCGGCAACCTCAAACACGGCGCCTGGCAACAGTCGGGGCTCAAGGCCGCTTCCATGCCCACCAACTTCGGGCTGGGGACCGTGCTGCATGGCAAGACCCTGGGCATCTGGGGCTACGGTCGCATCGGCCAGCTGGTCGCAGGCTATGGCCGAGCCTTTGGCATGCAGGTCATCGTCTGGGGCAGCGCCGAGTCGCAGGCCCGGGCCGTGGAAGACGGCCATTTGGCTGCCGAATCGCGCGAGGCTTTTTTCAGCCAGTCCGATGTGCTCAGCCTGCACCTGCGCCTGAGCGAAAAGACCCAACACATCGTCCAGGCGGAAGACCTGGCCCGAATGAAGCCCACCGCCCTCTTCGTCAACACCTCGCGCGCTGAACTCATCGACACCAACACCCTGATCCATGGCCTCAACAAAGGCCGTCCAGGACTGGCGGCGGTCGACGTGTTCGAGTCCGAACCCATTTTGCAGGGCACCGCCTTGCTGCGGCTGGAGAACTGCATCTGCACACCGCACATCGGTTATGTCGAAAAGGAAAGCTACGAGCTGTACTTTGGCGCGGCCTTTGACAACGTGGTGAACTTCATCCGGGGCACCCCGACCAACATCGTCAATCCTGGCGCGCTGCAGGTCCGGCGCTGATGAGCCACCCCGACTCCGCAAAGCGCCTGCCTGCGGTCCTGTGGCCGCTGATGTTCGGCAACGTCGTGATCGGTATGGGCGTGATGGTGGTGGCAGGCCTGCTCAACGACATCCGCAGTGCGCTGTCGGTCCCGATCAGCACCGCCGGCCTGCTGATTTCCGCTTCGGCCCTGCTGGTCAGTCTGGGGGCGCCTCTGCTGGCCATGCTGGTGGGGCGCTGGGACCGTCGCCGCGTGCTGGTGGGCAGTCTGGTGTGGTACGCTTTTTTCCATGCGCTGGCCGCACTGGCCCCCGGCTTTGACAGCCTCTTGATCGCCCGCGTGCTGGCCATGGTCTCGGCGGCGGTTTTCACGCCCCAGGCCGCAGCCTGCATTGGGCTGCTGGTGCCTGAACACCAGCGCGGGCGTGGCATCACCTTCGTCTTTCTGGGCTGGTCGGTCGCTTCGGTGCTGGGCACCCCACTGGGCGCCTGGATCGGGGGCACCTTCGGCTGGCGCTGGACCATGTGCCTGATGGCCCTGCTGTCCATCGTGGCCGCAGGCTGGCTGCAGCTGCGCATGCCTGCCAAGGTCGTGCCTGCCCCGCTGTCGGCCAGCGCTTGGCGCCAGACCCTGCTCTCACCGACCCTGATGCTGACACTGAGCATCACCGTGGTGTCGGCCGCCGGTCAGTTCGTGCTCTTCAGCTACATGGCGCCCTTTGTGGCCGACCGCTTTGCCGTGGGCGCAACCGCGCTGAGCCTTTTGCTGCTGGTCTATGGCCTGTGTGGCTTTGCCGGCAATGCGGTGGTGTCGCGCTGGATCGACCGCATCGGTCCGCCCCGGGCCATGGCCTGGGCGCTGGGCGGCATCGCGCTGGGGATGGGCCTGGTCAACCTGACGACCGGTTTTGCCGGCATGGTGCTGGCCATCGTGCCCTGGGGGCTGGGCGTCTTCGCCTCCAACTCCTCCCAGCAAGCACGGCTGGTAGGCCTGTCGCCCGTGCTGGCACCGGCTTCAATCGCCCTGAACACCTCGGCCATGTACGCAGGCCAGGCCATCGGCGCCAGCAGCGGCGGCTGGCTGATCCTGCACCAGGGGCTGAGCAGCCTGCCGGCCGCAGGATGTGCGGTTCTGGTCTGCGCCCTGGGTCTGAGCCTGTGGGCCAGCCGGCAGGCCCGACGCCATCCGGTCACATTCCGGGTCTGAGACAGGCTCCATAATTGTCAGGTTACAGACAAGTTACCCGTTTTTTCATTTCTGCAGCAGTACAAAAAGAGACCTTTGAACATGACCCTCGCATTTTCCAAAGTCGCCGTCATCGGCGCCGGCGCCATGGGGCGCGGCATCGCCCAGATCGCCGCCCAGGCGGGCAGCCAGGTCTGGCTGTTTGACGCGCAGCCGGGAGCGACCACCAAAGCCCGCGAAGCCCTGTCCCAGCAATGGGACAAACTGCTCGAAAAAGGCAAGCTCACCGCCGAGGCAGTCGCCGGGCACAAGTCCCGCCTGCACGAAGCGGCCGGCCTGCAGGATCTGGCAGGCTGCGAGCTGGTGGTCGAAGCCATCGTCGAGAAAATCGAGGTCAAGAAGGCGGTTTTTGCCGATCTGGAAAAGGTCATCGCCCCCGACGCGGTGCTGGTGACCAACACCTCCTCGCTGTCGGTCACGGCGATTGCCGCCGGGATGCAGCACCCGGGCCGCTTTGCCGGCTACCACTTCTTCAACCCGGTGCCGCTCATGAAGGTGGTCGAGGTAATCGCCGGACTCAAGACCGAGGCCGCAGTCTGCCAGCGGCTGTCGGATTACGCCCGCCAGATGGGCCACACCCCGGTGCAGGCCGGTGACACCCCCGGCTTCATCGTCAACCACGCGGGCCGTGGCTACAGCACCGAAGCGCTGCGCATCGTGGGCGAAGGCATTGCCGATTTCGCCACCATCGACCGCATCCTGCGCGACCAGGTGGGCTTCAAGCTCGGCCCCTTCGAACTCTTTGACCTCACGGCACTTGACGTCTCGCACCACGTCATCGAATCGATCTACCGCCAGTATTACGACGAGCCGCGCTACCGCCCCAACGTGATCACCTCCCAGCGCCTGGCCGGTGGTGTGGTCGGTAAAAAGGTCGGCGAAGGCTTTTACAAATACCTGGACGGAGTGCAGCAGGTGCCCGCCGAGCCGACGGTGCCGGTGGTCGAGAACATGCCGCCGGTGTGGGTGTCGCCGCGTGCGGCGCGCCGTGCCGAACTGCTGCAGCTGCTCAAGGACCTGGGCGCGAAGATCGAAACCGGGCAGTCGCCCTCGCCCGAGGCGTTGACCATCGTGGCCCCGCTGGGCTTTGACGTGACCACCGTCGCTGTGGTCGACCGACACGACCCGGCCCGCACCATCGGCATCGACCTGCTGGTGCCCGATGCCGCCACCAAGCGCCGCGTGATCGCCACCAACCCGGCCACCCGGGCTGACATGCGCGACGCCGCGCACGCCCTGTTCGCCCGCGACGGCAAGCCGGTGTCGGTGATCCGTGACAGCGGCGGCTTCGTCACGCAGCGCGTGGTCGCCACCATTGTCAACATCGCATCCGACATGTGCCAGCAACGCGTGTGCACGCCGCAGGACCTGGAGACTGCCGTGACGCTGGGCCTGGCCTACCCCATGGGCCCGCTGGCCATGGGCAACCGCTTTGGTCCAGACAGCATCCTGGAGGTGCTGTTCAACATGCAGACCGTCTATGGCGACCCGCGCTACCGCCCCAGCCCCTGGCTGCGCCGCCGCGGGGCCATTGGCCTGTCGCTGATGCACGAAGAAAACCCATGACTTTGCGGGACAGACCTTCAGCCCTGTCCCCAACTGCCCAAGGAGACAACATGCCCGCGCAACTGATCAGCACCAGCGAAGGCCAGACCATGGTCCTGACCCTGTCGAACCCGGAGCACCGCAACGCCCTGGGGCCGGAGATGTACGCGGCGGGCGTGGAAGCCCTGAACGCGGCCGAAACCAACCCGGAGGTCCGTTCGGTCATCATCACCGGCGAGGGCAGCATCTTCAGTGCCGGCGGCAACCTGCAGCGCCTGCAGAATAACCGCCAGCAGCCGCCCGAGGTGCAGGCGCAGAGCATCGAAGGCCTGCACAGCTGGATCGAGGCCATCCGCACCTTTCCCAAGCCGGTGGTGGCCGCGGTGGAGGGGCCAGCGGCCGGCGCCGGCTTTTCGCTGGCTCTGGCCTGCGACCTGATCGTCGCTGCCACCAACAGCGTGTTCGTCATGGCCTACAGCTCGATCGCGCTCTCGCCCGACGGCGGCGGCAGCTGGAGCCTGTCGCGCCTCGTGCCACGCCAGCTCGCCACCGAGCTGCTGATGTGCGGTGAGCGCATCGGTGCAGAACGCCTTCACCAGATGGGCATCGTCAACCGCCTGACCGAACCCGGCCACGCCCTGCAGCAGGCGCTGGCCTGGGCTGCACAGCTCAATGCCCGCGCGCCCAATGCGCTGGCCAGCGTCAAGGAATTGCTCGGCGAAGCCGATGGCAGCACGCTCAACGCGCAGCTGGCACGCGAGCGCGACCATTTCGTGAAGAACCTGCACCACGCCAACGCGGGCATCGGCATCGGCGCCTTCCTGAACAAGGAAACACCCAAGTACATCTGAAACGCGTCCTGCAAGCCAACACCGGCCTGACAAAACCCCGTTGCGGTCCCGCCCGTGACAAGATCCACCCAACCAGTCACTGACAAGACAGACCATGGACGAACCCATTCTGACAATGGAAGAACGAGAGGCGATCAACAACGGTCGCTGGTTTTCTTCCCTTTCACCTTCGCTTCGGCACGATATTCTTCGATGCGCTTACGTCAAACGCTACCGGGACGGCGACATGATCGCAGCACGCGGGGATCCGCCCGAGGTGTGGATCGCCTGCGCCAAGGGTGCGGTGCGCGTGAGCTCGACCTCGGTGTCGGGCAAGCAGATCACCCTGACCTATGTGGAGCCAGGGATCTGGTTTGGCGACGTGGCGATCTTCGACGGAGACCGTCGCACCCACGACTGCTACGCACACGGCGAGACAACCATCCTGAATGTGGCCAAGGCCGACTTCAAGAAAATCCTGTCGCAGCATGTGGAGTTCTACGACGCGATGCTGCGCCTGCATGCGCGCCGCATCCGGCAGCTCTACGGTCTGGTGGAAGACCTCAACACCCTGCCCCTGCGCGCCCGACTGGCCAAGCAGCTCAACCACCTGTTGCGCAGCTACGGCGTACCCAGCCTGTCGGACGCCAAGGCGATCCGCATCAGTCTGCAGCTGGCACAGGAAGAACTGGCCCAGCTGCTGGGCGCCTCCCGCCAGCGCGTCAACCAGGAGCTCAAGCAAATGGAGCGCGAGCAGATCATCCGCATCGAACCGGGTGGGCTGATGGTGCTCGACCGCGAGGGCCTGCTCAACATCGTCAACGCAGACCACTGACACCATTTCAGGCGGGGCACACCCCCCGCACAACGAGGACCCCATGAGTGGATTTGAACATTTCGTGGGGACCCGCCCCGTCTCGGGCGCCCACGCATTCGACGTGCCCGCGCTGCAAGCCTGGCTGACCCGGCACCTGCCTGGTTTTTCAGGCCCATTGACCGTGGAAATGTTCAAGGGCGGCCAGTCCAACCCGACCTACAAGCTCATCACGCCCACGCAGCAGTACGTGATGCGCGCCAAACCCGGCCCGGTGGCCAAGCTGCTGCCCTCGGCCCACGCCATCGAGCGTGAATTCGCAGTGATGAGCGGCCTGGCAGGCACCGACGTCCCGGTCGCAAAGATGCATGTGCTGTGCGATGACGAATCCGTCATCGGCCGCGCCTTCTACGTGATGGAATGCGTGCAGGGCCGCGTGCTCTGGGACCAGTCCCTGCCCGGCATGAGCCCGCAGCAGCGCGGCGCCATCTACGACGAGATGAACCGGGTGATGGCCGCCCTGCACAAGGTCCCGTTTGCCGAGCGCGGTCTGGCCAACTACGGCAAACCGGGGAACTACATCGAGCGCCAGGTCAGCCGCTGGAGCAAGCAATACGCGGCCTCCATCACCCAACCCATCCCCGAGATGGACAAGCTCATCGAGTGGCTGCCCCAAAACATCCCGGACAGCGCTCGCGACGACTCGCTGGTCAGCATCGTGCATGGCGACTACCGCCTGGACAACCTGATGTTCCACCCCACCGAGCCGCGGGTGCTGGCGGTGCTGGACTGGGAACTGTCCACCCTGGGCCACCCGCTGGCCGACTTCAGCTACCACTGCATGGCCTGGCACATCACGCCCGGCACCTTCCGCGGCATTGGCGGGCTGGACCTGGCGTCGCTGGGCATCCCCTCCGAGCAGGAATACATCCGGCGCTATTGCGAGCGCACCAGCTTTTCCACCCCCGAGGCCCTGGCCAGGGACTGGAACTTCTACCTGGCCTACAACATGTTCCGCATCGCCGCCATCCTGCAAGGCATCGCCAAGCGGGTGGAAGACGGTACCGCATCGAGCGAGCAGGCCCGCGCCTCCGGCGCAGGCGCTCGGCCGATGGCCGAGCTGGGCTGGCAATTCGCCCAAAAACACTGATCACCCAACCAAGGAGAAAAGACCATGGATTTCGACTACACCCCCAAGGTCAAGGACATGCAGGCCCGTCTGCTGGCTTTCATGGACCAGCACATCTACCCCAACGAGCAGCGCTTTTTCGACGAGATCGCCGAAAACCGTGCCAAGGGCAACGCCTGGGTGCCCACCAAGATCGTCGAGGAGCTCAAGCCGCTCGCACGCAAAGCCGGGCTCTGGAACCTGTTCCTGCCCAAGTCCCACCGCGCGCCCGAAGGCCTGTCCAACCTCGAATACGCACCGCTGTGCGAAATCATGGGCCGCGTGCCATGGGCGCCCGAAGTCTTCAACTGCTCGGCTCCTGACACCGGCAACATGGAAACGCTCGAGCGCTATGCCAGCGAAAGCCTCAAGGACCAGTGGCTCGAACCCCTGCTCAAGGGCGAAATCCGTTCGGCCTTCCTGATGACCGAGCCGGCCGTGGCCTCGTCGGATGCGACCAACATCGAGTGTGAGATCCGCCGCGAAGGCGACGAGTACGTCCTCAACGGCCGCAAGTGGTGGTCGTCCGGTGCCGGCGACCCGCGCTGCGCGGTCTACATCGTCATGGGCAAGACCAACCCCGACGCCCCGCGCCACTCTCAGCAGTCCATGATCGTGGTGCCGGCCAACACGCCGGGCATCAAGGTGCTGCGCGCCCTGAACGTGTTCGGCTACGACGACGCACCGCACGGCCACATGGAAGTGCTGCTCGAGAACGTGCGCGTGCCCGCCGGCAACATCCTGCTGGGCGAAGGCCGTGGCTTCGAGATCGCCCAGGGCCGCCTCGGCCCGGGCCGCATCCACCACTGCATGCGCTCGATCGGCGCCGCCGAACGCGCGCTCGAACTCATGTGCAAGCGCCTGAACAGCCGCGTGGCCTTTGGCCGCGAGGTCGCCCGTCAGACGGTCTGGCAGGAGCGCGTGGCCGAGGCCCGCTGCATGATCGAGCAGGCCCGCCTGCTGACCCTCAAGGCCGCCCACATGATGGACACCGTGGGCAACAAGGTGGCCAAGGCCGAGATCGCCATGATCAAGATCGTGGCGCCCAACATGGCCTGCCAGATCATCGACTGGGCGATCCAGGCCCATGGCGGTGGCGGTGTGTCGCAGGACTTCCCGCTGGCCTATTCCTACGCCCACCAGCGCACCCTGCGCCTGGCTGACGGTCCGGACGAAGTGCACCGCAATTCGCTGGCCAAGCTCGAATACGCACGCAACATGAGCGTGCCGGGCGAGGTGGAAATGCCCGTGACCCGCGGCAGCTGATCTGCCCGCACACCCTCACAGCGGCCTGCCTGCACTTTTGCGGGCAGGCCGTTTTTGCGATGATCGCCACACCCACCACAGGAGCCGCAACGTGATCGACCTCTACACTTGGCCCACACCCAATGGCCACAAGATCCACATCATGCTGGAGGAATGCAAGCTGCCCTACCGCGTGCATGCGGTGAACATCGGCACCGGTGACCAGTTCAAGCCCGAGTTCCTCCAGATCAGCCCCAACAACAAGATCCCGGCCCTGGTCGACAGCGAAGGCCCGGACGGCAAACCGATCTCGATCTTCGAGTCGGGCGCCATCCTGATTTACCTCGCGGCCAAGACCGGCAAGTTCATGCCCAAATCGGACCGCGCCAAGTACGAGGTGCTGCAGTGGCTGATGTTCCAGATGGGCGGGGTTGGCCCCATGCTGGGCCAGGCGCACCACTTCCGCATCTACGCCCCTGAAAAGATCGAATACGGCATCAACCGCTACACCAACGAGGCCAAGCGCTTGTACGGCGTGATGGACAAGCGGCTTCAGAGCAGCAAATGGATTGCCGGGAGCAGCTACTCGATTGCCGACATGGCCATCTTCCCCTGGCTGCGCAGCTGGCAGAACCAGGGCATCGACTGGGCCGACTACCCGCACCTCAAAGCCTGGTTCGACAAGATCTCTGCCCGACCAGCGGTGCAAAAAGCGGTGCAGGTGCTGGCCACTGCGCGCAAGCCACTGGTCGACGACAAGGCCCGCCAAAACCTGTTTGGTGCGAGCCAGTACGAAAAACGCTGAAGCCGGGCGGGCAGCGCCACTTTCGCGGGTAGAATCAGACCGAGTCGGAGCGTAGCGCAGCCTGGTAGCGCATCTGCTTTGGGAGCAGAGGGTCGCGAGTTCGAATCCCGCCGCTCCGACCATATCCAACAACAAAAGGCCCGTTCAGGGCCTTTTTTGTCTTCACCATCTGTCCGTAGCTCAGTTGGATAGAGCAACAGCCTTCTAAGCTGTGGGTCGGGGGTTCGATTCCCTCCGGACAGGCCACCTACACAGCGGGATGCAGCCATCATGGGTGCCCCCCTCGTTCCATCGGCGTAGCCAAACTGTAGCTCCCGAGCACATTATCAAGTCTTTGTGCCGCAATTTGCAAGGCATCCGGAGCCAGATGGGCATACCGTTCAACCATGACTTGCGTTTTCCACCCTCCCAAGCGCTGAATTTCCCAAGTCGGAGAACCCGCCCGACGCTGCCAAGTTGCCCAGGTATGGCGCAGGTCATGCCAACGAAAATCAGCGATCCCGGCACGAGCCAACGCTTCACGCCAAGCACGTGTACCCACTTGCTCCAAGGGCTGCCCTTGATATGTGAAGACGTAAACAGGATGAATGCCCCGCCGCTTTTGGATCACAGACATGGCTGGAGCATTGAGCGGGACAGAGTGAGCAGATCCGTTTTTGTGCTCCTCCGCATTGATCCATGCATGCCGATTGTCCAGATCAACATTGGCCCATTTCAGACGTTTGATGTTGCCTTGGCGCAGACCAGTTGAAACAGCGAACAAAGCCATATCCGCCAAATGCTCCGGCAGCTCTCTGTACAGACGACCAAACTCTTCTGGCGTCAATGACCTGAGCCGGCCCTGCGGCTCCCTAAAAAGTCGGACAGTAGGGATGTGATCAACCATCTCCCATTCGTCTCGTGCTCTTCGCAGGATGGTACGAATGACTCCCAGGTACCGGTTGGCCCGTGAAGCCGTGGCCACTTTCAGACGGTCCTGCTTGATTTTGTCGATCAATGCCCGGTCAATGTCTTGCAGGTCTTTCCCCCCCAGATATGGGTCCAGCCAACGCAGAATGGCAATTCCTCCCTGATGGGATTTGTTGTATGCAGTTTCCTGCAGCCAACGTCCTGCAGCGTCTCCCCACTGGTACCTCGGCTTCACTGAGAGTTTTTCTTCGTTCCAGCGTTGCGCTTTGAGCTTGTCGAGGTATTCCTGCGCTTTGCGCCGGTCGGTAGTGCCAGTGCTTTTTTGTAGTGGTCGAGACTCCCCACGGATGGGTGGCAGTTTGATCCACCAGTAAGGAGAGTCTTTGCGGCGATAGGGTTTATCCATGGCTTGTCGGGCCTTTCGAACAGGACGCATTGAGCGATTGATTTGGCTTCGATGAAATCGAGCAACAGCCGTTCAGAGAAAAGCCAGCGGGTACCCCATCGCATAGCAGGCAACACACCAGCCCGGGCACGTTGAGCAAGGGTATTGGGATGCATGTGCAGAAGGTGCGCCGCCTCTCTGAGCGTCAGGATTCGTACCGTCATGGGGCACCTGCCATGGCAGCATCCAACATGCTGGGATTTCGTTTTATGTGGTAGCTGTAGGGTTCAATTCGCGCGGGTAGACCTGGACGAATCAGTCGGTTCACGACTTCGGCGTAATCGCCGCCCACGACTTCAAGCATGAGATTGACCAGCTTGCCGCAATGCTGCTTTGCATTCTCAACAGCCCGATCAAACGCAATCTGCGCCCCTTTGGCGATGGTCTTCACGATGCATTGCACTTCGCACAGCCAAACGAGACAGGGGTACGCACCAGCCAGATAGCGCCCGGGCTGAGTCAGGATGTCATAGGGGATGTAACGATCCTGCGCGCGCCACTCCACTTCGATTCGGGTCCACCGACTGGATGGGTCTCCAAGCTGCTTACCTTTTTCGTAGACGCGACAGTACTTACCGCTGGCCCGATTCCCGATTCCAAGGGTTCTGCCTCTCTGCGAACTTTCCCCATCGAGCCAGTCCCCAAGGCACTCCGACCGTGGCTTGCGTCCCCCTGCATTGAAGCCCTCCCCCTTGTATTGCTCGACCGCCCAAGCGATATTGACCGACTTCCCCTCTTGGTCGTCATAGGCGACATCGGCACGCTTGATGGCTGCACGATGTCTCTCAAGCCATGATGCCAACGCAGCCCAATCACGCACACGAGAGCAGCCCTGCCCCATGAGGCTGAAGTAAACGCGACCGTTTTGACTCTCTCCACCCCACGCGATGACACCGGCACCGCCACCAAAACGTCCAGAGTAGCGAAAGCCAAACAAGCCCCGACGCATCTCAAGTTCCCCAAGGTCCAAAAATTCGGACATCTGTTCCAGAACCCATGTGTATGAACGGTCATCCGGGGGCGTCACTGAAAAGGCCAAGGCATCAATGAAAGCCGCTGCAGGGGACGCAGCTTCTACAGGCGTCAAATGACGCGTAGCCAAAACGCCTTTACCTGTTGAAAGCAACTCAACCGGCTCCCCTGTTTCGAGATCGACGCCAAAGCGGGCGGTGGGTTGAGTGTTCTTTCTCCCCGTGGTTACTGCACGGGGCTTTGGCGGCAGTGTGTCCAGCGGTGCGCCCTCGCGTGCGAGGCACGCGCCACCGGCCACACTGCCGCTGGACCAGTCTGCAATATCAGTTTGAGAGAGAGACATACGAACTCCAAATCATGTTTGGGGTTCGCAACAAAAAATGCAGCGGCGAACCCGGATTACGGGAATCGCAACAGCATCATTTGCTTTGGTGGGACTTGTGACGCCTCCGGTATCGCTCCCCCTGCGCACAGAGTGGATTTGCGTGGAGGTATAGGTGCCCTCGCAGTCCTTGACAGATTCCGGTGGACCAAGCCGTTAGTCGCTGGAGACGATGCTATTGGATAACCCAAAAATACGCAAATATTTTTTAAACAGGCTTTGCGTCGAGTTCTCTGGGATCGTCATCCTCAGGACAGCGGAAAGAGTAGGTCACACGTCGCCGCTCAGCGTCGTAATCGACCAGAACTTTGAAGCGTTTGCCAAGCAAGCTCAACAGAGCGGGATCGTCTGAAAGCTTGTCGGCGATGCGCATCACATAGGGCTCAGCCTTGTCGGCCGGGATAGGTACTGGAGGCTTCTTCATTGCGGAGCACTCCTGTTGCTGGTCAAGTGATCAGGGGGTTGCACCCCCTCCTTGCGCTTCGCTCCAGCCCCCGAGAGGGCTTTGCCCCCTCCACTGCGTGGCACCACCCCCAATACCTTGTTTGCAAAAATCGACATGCGTAACCCTTTCGTAGCTGATGGACAGTCAAAGGGGCTACAAATTGGCCGGTGCCTTTCCTCTCTACGAGGGGAGGTCCGAGTTACGCTGTTCAGGCAGGCTCTTCTAAGCTGTGGGTCGGGGGTTCGATTCCCTCCGGACAGGCCACTGGCCTCAGGACTTGGTCTTGCGACCAGCGCCTTTGTGATGGGGCTCCGGTGCCGGCACCTTGCCCAAGCCCATCTGCTGGGCCTGCGCCATGTTGTGCCGCATGTTCTCCCACACGCTGTCAAAGGCCTGCATGCTGTTGCGCAGGTAATCCATCGGATCAGCCCGGCCCTGCGGGGCGGCCGTGGCCATCGGCACCATCCAGCCGTTCATCTGGCGGCTCAGGTTGTCCCATTGCGCCTCGAAGGTGCGGCCAAAGTCCAGCCCGGAACCCGAGGCCAGGCCGACCAGGCGCGCGCCGTATTCGGCAGAGCGCTCGGCCAGGGGCTTGAGCATGGCCGTTTGCCAGTTCAAGGCGCTGGGCAGGTCGCGCACGTCGCAGGCGGCCAGGCAACAGTGGGCCATTTGCTCCACCGTCTCCCGGCAGGCCCTGAGGTTCAGGTCCATCAGTTTCTCGGTTTCGTCCAGCGTTTTGTCGGCCAGCTCAAACCACTGGCTCAGTTGGGCTTTTTGCGATGCGTTCATCGGTGAGGCGTCGATCATGGTTTTACTCCTGCAAGGGGATCGGCGATTGTCAGCAGCGCAGCGCCCGCGCGCCATACACCACAAGGTGTGTCTGCCCCCTACCGGCCGGTAGAGGCCGCTGGCGTGAAGCGTGGTGTAGCCACTGAAGCAGCACCGGCACGACATGTCTTTTGTTGCATGAATCGGAAATTTCTAGGGGATTCACCTTAGTTTCAATCCAGAAAACAGGCAAGATAATGCATAGACACCTTGAGCAAGTCCGGTATGCTGATTTCCCCGGAAACCGGACCTGCATCCCAACAAAAGGAGACACTGATGCACACCACACCCAATCGCCGCCAACTTCTGGCCCAAGGCGCCGCCCTGATGGGCACTGCCGCTTCCGGCCTGCTCTTGCCCCAGCATGTACTGGCCCAGAGCGGCAAAATCCGCGTGGGTTTCATGCTGCCCTACACCGGCACTTTCGCCCAGCTGGGCGTGGCCATTGAAAACGGTGTGCGCATGGCCATCAACGAGCAAGGCGGCAAACTCGGCGGCCGCGAAATTGAGTGGTTCAAGGTCGACGACGAATCCGAGCCAGCCAAGGCGATCGAGAACGCCAACAAGCTGGTGCAGCGCGACAAGGTGGACGTGCTGATCGGCACCGTGCACTCGGGCGTGCAGATGGGCATCCACCGCGTGGCGCGCGAGAGCGGCGTGCTCAACCTGATCCCCAACGCCGGTGTGCACATCGCCACCCGCGCGCAGTGCGCCCCCAACGTGTTCCGTACCAGCTTCTCCAACAGCCAGCCCACCATGGCGCTGGGCGAGGCCATGGTCAAGCGTGGCCACAAGAAGGCCGTCTGGATCACCTGGAAGTACGCGGCCGGCGACGAGGCCTACGAAGGCTTCAAGGAAAGCTACACCAAGGCCGGCGGCACCATCGTCAAGGAACTGGGCCTGCCCTTCCCCAACGTCGAGTTCCAGGCGCTGCTGACCGAAATCGCGGCGCTCAAGCCCGATGCGGTGGCCTGCTTCTTCGCCGGTGGCGGCGCAGCCAAATTCATGAAGGACTACGCAGCGGCCGGCCTCAAGGACAAGATCCCGCTGTACGGCTCGGGCTTCCTGACCGAGGGCACGATCGAAGCGGCAGGCACGGCCGCCGAAGGCGTGTTGTCCACCCTGCACTATGGTGACGGCATCGAGACCAAGCGCAACAACGAGTTCCGCCTGAACTATGCCAAGACCTTCAAGATGCAGCCCGACGTGTATGCGGTGCAAGGCTACGACACCGGCCTGCTGCTGGTGCAGGGGGCCAACGCCGTCAAGGGCGACCTGAGCAACAAGGCCGCCCTGTACAAGGCCATGGAAGGCGCCACCATCGACAGCCCGCGCGGCAAGTGGACCATGAGCAAGTCGCACAACCCGGTGCAGGACATCTACCTGCGCCAGGTGGTGGGCAAGGAAAACAAGGTCATTGGCGTCGCCGCCAAGGCCTTGGCCGACTCGGGCGCCGGCTGCCGCATGTGATGCTCTGCCAGCGTCTGCGGACGCTGGTCCTCTCCCCCTGAAAACGGCGGATGTGGTCCGCCGTTTTCACACCCCTTCTCCACTCGCGGTATCCGATGGACTTCGTCAACTTCCTCATCCAGCTGCTCAACAGCGTCCAGTACGGGCTGTTGCTGTTCATGCTGGCGGCCGGCCTCACGCTGATCTTCGGCATCATGGGCGTGGTCAACCTCGCGCATGGCAGCTTCTACATGCTGGGGGCCTACCTGGCCTGGTCGCTGTCGGGCATGCTGGGCAGCTTCACGCTGGCCATTGTGGTCGGCACGGCACTGTCGGTGGCCTTTGGCCTGCTGCTCGAGAAAGTGCTGTTCAGGCACTTCTACCACCGCGATCACCTCGACCAGGTGCTGCTGACCTTCGGCCTGATCTACGTCTTTGAGGAACTGCGCTCCATGCTCTGGGGCGACGATGTGCACGGCCTGCCCGTCCCCGACCTGCTGTCGGCGTCCATCCCCCTGACCGACACCCTGTCCTACCCGGTATACCGCCTGTTCATGTCGGGCATCTGCCTGCTGCTGGCGCTGGGCCTGTACCTGCTCATTTCAAAAACCCGTCTGGGCATGAAGATCCGTGCCGGCGCCTTCAACCACGAGATGACCGAAGCGCTGGGCGTGAACATCAAGCTGATCCACGCAGTGGTGTTCGCACTGGGCGTGGGCCTGGCCTCGATCGCGGGCATGATCGCTGCACCGATCTCCAGCGTCTACCCCAACATGGGCTCGCAGGTGCTGATCATGTGCTTTGTGGTGGTGGTGATAGGCGGCATCGGCTCGGTGCGCGGCGCCCTCATCTCGGCCCTGCTGGTGGGCCTGGTGGACACCTTCGGCAAGGTGCTGCTGCCGCAGATCTCCGGCATGCTGGTGTATGTGCTCATGGCCGCGGTGCTGCTGTACAAGCCCGAAGGCCTCTTCAAGCAGTGAGGACACGATGAGCGCTCCACAGATTCACATTGAAACCCTGCCGCGCAGCGTGCAGCTGCTGCTTGTGCTGGGCCTGCTGGCCCTCGCCGCTTTCCCCTTTGTCGGCTCGGACTTCTACACCGCCATGGTCAACCGCATGATGATCCTGGCGATCTTTGCGATGAGCCTGGACCTGCTGCAGGGCGTGACCGGCCTGGTGTCGCTGGGCCATGCGGCCTACTTCGGCATTGCGGGCTACGCGCTGGCCTTTGCCACACCGGCCAACGAGCCCATCAGCCTCTACGCCAGCCTGCCGCTGGCGGTGGGCGCCTCGGCCCTGGCCGCGCTGGTCATTGGCTTTCTGGTGGTGCGCACGCACGGCATCTACTTCATCATGGTCACCATGGCCTTTGCGCAGATGGTGTTCTACCTCTTCTTTGACAACAAGGCGCTGGGCGGCTCCGACGGCCTGTTCCTGAACTTCCGCCCCGACGCCATCGTGTTCGACCTGGAAAACAAGCGCGTGTTCTATTTCTTCACGCTGGGGTGTCTGGTGGCTGTCTACCTGTTCCTGCGCCGTGTGCTCTGGAGCCCCTTTGGCCGCTCGCTGGCGGGCATCCGCGTGAACGAGCACCGCATGCGCGCCCTGGGCTTTGGCACCTTCAGCCACAAGCTGGCCGCCTTCACGCTGGCCGGGGCGCTGGCGGGTCTGGCCGGCTTTCTGTGGGCCGCGCAGACCGGCTTTGTAAACCCCGAACTCATGGGCTTTCACATGAGCGCGCACGCCATCATGATGGTGATCCTGGGCGGCATGGGCAACTTTGCCGGGGCCATCATCGGCGCCTTCTCATTCGAGTACCTGCTGCACCTGTTCAAGGACCTGCCGCAGATCGGCAGCTTCAACACCGGCAAGCACTGGCAGATGTGGATGGGCCTGTTCATCGTGGCCCTGGTCATCTACGCACCCAAAGGCATTCTGGGTCTGCTGGCCCGCGTGTTCGCCAAGAAGGAGGCCGGCGATGAGTGAAGCCCAAGTGCTGATGTCCGCGCGCGGCCTGACCAAGCGCTTTGGCGGCCTGGCCGCCGTCAACGATGTATCGCTCGACCTCTGGCACGGCAAACTGCACGCCGTCATCGGCCCCAACGGCGCCGGCAAATCCACGCTGACCAACCTGCTCTCAGGCGACCTGCCGCCCACCAGCGGCAGCATCACCCTCGATGGCCACGACATCACCGGCTGGACGCCCGAGAAAATCTCGCGCCACCGACTGGGCCGCAGCTATCAGAAGACCAACATCTTCCGCACCTTCACCGTCTGGGACAACGTGCGCCTGGCCGCGCAGTCGCGGGTGCAGCCCCACCCCTTCAACCCGCTGGGCTGGCTGGGCCAAGCCGACAGCATGGCCTCAGTCAACGCCCGCGCCGAGCGCGCCATCGAGCTGGCCGGCCTGCAAAGCCGCCGCCACACCATCGCTGGCGCCGCCAGCCACGGCGAACAGCGCCAGCTTGAAATCGCGATGACGCTGGCCACCGAACCGGTGGTACTGCTGCTCGACGAACCGCTGGCCGGCATGGGCGTGATGGAGGCCGAGCGCATGGTCGAGCTGCTGCTGCGCCTCAAAAAGGACCACGCCATGATGCTGGTCGAGCACGACATCGATGCGATTTTTGCCTTGGCCGACCACCTGACGGTGATGGTCAACGGCCAGGTGATCGCGAGCGACCAGCCCGCCACCGTGCGCGCCGACCGCCATGTGCAGGCCGCCTACCTGGGGGAACACTGACATGAGCGACACCCTGATCCACGCCCACGGCATCCACACCTACTACGGCGCGAGCCACATTCTGCGCGGCATCGACTTCACGGTTGGCCGTGGCGAAACGATTGGCCTGATGGGCCGCAACGGCATGGGCAAGAGCACCCTGCTGAAATCCATCATGGGCATCGTGCCGCCGCGCAAAGGCACCGTCGAGATCAAGGGCCAACCGATGAACGGCCGGCCCACGTTTGAAGTCGCACAGATGGGCATCGCCTACGTGCCCGAGGGCCGCGGCATCTTCGGCAACCTGAGTGTCGTCGAAAACCTGAAGATGGCGGCTCGCCCTGGTACCCGCGGCCAGCGCGACTGGACTTACGAGCGCGTGCTGGAGACCTTCCCGCGCCTGAAAGAACGGCTGGGCCATGGCGGCCAGCAGCTCTCGGGCGGCGAGCAGCAGATGCTCACCATTGGCCGTGCCCTGATGACCAACCCCGATGTGCTGATCCTGGACGAAGCCACCGAAGGCCTGGCGCCCCTGATCGCCCGCGAGATCTGGCGCATCTGCAGCGTCATCAAGGACAGCGGCATCAGCGCCATCATCGTCGACAAGAACTGGAAGCACGTCACCCAGATCACCGACCGCAACGTCATCCTGGTCAAGGGCGAGGTGGTGTTCGAGGGTACGTCAGAGGCCCTGCACGCCGACCCGAGCGTGCTGGAACAGCACCTGGGCGTTTAAAGCAAGGGACGGAGTTCGCGCGCTGCATCCAGCAACATCGGCAGCCACTTGCGTTCAACAGCGGCTTCGCCCAGCTGTTCAGCCGTGCCGACCACGTTGAGCGCAGCCAGTGTGCGGCCCTCCATGTTGCGCAGCGGCACCGCCAGGGCGTGGATGCCCAGCTCATGTGCATCCCGCGCCAGACAGAAGTCATCGATCCGGACCTGCTCGATCAAGGCCTTGAAGGCCTTCGGACTCACCTCGGTGTGCGGCGTGATGCGCGTCAGCGCCCGACCTTTGAGCCATGCGTTGAAGTCGGGCTTGGGCAGGCTGGCCAGCAGCACCCGTCCGGTGGAGGTGGCGTGCGCGGGCAGACGGGCACCCAGGTGCAGACCGTAAGCCAAGGCCCTGACCGGCTCGGCGTTGCCGGCACTGCGTGCAACGATCACGCCCTCGCCACCGTCGAGCACCACCGCACTGAACGCCGCCTGCGTCTGCGCCGCCAGCCGGTTGAGCGTGGGTTGCAGTGTGCGCGGCAGGCGCGAGGTGGCCATGTAGCTGCCCGCAAAGCGCAGCACCCTCGGCGACAGCCAGTAATGGGAGCCGTCACTCTCCAGGTAGCCCAGTTCGGCGAGCGTGAGCAAATGGCGCCGCGCCGCCGCGCGGGTGATGCCGGTGCGCTGCGCCGCCAGTGTGGCGTTCAGGCGCTGGCGTTCGGTGTCAAAGGCTTCGAGCACCGCCAGGCCCTTGGCCAGGCCTTCGATGTAGTCCGCTTTGGCAATCGTCATGGCTGGATTGACCTCTGTCAATTTGCGCGATCATCGCGCAAATGATCGAATGATCGCACAATTCATGCAGCTGGCCGCTGCAGCTACGCCTGGCTTTGCCTAAGCTTGCGCCATTGCTTTTCCCGCTCAGGAGACACCCCATGACCAAAGCCACCCGCACACAGGTCGCCATCATCGGCGCCGGCCCCTCCGGCCTGCTGCTGGGCCAGCTGCTCTACAAGGCGGGCATCGACGCCATCCTGGTGGAGCGGCAGACCGGCGACTATGTGCTCTCACGCATCCGCGCCGGTGTGCTGGAGCAGGTGACGATGGACCTGCTTGATGAGGCGGGTGTGGGTCAGCGCATGCATGCCGAAGGTCTGGTGCATGAAGGCTTTGATCTTTTGTTCAAAGGCGCGCGCCACCGCATCGACATGACCTCGCTGACGGACGGTAAAAAAGTGATGGTCTACGGACAGACCGAAGTCACGCGCGACCTGATGGATGCCCGCAGCAAGCTGGGCTTGCCCACCGTTTACGAAGCGCAGAACGTGCAGGTGCATGAATTCGAAACCAGCAAGCCGCGCGTCACCTACGAAAAAGACGGGACCACCCACACCATCGAGTGCGACTTCATCGCCGGGTGTGACGGTTTTCATGGCGTGTGCCGCGCCAGCGCCCCCAAGGACAAGATCCGCGAATACGAGAAGGTCTACCCGTTCGGCTGGCTCGGTTTGCTGTCGGACACGCCGCCGGTGCACCACGAACTGATCTATGCCAACAGCCCGCGCGGCTTTGCCCTGTGCTCGCAGCGCAGCAAGACCCGCAGCCGCTACTACCTGCAGGTGCCGCTGACCGACAAGGTCGAGCAGTGGAGCGACGAGGCCTTCTGGGAAGAACTGCGTCACCGCCTGGACCCCGAAGCGCGCGCGAGCCTGGTCACCGGCCCCAGCATCGAAAAAAGCATCGCCCCGCTGCGCAGCTTCGTGACAGAACCGATGCGCTTTGGCCGCATGTTCCTGGCCGGTGATGCCGCCCACATCGTGCCGCCCACCGGCGCCAAAGGGCTCAACCTGGCGGCCACCGATGTGAAGTACCTCTCGACAGCCATCATCGAGTACTACCAACAGCACTCCGAAGCCGGCATCGACAGCTACTCGGAGCGCTGCCTGCGACGCATCTGGCGGGCCGAGCGCTTTTCCTGGTGGTTCACCAGCCTGATGCACCACTTCCCGGAAAACGGCGAGATCGGGCAGAAGTTCCAGGAGGCCGAACTCGACTACCTGATCCACAGCAAACCAGGCTCACGCACCATCGCCGAGAACTACGTGGGACTGCCGCTGGACTTTGGCGAGCGCTGAGCACCGATGCACTGCGGGTGACAAGGGCCGCTCTCGCGGCCCTTCATAATTTGCATTACTGAAACCCATTGCATTGCACATCCATGGTCAGTCTCAAGCCCTTGCGCGGCACGCGCGTTGTCAGCCTCGCCCTCAACTTGCCCGGCCCGGCCGCCTTGCGCCGACTGGCCGACATGGGTGCGCGCTGCACCAAGGTCAATCCGCCAGCCGGTGATCCGATGCAGCACTACACGGCAGGTGGCTATGCCCAGCTGCATGCGGGCGTGAAAGAAGTTTCGCTCGACCTCAAAGACCCCAAAGGTCAGGCCGGCCTGCACAAGCTGCTGGCTCAGGCCGACATCCTGATGACCTCGTTCCGCCCCTCGGCACTGAACAAGCTCGGTCTGGGCTGGAAGGCACTGCACCAGCAGTACCCCACGCTCAGTCTGGTCAAGGTGGTGGGCGCGCCGGGGCCGCTGGCCGAAATCCCGGGCCACGACCTGACCTACCAGGCCGAAGTCGACCTCGTGCCGGGCACGGACTTGCCTGCGAGCCTGTTTGCCGACATGGGCGGCGCACTCATGGCCAGCGAAGCAGCGCTGGCGGCGACGCTGCTGCAAAAAACCACCGGCCAGGGCACGATGCACGAAGTTGCTCTGAGCAGCGCCGCCGCCTGGCTGGCCCTGCCGCGCCAGTGGCAGATGACCACCCCCAAGGGGCCCGTGGGTGGCGCCCACGCCGGTTACCGCATCTACCCCTGCAAGAACGGCCGCGTGGCCATTGCCGCGCTGGAGCCGCATTTCGCACAGCGCCTGTGCGAGGCTGCCGGCCTGAAAAACGCGCACCCGGTCAAGGACCTGTTCAAGCCCTCGGTGCACCAGGCGATTGAAGCGTTTGTGGCTGGCCAGACGCGCCAGCAGCTCGATGCGCTGGCGCTTGCCAAGGACATTCCGCTCTTGACGATGAAATGAATTGACCAAGAAAAAAGCCCGTGAGAGGCACCTCACGGGCTTTGTTCTGGCGGAAACGGAGGGATTCGAACCCTCGATGAGGCTCTACACCCCATACTCCCTTAGCAGGGGAGCACCTTCGGCCACTCGGTCACGTTTCCAAAGTGGACAAATTATAGCTCAGGCCTGGTCCAGATCGAAGGCCTTGTGCAGGGCACGCACGGCCAGTTCCATGTATTTTTCGTCGATCACGACCGAGGTCTTGATTTCAGAGGTGGAGATCATCTGGATGTTGATGCCCTCTTCGCTGAGCGAGCGGAACATCTTGCTGGCCACACCCACATGGCTGCGCATGCCGATGCCGACGATGGACACTTTGCAGATCTTGGTGTCGCCGACCAGTTCGGTGGCGCCCAGGGCGGGCATGACTTTGTCCTTGAGCAAGTCCACGGTGCGGGCATAGTCGTTGCGGTGCACGGTGAAGCTGAAGTCGG
>JACCDG010049131.1_pt1 | contig 61820 bp, 61 predicted proteins | sample 7442471 | NCBI WGS metagenome assembly JACCDG01 (sample SAMN15323444, study PRJNA562643) | freshwater metagenome | isolation source: river surface water | place: USA:Blue River Watershed | collected 2017-08-17 | reverse complement strand
TGGTAGGTTTTTACATAGCTGGGGTCGTAGTTCAGTTGGTTAGAACGCCTGCCTGTCACGCAGGAGGTCGAGGGTTCGAGTCCCTTCGGCCCCGCCATTTAATCTTCGCCTTTTTCCCTCATACTTCGTCACTTTCCGCTGCTCGGGGATTCATGACCCCATTAAGGTCTATTCACCCACTGCGCTGCTCAAGTTCCTCGTCTGAGGAAAAAACTCTCGATTAAATTGGCGTTGCAATTGAGGGAAAGAGGCGAAGATTAAATTACGAAGTTGCTGGGATTTGCATCTCGGCCTCCTGCGTGACAGGTTCCTGGAGCGCATGGACTTGCAAGCGGTGAGCGAGTCTTGCCGTAGGCAAGCTCTCAGAGCTTGACGAGCGAACGAGAATGCGAGGCGTGCGAGCATTCGAGAGCGAAGCATGGAGGGTTCGAGTCCCTTCGATTTTTATTAATTAATTCTAGGTCTAAGGACCAACTCTCCCGAGCAATTCGGACATTTGCATTTCATACTTTGGGCGCAGTCTTTGCAGAATGTACATTCATACGAGCATATATAAGCCTCTGAGGCATGGCTCAGCTCTTGAGAACATTTTTCGCAGAATTTCTTCATTTCAAGAGGCATAAATGCTTTTCGATTTTATACACAACAGAGCTGTACTTAGGTCCTTCCAGGGGCTGCCTTTCAACGCGATCAACCAGAACAGCGCCAATTTTTTTGATGGCTTTCCGTGATCGTAGATTATTTTCGCCGATAAAAAACACTACTTCCCGCACGAACTGAAAGGCATGATTCAGCATTAGCGCTTTCATTTCCCGATTGTAGACTCCGCCCCAATATTCTCGATTTAGAAATGTGTATCCGACCTCAATCCTTTGATGAGTGGAATAATAACCGCAAAATCTGGAACTTCCGATGATCTGATCATTTTGTTTATCGACAGCAACCAAGGCGCCACGAGAATTCATGGCACCTTCAAAAAAAACCTCAAAGACCTCTCTTTTGTAGCGGTGCTTTTCGGGGTGTAACTCCCAAATCAAGGGATCAGAAGCAGCTGCATAGAGCTGCTCGAAGTCGGAGGCTTCTAGAGGGCGGAGCTTCAGAAGATTGCCCACGAGGGTTGGCTGCAAATCAAACTGGCCCGTCGATGCTTGATCCGATGACATCGGGTGAGGCTACTCTTAATCCGCTATTTGCTCAAAACACGAAGATCAATATTCGTCCACGCGGCTTTGCCATCTATTTTTCACATTCCAAAAATTGTCGATTGAAGTGCTGCGGCGCCTCCATCCTTCTTTGTGGCATAATGTTGCGGGGGGCTTCTAAATGTTCAGGCGATATGTTTGGATTTCTTTTATTCTTTCTATAGCGATTCTTTCTAAGGTCGAAGCGAATCAGGTTTCAAAGGATTCGTGGATTGCGCACTTCAAGACGCTCATGCCCTCGGCATTTTGCAGCGACCCAAACGTTCAGTTATGTTGGAAAAATTCTCCAGAGCAATGTCGTGAATCAGCCGCAAAGGCCGCTGAAGAATGTATTGCGAAACTTGAGAAGGGAATGCCAGAGGTTCTGCCCCAACCGCAAGATGGAGCTGCTTGGGGCAGCGTCATTGGTAGTTGCGTTGGTCAGACTTATGCAAGGATTCATCAGAAAGAATTTAATCAGGCCAACGCCACCTGCAAACAACTCGATCAACCACCGCGGAAGTAGGGGCAACTACGAAAGCCAAATCTCACGCCCATCAAAAGTAAAAAGGCGCATGTCAGCAAAAACAAAAGAGGACCGCTTTGATCTCGACCATTCGATCCGACAGAGCAACCAATCACATATAGTCCTGAACTCTGGCCTTCACTTGTGTTGATTGCATATCTCAAATCGCCGGCGTCCCCGATCCCGCCCGGATTATCATCGGAGCTCAGGCTCACATGGAGGGTGGTAAGCGCATAGCCCCGCGTTATCGGCTCTGAGTCAATCGATTCGACGCTCAGAACCATCGCGATCAATTATGAGAGGATGGAGGTTCGGGGTTTTAAGACTTGTTAAACAAAGGGCTCTACTTTCTATCCACCCTTCTTTTTCCGATTTCTTTGATCGCAGTGCCTGTTTTTCATTCGACGAGTTCGGCCGTTGTTAGCACTGGTGATTTGGGAACACTTCTTCAGATGAGGGAACTCGGTGATGGATCAAAACTGTTTTTGGGAACCGATGTAAACACGATTGGTAAAGTTTCTGCGGACGGATCAACTTACTCGACGATCAGTCTGGATGTAGATTTAGGCACAGCACCCAATGAATTCATCGTCGATGGAAGTGACTTGTTTATTCATAACAACACAACTCTGTCCAAGTACTCTATTTCGGGCGCAACAGCCTCATTTGTCACCTCTGTGGCGGTAGGTTCAGGCGCGGCAAGTATGAGTTTCAATTCGGCATCTCAACTGCTTTTGTCAAAAGGAACCAAGCTTAAGACGTTCTACAAAAGTGATCTCACAAGTGTGACCGGCGACATGACGGCGGGGGCTTCGATCGCTCGAATTGGAGTGAATAGTTCTGATCTTTACTACTATTATGGCATTGGCGGAAGTATTCGTAGTTTTATCACTGGCTCGGCTGATGAAGTGAGTCTCGTCACAGGCCAAGGCTCTGGATCTGCTATCAAAGGCTTTTTTGTGGCTGCAGATGGAAGTTTTTATGCTGCCACTGTAGTTTCGAGCGTTGGCGCTCTCAAAAAATGGACTGCAGCAGGCACACAACTATGGAGCTTCAATCCAGGAAACACCACTGTGGCGATGTCCATCAATGCGAATGGAGTTGTTTCGGTACTCAGCTCAGCGGGTGCCATTAGTCGATACTATCCCATCGCAACCCCATCAAGCTTCACAGCGACGGCAGATTCAACAAACATCTATCTTTCTTGGTCAACGGCTGTCACGGACTCTGATTTCGATGGCGTCACGATTCGAAGGTCAACGACGAGCTTTCCTGAAACTCCCGCCAGTGGAACTGCTGTTGTCACTGACAGTGATGCAAATACATTTACTGACAGTGGGCTTAGCTCATCGACGTCCTACTACTATTCGATCTGGAACAAAACGAGCGACGGCTATTATGGAAATTTCACTACAGCAACCAAAACCACAGGCCCTGTTGCCCCTAGTCTTGTGGCCGAAGCCTCTGGCTCTACCGTCAATCTCTCTTGGAACCTTCCTGCAGGAACGGATTCATTTACGATCAGAAGAAGTACAAGTGCCTATCCAACGTCTCCCACTGATGGTACTGCCGTAGCCACAGATTTGGACTCGTCGGTGACGAATTATTCCGACACCAGTCTGAGCGACAATACGTACTACTACAGCATTTTTGGAAAGCGCACCTCTGACGCTGTTTACTCAGGAGCTGGGCAAGCCACCGTGACTGTGGATACGACCGCTCCGGACGCTCCGGCAATTTCAGCATCCAAGCCAACACTGAATGGCAGCTCAATTTCGCTTTCATGGAATGTTCCCACAGGAACGAGCACCTTTACGCTTAACAGAGTAGTCAATGGAGGCGCCGAGACAACAGTTCAAAATAACATTGCCTCCTCGACGACAACAATGAGTCAGACGAGTCTAAGTGAAGGAACCTATGTTTACAAAATCTACGCCGTCGATGCTTACGGAAATTCTTCTACTGCTGGGGCTTCAGACACTACAACAATTGATACGACCGCTCCGGATGCTCCGACAATTGTGGCATCAAAGCCAACAGCCAATGGTAGCGAGATTTCACTCACATGGGACGTCCCTTCTGGCACGGATACTTTTACACTCAAAAAAGTAGTCGATGGGGGAGCCGAAACCACAGTGCAGAGTGGGATTGCCTCCTCGACGACATCGATGAGTCAAACGAGTCTGAGTGAGGGGAGCTATGTTTACAAAATCTACGCTGTTGATGCTTACGGAAACACCTCAGTGGCGGGCACTTCTTCGCCTCTCGTCATTGATACGACAGCTCCAAGTTCACCCTCTAGTTTTACTGCGACTTCTTCCGGAGCGACCGTCAATTTGGTTTGGACCAATCCCGCTTCTGACTTTGCTTCGGTGACGATCCGAAGAAGTACGAGCTCCTATCCTGCCTCCATTGTGAGTGGTACGGCCATATTGAGCGGATCTACATCAACGAGTTATTCAAATACTGGGCTATCGGACGGAGTTTATTATTACAGCGCCTTTGCGCTCGATAGTTATGGAAACATTTCTGTTGCCGCTCAAGCCACCGCGACAGTTGATACCACTCCACCGAGCTCGCCCACCATTTCTGCTTCGAAGCCGACACTCAACGGAAGCAGCATTGATTTGAGCTGGGATGTTCCCGCCACTACTGATCACTTTGATCTCAAGCTCATTTACAATGGGGGATCAGAATCAGACGTTGATTTGTCGATTCCCACTTCCACAACTTCTGCAACCAAAACCAGTCTTGCCGATGGAACCTATGTTTATAAAATCTACGCGATTGATAGCGCAGGAAATGTTTCGAGCGCGGGGTCTGCGTCCAGCCTCACGATCGATACGACGGCGACGGCATCACCCAGCGCATTTGCAGCATCGGTTAGTGGAACACAAGTCAACCTCAGCTCAGTGGCATTGAGCTGGAGCAATCCCGTCGCTTCTGACTTTGCTTCAATTACGATTCGAAGAAGTACATCAGGCTATCCTGCTGATGTCTCATCCGGCACTTTAGTCGCCTCTTCGGTCACTTCGACCACTTACACTGATAGCAATCTTGCCGATGGAACGTACTACTACAGCGCCTTTGCGCTCGATCAATTTGGAAACATCTCCACTGCAGCTCAAGTTACGACGAGTATTTCGACATCAACCGAACTTTCCATCGAACTTCAAGAGCCGTCGGCTTCAGGCTCGATTCATATCAATGATCAAATTAATTTTTCGTTGAATATTGAAAACTCTGGCAATCGAGATGCGAGCGACACCGAACTGACATTTACTATCTCAGACAACTTGCAGTTTGTTTCTGCAGAAATCACGGCGACAGGTGATGCTTCTTTGGCATCAGTGTTTCATTTTGCGACCGAAGTGAGTTGCACGGGGACATCAACTATCGTTTGCAATGTTGGTACCGTGCCGGCGGGGGAAAGCCTTACTCTCGTTGTGACGACAACCGTGGTTGGTCTGGGGGCGATTTCGTTTTCAGTTTCGGGCAGTGATGGAATCTCGGGAGACAGTGCCAGCTCAAGCGGAACAGTCGTAGCAGTCGCTGCTTCTGGTGGCGGTTGTTCGCTCTCGCTCGGCTCAAAAGGTCGAGGCTTGAAGATGGATGTACTGATCCTTTTGTTGGGAGCATTCTGCCTAACTTTCCAGAGATTCCCTAAGCGGGGAGAGGCTTCACAGAGTTAGCTGCCTGGCCTGTTGCCTTGGAGTGTTATAGCCCCTGATCCAACCTCGAATCTTGGCATATTTTTTGCGAGTACCTAGCAAATGCACACGCGGGCGATTGTTGCGATCATTTCACTCTTTTGGTCACTTTCAATTTTAGCGGAACCCTTTGAGGTAACGGTTGAAATCCCTTACTCGACGGACGGGAATGCTGTTTTTAATGGGATTCAATTCAAAGCCATGATTGATGTCCCAAATTCCCAGAATCTTTCGACAGCCAAACTTTTAGGATTTCGAATTGCCTATGAACGTCAACGGGGCAGCATGACTCCGAGTTTTGGTCCGGTCGATCGCCTTGCTGTTAAGGGATTTTCTCATGCACTCGTACCCTACTGGGGAAATTACACATCATCTCAGAATGGAAAGCCAATTCCCGCCCTGATTGTTGAGCTGGATAAGGAAACTGCACTTCCAGTGCCAGGGAGTTTTGTTTCTGACATCAGAGCGCAAAATCAGGTCCTCGCCAGAATCGTATTTTACTTGGATGAGAAGCAATTCACTCTTTTAGAAAATCACACTGACTCGATTGATGGGCGAGCTGTTTATTTGCGTGATTTCACTCAACGTCGAGCAGACAACAGCCAGGCGTTGTTTGAAAAACCAATATTGGCACAGCCTTTGGATGGAGAAGATCCGATTTTTCTGCTTCATAATAGTCATTTCACAGGTGAGGAGAGACTGCCTGAGGCCGAGAGGATTGCACTTTGCCAACGTATAGCGAAAGCATTGGGTACACAGCCCGCGCCAAAGGCAAAGCCAACGAGATAGGGTTGGCCAGAAGCGAAGCGGGCCAACCCGATGCAATCTTCGTTGCGTCGCGCTCGGAGATTTGAGTAGTCTGACCCCGTATTTTGGGGGGTTCTATGAGGGGAATTTTTTGGATTTTTTCGATCTCAATTTTGGCGTTTTCGACGATGGCTTGCCGCGAAGTTGCGGTCAATGACGGACGAATCCTACCGCAAGATCAAAAGTCATTTGAGTACTTGAAGGTTCGCTCATCTGGAGAGCTTTGGTTACTTTGGGAATCTCAAGAGGGAGCTCGCAAATCGGCAAAGGGTCTGAAGAAAGCAATTTGGAATGCTCAGATTGATGATCAGGGGCTTATCAAGCTTCAGTTCAAACCGGATTTTCTTCGTTCAGAATGTCAAAGCTCTGTGGGGCTTTTAAAAAAGTACACCTTGGATAGCGATCAGCTCATTTATGCGGAGTTTGATTTTGACCCCGGAGATTGTGCCAACGAAGTTCAGGGTCGAACACTGAAGCTCGATTTGCGTCGAGTTAAAGGAATGGCCTATGCATGGGTGGACATCGGCCCTGGTCGAGAAATCGTGGAGGGCACCGAAGTGGACGGAAAATTTGCTGCATACGGCGGGTTTTTGTTAAAGTAATTGGGTGATTGACTGCCCCATGAATGGGCAGGTTTCTTTGGTCAGATCGTAAAATATTGCATTTATATGGGGAACTGCATACAAGAGTGCGCAGACGTAGTTTTGAGCTCATGGGCGTGAGCGCAATTTACGAAAGGATACTTTAATGCGGTTCTTACGCCCGTCTTTTTTCAAACCTGTCTTTGTTTCACTTACTTTTCCCATGGCTCTTTTGGCTGATGCGGAAAATGTCGAGTCATCGCAAGTGCAAGTCTATAGCTCATCGGACGGTCAACAGACTTATGTGTTTGATAAAGGAACTTTACGAAGTGCATCCGAAGTCATGATTACAACTGAGGCTGGAGGAGTCATAAAAAGGGTGAGCATTCCAACGGGGATCGAGCGGAATGTCTCCGATCCTACCATGTTGAAAAGCGAAAACATCATTGGCGATCTTGGACCGTTTCACCGGAATTATATCTACGGAACGAAGAGAGTATGGCGACGGGTTGTGGAGCCATGGGTAGCAGGGTATGTTTTGAAAGGGTATGATCGTGAATTTAAGTATTGGTACCTCGAACAACAATTTGATTGCGGGGCAGGATATGCAATCTCCGGAAGCATCAATACGGCTTACAAACCGATTGAAAAAATTGAACTATACTCTGCGCTCATTTCGAATCTGGATAAGAAATTCATAGAGCTCATTCAAGCCAAGGGCCTCATTCCGTTGCCTGGTCCCGAACTGATGTCTGAGCGGGCGATTGAGCAGGTAGAAGGAAAGCAGGTTGTGAAAGCGGGAGCTTCCATGAGCGCAAGGCAGGCCATGGCACGCCTGGGATTCACCGTTGCTCCGACCATTGAATCGGCTCGTAACTCCAAAAATAAAAGCGAATATTTTTTGAGTCGCTTTGACTTTGATTATAGCTTTTTGAGTGCTGTTCAGCCCCAGCCAGATGAGCTTGCAGAATTGAAGGCCCAAATCGCAGAATTGACAGCTCGAATAGAAGCTCTCGAAGCGCAATGACAAACGAATGCTAAGGCTCCTTTCAAGGAGCAGTGAGATGCTTGATCGAGAGAAGCGAACGAGCGTTGGCTTGGATGGCTTCAATAGCGGATGAAAAAAGCTGCGAATAGTAGGGCTGCGAAAAATAATAGAGACGGACATCAATCAAAAGAGGTCGAAAGCGTTTGACGACTTTGACAGGCATTTTGGAATTTATGAGATGCTCGCAGACGACAGCGCGTCCGATACCGCTGCTCACACCATCGATGATTCCATAGATATCGCTCATAAAGGATCTTCGGTATTTTGGCATTGTGGACTGGGCTCTAAAAAAGAGCTCAGTCGCAGTGTCTGCGGGCTCGTTGTCGAGATAGACATTGTCCGAAACGACTTTGTTGCGCGGCTCAATCACCACATAGCGTTCGTGGCCGAGTAGCTTTTCGATGAGGCCCATTGTCGTAATGGCAGTGTCGCTGACAATAAAATCTAACTCTGCTCTCAGGAGCATATCCTTGAGGGTTGAGCTGGACCGAGTCACAAACTCACACTGAAGTCGGGGATTTTTTTGCAAAAAAGGCATCAATGAAGGCATGACGACCGATCTCATGACGGAGGAGTAGGCCCCCACTCTCAGATAACCCGAAAGGCCCTGCTCCTTATGATTACCCTTCAGGTCTTGCAAGAGTTCGGATTCCAGAGACTCTCTCGCCATTGCATAGTGCAAAATCTTTTTACCGGCCTCGGTGAGCTCGAGGCCTGAGGACTTGCGGATGAGAAGGGATTGACCCAAGTCTTTTTCAAAGTTGAGAAGCCGCTGTGACAAAGCGGACTGCGTCACATGGAGTACTTTGGCCGCCTTTGAAAAGCTGCGCTGCTGAGCCACAGCAAGGAAGGCGTCGAGCTGGAGAGAGGAGAGCCCCATAAGCAACATTAGTTAAATCGATAGATATATAAAATCAATTAATTTTACTAAAATGATGATTTGACCCTATAAGCCTTTGTGCGAACTTTTCTCAAATTCTTAGTCCCTTTAATGGTGTTAGGAATTTTGTCACCGCTTTTGGCGGATGATCGAGAGCAAAACTCAAGCTCACTGCCGCAGTCATTGGCGAGTGAACTCGGTGTGCAAGATTCTGTGACGGTGGTGCCGGATGCTTCGGATCCCCGGCGCGCACGCCTGATATCACTAGGTCTTAAGTTTGGGCTTACTTTTGCAGCGGTTGCCATTCCCCTCCAAATCACTGCCCCTCAAAATTTGGCGGCCAATCTTACGGTTTCGGGAGTGATGGGCGGATTATCAACAGTCGAATTCAATTTTATGGAAGTCGTTTCGAAGTGGCGATCACAGCCCGGCTGGATTTTAAAGGGAGAAGGTTCAGAAAATCTAGAGAACGCTCCGACAAAGGAAGTTCTCACGAGATTCTTGCAGTCTAATTTTAAAGAGTTTCTTTTGGGATTTGCTTGGCTGTTTACGGCTCATCTTTTGCAAGTCTCACAATCAGTCGAGACGTTTGCCCTCCTTGCTGTCTTGGATTCGGCGTGGAAGGCCCTGGTCTCCGAAGGATCCTGGCGCCTGACTTATTCTGCCGTCGCGGGTCATCTCAGTAAGGCGTTCCCACAATCTTCGTCCAAGATTTGGAGTGGTGCTCGTGGCGTCGATATCGTCGTGACCACACTTATCACATCACTCAATATGATTAACCTCACGCGCGAAGGAGGAATTTCGACTGTTGTTTATGGGGCCGGCGCAATGGGAGTTGTCGCCTTTGCGGGAGTACATTTTATTCAATCTCGATCGTGTGGGAGATTTTTAGGAAGACTCAAATTGCAAACGCGCTAAAAATTGAATTGAGATCCGCCGAGGGACAGAGGATGATCGAGCTGAAGGAGATTTTCTATGACCAAGAATATTCATCCGATTGAGAGGGGCATTCGCGTTTTGGTGGGTGCTGTGTTGGCAAGCTTAGCGTTTTGGGGGCCGAGTAATCCTTGGTTTCTTCTGGGGCTCATTCCCTTGGCGACAGGACTTATTGGTTGGTGTCCGCCCTATGCGATGCTAGGTTTTAGTACGTGTCGCAGAAAGATCTAAGCCTCAAACTCCCTAGTATTCCCGTTCCTCGCAATGCAAAGCCCCAAAGTCGCCTCGGCCGCTGGATGATGGCGGGTAGTAGTGAGCGCGCTGAGACCCATCAGTATCCTTGGTACAAAGTACTTTGGCTGACAGGAGTCGATTATTTTTCGACCCTCAGCTATCAGCCGGGGATCGCCCTTTTTGCAGCGGGGGTTCTTTCACCGATCGCCACTATCATTTTGATCTTAGTGACTCTGCTCTGCGCAGTTCCCACGTATTCCAAAGTGGCGGAGCGCTCTCATGCGGGGCAGGGTTCGGTAGCGATCCTCGAAAACCTCCTGAGTTCTTGGTGGTCCAAAATCATCGTTCTGATCATCCTCGGATTTGCGATCACTGATTTTGTTATCACCATCACTTTGTCTGCTTCGGATGCAGCCCTCCATTTGGCCGAGAACCCACTTTTTCATACTTACCTCGGCAAAGATCAAACATTCTTGGCGATCGGTCTCATCGCGGCGCTGGCGATTGTGTTTTTGAAGGGATTTAAAGAGGCCATCCAAGTGGCTATGGCCATTGCGATACCCTTTATGATTTTGAACGCCATTGTTTTGGTGACTGCGGCTCTGCATGTCCTGGATCAGCCGCAGCTGGTGTTTTCTTGGAGGGAAGCTTTAGACTTTGAGCACAACAGTCTTTCGCTGGTGATTGCCGCAGCGGTGGTGTTTCCCAGATTGGCTCTTGGCATGAGCGGTTTTGAAACGGGAGTGTCAGTCATGCCTCTGGTGTCGGGGGGGCCCAATGATCACGATCATTCGGGACGAATCCGAGCGACCAAAAAGATGCTGCTTACGGCGGGCATCATTATGAGCGTGTTTTTGCTGCTCTCGAGTTTGGTCACTACTTTTTTGATTCCTTCGGATGTTTATCACAATAAGGAGGTGGAGGGTCGGGCCGTCTCTTACCTTGCGCACCAGCTCATGGGTGAAGTGTGGGGATCTCTCTATGATCTTTCCACGATCATGATTCTTTGGTTTGCAGGCGCATCTGCGGTGGCCGCACTCATCAATCTGATTTCAAAGTATTTGCCTCGATTTGGAATGGCGCCTCGCTGGGTGGCGTATCGCCGACCTCTGGTACTCGCGATATTTGTTGTGGCGGCCGTGATCACTTATTTGTTTGAGGCCGATGTGAATGCACAGGCTGGAGCCTATGCCACAGGAGTTTTGGCGGTGATGCTTTCGGCTTCGGGGGCGATGATGGTCGTCTATTGGCGAGAGAGAAAGATGGTGGGCGGGCACAAAAAGCTCTGGGCTCTCTTTTTTGCGGGTGTGACGGCGATTTTTGCATTCACACTGATAGATAATATTGTACTGAGGCCGGATGGATTGTTTATTTCTTTGATCTTTATCGGCGCGATTTTGGTTTTGAGTGCTGTAAGTCGTTGGCAGCGTGCTCTTGAACTTAGAGTCGAAGAAATTACGTTTGATACCGAGAACTCCATGGCGCTCTGGCAACAAATGAGAGGAAAAAAGGTCCATCTCGCTCCCGTGCGCACGACAAGCGGAGATCATCTCAAAAAGAAATCAGAGGAGCTCAAGAAGTATTATCTGTTCAAGGGAGCTCTTGCGTTTTTGCATGTGGAATTGCAAGACAACCGGAGTGATTTTTTGTCGACTCCTCACGTGAGTGTCTCCATGGAGGGAGACAATTATGTTGTTCGAGTCACTCAAGCCACGGCGATTGCCAATACGATTGCCTATATGAGCGAGCTCATTGATCCGCTGAGTATTTTTATTGGCCTCACAGGTGGAAATCTCATGACGCAAGCAGCACGTTATTTGTTGTGGGGTGAAGGTGAGACGGGACTGCTCGTCTACAGAATTTTGCTTCGCTACTGGGAATGGACTCCCGAAAAAGATGTGCAGCCTCAGATCTTTTTGATGAGCGACTCAACCAATTAATCAGGAATGAGGTATCTATGACCTCGACGCTCAGCCGAATCTTGCTTCTCGCGATACTCTAAAACCTGCTGTTGCGTAGGGAAAGAGGTGCGAATTCAAAATGAGGAAGTGAACAAATGAAGATCTCTCGTCAAATCTTACTGGCTGCAGGCATTCTCTGCTTGTGGATATTCAAAGATATTGCATCCGCCCAGATTCTTGAGATGGAGGAAGGTATTTGCTGGTACCGTCAAACGACGGGAGGAAAATGCCTGATGATCTGTGAATGGAGACAAGATACAAGCTGTCCCGTCGAATTCTTTTTTTATAAAGGCCACGCTGTTGTGGATAAATCTTTCTGCCAAGCGCACGGCACGACGTTTCCGACCTACTGTTGGAATGATCCCATGCTTAAGGTTTGGATTTGCCAGGACTCCAATGGGGATAGTCAAACGATGAAAGATATTGTGGTTCAGGCGGGATCCTGCAGTTGACTCTGAGCTAATCGAGGGCGGCCCAAACTCGGTGAACATCATCATTCTCTTCGAGGGCTTGGAGGAATTCTCCGGCCTCAGCCCTCTGGTCCTCGGAGAGATTGGCGGACTGTTTGTGAAGATAACCGAGTTCTGCGGTAACGACAGTCCAGCCGTTTTTGGTGAGCCATTGAGAAACCGAATGTACTGAATGACGATCACAAATAAATCTCGTTCCGGCAGTATTGGCGGGAATATCATCGTTGGATTCTTCCGGAATGATCTTAAAATCATTGGCGCCGGCTTCAATAGCTGCGGCTTCACGATCAATCTGGGTATCCGAATGATAAGCCTCCACAAGGCCGACTTGATCAAAGAGAAACTTATTGCTTCCGGCGTTTCCGAGCTGACCTTTCTTAAACAGTGAACGAATTTCGGGCGTCGTTCGATTGAGATTGTCGGTATAGACCTCAACAATCACGGCGACTTTGTGAGGGGCATATCCCTCAAAAACCACGTATTCCATTTCCATTTTTTCGTCGCCTGTGCCCGCTCCCTTTTTGATAGCGCGTTCAATGGTGTCTTTGGGAACGCTTTCTTTGCGCGCTTTCTCGATCGCGGCATAGAGTCTCGCATTCATCGCCGGGTCGGCTCCGCCCATTTTGGCAGCTACGGTGATTTCGCGTACGAGTTTTGTATTTGTCCGGCCCTTTTTGAGGCCGGCCACAAGGCGTTTTGCATGTAGCCACTGTCGACCCATAGGGGGGCAGCATAGCGTCCGCAGAGTGTGAGGACAAGCCTCGATCTCTACTAGAGAAATGCCAGTTGCTGGATTTGATGGAGGTCGCTCACTTCTAAGCGAAGCTTGCAGGTCTCGAGATCTGAGGCCATATGCTCTGGATCTGAGGTTCCTGTCAGAGGGATCATTCCCACCTGCATGGCAAAGCCAAATATAATCTGAGGAATCGTCACTGAATACTTTTCGGCAAGGCCTTGAACAAAAGGCCCTTGAATCCAATCAATATTGGCGGTGAGAAGCGAAAATCCCTGGTAGCGGATACTCTGTTTACCGCAAAACTCTCGCACGTCTTCGTCCCAGCCAGTTACCGCAAAACAGCGATTCTGAACAAAATGAGGTTTGATACGAGCATTGTCATAAAACTGAATCAGTTGCTCTAGAGTCACATTGGATAAGCCGAGATACTTTACTCGTTTTTGATCGACGAGAGATTCCATGGCGGTCCAAGCCTCTCGATCATTGAGATGGATTCCACGTCCACTCCAGGGGCCATGCAAAACGTAAGAGTCTATAAAATCCGTCTGAAGATGTTCTAAAGATTTTTCAAATGAATCTTTGACCTGCTTTGAAATCGGAGACTGCGGATCGTAGGGGAGTCGGTGGTCCTGACCGCGGACATAGGTGTATTTGGTTTGTAAAAAAATCTCGTCACGGCTTCCGCCTGATTTGCAAAAGGTTGAAAGTGCTCGTCCTACAGCTTCTTCAAAATAATGCTTTCGCTGATTGGCTGTATCAATGGCTTTAAAGCCCGCATGCAGGGCTTGCAGGGTCAGTGCTTCGGTCTTTTCCTCTTTCCATGCCGTGCCGTAAATAAACTGAGGGATATTTGCCATAAATCTTTCAGGGGAGATCAAAGATCAAAACTTCGAGTCCGTCGAGCCCCGCCTGAAAATCAAGTGAGCTGACTTCGTTGACGGAGAGACCGTCTGAAGATTGGAGAGCCTGGCCATTGACTTTGCCATTTCCTTTGACGACCTGAACCCATGCAAAGCGATTTTCTTCAATTTTAAAAGGGAGAGATTTTTGAGCGCTGATCTCAGCACAAAAAATCCGAGCATTTTGTCGAATGCTGATGGAGCCACTCTCTCCCTTTTCAGAAGCCATCAAACAAAATTGATCTCTCTTTTGTGAGGGCGCAAAATGCTTTTGATCATAACGAGGAGTAGCCCCTGTTTGATGAGGGCGAATCCAAATCTGAAAGAGGTGAACGTCCTCTGATTTTGAGTGATTGAACTCCGAATGGGTGACTCCCGAGCCTGCGCTCATATACTGGACGTCTCCCGCTTGAATCACAGAGCCATTACCCATCGAGTCTTTGTGTTCGAGGGCGCCTGAGATCACATAGGTGATGATTTCCATATCGCGATGAGCGTGAGTCGCAAAGCCTTGACCAGGAGATACAAAGTCTTCGTTGATCACACGGAGAACCCTAAATCCCATATGCTTGGGATCATGATAATCACCAAAAGAAAAAGTATGCGCTGTCTTTAACCAACCAAAATCAAAACTTCCTCGATCGCCTGATTTGCGAATTTCAAAAGGCATTCAAAAAACATAGACCTTCTAAACTCCTCTGTCGATAATCAGCCGCATGATCAAAACCCTCGTTTCGTTTCTTTTGTTTTTTTGTCTCAGTTCGAGTCTATGGGCAAAGCTCAAAGAGCAGACCGTCGAGTATTCTGAAGGAGGGACAATTCTTGAGGGGTATCTTGCTTATGACGATACTCTTCAGGGACGATCGCCCGGAGTCATCGTTGTTCATGAATGGATGGGTCTCAATGAGTATGTCAAACGTCGAGCGCGAGAAGTCGCAAAGCTCGGTTATGTAGCACTCGCAGCGGATATTTATGGTAAAGGCGTTCGCGCAAAGACGATGGAAGAAGCAGGGGTGCTCGCCACGAAGTATAAGACGGATCGATCGTTGATGCGTAAACGCGCGCGGGCAGCATTGGACTTTCTCAAAAAGCAGCCCAATGTGATTCCGGATCGGTTGGCAGCCATCGGATACTGTTTTGGGGGGACGACGAGTTTGGAGTTGGCACGATCGGGAGCTAATCTCAAAGGGATCGTGAGCTTTCACGGAGGTCTGGATACGCCCCATCCTCAGGACGCAAAATTTATTCAGGGGAGAGTTCTCGTGCTGCATGGCGGCGACGATCCTTTTGTTCCTGCAGAGGAGGTTGCGAGGTTTCAAAATGAAATGCGTGATGCCAAAGTCGATTGGGAATTCGTAGCCTATGGTGGCGCAGTGCATTCATTTACCAATCCAGAATCAGGAAGGGATCCACTGAAGGGATTTGCCTACAATGCTGTTGCAGATTCCCGATCCTTTAAAGCCATGAAAAACTTTTTATCCGAAGTTTTGGAGTAAAGCTTTCGTTATAAGACATTCCTAAAGGTTCTCTCTTTGGTTGCAGACTTGGCATCAGTCTTGCTCTGTCTTCTGTCGTGGCGTGAAGAAAAATTGAAGTGGAGGAAGGGGAAGTCATGAATAACTTGTTAAAGATCGCAACGATGGTCCTGGGATTGGGGATGTCATCTCAGGTGTTGGCGGATCATCGTGAAAATCTGCGGGAAACAGAGTCGCTGGTCCGCGAAGGAATGGAAGCCGCGCATGACTGGAGCTTTACGTATGCCAAATACAAATTCAGAGCGGCCAAACTGAGAGCCGAAGACGTGCCTTATTCCGCGGGCAAGTCCCAACTCAATGAAGCTCTCGAAACCACGATCGAAAAACTCTCTGACTGGAGGCTTTCGAGTCGAGAAAAGGAACAAGTGGCACAAGATTGTGGTCGAGTGGCCTTGTCGGCGATTGAAAGAATCTTGCATCAGAATGATGGTCCCAGCTTTGAGCCGGGGCTTCGCGGAGCACTTCGACAAATCAAGATGGTCGTCAAGCTGGCTCAGGAATATCGCTTTGATTCGTCCTTTGAAATCTTAGAACGTATCGAAGCTTCTCTCCGGCCCTATCGCTATGATCGAGATATCGAGAGAGCTTCTCAAGCTCTGACGGTGATCCAAGACAAAGTATCGGATCCTCGAATGTCGGGACGGGAGAAGATCGATGTTGTGGTCGATTGCGCTCGGGTTTTTGAGGACGCTGTTTTGCAGTCGGACTCGTACCGCCGAGAAGTTGGCCAAGACGATGATCAGGTTTATATTCCCGAACCTAAGAATTTGGACGAAGTGATTGCCCTTGTGGATCGTGCAGCTCAGTCGGCTTCACAACGTCGCTTTGAAATTTCTGAGCAAATGCTCGAAGTCGCACAAAGACGACTGCAGCGCTACGGATACGATCGTCTCTTGAACGATGCATCTCAATTACTTCGCTCTGCCGTCGATAAGCTCAATGACAGTCGAGCTTCGGACTACGAAAAGTCGGATTGCTTGCGAGATGTGGCTTCTCGGTTTTCGGCTATCGTCAAGAGATCCGAGACGTTTCGTCGAGAGCACGGCATCGATTATTCTCAGGCGATTTTTATTCCTCTGGGAATGACTGAGCTGTTTTCCAAATCCAAGCTTGAAACTCGAATCGTGACGACACCGTCTCTTGTCAGCAGCATGAGAGCTTTGAGGCTGACTGCGAGAGATGATTCAGTGAGTGTCACCAGTGTGACGGTCGTTCTCAAGAATGGAGGCCGAATGGAAATTCCGTGCAATTTTGCACTGGGTGAAAACTCATCCACCATCATTGATATCGCGATGTCTAGTGTCGCTGTTAAATCAATTGAAGTGACAGGATCATCGGCCAATATCTTTGGAACAAAAGGACGTATTCAGATTGAAGCGGTCACCTTTAAAGAGGGGCGGTACTAGGGAGTCGAGGAAGTCTCGGGCTCTACGGCATTGGTTGCGGAAGGTTGTTCCGGCGTCTCAGCAGACGCCGGACCTCTTTCTGGCCAAGGCGTGCCTGCTTCTTTCGCTTTCATTTTCTCGCTTCGATATTGCTTGTAGGTCCGCATGTCTTTTCGCTTGGTGCGCGACATATCTTTTTCGATCACTTCGGCAGCTTCTTCTCGCTTCTTTCGAAGGGCCTCGAGCTCTTCATTCTTCTTTTTGAGTTCTTCTTCACTCAGTGTCCCGGAGTCGATCTGTCCTTGCAGATCTCGAATTTGAGTATGGGTTTCCTTAAACTTTTCTTTGACCTCATTGACCTTCGCGCGACGAGCCTCGATTTCTTCCGGCGTGGGGAGACTCTCTTGAGCTTGCAGGGTTTGAGAGGCCAAGAGGAGCAGAACAGGGAGAGAGAAAATTTGTTTCATCATCATTTCCTTTCTATTTGAACTTTAAAGCCACTTTTTCCAGCGGCTATAATAATAGGGCAAAATACTCGAAAGTCCCATCAGCAAAAGGGCCAGGGGATAACCCCAAGGCTTGGTCAGTTCGGGCATGAATTCAAAATTCATTCCCCAAAGACTTGCCAATAGGGTGGGAGGCAAAAAGATGACAGCGACGAGAGAGAGGATGCGAATCGTGTTGTTTTGCGAAATTGAAATCATTCCTAAGGCCGCATCCAAAACAAAAGTGAGTTGATTGATCTGATAGGCTGCATCATCCACGAGGGTTTGTGTGTCTTTGAGGAGCCGATCGGCCTGAGTGCGATCCGTCGGCAAAAAGCTCGGCTCAGTCGTGACAAAAACAAGGGTCCGGCTCAGAGACAAGAGGCTCTCTCGAGTCTTAGATGTAATGTCTCCCTCATGCCCAATCTGCTTCAAAAATGATTGATGGTCATGACTCTTTGTCGACAACAGTGCGTTACAAGAATCGAGTCTGGATGCCGATCCTTCGAGAAGATCGGCGAGCCGATCAATAAGCTGCTCCATCAAAAACAAAAAAACTTCGGTGGTGGACTGAGAAGGACGATGACTTGTTTCAAGACTCTGATGCACAGTGCGAAACGCGAGTAGATCATAGTATCTCAAAGATATGAGAATTCGGTCAGTGATGACGAATGTGGTTTGAGTGCGAATAGGATGCTGTGTTTCGGCTTGCGCCACGACACTGACGACAAAAATCTGAGCTCCTTTAGTCTTATAAATTCGACTCCCGGGCCCCCGATGCCGCATCTCGAGGCGTGTTGGAATATCGATTTGCAATTTACTTTCGATCTCTTCAACAAGACTGTCCGTGGGATCGAGGAGATCGATCCAAAATCGTCGATCTCCACTCGGCTGAAGCGCCATCTCGAGGGGAGCTTCTGTGAGTTTTTGGGAATCTGGGGATTTACCGATTTCATAAACCTGCACCACAATGAGAGGCAGAATATCTGAAAGTATCGATTTCATCGAGATCTTGTGTCACAAATGGAATTGAAATGCTGAGTACGGGCTTGAGTTTGTTGTTTTTGTGGGGGGCGCTGGAGGATTTGCAGTGGCAGCCTGATGTTCAATTGCGTTACAGAGGGGCTTTCAACACCTCGGAGGCACATTTTTCGCGATCACGCATCGAGATTCTTTCGGGCGCTGAAGGAACCTATCGAGATCAGTGGAGAGGACACGCCTCGGCGCGGCTTTTTTATGACCCCGCGATTTGGCCTGAGTCCCATTATTCAGAGTCCGTGAGAAAGGATGAGGGGTATGACGCCGAACTTCGCACGGGGTATGTGGAGTACTCTTCGCTTCCTTGGAAGATGAGAGCGGGACTTCAAGATGTCGTTTGGGGAGAAGCGCTCCATTATTTTTCTGCGGATATTTTGCATCCCAAGGATTTTAGAGATGGTTTTTTGAACACGCTTTCGTGGGCGAGACGGCCTCAGTTTGGATTTTGGTCGAGCTATAGCGCGGACAAGGGGAGTCTCGAGTTTGTCTATTTTCCTGTCAGTCGGCTCAATCGCTATCCCAGGCAGGGAGCAGAGTTTGCGGTACCGCGAACCTTGCCTGAGTCTTTGGGATTGCCGGCGGCTTCGACAGAAAGTTTGTGGGATTTTTCGGAGCCTGCTTTGGGTGTCAATGGAGGCCTTCAGTGGGGGGCTTTCGATGCTCATTTAATCGCGACATGGATTCGGGATCCTCAACCCCATTTGCGGTATCAGGCAGGAGCGACAGAATTCGAATCCAAATCGATGAGTGTTTTGGCGGGTACAATGAGTTACACGACGGGGGATTTTTTGTTTCGAGGAGAATCTCAATGGTTTTTTGGTCGGCAGCTCAACCGCTTGCAAAGCGGGATGCTGACTTCTGAGTCTGTGACAGAACTCAATCACTTGGGATCCGTTGAATATTCGGGTTTTGATCAAATGCTTCTGAGTTTTCAAGGATTCTGGATGCAGCGCTTGGGCTGCAAGAGCGGGCAAATCCTCAACTGTCGTGTGTTTCAAGAAGGTGTGCAATTTGTGTGGATGAATCTGCCTCTAGATTTGGAATTTGAGACCACGTTTTGGGCTGAAGCCGCTGATCCGGCCGCATGGTGGTCTACCAAATTGAGGCGCCCCTTTACAGACCATCTCAAGGCAGAACTGAGCATCGAAGAATTTTTTGGTTCAGCAGATGGATCGAGTGTCTATGCGGATTGGCGCAATCAGGACCAAATCATCCTGCAGCTGGAGTATTTGTTTTAGTCACGTAGACGGTTTGTGTCGGATAAGCAAATGCGAGTCCGTGACGTTCAAAAGATTCAAAGACTTCAAAATAAACAGCCTCACTGACTTCCGCGAGATCTTGAGCATTTTGGGATTGCGAAAAAAAGACGAGTTCAAAATCAAGAGACGATGGGCCAAAGCCAATAAAGCTCGCTCGATCAAATCGCACCCGATTCTCAAACTTGACTACGCATTGTTTGAGGATCTCAGGAACCTTTCTCAGTTTTTGAGGAGAGGTTTCGTAAACGACTCCCACACGGCAAATCCCACGGCGCTCGATCATTCGCTTTAGATTTTGAATCTGCTGACTCAAAATCTGAGTGTTGGAAAATATAATTTGCTCCCCGGAGACACTGCGCAAGCGAGTCGTCTTCAGACCGATTCTCTCTACAACGCCCGTGACTCCCTGGACTTGGATCGTATCTCCGACCTCAAAAGGCTTATCGAGCACAATGGACAGAGAGGAAAACAAATCTCCCAAAATATTTTGCACCGCAAGAGCTACGGCAATACCGCCGACTCCCAAGCCCGCAAGCAGGGCTGTGATATCGACACCCAGATTGGCCAGGGCAAGGAGCGCTATCACCACATAGAGAGCGAGGCGTCCCAAAAATCGAGCCGTTGGAATCACCGTCAAGAGACTCGAGTCCACGGAGCCCGTGCGGAGCTCTCGTTTCTTCAGAAAATCTTGAATTCCGTAATCGATAAGGTGAGTGCCCCAAACAGCCACCTGAAACAAAATAGCCAACGCTGTCAGAGCGCTCAGAATCTTTTCGATACGAGCTCCCAGTGTCAGCGGCATGATACTGACATGAATCGCGACGAGAAGTATGACAATCATAGAGATAGAGATCTGCCATCGTCTGCGCAAAAATCTGCGTAATATCTGAAGGCCCATCCAGACTGCCAAAAAGATCAAAGTGCTCGTGGCAATGGTCAAAAGTGAATTGTTCCACAGGTTGTGATTTTGCAAAAATTCCATCACTTACCAATCTATAGGCTGAGTTGATTTGTCCGTGACGAACTGGGTCACGAGTCGCAAAAGATTTGAGTGTTCGTTGATATCAAACTCTTTTCGGGAGACCTTTGCACGGACGATTCCCATGGGACTCCCGTTCAAAAACTCAACCGATTTAATACTGATCAAATTGATGTCCACATCCACAATTCCTCGTGCTCCAAAAGTTCCGAAGATGTCGACGTCTTTAAACTGAGAGACAAAATAATGTCCCTTTCGAGTCTTTTCGACATCAAACTCAAAGCCTCCATAAAAAACCAAAGCACGAGCGACTTGGCAGAGTCCTTCTTTGTAGGTCGCAAAGCCACGGCCTTCGTTCAAGTTGACGCGGACTTCGCTTTTATTAAATTTAACTGCGTAAGTGGCACGGTTCCAAGACTTGGACCAAAACAATGTCACGGCCTCAATAGATTGAGGAACATCCGGAGTCGAAAAAACTTTGCTCGAGATCAAAAGTTTTCGAACCATCGCCGCATCAAAATCGACTCGTCGAGTGGGGAGGCTTTTGTGGGCCCCAATGAGATGGAGGAGCCCGTAAAATTGCTCGAGCTTAGATATTTTTGTCGGATCTGTTTCAAAGAGGGCCTTGAGGCCCTCTAAAAACTGAGGACTGATCGAGTCGACAATGGTTTTTCCGTCGAGACTCTTGAGTGCCAAAATATCATTCTGAACTTCTGTGAGATTGGCGCGAGCTGCTTGGGTCTGGGGGATGTCAGACATTTTTTTGCATTCTATCTCCGAAAGCAAAGGCTCCTTCGACGCCCAAAGAGGGGAAGAAAAAAGAGCGGCCAACAAGAAAGCGGCAGCGATCTTCATGGATCAAAAGTCCTAAAGCAGTCCCCCCCTTTGGGAGCTTTTGACGCCATGAGTGCTTTGGCCTCAATCAGCTGATCGATGTGCTTGTCCCAGCGTTCAGCCGTCATTGTGCCAGTCGTACTGATGAGGGACTTTTGATCTCGAGCGGCTTCTTGCAGTGTCGCGCGATCCATTTTGGAATTTAAAAGAGAAATTTTTTCATTCGTGGATTCGGGATCCGCGGCATAGGCTTGCCATCCCTGTCTCACACTCAAAACAAAATCCTTTACGACTTTTTCGTTTTTCTTGAGGTATTCGTCTTGAACGGCCACGACAACGGAGTAGGGATTGTAGCCCTCGGAAGAAAGCAAAAAGAAATCATTCGCCACGCCCTCTCGTCGCGCCAAAATCGGCTCCGAAAACACAAAACCTTGTTGGCCAAATTGAGGGTCTTTTAAAAACTGAGCAATCCCTCCGGCAAACGGCACAATCTTAACCTTAGAAGTACTAAATTTGTTTTGCAAAAAACTCACATAGGCTTGGCCCTTTTGAAGTGCCAGCGTGATATCCTTTTGGAAAACATCTTGCAGGGACTTGGCGCCCAAAGATTTGTGAACCATGATTCCGAGCGGAGAAGTTTCGAAGGCCGAATAAACAGCCGTAACGTTGTTGCCTACGGAGCGCGCGATAGCAACTTCAGAACCACTGGTGACAACAAAGGAGGCTTTGCCGGCTCCCAACATTTGGACGGTAGGGGTTCCCGCGCCACCCGAAATAATATTGACGCGTAATCCGTTTGCTTCAAAAAACCCCATATGTTGAGCAGCATAAAATCCACCAAACTCAGGCTCCGGCACCCAATTGAGAAGAAGATCAATCTGAGTGAGGGTTCGATCGACGACGGTGGTCTTTTGGGCAAAGCACATCATTGGCAAAAGGCATAGGACGATGGCCCAGAAGCGGGCAGGTGTTTTCATTCCCTTTGCCTAACAAAAAGAATGGGCCGAATCCAGCGGCTTAGCGTTCGGAGGCGTGCCAGCGCTTGAGGGTCTTGCGGCCCAAGAAGTTGGTCGCCGCGACAAAGACCAAGCCTATCAGAGAGGAAAGAATCAGGGCGGCAAAGAGTTGATCGACTCGCTGACGGGTGCGAGCCACGTCGATATATCCTCCCAATCCTCCACCGGCGATGAACTCTCCCACGATGGCGCCAATCACCGATAGACCTGCCGAAATTTTGAGGCCCACCAATATCTGAGGCCATGCTGAGGGTAAACGCAGTTTGAAGAGTTGATCCCATGCACTCGCACGATAGAGCTTAAAGAGTTCGCGCAGAGGAACCTCCGTCGATTGGAGACCCGAGAGTGTGCTCGCGATCATCGGAAAGATAGAAACAATGGCCGCCGAGGCAATCACCGTCGATTGACCATACCCAATCCAGATCACAAGCAGCGGAGCAATTGCGATAATCGGAACCGTCTGAAAAAAAATCGCATAGGGCATAAAGGCGCGCTGAATCCAAGGAGTCAGCGAGAACAAAATGCCGAGCAAAATTCCCCCGAGAGCACTCACTATAAATCCAAGTGCAGCGGAGACTCCTGTCGAGGTTAAGGCCTCAAAAAGATCTCGAGAATCCGAGCCAAGCGCCTCAAAAACACTCGACGGAGCAGGCACCAAAAACGACGGCAAAATCGATTGCCCCACGAGAATCTCGAGCAGGATCAATAAAATCGCGAGAGGGATCAGGGGAGGAATAATTTGTTTGAGGGAGTTCATCCAAGCGCCTCCATCTTGAGAGTGAGGTCCTGAACTTTTTGCATATAAGCAGCCGTTGATTTGAGGTTTTTGTCACGGGGTTCAGAGTAGGAGATTCGTTCATCGTGGACAATTCGTGCCGGGCGAGGAGAAAGGAGGCAAACTCGTTCGGACAAAAACGCGGCTTCAAATATTGAATGAGTGACAAAAATAACAGTGAGATGAAGCTTTTTCCAAAGGGCTCTCAGTTCCAAATCGAGTTTAAATCTCGTGAGTTCATCAAGCGCCGCAAAGGGCTCATCGAGGAGTAAGAGATGAGGTTGAGCAACCAAGGCACGAGCGAGAGACGCGCGCATCTTCATGCCTCCCGAGAGCTCGTGAGGAAAGGCCTCCGAAAAATTTTCTAAATTAACGAGGCGGAGCACTTCTTGAGTTCGCTGATGCTGTACATCCTTGGGCGCCTGGAGGAGTTCTAACGGCAAGCTGACGTTATCTCGCACGCTTCGCCAAGGAAGGAGGTGAGACTCCTGAAACACAAATCCCACGGGTGCTTGATTCTTTAAGACTGGGGGGAGATTTACCCGAAGAGATCCAGATGAGGGCGAATCAAGTGAAGCAATCAGGCGCAGCAGGGTGGATTTTCCACAACCCGAAGGGCCCAAAAGACTGACAAAGTCTCCTGCTTTAATATGTAGATCTAAGTGATTGAGAGCGAGGGTGCCACTCTCAAATTTCTTAGAAAGCTGCTGCGCAGAAATCTCTAAGGCAGGATCCATCACCTGAAAGAATCTAGCAGTTTCGCTTCACTCAATATAGAAAAGAAGAATGCGTCTTGAGAAAGCAGAATGGAAACTCGTCTTATTGCTGGCAGCGATCCATTTTGCTCATGCGGTTGATTTTGTCATCATGATGCCTCTAGCCCCTATTTTGATGGAAAAGTTTTCCATCGGCCCTGATCACTTTTCGCTTTTGGTTTCTGCCTATACCTGGACGTCTTGTTTTTTTGGTGTTCTCGGAGCGATCTTCATCGATCGATGGGATCGGCGCACGACTCTCTTAGTGAGTTTTTTTGGTTTTATCGTGGGAACTTTCTTGTGCTCCCTTGCTCCAACGGCTGGGTTTTTGCTCGCCGCACGCGCTTTGGCGGGAGCGTTTTCGGGGATCATGGTGGCCTCTGAGTTTGCGATCGTGGCGGATTTGATTCCCGAAGTGAGACGAGGAACGGCTCTTGGAGTCGTGATGGCGGCGTTTCCCGTCGCATCGATTTTGGGTGTTCCCTTTGGAATATTTTTGGCCAATGCCATTGACTGGCATACTCCATTTGGGGGTCTCGCCTTGGCGTGTTTGCCCGTTTGGTTCCTGACCTGGAAGTCTCTGCCCTCTGTGAGAGCGCATCTCGAAGGGGCAGGCGTTCGCGCCTCTGAGTCGATCACGCGGTTGTTTTCCCTACTCATGGAATCCGGACCTCGAGCGACTCTAGCGTTTAGTTTTATTCTGACATTTTCCGCTTTCATGGTGATTCCATTTATCGCTGCGTCGATGACGGCCAATGTGGGATTGGCTTCGAGGGATCTCGACAAAATTTATTTGGCGGGAGGGGCGGTCACTTTTTTTACGTCACAGATATTGGGCAGGATGACGGATCGGTTTGGAAAGCTGTTGATGTTTAAAGTCATGGGATGTCTGTCTCTCTTTCCGATTTGGTATATTACCAATTTATCGAGCGGAGGGTTGCCGGTAGCCATCTTGGCGACGGTTCTTTTTATGTCATTGGTCTCGGGGAGATATGTTCCGGCGATGGCTCTGATGTCTGCTGCGGTCAATCCTCAGCGACGGGGGAGTTTTATGAGTCTCAATACCTCATGCCAAAATCTTGCGGCGGGCTTAGCCGCCTATGTCTCTGGTCAAATCGTCGTGATGAATGCGGATGGCCGATTGGAAAATTACCAGATTTCTGGATATTTTTCTCTGGCGCTCTCTGTTTTTGGAATTTTTTTGGCGCCGCTCATTCCCCATTCAAAGACGACTCAGACTCCTAAACATTGAGCGCTGCTTTCATTTGTTGGGCGCGTGAGTTTTGAGGCTCGCGCCGAAGCGCGCTTTGAAGATACTGAAGACCTTCGGCCATTCGCCTTTGCTGGAGAGCATAGACAGCCATGTCGAGTTCGGCCTCTGTATAGGCCGGAAACATCTCAAGTGCTCGACGGGCCTGTTGCTCTGCGCGAACCAGATCCCCGAGTTGAGCAAAACAGATCCCCATATTTCGGTGAGCCAAAAATGATTGAGGATGTTGAACCGTCAATTCGGCAAAATTTTTGAGAGCGTCTTTGAATTCACTTCGTCGCATCAGGACAACTCCCAGATTGAGGCGACCATCATGGTGGTTTGGAAATTTTTCTACGCATTCTCTAAGGACTCGCTCCGCCTCAGTCAGTCGATTCATGCTCATCAGTGCAAATCCCAAATTGCTCTGAACAATCTCTACCGGGCCTTTGAGCTGAAGAGCCTTCTGCAAAAAGACAATGGCATTGGCGAATTCTCCTGCTCCCAAATACTCGATTCCGACATCGTAGTGGGCTTTCCAGTCTTGGGGATTTTCGGCCGTCTTTTTGTGCCCGGCTTGTTCGTAGAATTCTCGCTTCTTTTTGGCGGCGACTTCCTCGGGCATATATCCGTAGTGATGAAAGATCAAAGATGAGTTGAGAATTGTTCCTTTGAGAGTCTTGTCGACCATCTCATGAAGGCTTCCCACCCAGCGAATGTGGGGTCGATTGCGAAAAATCCGGATCATTCTTTCGGTATAAAATCCGGGATGCTGATTTTCTTCGTGTGGATATTCACCTCGGCAGGGGACAAAGCCGCTAATGGCGGGATTGGTCACATAGTCCCTTCGAACAAGCGAGAGAGCTTCGCAATCCAGATCCTGATCCGCGAGATGGATTTGCTTCTTGAAGGTCTCATGATCCTGAAGGGCGATGCTCTCATCAGCATCAAAACTAAAAATCCAAGGCTGAGTGGCGCGTTCGATCGTAGCATTTCGGGCGTTTCCAAAATGGCTTTCCCACGGGATCTCAAAAAGTTTTACCTTTGCAAACTGCTTGGCGATTTCAATGCTTCGGTCATTGGAGCCCGTGTCGGCGATGATGATTTCACTCGCGAGAGGCTCGATGCTCTTCAGGCAGGCTTGAAGCCATTTTTCTTCGTTCTTTATGATGAGGCAAAACGAGATCACCTTTCTATTATACGAGGCAGAGAGACTTTTGGCGCGGTGTTACTTGGACTGAGGCAGTGAAATAAAAAAAGTAGTGCCTTGGTTGAGCTCGGATTCGACCCAAATTTTGCCGCCGTGGCGCGTCACAACTTCTTGCGTGAGTGTGAGTCCAATACCGTGACCATCAACCCAGGCGAGTTGAGCATTGGGGGCGCGATAGCGGGCTTCAAAAATTCGAGGAATGGACTCAGAAGGAATCCCAATTCCATTATCCGAAATCTTGATAAGAACTTCGTGCTTGGATTCGAGTTCAATCACTTGAGCACGAATCAATCCCCCTTCGGCTTTGGCGTACTTGATAGCATTGCAAAAAATATTCGTCATCGCTTCTTCGATGCGTCGTGGATCCCAGAGTCCAATCACAGAGTCTGGGGACTGAAGTTCAAATCGCAAATTTCTGGATTGCGGAACCACATCACGGCAAAGGTTGGTGATTCCCACGAGAATCTGGTGAAGATCCGTTTTTTGGGTAGAGAGTTGAAGTCCGCTTTGACTCGTCTGGATCAAGTCTTCTGTAATCTGATTTGCTTTAGAAATCTGTCCTTCGATTTTTTGAAGGTACGAATCGATTCCGGCAGGAATATTTCCATATTCCTCCCGCAAATAATCAATGAGGCACTTCATCACCAAATGGGTGCCCCTGAGCTCGTGCGCCACAAAGGCGAGCTCCTTCTGTCCTGCATGTGCACTATCTAGTGCACTCGTATGAGTTTCTTCTCGAATGACGTCCATGAATTCACTCTGTTAAGAACTCGACAAGATTTCGGATAGACCGAGATCTTACCTTTACCAAATTTTCAACCGCAGTATCTTTTCTCACCTATGAACCAGCCCACGCTACGCGTTGATGCCGGATCCAATAACCCTTATGTGGGCCCGACCCTATTCGGAAAAGTGCTTCTTGTCGAGGACGATCCCATCGTGGGGGAGTGGATTGGGCGTAAGCTCAAAAAGCTTGGTCTAGAGATCAGCCTCGTGCATTCCAAGATGGATGCAGATGCAGAGCTGGTGAAGCATAATTTTCATGCCGTCATTACGGATATTTTTTTAGAGAACAATCAGCCGCTCGGACTAAAATTGGTTCACGAGCTGCAGCCTAAAGGCTTGCCGGTGATTGTCATTAGTTCGCGAGCAGACTTTAGTTTGGCCAAGGAAGCAATGAACGCAGGAGCGAGTTATCTGTTCGAAAAGCCGTTTGAAGAAAAGGAACTCATTAGCGCACTCCGCCAGCTCTGGGAGGAACCTCGCGGGCAGCAGGGGATTTTGGAGCGGTTTTTGGATCAGAATATTCTGACGCACAAAGAAAAAGAGATTGTACGACTCATTCTCAAGGGGCTTTCCAATAAAGAAGTCGCTGAGATCACGGGAAACACCGAAAAGACCATTAAATTCCATCTGACGGCTATTTTTCAAAAGTGCGGTGTAGAAAGTCGAACAGAACTCTTTAATTCCATTTTCCCCACCTAAGAATTTGGCTACATCTTAAGGGATGGAGGAAAACTATCTCCGACTTTTGAGAGACGTTTTAGAGATGGGCGAAACACGTCAGGATCGTACCGGCGTGGGAACCAAGAGTATTTTTGGCGCTCAGAGTCGTTATAATATTTCGAGAGACTTTCCATTACTCACGACCAAGAAGCTCCATTTGCGATCCATCATTCATGAGCTCCTTTGGTTTTTGAAAGGCGAGACCAACCTCAGATATTTGCACGAGCATCAAGTGTCGATTTGGGATGAGTGGGCGGATGCCGAGGGAAATCTCGGTCCCATTTACGGCTACCAGTGGAGACACTGGGGTAAGAGCGATGCAAAGGCGGGAACAGATCAGATCTCTGCGTTGATCGAAGGCCTTCAAAAAAATCCCAGCTCTCGAAGGCATATCGTGAGTGCGTGGAATGTGAGCGATATAAACAAAATGAAGCTCCCGCCATGCCATGTGTTGTTTCAGTTTTATGTTCATGGAGATCGCCGATTGAGTTGTCAGCTTTATCAACGATCGGCCGATATCTTTTTGGGCGTGCCTTTTAATATTGCGAGTTATGCTCTTTTGACGATGATGGTGGCGCAAGTTTGTGACTTAAGGCCCGGAGATTTTATTCACACGATTGGAGATGCGCATTTGTATCTCAATCATATTGATCAGGCCAAAGAGCAACTGTCTCGAGAAATGCGACCTTTGCCTCAAATGAAACTCAATTCTCAGGTACGTTCGATTTTTGAGTTTAAGTTCGAAGATTTTGCTCTCGAAAACTACAATCCTCATCCTGCTATACGAGCACCGATTGCCGTATGATTTTGTGCGCGATCGCCGCGATGGCCAAAAATAGAGTGATTGGAAGGGCGAACCAATTGCCTTGGCATATTCCAGAAGATCTCAAGTTTTTCAAAGAGACGACGCTCAACAAAGTGATCATTATGGGGCGCAAAACATTTGAATCTCTCGGTAAGCCATTGCCTAAGCGAACGAACATCGTGATTAGCCGCCAACCAAATTATAGCGCCGTAGGAGCACGAGTCTTTGCGAGTTTGGAATCTGCTCTCGAGTTTCTGAACTCTGAGGTCGGTGCGCAGGACGAAGTCTTTGTGATTGGGGGCGGAGAAATCTACACGCTCGCTTTGCAAAAAATTCAAAGGATCTATTTGACCGAGATTGACGATGAATTTGAGGGGGATGCTCTGTTCCCTGTGTTTCGCGTGCCCGAAGACTTTAAGTTAGTCTCAAAACGCGACTCTGTTTTTGAGGGGCTTGAGTTTTCGTTTTGTACTTACGAGCGATGAAGATCGCCCCTGGCTTGTCGCAGAGCCGAGTTCATATCTCTATAAAACAAAGTAATATCAAATAGTTAAGGCTGATAAGAGCCCTCCTTCTGAGGCATATGATTTGCAGTCTTAAGAGATCGTGGTCAATCGAGTGTGGATATTGCAGTTCGCTGTCACTTTTTTTGCGCAGACTTCGACATGGGCGGGGACGCCGTGCCTGCCAGTTTTTAAGATGCTCCCAAAATATGAAACCGAAGATCGAGAGCGAGAGGTCGTCTATTACTCAAAGTCAGAAGCGGACTCTCGGCGCATGCGACTGTCTCAAGGTATCTATTTGGATGCCGAAGGAAAGCCCGCCGATTTTAAGGGAATCAAGCTCTTTGTCGCGGAAGCAGATGGGAGTCTGATCGCAGAATATCGAGTTTCAAATCTCACTCATCATTCAAGCTTGGCCGCAGGACATCCTGTCGCAATGGCGGGATGGGTCAAGATGAGGGAGGGTCGTCCTCAGTTTATCTCAAATGGATCTGGTCATTACCAGCCCAGTCTTGAGCAGCTTTTGAACCTCATTCAATTTTGGCGCCAAAAATCTGTTTCATTGCATGGCCTAGAAGTGGGATTTCGAGTCGCCATTACATCATCAATGGCAGATACATTTTATTATGAGCTTTCGGTGAGTGAATTCGAAAGACTCATGAAGAGAAAACCAGAGAATGCACAAGCTCTTTTGAGACTGGTGATCGATTCGGACTTTAGTATTGCGAGACGTGCTAAAGCGATTGCGCATCTCTATATGGTCACAGGAGAGATCTCAAAGGAAGAGCTTGAGATCTTGCGAGAGGCTGTCTTCAGAAATGACAAAGAGGTGATGGATGGAGTCTTTGACCTCATTCCCTGTGATCATTTTTCCAAGCTGCTCGAAGCAATTGAGGATATTCCCAATCCAATTCTCAAAAAAGTCCGCGAGCAATTTGACGAGCTTCAGCATGGAGCTTTCTAATCGAGCTTTTCAGGGCACTCTAATTGGAGCAGAATACGCTCATCATGCGGATTGCTTTTTATGGCAGTAATATTTTGCCGATCCACGCCAAAAGCCTAGACCAAAATCCTCTCGGTGGGACAGAAACGGGACTCATTCGTTTGGCAGAGGCTCTTCAAAATCTCGGTCATGATGTGATTGTGTTTACGCCCATGGAAAACCCGCCCGAATCCAAACCGCGATATTTGCCGGCACGATTGGCGGAGGAGTATCGCGAGGCTGTGGATGTCTTTGTCGTGATTCGGGACTGGATTCCGATTTTTTTTAAAATTCCAACGCGTCGGCGATTTGTTTGGCTTGGGGATAACTACGATAAGTTTTTTAACTTTGGAATTGGCGATAAGCGTGTCGCGGATGCCTTGGATGCATTGCTCACCGTGAGTGATTGGCAGGGGGAGGCTTTGGCCATGCATTCTGGATTTCCGAGAGAAAAGTGCTGGAAGCTCGGAAACGGGATCAATCCCGATTATTTTGAGGGAAGCGAAACGCGAGTGCGCAAGCGACTCATATTTTCTTCGGCGCCGTATCAGGGCCTCAAACATTTGCCCCGCTATGTGACGGAGCTGCGCAAAAAGCACAGTGATCTGGAATGTCATACGTTTTCGACCTTTAAAGTCTATGGGCAGCAGGCGGTTGATCCGGGCCTAGAGTCTCTTCTCAATCAGTTGAGAGCGACGCCAGGAATTGTCGTTCATGATTCGATTTTACAAAAGGATTTAGCTCGAGAATTCATGAAATCCTCGCTTTTGTTTTATCCCAATGAGGTCGAGGAGAGCTGCTGTATTACAGCGATGGAGGCGATGGCGGCGGGGACTGTGGTGCTCAGTTCGCGACGAGGAGCTTTGCCCGAAACCGTCGGCGAAGCCGGGATCTTGATCGATGGAAACCCAGGTGAGCCAGACTATGATCGAAAGTTTTTGCTCGCTGCAGATGTTTTGCTTTCTGACGAAACTCGATGGAATAAATATTCGCAGCTCGGGTTGGCCAAAACCCAAGAAAACTCTTGGGCCTTTAGAGCTCAAAGATTTGTGAAGTTTGTGGCGGCCTTGGACCAATGACTTCTCAAATTTATGGTTGTCGCTTTGAAAGTTTGATCAGGGGACCTTTGCAGGTGCTTCCAAAGACAGAAGCGGCGAGAAGTGCGCCGAGTTCTGGTTTTTCAAGAACTTTTGTCATGAGTCCCGCTTGAATCTCCGGATGGATTCCTTGTTCAAAGGCGGCTTTGATGACATTCACAAATTCATCTTTGGGAACATAACGAGCAAAGTTCTGCAGTGCGAGGAGGCCTTTTTGGAGTGCCGAAAGGTGCCGAGGGATTTGTCCCGTCTGCTGATGTAGTTCAGAAGTCTTTTTAAAGAGTTCGAGGTGGAGATCTTTGCCGGCAAAGTGCGCCTCAATCATGTCGCTCATCACATCGACCATGATTTTGCGATCGTCGGCCGAAGGGGGATCGAGCGACATGGCACCAAAATCATAGAGCGTGATTTTATTGCCCAATACTTTGAGCTGAGCCCCGTGGCGATCGTGATCAAACTCCATTCCGCTGAGGAGCATATGAAACTCCAGAGCCAAGTAAGCCTTGGCGACATCGGCCTTGTACGCGAGCTGCTTGGCAGTCTTTTCTGGCAAATCATCAAAGTGTACGCCTTCGGCTTTTTTCATTCGCTTCCAGCCTTTGCCGCTTTCGAGGACTTGAGCGATCGAAAACTCAAACACGGTGTCTCCGACTTGAGCCTTCATCCCCTGATAAAGCCTTTGAGCAATCTCTGTTTGTTTTTGATTGAGCTCGGCATCTGTTTCGATGGCGCTCATATACTTGCCTTGTTCGATTAACTGAGTGAGGACATTGTAAATGGGATCATCGGGTCCTCGCTTTTTAGCAAGGGCCAGCATTCGTTCAAATCCTTGTTTTGCACGCTCTATGGCATAGGGTCTCAAGACGGCAAAAACTTCACTATCTCCGTCTGAGTTTTGAGTTTCAAACACGATGTAATAGGAGGCCGAACCCAAAAGTTGTTTGACTCGGTGACCTTGCCGAATGCTTTGGGGCACGGTCTCATAAAAAATGTCAAAGAGTTCACCGCGATTGGGTGGTGCCGCTCGGCCTTTGAGCCGTGAGAGTCCCTGTCGAATGATATCTTTGATTCCGGGATGTGAACTTCCTGCTTGCCCCGCCTTGATCTCTGCAGGTCCCATGATCTCAAGGACAATGGCGAGTTTTTCTCCCATGCTGAGCTTGGACGTCGAGTCGCTCTGCTTTTGCGCAGCAACCAAAAGGGCTGTGATCAAAAGACTCTTCTGATAATCTGGGAGAATCTCTACATAGTCCTCAACAAACCTTCTGGCTTCAAAGGCGTACTCATCAGTGGGTGGGAACACTTTTTGGAGAACTTTTTGAAAAGTCTTATAAAAAGCCTTTTGATCGTGCATTTGTTTGGGCGGAAACAATAACGAGTCCATAATGCCAACGCGCACAAAGAGGGGCGTTGTCCAAAAGTTGCGATGGATCAACAGCATTTCGTTGGGGTAAATTCGAGTGGCTTCATGATCGCCCGTGAGCTCACTCATCGATTTAGAAACCTTCTTGGCACTTTGGGGCGTGGCGGCGGAAGACAAAAACTCTATAAAATGATCCCCAAATTCTGGGTACTTTTGGGTCATCTCAAGGATCCATTCTCCTCCTACTCCAAGGATTTGCGATTTATGAAAATCTTCCTTCTTGATATCAAACTGAACCTTTTGGATCGCCAAAGAGAGTTCACGTTGGGCTTCGATTCGATCGGCGATTCCCCAGATGATTTCGTAAAAATCAATCGGAATGAGCGTCTCTTTGAGTTTGCGAACGCGCGCGATGATTCGCTCATGGTAGGCTTTGTCCCCCTGATCGAGTCCTTCGACTTTGAGAACTTGATCCATATAGGTCTCAAATATTCGGGCTCTTACATGAGGGTCTTGGATCCGAGGTCCATGCACCAATGCCTCAAGACTCTTAAGTTTTTGGAGAGGATTTGATTCTTTGCGAATGGCGACTTCGATCTTGGATAGCAATTCATATTTTAAGTCGCTTCCTGGGGGGAACAATTCTCGAGTCCCAAGGAGGTGATAGACACTCTGGAGTCCTTCCAAATCGTTGGGCCAGCTTTGCCTGGATGTAATATAGCGATCAACGAGGACATCTTTCAAAAAATCCAGAGAGTATTGGTCCCCCCCAAAAACTTCGCCCCATTGCTGAAGTGCATGAAGAAACTCAAGCCTCTCTATTCTTTCGTTCTTGGGAGGCTTACGCAGACTTAAATCCAAAAGTTCGATCGTCATGATCTGCATAACAACATCTGAATCAAGGCCCTTAGACTTGAGGGATTTGTAAATGCTGTTGAGATCATCAAAGCTATTGGCTTGATTGTAATTCAAAAGACCGCGAGTAATTTTAAGTCTTTCCTCAATCTGCTTGAGCATTATCTTGGTTTTGCCTTCAGTCAGATATTTTAGGACGCTCGGCGTCCTCCCACCCACTGCTCGCGCACTCATGGTTTGTTCTATAAATTGTTTAAAAACATAGAGCTCAGTCCACAAAAATCTCTGGAGCAAGATGGTCGTATATTCCTCAGGACTAAAAAGAGATCGATGCGTAGAGAATAGAACTCTGAGAGGATGTTTGTAATCGAGTTTGTGGTCTGCAATGCCTTTGAGAGAGTCCCTAAAAAACAATCTGACAAGGTCCATGGATTCGGGATCTCCGGAATTCGCGAGTTGCGCCAATCTCTTTAAAAAAGGACCGATCTGACGAGAGTCTGTACCAAAATTGATGACGTCTGCGAGATTTTGTCTGTTACGTTTCAAAAATTCTTTATAGTTTTTGGGAAGATCCTCAAGGCCGTGCCATGCTTCTGTTTCGGACAGCCTCAACGGTGAATAATGCCGATCTGATTGCTGCTCCAGATGGTCTGAAGACTCTGAGCGCTGACTCTGTCCATGACGAGCTTTCAGTCTCAGTTTTAGAGCGGTCTCAAATTCATCCAAGCTTCCTGAAGTGTTCACGCGCTTGATCTCGCCATCTTCATTAATTTTGAGTTGATCAAAGTTATAGTCCGAGTGAGTGGGTCCACTTGAAACACTCATGAGATTTGAGTTGGCATAAGAGTCCATCAAGGATGCTGGCCATTCGATGACCGCACGAGCTTCATGAATCCCAAGGAGGTAGAGTGTCGCAAAGATATCCGCAGATCTCGTTCTCTCAGCCGTCTCATGATGAAGATTCCAAGAGACAATGATCTCATCTGGTGACTGGCGGCGTATTTTTTGTGGAGAGGGGAGTTTGAAATTGGGCCATTTGAGCTCGCTCAAAAGAGCTTCATCAAATTGAGGGTTCTCTTTCAAAAATTTTTGGACAGCAGTCGCAGACTCCTGGATATCTTTTGCATTTTCGGCTTTTACAAATTTTCGCACCGCATTCTTTAAGGGTAGCAGGGCTCCGACGGCCTCGGGTTCTCCCGAGGGAGTCATATGAGTCGTCAAGTCTGAGTAGACCTTGCGCCCCTGCTCGCTCTCTAACAAGGAATCTGCGAGCTGAGTGGCTTTAGCGACTTGCTCAAGATTTTGAGGATCAATGTTTAGCTTTCGGATCAGCTGTCGATACTCATAGGTGCGATTTCTAAACTGCGGTTTAAGCGCATGGATATGGGCCTTGAGAATTTTTATCTGGGAGTCGGCGTCCAGATCTTCAAAGCCTTCAAAATCAATTCGAGATCTAAGATAGCTTTGGTGCTTCCGGGATCCCGCAGATTCCAAAAACTGCGGCGTTGGATGAAGTGTTCCCTTGAGGCCTCCCCGTGAATGATCAATGGAGGCGACGGCCAAAGTGACGGCTTTGAGTCGGTTCTCAGAGAGGCCATGAACATCCATGAGTTCGCCAAAGCGACTGGATTGAACACGCGGATCGATGGGATCTTGGAGGTTTAAGATCTTAAAGAATTCAATCGATTCTTTGATGTCATAGCCCGCGCTATCCAAAAACTTGAGGGGGTAGATATCAGCCGTATATTCTTCGCCTTTGGAATTACTTTGAGGACCATAACGCTGATCGACCACAAGGTGTCCTATCTCGTGCCCGACGAGTGTCAGAATTTGATTGAGGTTTTTGAGTTTTTGCAGCGCTCCGGTCGAAATGGCGATCAAGGGGGGCTTCGCTGATTTTATAATGAGTCCGTTGATCTTAGCGTCCTCAACAACCACAAACCTCAAAGGATTTTGCTTGAGATTGAGATCCGGAAACACCGGCTCCAAAAGTTGGTTCATTTGCTTTGAAAACTCGAGAGCCTCTTTGGACTCTGGGTTGATGAGTTTAAGCTCTTCAGTGATCTCAATTGGGATTTTGCCCGCTTCGAGTTCAGCAATCACTCGAGCCGTATCCAAAGAATCCTCGCCAGTGCTTTGGATCAGGATGAAGCTCAGAATTTTTAAAAGCGGAAGCATGTGAGGTTGCCATTTCTATCGCAAGGTTCATGCCGTTAAAAGGGCGCTATACATGGATTTTATTGGTGTTTAGGGGCAGACTGCGCAGATTCTGCTAGGTGTTTTGAAAGGAGTGACGAGATGGAAATTTGGCAATTGGCTCTGGGCTTTTTAGCCTTGGTTTCGGGGGGATATTGGCTTTATGGGCGGTGGATCTCAAGGATTCTCAGGCTGGATCCTCAGGCCAAAACTCCCGCGCATCTAAAAACGGATGGGATTGATTTTGTCCCGACCAAAAAGTTTTATCTCTTTGGGCAGCATTTTTCGGCCATTGCCGCGGCGGGGCCCATTGCGGGTCCGATTTTGGCGGTCCAATTGTTTGGCTGGGGTCCTTCGCTTTTGTGGATTGCGATTGGCGTTATTTTTATTGGGGCTGTTCATGATTTTACGAGTTTGATTGCATCCGTCAGACATGGGGCGTGCTCGATGGCCGAGGTGGCAAGAGAGTATTTAGGGCGTCCTGCGGGTCGGGCGATGATGGCCTTTGTTTGGATTGCGCTCTTGTACATCATCATCGCGTTTACAGATATCACGGCAGGAAGCTTTGTGCGTGGAACGGAGGAGCTCGCGGGGCTTCCTCAAAATTTTAATCCCGGCGGAGCTGTAGCGGCAGCGAGTGTTTTTTATTTGGGGCTTTCGGTTGTGATGGGGCTTGTCGAAAAATTTTTGAAGCCCCCTCTTTGGTTGCTCACCGCTGTCTTTGTTCCTGCTGCCTTTGGAGTCTGTTGGCTCGGCACTCAAGTCTCTGAATATTTTTTATTTGATGTAAAGACCTGGGCGCTTTTGATTTTGGGTTATTGTGCCGTGGCTTCCGTGCTGCCGGTTTGGGCGTTACTTCAGCCTCGTGGATATCTCGGAGGATTTATTCTTTACTCTGCCATTCTCCTAGGAGTCATCGGTGTATTTTTTGGGGGTTACGAAATCAAACAAGATTTTTTTAAGGGATTTGAGGTGGGAGGGGCCACAGGTTCGCTCTTTCCGTTTTTGTTTGTGACCATCGCGTGTGGGGCCTGCTCAGGATTTCATGGACTCGTTTGTGGAGGCACGACTTCTAAGCAACTCAATCGAGAAAGCGATGCTCACTCCATTGGTTATGGCGCCATGCTCGCAGAGGGTTTTGTGGCTTTTATTGCAATTGTCACAATCATGATTGCAGCTCCTGCAGAAGTGGTGGGTCTTAAGCCCGGCGCGATCTACGGAAACGCGATTGGAAATTTTTTGACATTGATCATAGGCAAAGAACATTTGGCCTTTGCTGTGACTTTTGGAGCGATGGCATTTTCGACTTTTGTCTTTGATACACTCGATGTGGCCGCTCGATTGGGGAGATATATTTTGCAGGAGCTCTTTGGCTGGTCGTCTCGTCGTGGAGTCGTCCTTGCCACTCTGCTGACGCTCACTCTCCCTGTGGCGGTTCTTTGGCTTGCCGAAGAAGGCTCATGGATTCAGTTTTGGACGTTGTTTGGGGCCTCTAATCAATTGATGGCGGCACTCACATTACTTGCTGTCAGTCTCTGGTTGCTCAAATCCAAACGCAATATTTGGTTTACGATTTTGCCGATGTGTTTTGTTCTGATGATGACGCTCTGGGCACTGGGGCGAATTTTTTGGGGTTCATGGGCAGCGAGTTCTCAATCTGTGCTGATGACAATCAATTCGTTTGTGGCGCTGACGTTGATTCTTCTCGCCTTGTTTCTTCTTTGGCAGGGATATAAAGAATTCAGACGATGTCGATGACCCGAGTCAAAATTTACGCGATCGAAACCCGACGCACCTTGTGGCTCGCAGGGCCTATTATTATGGGGCAGCTCGGTCAGATCATGCTCCACGTGATTGATTCGTTAATGGTGGGGAGATTGGGAGCGGTTCCACTCGCGGCCTCGGCGCTTGCGAGCTCTCTCTCGATTATCTTTTTGGTTTTTGGCTTTGGGGTCTCTTCGTGTGTTTCGACATTGGTCTCTCGAGCCAACGGAGCCCAAAATCGTTTTGAATGCGGCGAATATTTGAGACATGGCTTTTTGCTCAACGTCAGCGTCGCTGTCTTGATGATCGTGCTCGTAGAGCTCACTCTTCCTTTTTTGGTGCTTTTGGATCAGCCCGCCGAAGTCGTGGCTGAGGCTAAGGGATTTATGAGGTTGTTGAGCTTTTCGTTTTTGCCAGTATTGGCAGCTCAGACTTTTAAGAATTTTGCAGAAGCTCTCGGGGATACTATGAGACCGATGATCATTATGATTTTTGCTCTCCCTTTGAATGCCGCTCTCAATTGGGTGTTGATTTTTGGCAACTTAGGACTGCCGCAACTGGGCTTGATGGGGGCGGGATACGCGACGCTGATCACTCGAACCTTAGCGGCCATTGCGTTGATGTTTTTGGTTTTGAAATCCGTGCGCCTCGAAGAAAATCGCCCGGCGCAGTGGTGGATTAAATTTGAGCGCAGCCGATTTGTGGAGATGCTCAAAGTGGGACTCCCGAGTGGATTTCAGAGTTTGTTTGAAGTCGGCGCTTTTTCGGTCGCCGCTGTGATGATGGGTTGGCTTGGCACCAAAACATTGGCGGCTCATCAAATTGCGATCAATGTCGCATCGCTCACTTTTATGGTGCCGATGGGCTTGTCGTTTGCGGTGGCCATACGAGTGGGCAATGCGATGGGAGCCAAGGACTATCAGGCCGCTCGGCGCATTGGACTTGGCGCATTTGGAGTAGCAATATTTTTTGCAATTTTGTTTTCTATCGGATTTGTTTTGGGTCGCGAGGAGATTCCAAAGCTCTATATCGATGATCCCGAAGTTTGGGCCCTTGCAGGGCCACTCTTTTTGTTGGCCGGAGCGTTTCAGATTTTTGATGGTTTGCAAGTGGTGGGCGTGGGCTGCTTGAGAGGGCTTCTCGATATTCGATTTCCAACAGTTGTGACGTTTGTGGCCTATTGGGTTTTGTCGCTGCCACTCGGCTATGTCTTTGCGTTTTGGCTGGATTGGAAAGGCGCCGGCATTTGGACGGGACTCAGTATTGGACTTTTGGTTCCTGCCGTGTTGCTCACCACACGCTTTAACGCTTTGATGAAGAAGCGCTTAGCCGAACAATCCGGCCATCCGTGAGAATTTCATCAAATCCAATCGAAGCCGCTGCCAAAGCTTCTTCATCATTTTTAGGAAGAAAAGCCAACACTCTCGCTCCTCGGTGATGAAAAAAGTTTATAAAATTTTTGCGACAAAGATCGATGCCCCAAAATCGTGGGGGGATCCCGTAGGTCTTATTGGGATCAATCGTGAGAGCGGAGGCGAGTCCCAAAAGAAGTGCGAAGCCTACCTTTCGGCATTCTGAGTAGGCTGCGTAAAAGCGCGCGTTTGGAAACCTGAGTTTGAGAGCTTGTTCGTGTGCTGGATGGGCGACCAAAAATTTTACATTCTTGAGAATCCAATCCTCGAGCTTCTCTCGGTCTACGATTTCTATGAGTTTTTGGATGGTTCGCATACCTTGTTCGGGCTTGATCTCAAGCGTCCACTGAAAATTGAGGTAATGCAGGAGCAGGTCTTCAAAAAACATGAGTTGACTCTCAAAAGGGAGTCTCACTTTTTGCAACTCGGATTTTTGTGAGAGGAGGACATTGATATCGAGGCCACAAATGCGCTTAAGGGTTTGATCGTGGCAAAGTACAATCTGATGATCCTCAGTGATGCGAAGATCTGTTTCTAAACTGACAAATCCGGCTGCAATCGCTTGATCAAATGATTGGCGAGTGTTTTCAATCGCGTTTTCACAAAGACCTCGATGACTGATCCACTCCACTCGACCTGTAAGATCTCGGAGAAACTCATGTCATGCAAGACAAAAGCAGTGCTAGGCTCGCGCACAAGATGGATTTTTGGCCTCTCTATATTGCAGCCTTTGGCGCGGGATTCATCGATGCAATTGCAGGAGGCGGGGGCCTAATTCAACTCCCCGCACTCCTTTTGTTTCGGCCAGATCTTTCGCTCGTCACAATTTTAGCGAGCAACAAATTGTCGTCGATCTGTGGAACCTCAGCGGCGATCGCAAGATATAGTCGATCGGTTGTGCTCCCCTGGAAGGATTTGGCATGGGCTGGTGCGGTCGCCTTGATGGCTTCTGCGGTGGGGGCCTGGACCGTTTCACATATTCCGTCGGGTTTTCTAAAACCCCTCGTCGTCCTGATGTTGATTTTGATCTTTGTGTATACCGTTTTAGCACCTCGATTTAAACGAGAGCGAACGCAGTGGGCGCGCGGGAAGAGCCGACTGCCGTTGATTGTTTTGGCCAGTGCTGCCATTGGTTTTTACGACGGGTTTTTTGGACCCGGTACGGGGAGTTTTATCATTTTCTTTTTTGTCGCGCTCTTGGGTTATGAGTTTTTAAAAGCATCAGCGTCGGCCAAGATTATCAACTGGGGGACGAATGTTGGGGCACTTATTTATTTTGGAGCTCAGGGATCCATTGATTATAAACTGGGTTTGAGTCTTGGCGCTTTTAATTTGCTGGGAGGGCTTGCGGGATCTCACTCGGCGATCAAGCGAGGCGCGGGTTTTGTGCGTAAGGTGTTTTTGCTGATGGTCGCCGCGTTGCTCGTTAAGCTGATCCTAGATCTTGGCGCGGTAAAATAAAAAATTTGAACCTTCGCCGCATTCAATTTCTGTCACCGGAAAGTCTCGAGACAGCTTTTGACCATTTTGATCGAGGCTTAAGTGTAAATAAAAAGGAACAGAAAATCCTTCAGCTTCTGAAGTCGCTAAGACCTGAGGAGCAGTCTCGGGATTGAGATAGTGAACGCTAAATTCTAGAGAAGTATTCTCGGCAAGTTCGCCAAGCACAGTGTTTGTCTCTACGTATCCATTTTGGACTTTAATATTTTGAAGCGGAAAGTAGCGGCTGTAATATCCACCTTCGTGAAGAATTCTCAGCGTCTGGCCAACGATATAAGCTTGGCCGGCAAGACTTGCTACCACAGCAGTGGCTTTTGGAGACGACGGACTGAGTGAGAGAGCAAACGAATCAAAATCAGTGATATGGACCTGACCATCTCTGGGTCCTACGGCGCAGCGAATGGGGGTCTTTAATTCAAAGGGAAGGTTCATGGTTGCGCGGGCAGGATCGGCGATCGGAAGACAACGTGGCTTTTGTTCTACTGAAGGCGCCGAACAAGTTTTTGCTTGAGGACAATCTTGTTTGATCAAATCACAGGCAAGGGGTCGACTCTTCCAGAGTTGCCAGCCATCGTAACCCAAAACAAAGACAACGGCAGAAACAACGACAGTCCAAGTGAGCGCTTGACGAGGAGAGACCATGCTTAATTTTCGAGTACCGAGCGCAGCATCCACGCGGTTTTTTCGTGAACCTGAATTCGCTGAGTCAAAAGATCCAAGCTGGCTTCGTCAGAGGCTTCTTCTGCTATAGGAAAAACGCTGCGGCATGTTCGAGCGACGGCTTCGTGCGCTTCGATCAAATCACTGACCATCTTCTCCGCTTTCGGAACGCCCTTTGTCTCTTTGATCGAGGTCAGTTCGGTAAACTCGGAATAGGTCCCGGGAGCCGGAAATCCCAAAGAGCGAATGCGCTCTGCCACGAGGTCAATGGCATTCCATGCCTCAGTGTATTGGTCCATAAACATTTGATGGAGTGAGTTGAACTGAGGGCCTGTCACATTCCAATGAAAGTTGTGCGTCTTAAGGTAGAGCGTATAGGTGTCCGCAAGCAGCCTAGAAAGGCCCTTGGCGATTTTTTTGCGCGAGTCTTTGTCTATCCCAATATTGATTTGAGGAGCTTTCATGCCCCAAAACTTAGACCTCAAATATTGTTTGTTCAAGAGCGGATCTTGGCTAACATCACCCCCATGAATCAGGCTAAAAATTGGATTCTAGGCGTGCTCGCGATCTTTGTTGTCGGAGCGATTGTTCTCTTGACCAAGCCCCAATCCGAAGTCGAAGTCGGAGCTCCTGTCGAAGAAGCCGAGGAATCAGGACCTACCATTACTCCCATTACTCCCGAAGGCCTCTTTGCCCAGATCAAAGCAGACGCTCCCAAAATTGCCGTTGTCAATTTTTGGGCGAGTTTTTGTCAGCCTTGTCGTGATGAGTTTCCGTATTTTTTGAGAGCACTCAGAGAGTATCGAGACGAGGGTCTGAAGGTTTATTTTGTGTCGATGGATTTTGAATCCGAAGTGGATGAAGCTCGCAGTTTTTTGGTGGAGCAGGGCGTGGACTTTGAGAGTTATATTAAGGATCTTCCGGATCAGGAGTTTATAGATGGAATTCATAAAGAATGGTCGGGGACGATTCCTGTGACTTTGTTTTTGAACGAAAAGGCAGAAGTGATCAGTTTCGTTCCTCGAGCAATGGAATTTGAAGAACTCGAGGAAAAGATTTTGGAAATTCTAAAAAAATGAAAGTTAAAAGGGGAGTAAGTAAGATGAAAAACTTGATTTTAGCGTTGATGGTGGGCTTTGGATTTTCTCACGCGGCTTTGGGGCTTCAGATCGGTGAGGCCATGCCCGAGTGGTCCGCTCCTCTTTTGAATGTGACGGATTCGGTAGTGTCCTTGAATGCCGCTAAACGCGAAAAGGGATTGCTCGTTATTTTTACCTGCAATCACTGCCCGTTTTCAAAAGCCTGGGAGGCTCGATACACCGAATATGGAAACGAGCTTTTGGCAAAAGGGATTGGCGTGATCGCCGTTAATTCCAACGATCCCGAAGTCACGCCTCAAGATGGCTATCCGCAAATGCGAGCAAAGCATAAACGACTGGGGATGAAGTTTCCCTATGTGGTCGATGCGACGTCGGATATGGCCAGAGCGTTTGGAGCGACGCGGACTCCCGAATTCTTTTTGTTTAATGCAGAGGGCAAACTTGTTTACCACGGAGCTTTTGATGACAACGCTGAAAAGCCAAAGGCAGTGAAAGCAAAATTTTTGGCCGATGCGGTGAACGCCTACTTGGCGCTCCAGCCGATTGCCAAAACACAGACCAAGTCTGTGGGCTGCTCGATTAAGCTTCGTAAGCCTAAAAAATAAGACAAGTAGTTCTATTTGATTTTTTGAGTCTTTGGTTTGAGTCCAATTAAGACGATGGCGATCGTCCCGACGAGAATCAGAGTTGAGATGGCCGAAATCGTCGGGTTCATTCCATATTTGATCAGCGAGTAAAGCTTGATGGGCAGGGTGTCGCCTCCCACACCCGCTGTAAAATACGAAATCAAAAAGTCATCAAAGGAGAGTGTAAACGCCATCAAGCCTCCTGACAAAATGCCGGGCCAAATGAGAGGAAACGTCACGCGCCAAAATGTCTGCCACGCATTGGCGCCGAGGTCTCGAGCGGCTTCTTCCATCGAAGAATCAAAGTCCGCGAGTCGAGCACGAACTGTAATGATCACAAATGAAAGACAAAAAGTGATGTGCGCCAATATCATCGAGACCAGACCCAAACTTAACTGCAAAAACACAAACCACATGAGGAGTGAGAGCCCCATCACAATTTCCGGCATCACAAGTGGGATGAGATTGAGACCATCAAAGAGCATCTTGCCTTTGAATTGTGTTCTCTCGAGTCCAAGTGCGGCGAGTGTGCCTATGACGCTTGATCCGATGGTGGCACCAATAGCCACCCAAAGGCTCATCCAAAGCGATTCTATGAGTGCAGAATTATTAAAAATAGAAGTATACCATTCCAAAGTCCAAGCGGGATCTGCAGGGGACTTGGTGCGAAACGAAGAAATCACCACAACAATCAAAGGAACATAAAGAAGCAAAAACGTCGCCGCTGTAATCCAAACGGAGAACGCGGGAGGAGCAGGCCGGGCCTTTTCCTCGAGAACGACTTTGTCTGCATTAGAGGGAGGATTGTTGCTGACGGCGTTCACGGTTTTCGTTCCAGAGTTTGAGGGTGATGAGCAAACTCATGACCACCACAATCATGAGCAAAATAGAAATCGCAGATCCAAACGGCCAATCTCGCATTTTCAAAAACTGATCAATGATGAGATTGCCCACGAGCATTGTTCGGGCGCCGCCCAGCAAGTCAGGGATCAAAAACTCTCCGAGAGCGGGAGTAAAGACCAACAAAAATCCAGTCACCATTCCTCTCTGTGTGAGAGGCAAAAGAATGCGAGTCAAAAGTTGACGGCTCGTGGCGCCCAAATCTCGTGCAGCTTCGAGCAGCGAAAAATCAAATTTTTCGAGCGTGACGTAAAGAGGCAGAACCATAAAGGGCAAATAGTTAGTCACCATTCCAAACAAAACTGCCCCGTAGGAATTTGAAAAGGGAAGCGGCTCCGTGATCCATCCCCATTGGATAAGCAAATGATTGAGAGGTCCGTGATCTCCGAGCAAAAGTTTGATGGCATAGGTGCGCACGACGAGGTTGGTCCAAAACGGAATAATCAAAAGAACCATAAGGAGTCCGCGGTAAGGATTTTTGATCGTCGCCATGACGTAGGCGACCGGATAACCGATCAGCAAACACAAAAGTGCTGTGACAAAAGCGAGCTTAAAAGACTCCCAAACAATACCCAAATAAATCGGCTGAAACGCTCGCAGATAATTGTCGATGTTCCATTCGTATTCGATGCCGCCGTAGAGGCCTTTTTTTAAAAAACTGTAAAACAAAATAATGCCAATCGGGATGGCGAGGAAAAATAAATACCACCCAATCGCGGGCCAGACTGTTTTGGGAGGATGTGCTAAATTTTTGGACATCCTCTATCCTTGGCTCGAAGCCGCCAAGACTTCGAGAGGTGTGGGTTTGAATTCGGGAGTGGGCAGCGCTCCACTTTCTCCCATCAAGATACAATCTTCGGGAAGCCAAGCGACAAAAACCTTGTCACCGATGCTCCATGCTTTTTTGGCGCTCAAAGCCGAATTCGTTTGAACCACTTGAAAGACAGGTAAATTTTCTTCTTTGGGCTGGATCAAAAACTGAGTGATCGGTCCTTTGTAGAGAGCTTCTTTGATCGAACCCTCTATTGAATTTTGCTCAAACCCAGGCTGGGATTTGAGGATTTTCATTTTCTCTGGGCGAATCATCACCTGAACTTTTTGAGCCTCTGTCACAACGGGTAAAGGGCGCATCCCATCTCGAGGAGGGCGTATCATGATCGGTCGGCGAGTCGCGGTATTGACAACGATGCTTTGAGGATCCGAGGCTCGAATGTGACCATCCAAAACATTCATCGATCCAATGAACTGAGCCACAAAGAGAGTCTTAGGATATTCGTAAATCTCTTGAGGGGTGCCTACTTGTTCCACCACCCCTTTGTTCATCACAGCCACGCGATCCGAGATGGTGAGAGCTTCTTCTTGATCGTGTGTGACAAAAATAAAAGTCTGTTTGAGCCGGCGCTGAAGACTTAAGAGCTCGATCTTCATTTGATGACGAAGTTTTTCGTCGAGGGCCGAAAGAGGCTCATCGAGCAAAAGCACTCTCGGTCGATTGACGAGGGCGCGAGCCACAGCGATTCGCTGCTGCTGACCTCCCGAAAGCGTCCCAATGGATCGACCTTCGAGCCCAGACATCTGCACCATCTCTAAGGCTTCGGTCACGCGTTGGCGCAAAGTCTCGCGATCGACTTTCTTCATTTCGAGGCCAAAGGCGATGTTTTGAAACACATTGAGATGTGGAAAAAGCGCATAGCGCTGAAACACGGTATTGAACTGTCGCTCGTGCGGAGGAAGCTGATCGATGCGTCGGCCTTCCAAAAGAATTTGCCCGGCGGAAGGCGTCTCAAATCCGCCGAGGAGTCTCAATAGAGTGGTCTTTCCGCAGCCGCTTGGCCCCAGAAGTGAAAAAAATTCTCCGTCTTTGACTTCAAGACTCGTGGTCTTCAGGGCATCAAAATTCCCGAAAGATTTGCTGAGTTGCGACAGTGTCAGCATCGGCGCCGACCTTACCAAACCAGGCCCTCAAGAAAATGTTTTTTTAGCGATAAAGCCCTTTTCTCGAGGAAAATTCGGCGCTACAAACGGAGACCTATGAAATCAAAATGGCTTTCTATTTTGGGTGTTGCTCTTACCGTGGTCTCGCTTGGCGCTTGTCAGAAGAATAAGTCTGATTCGGCTTCAAATACTAAAAAAGAAGTGAATCTGGCTATTTGGTCCAATTATGTGACTGACGAAATGCTGGCGGAGTTCGAAAAGCAAACCGGGATTCATGTGAATGTTTCGAATTATTCTTCGAATGAAGAGCTTTTGGCCAAGTTGAAGGCAGGGGCTTCGGGAATCGATGTGGCCGTCCCTTCGGATTATATGGTTTTTGCCATGGCTCAAATGGGGATGCTCGAGACCTTGGATCGAGCTCAGATTCCTCATTCTGCTGATTTGGATGCCAAGTTGATGGGCAAAGAGTTTGATCCCGCTAACAAGTATTCTCTGCCATGGAGCTGGGGGACTACCGGTATTGCGATTAACAAAAACCTCTATAAAGGAAGCTTGAAGGGCTGGAATGACTTGTTTAGCCAAAAGGCCCTCGCTGGCAAATTCACACTTCTGGATGATGTACGTGAGTCCTTGGGTGCCGCGCTCAAAGCGAATGGTAAGTCTTTGAACTCGACGAATGCCGACGAGATCAAAGCGGCTCAAAAGACTCTGGATGCCGCTCGCTCTCAAGTGAAGGCCTTTACGTCAGAGACCCTATCGGGCCTGACAAACAACGAGATGGCTGTTGCTCATGCTTATTCCTGCGATGCTCTCCAGGCTCGATCCCAGATGAAGGGTCAGATCGAGTACATCTTGCCTGAAGAAGGTTGCACTCTTTGGGTCGATAACTTTGTGATTCCAAAAGGTGCTCGCATGGCAGAAGCTTCTCAGCTCGTGAACTTTCTGTTGAGTGCCGAAGTAGGCGCTGCACGAACCCAAAAGCTTCAGACCGCGCCCGCCAACACCAAGGCTTTGGCGTTGCTTCCTGCAGAGCTTCAAAAGGATACAGCTTTGTTTCCCTCTGACGCGCAGCTCGCCAAATGCGAGATGATGAAGGATGTGGGCGAGACTTTGGTCGCTTATGACGAAGCTTGGACAGCGCTCAAAGCTTCGCAGGAATAACGCAGCGCATTTTTTGCGGATTCCTTGACCTAAAACTCAAACGCTCTGACCATTAAGGCATGAGAAAGTTTAATTCTTTTCTATCACTTGGGGTTTTGGCGATCGCAGCAGTGTCAGTGAGTGGTTGTGCGGGCAAGCACGGTTCACGAATGACCAAAAAGGGCGAGGCCATTTTGGAATCAAAACAAAATGCCAGCGTGAAGGGTAAAGTGGTTTTTGAAGATCACTTTGGCACTCTCATCGCTCACGGACAATTGACGGGCATTCGCGCCGATCGAGCCTACAAAGTTCAGGTGCATGAAAAGGGAGATTGTTCGGCGAATAACGCATCTTCTGCTGGAGCCATGGTCGCTTCGGTCATGAAGAAGGGTGAAAATGGCGTCTCGGCAAACGGAACCATCAACGGAGAAGTTTCTGGCAAATCCATGAAGCTCAAAGACGTTGTCGGCAAGTCCGCTGTGGTTGTGGCTGTGGATTCGGCCAACGCCAAAGAATTCAAAGTCGCTTGCGGAGTCGTGACCGAAGTCACATCGAAAGTGGCGGCCCAGTGCGCAGATTGTAAAGGTGGCAAGGGTTGCAAGGATTGCAAATGTGGCAAAGACTGCAAATGCGGCACTAAGGCAAAGGCCGCAACAAAAGCCGAAACAAAGGTAGCCGAAAAGTCTGCTCCCAAGCGACGTTCTGTTGCTGCTGAATAAGTCTTATTGAGTCTATGAATTAAAACGGGGCTCGCCGAGTGGCGGGCCCTTTTTTTTGGCCTCGAACTCTCAAAAATCGATGACGACCTCAAAGTCTCTGAGCTAAGTTAAGAGCGTCATTGAGAGGGGAGATCGAATGAGTATTCAGCGTGTGATTTTGTGTGGGTGCGCCATCCTTGCTTGGTTTGGAGCTCAAGAGAATTTGTGGGCTCAGAAAAAAGGCCTGATTCATATGCCTCCGGCGATCGAACTCAGCAATGGGCAGAAGGCTGTCTTTGTTGATATTCGGTGGGCTCAGTACAAGATCATTGTGGATATCGATCAAAAGGTCGTCGAGGTTTGGACCAATTTGGAGTTTCAAAATTGGGAAGAAGGCTTGCCCATCATTGATTTGGTTCCCAATCCCTTGGCCGTCACAATGGCGGACCAGCAACTTAAAACTCGTGAGATTCGGACTCCAGATAAAGCGACGTATTTGAGAGTGATCGAAGCCAATGTTTCTCCCGGCAATCATTTAGTTCAGATTCGCCATCGCCTCACAAAGGGAGTGAGTTTTGGCGATGGAAGCGCGGGCTTGGCATTTTGGTATTCGGACCTCGATGATCGCGAGTTTCTCGAGCAATTTTTACCCACGAATCTGGAATATGATCTCTATCCCATGTTTTTTAGAATTGAGCTGCGAGGGGCGACTCAAGTCCATCGTGTTTTTACAAACGGCAAGCTGACTGCTCTTGACGAAGGCGTTTGGAATGTAGAATTTCCTGAGCATTTTTCAGCTTCGTCGCCGTTTTTTCATTTGGGACGAGAGAGTGATTTTGAGGTGCAGGCGACAACCTTTGCTTCCAAAAAAGGCAAGCCTCTCCCTGTCATTATCTATGGTAAGGAGGGCGTGGATATCGAAGATTTTACGTCACGCGCACATGAAACCCTGAAGGAACTTGAAAGAGACTATGGCGCGTTTCCTCACGACAAACTCGTCGTGTACGCAGCGCCCAGCTTTCCTGGCGGAATGGAGTATTCGGGCGCGACCATCACGAATCTTTGGGCACTTTCTCACGAGATCACTCATTCTTATTTTGGTCGGGGATTAATCCCGGCCAATGGAAATTCGGGCTGGATGGATGAAGCCATCGCATCCTGGCGAGATGCCAATTATCCTCGCCTCGACGATCCGGGCTATAGCCGCGCCAATTTGGCTAAGTTTTCGCCTTATCGTCGTACGACCACGCGAGATGCTTACACGAAGGGCCGAAATTTTATGGGATACCTTGATTCTCGAATTGCTGACAAAAAGCAATCTGGTCTCAAGGTGTTTTTGGGCGAGTTTTTGCGAGAAAAGCTGTTTCAGCCGATCACCACAAATACCTTTCAGCTCGCGCTTGAGGCTTATATGTCGGACACGCTCGGTGATGAATTCAATCAATATGTTTACGATGCCAATCACGTTTGGGGGCTTCAGAGCGTTGAGCCTCTTGCTCCAAGAAGTCCGTATCATCCTCGTATTGATTTTAGTCAGTGGATTGAGTTGTTGTAGGGAGTGCGTTTAGGCGTCGCTCAAATTCGATCAACCGAGGATCCGTGGGAGAATTTTCTCCAAATCTGTGCGTTTGTGGCCGAAGCAGAGGCCCAGAAAGTAGATCTCGTTTGTTTTCCAGAAAATGCGCTGTTTAGGGGACGCAAAACTTTGATGCCCCCAGAAACCGTATTGAGCCTGAACGACGAGGGACAGCTCATCGCGGAATCCGAGTTTTCTCGCGCCTTGCAAGAAGCCATTTCATCTTGGAAAGTCACGGTGAGTCTGGGTTCGGTCCCCGAAAAGAGTTTTGATTCTCGCAGGCCGTATAATTCTCATTGGGTGATCAGGCCTAAGCAGCCGATTGTTTCGTACAAAAAAATTCATTTGTTTGATTACGAAGGTTCCGCAGGGACCTATCGCGAATCGGATGATATGAGTCCAGGCTCAGACCCTGTCGCTGTCGATGTCAAAGAAGTGAGAACGGGTTTGTCGATTTGTTATGATTTGAGATTTCCGGAGCTTTACCGTCGTTTGACTCTGACGGAACAAGCACGTGTTCTCCTGGTGCCAGCAGCTTTTACTCTCGAGACGGGTCGAGCCCATTGGCATGCTCTTTTGCGAGCGCGTGCGATTGAAAACTTGAGTTTTGTCGCAGCGGCAGGTCAGTGGGGAGATCATTTAAATGGCAAAGGTCAGCAGATGTATTGCTATGGACACTCTCTGATCATCTCACCTTGGGGAGAAGTCTTGGCCGAAGGTGGCGAAGTCGGAGACTCTCTTTTGATTTGCGATCTCAATTTTGACGAACAGGCCATGCGAAGAGAGCGCCTCCCCGCACTGCGTTCGGCAAAGCTTTTTAAGGATGCAAATTAGTTTATGACGATGAGCCTCAAATCGGCCCTCGAGTTGATTCGGGATGTTCCGGATTTTCCAAAGCCCGGGATATTGTTTAAAGACATAAGTCCTCTTCTCGAAAATCCCATCGCATTCAAAACGCTGATCGAAGGCTTGGCGGAATGTGTTTCGGAATTCAAACCCCAAAAACTAGCCGCCATTGAGTCGAGAGGATTTTTGATCGGCGCACCTTTGGCCTACCGTTTGAACTGTGGACTCGTGATGATTCGAAAAAAGGGCAAATTGCCTCGAAAAACTTTGTCGGCAACCTATGCGTTGGAATACGGCAGTGATCAAATCGAAATGCACGAAGACGCATTTGAAAAGGGCGAACGCGTTGTTTTGATTGATGATGTTTTGGCAACGGGAGGGACTTTGGCCGCGGCTCAGGAACTCTGTTTGAGAGGGGGCAGTCAAATGGTCGGAATTTTGGTTTTGATGGAACTGGGGTTTTTAAAAGGACGTCAAAAGCTCAAGGGCACCCCTGTGAAGAGCCTCTTGAATTTGTAAAAGTCTTGTGTCAAGAAGAGGGCCCTCTCCAAGCCTCTTATAGAGGCGATTTTGACCAGTTTTTGAGAGGTCTGGCTCGGTGATATACTATGGATGTGAATGTTGTTTGTACGCCTAAGGTGAGACATCTCAAATATGAGAATTTGAGGCGGTCATTGGAACAAAGTGTTTTGATTTGGCCTCATGTCTACGATCACAAAATCATTGGCAAAAATCTCACTGATTTTAAGTCAGGCATTCAGGAGTTTGAATCGACCTTCCCTATGCTGCGTCTCAAATCGACACAGCTCAGCAGAAACGGGAGTTATCTGTCGTTGACCTATGAGTTTTCGGCCAACGATGTCGATGAGATTATTTCTCTTTGGGTGGCAAGCGAGCAGCTCAAAGAATGCGTCGCTGTGATGTAAGACAGCTCGCGAGTTACGCGAGTTGATCAATTGCTTGAGCCAGTCTGAAGTCCTTTTCGGTGATTCCATTTGCATCGTGAGTATTCAATCGAATCAAAACACGATTATAAACATTCTCCCAATCAGGATGATGGTTTTGTGATTCCGCGAGCTCTGCTACACGAGTCATAAAGGCAAACGCTTCTTTAAAATCCTTAAAGTGGAGCTCTCTCTCAATAGCGCCGCGAACTAAGTTCCAGTGGGGGTAGGCTTTGAGTTTGGCCTCCACCTCGGTCGGTGTAAGGACTTTGTTCACAAAGCCACTTCCGCTCGAGCAGAGCCGTAACTCAAACTTTTTTGATAGGGGAACGATCGAGTGGAGAGGTGAAGCGCGCTCTCAGCCTCAAGAATCTGGAGTACTGTGTTGATCTTCTCGTGGAAGCTCAGTTGTGCAGGAATGGATATTCGTCGAGGGTGAGCGCCCCATACTCGATGAATTTTTTGATCGAGTTCGAGGGCCTGCTGAAGGCTCTCAGTTCTGACGCCTGCCGTTTTGTTGTAATCATGAGGAGAGGTGTGGAGATGAATCACGAGGTCGTAGCGATTTACTTCGCGTTCAATAGTGGTCTGAACTTCGCTCAAAAATGATTCTTGTGTATCCGGCCAGTAGGCCAGGGCATCGAGAGTGCCTCGATCCGAAATAATCGTAGTGGGATGAGCGTCAGCAGCGGCCACTGTCTCGAGCTCAATCTGAGTGTAATAGATTGCTCGCTGAGCGGCTTGGATTCCCAGTTTGGTCGCCAGGCGAGGAAAGCCTCCTCGATAGAGGAGACTCGCGACTTCGGGCAGGGCTTTGGCTTGGTTTGAAAACTCTCTCTGAAGAATATCGACAACAGTGGTTTTGCCGGCCGAGGGGCCCCCCGTGAGGCAAATTCTCATTTTGGAGCTGGCAATCAGATTCATCAGCATCAATTGCCTGAGTCAGCTGTGAAACTCAAGTCTGAAAGAAATCGGAGAAGATCTACTTTTTTGAGATGGCGATCTTGGTGAGCTCAGCCATGATCTCATCGGAGACGCGAACCACTCGAGCGCTGGCCTTAGAGGCTGCTTTATCAAGCTCGAGCCCGACGAGGTCTGATCCCAAATTCTCTTGAGCTTCGGGAGAGTGAGCCATTTGGACAATACGCCCCGCTCGAATGTCAGAATTCTCTTTGGCCTTGAGGAGGCCTTGGGTTCCCGAATAGATCGCACTCAAGATATTCATCTTTATTAGTTTAATGCCTTTTGGCGCCTCGCGTCAGGGGGGCGAAACCTGAGGGATTTTAAGGATTTGAGCTCTTGGCCTTTGAGCCCCAAGATTCCAATTCGGCAGAGGGCAAAGTCATAGCGAATGGGATCGAGGGCATCGAATGTTTTAAGATGGGCCGTGATCTGCAGTGCCGCCTTGAGGCTGGGCGATTTTAAATGCGTGAGGTGAAGAGCGCGACAGATCTGAAACAAATGAACATCCAAAGGAATCACCAAATTCTGTGCCGGTATCAGATCAGCCCAAAGTCCAAAATCAATTTGATCCTTTCGAACCATCCAGCGCAAAAACATATGAAAGCGCTTCGCCGCTCCTGCCTGAGGATCGGGAAACATAAATTTGAGGCCCGGACTGAGTCGAGTGGAAATGGCTTCGTGGAGTCGGGCTCTCAAAAATTCAAGGACAGGGATGGCGTCTTGAGATTTTGACGCAATGATGAGGTCTCTTAGCGGCCGCTTTGATGATTGATGCAGAGCTCTCAAACCCTGAAGCAATGCGCCAATATCTTGAGGACTAAAAAATCGATAGTAGATTCTGGAGTACAGCTTCACCAATTCTTTTGTCGTTAAAGCGGTCAGGCCTTGGCTGGGACGAGGTCCTAAGGGCTCAAGAACTTGTTCCATCGTATTGCAAATGGATTTGACGTTTCCAAAAGCAAAGAGAGCCGAGATGAAGGCGACGAGTTCTTGGTCAGCTTCGTCTTGATATCGATGAGGAAACTGAATGGGATCAGTTTTGAGAAGTTCGATCGAGTGATACTTTTGGTAAACCTCATCCAAATGAGATTTGAGATTCTTCATGACGCAGAGCCTGAGGCTTTGAGACTAGCTTTGGCGCGCACCCAGAGTTCTTCCATTTGTGTTCGACTCAATTGATCAAATACTTGGCCGTCCTTTAGTGCAGTTTGCTCCATCCATTCAAAGCGGCGCAAAAACTTTTGAATGCAGCCGTGGAGAGAGGCTTCGGTATCAATCTTTTGATGGCGGGCCCATTGGCAAAGACTAAACAAGAGATCTCCGAGCTCTTCTTCTCGCTCGGCCTGGTTTTGAGCGGCTTCGAGTTCATGGAGCTCCGAAATGACCTGGTCCCAAACTTCCTGAGGGGAGGCCCAATCAAAACCAATCCGAGCGCATTTTTCGCCAATTTTGTGAGCACGCAAAACTGCAGGAAAGGATTTTGGGATCTCACTGAGCGCTGAAGACTTTTTGCCCTTTTCTTGCTCCTTGATCTTGTTCCACTGTTTATGCACAGCATCAGCATTCTGAGCTTTTAAATCGCTAAAGACATGAGGATGACGACGAACGAGCTTGTTCTCCAACTCTTGCTGGAGCTCTTGCAGAGCGGGACGGCCGGTGAGTTCCTTAAGAAGGTGGGACTGAAACAAAACTTGCAGCAAGACATCACCGAGTTCTTCCTTGAGATCCTGATAAGTCTTTTCTCCCGGCTCAGCCAAATATTGATTGAGAGCGTCAAGGCACTCATAGGATTCTTCCAGGAGATATTTGCGGAGACTCTCGAGTGTTTGCTCACGGTCCCACGGACAATCGGATCTCAAACGGGCCATGACCTCTACCAAGCGATCAAATTCTTGCATGAGAATTTGTAGTTCAGGCTCAAGATGGTGCCAAGGCAAAATCGCGGCGGTGCTTTTTCGCCTTGCGGCGGTCATGCTCGTGGCGCTCAATCGTCAAGGCTTTGTCAACGATAAGAATTAGACGCGCAACTGCGGCTGCGGAGCGGTGACTTCAAGGCAGCGAGATGACGGTGCTTTTTTGCCGACCCCTTTTTTGCAGTCGTTGGCATTGACCTTGCTCTTGCACCTGATGCCGATGAAAGTCCGACAGAGCAAAGTTTGCGTCATGGTCGTACTGGTGTGGATGTTCTTTCTGCACTGGGCGGTGCTCCATGCCGCGTCGACAGAAATTCCACGAGGGCCTCGTGTGCTCCGTGCGGATTTGGCTCGCATTAAGCAGTGGGCAGAACTCAAGCCCATCACTGTGGGCGACTTTTTGCAGCGACCCGAAATCAAGATTGAACCTCGATTTTTGACCAAAGAGCAGATTCCTGAAGAAGTCAAAAAGGATGAGAACTATCAATATCTCGAAGAAGTTTTTGACTTAGCTGACAAAGAAGAATTTGAGCGAGCCTATATTCTTTCTGACAAGTGGGGCAAACGCTACGAAAAGACCGAAATTGGAGAATGGATCCTCCTGGTAAAGGGCGATCTTTTGTATCAAGTGCAAGCAGACAAAGAAAAGCCGCGCTGGTCAGTCGTGCTCGAAGATTATCAAGAGTGTTTGCGAAAATTCCCTCTCACTAAAGACAAGGCGAGAGCGCTCTATCAAATTGCCTTAGTTCAATTGCATCTGGGATTTTTTGCGGATGTTGATTCGACTGCAGAGCGTGGTCTCAAAGAGTTTGGATTGACCGAACTCGGTCCCCTGTTTCAGTTTTTGCGAGGAGAGCAAGCTTTCAGAAACGGCAATCTCACCCAGACCGCTGCTCAGCTCACGATCCTCATTAAAGATTATCCAAAATCTCAAGCGGCAGTGGATGCCGCTTATCGATTGGCTCTCGCAAGATTTGCGAGAGGCGACTACGAGGGCGCACTCAAATTTTATCAGACACTCGATCGATATCATGCCAACGAAGTGGATATTTTGAAGATGAAAGTGGATCCTTCGTCCGAAGCCAGAATCTTGGACCGAGCGTTTTTTGGCGAAACACTCTTTTTGAATGGAATTTACGCGGAGAGTTCTAAGATTTTTCAGGATCTAGCCAATTTGTTTCCAAAGCATCCTCAAGCCGCCATATTTTTGCTTCGATTTGCAGATACATTTTATGTTCGGGGTCAGTTTAGAGGAGCTGAGCAGCTTTATCGAAGCGTAGGTCAATTGCATCCGCAGGATATGGCAGCGCAAGCTCTGTGGCGGATAAAGACTGCCGATCTCTTGTATGTCACCCATGACGTCCGAGCGCATAAAGAGAATGAAAAACTCTATAGTGAGGCCATTGATATTGCTCTCAAAGCCAAAATGCAGGAAGTAGCTGCCTTCGCTAAGGCGAGACTCGCCTCTCACTATTTGGCATTTAGCAATTATCCCAAGGCGCAAAGAACCCTGAGAGCCTACGTCGAGGACTATCGATCGAGCCGAAACTATGACTGGGCCAAGGATCAATTGACGAAGACCATTGAGGCAGAAATCAAGGATTACTATCTCCGCGAAGATTATTTGGCCGCCTTAGCGACCTACCTCGGGACGAGTGACGAACAGCGAAGGGACTTTAGAGATACTCGAATTTTGCTCTCATTGGCCGATGCGACTCGAAAGCTTCAGCTCTTTGATAAGACTTCCGAAATTTTGAATCGAGTGATCTATCTCGAAAAAACACCCGAAGGCCGTCAAGAAGCTCTCTTGGGTCTTGCCGAGATTCTGATTGTTCAAAAGGATTATCGACGAGCGGCAGAACGGTTGCGTCGATTTAAATTTGCTTACCCTACATCTCCTCTCAGACCCACTCTCGAAAAGCTGTGGGGAGATATCTACGTCGGCCTCAAAAACAATGAGCGGGCCATCCAGTATTACGAAGAGGCTCTCATCGCTGCCGAGAAAGAGCCTGCTTATTTGTTTGATCTGCGATTTATTCACCTCTCCCTCGCCAATCTTTATGACCAGCAGCAGCTCACACTTCAATCGGTGGCGGCTTACAAGGAGTATCTCAAAGTCATTCGTGAAGTCCGCGAAAACCCTACCACTTCTCTGCACCTGACGAAGCGAGATGAGTTTAACGAATCCTATGCTCGATATCGAGTCGCTGATTTGTTGTTTGGGATGAGAGACTTTGTCCGGGCTCTCGAAGCCTACAAATCTGTCGTCGCCGAAGTGAAGCAAGAGCCATTTCTTTCGCATGCGCAATACAAAATTGGAGAGTGCTTTATTTTGCTTGGAGATCAACAAAGCGCGCTCGAAGCGTTTGGGCAATTCAAAACCGAAGATCCCAACAATGTTTGGGCAAAGGCAGCTCAGAGTTACATGAAGACCGTGGAGATGGAGGTCAAGTATGGAGTCAAAATCCTCAACTGAGTCATTGGGGCGAGAGGCCTTGACGACGATAAAAAAGACAGAGACCGAATTTGGACTTAGCTTGTTGGCGTCCACACTCGCCCATGAGATTCGCAATCCGTTGCAGGGAATTCGCCTGCAGGTGGATGCTGTCAAGCGAGGAGCTTCGGTTACGGCTGCCATGGACGGAATCGCCGATGGAATTCAGCGCATCGAAGCCGTCATCGCAAAGGTTCAGCAGTTGAGTCAAAAGTATCAAGTTCATCATTCGCGCGTTCATCTCAAAGAATTGATCACTTCCACTCTTGGATCGCTTGAGTTTTGGCTTAGTGCTGCGGATATCAAAGTTCGCACTCAGTATCGCTGGGAAGGTGAGCCTGTTATCTCTGCGGACTCAGAACTTCTCGCACAAGTTCTTTTGAATCTCATGATGAATTCAATTCAGGCCATGCCGGATGGAGGAATCCTGACCGTTGTGGTGTCCGAAACCACAGACCATGCACTCATCGAAGTGATGGATACAGGCCACGGAATTGCCGCCGATGTGCTCAAAGTCGTGGGGACTCCATTCTTTACGACTAAAACCGAAGGCCACGGACTCGGCCTCTCTTTTTGCAAAACAATTGTCGCGCTTCATGGAGGATCGTTGTCGGTCGAATCTCAAGAAGGGTTTGGAACGACAGTGACCATGAGCTTGAGCAACGAGGCTCCTGGATCTCAATCGACGGATACGTTGGAGGTGGGTAATGCTTAGTTCTTCACCTGCGAGTCGCGTGCTTGTCGTTGATGACGAAGTATCAATACGCGAAGGCCTCAAGACGTCGTTGCAAACATTGGGCTACGAAGTTGAGACAGCCGAATCCGGAGAAAAGGCCATTCATCAGTTTAGACAAAATCCGGGCATTTCCTTTGTGATTAGCGACTATCGCATGCCGGGTCTTAATGGGTTTGATGTCCTCAAAGAGATCAAAAAGTCGGCTCCGCAGACTAAAGTGGTCATGATGACGGGATATGGAAGCATTCATCATGCCGTCGACGCCATGCAACTCGGCGCCGATGATTATTTGTCAAAGCCATTTCATTTTGACGACATCGAAAGAGTTTTGGCAAAAAATTCTCCCAAAGTGACTCCCATTACAATGGCCGCCATTGTCACTCAGGATGAAAATTTTGTTTCGGTCTTGCGAAAGGCAGAGAGAGCTGCACGCAGTAATGCGCCGATTCTTATCGAAGGTCCCTCGGGAACTGGAAAAGAGCTTTTGGCTCGCCAGATTCATGAATGGTCTCATCGCCAAAGCAAGCCTTGGGTCGCCATCAATTGTGCCGCACTTCCTTCGGGTTTGCTCGAGAGCGAGCTCTTTGGGTATGAGCGTGGAGCGTTTACAGGTGCGATGGAGAGAAAACTCGGTCGCTTTGAGCAAGCCAATACCGGAACATTGCTACTCGATGAAATTGGCGAATTAGATCCAATTTTGCAGGCCAAGCTTTTGCGAGTCCTTCAAGAGGGCGAAGTCGATCGATTAGGCGGTCGCAAGTCGACCAAAGTAGATGTCCGCATCATTGCGACAACCAACCGAAACTTAGAGCAGCTAGTTCGTGAAGGAAAGTTTCGTGAGGATCTTTACTTCAGGCTTTATGGAGTGAAGTTTTGTTTGCCTTCACTCAAGAGTCGTCCAGCCGATATTTCACTTTTGGCTCAAGAGTTTTTGCGTCGCCATAGCACTTTTCAAGAGACCGAAATTCAGTTTGCAGAAGGAGTTTTAGAGAAACTCGAAAAGCGTTCTTGGCCTGGAAACATCCGAGAGCTCGAGCGAGCTGTCGAGAGAGCCGCAGTCCTTTGCGATCGTGGTGTGATTGAATGGCGGAACTTTGATTTTGGAGACGAGCAAGATCGACAAAATTTTTCTCAGCCCGTTCTGTTTCCGCTCGGCGAAGGCTCATCCAAATCCATCAAAGACATGGAGAGAGAAATTATTCTCAAAGCGCTCGATGCTCATGCGGGCAATCGAACGCATACGGCAAAAGCGCTGGGCATGAGTTTGAGAACTTTGAGGCACAAAATTAAGCAGTATCGAGATTCGGGGGAGACAGTCTCCTCCACAACAACTGGGCAAAAAGGACTCGGCAATTCTGGCCGAACGGCAGGTGTTGACGCGGAGCTTGCGCCTTCATGGTCGACTCCTTCGGATGGATCAACGATTGCATAAAGATTGGGGGCACTGATGAAAAGTGATTTCACAATAGATGTTCTCTCCGCCGCGATGAGCTTGCAGCTCAAACGGCACGCTGCCATAGCAGGTAATATTGCCAACGCAGATACTCCGGGATACCGGCCCAAGCAGGTTTCATTTGAAGATAGCTTACAACGGGCGGCCGAAGGCAAATCCATAGATCGACTCAACCATGTCGATGCAAAGACTTTAACCGTCGATGATGGGATTCCCCGTCCTGATGGCAACTCAGTGAGTATGGAGCGCCAAATGGCCAAGCTTGCTGAAAACACACTTGTTTACAATGCGTCGGCAGAATTTTTGGCGCGCAAACTACGAATGATGAAAATGGCGATCGGATAAAAGGAGTAAGAGATCATGGATTTCTTTACAGGATTACAAGTTTCGGCCTCCGCCCTCGCAGCACAGCGAACACGAATGAATGTATTGGCATCCAATCTAGCCAACGCCAATTCGACACGCTCCGCCGATGGTTCGGGCCCTTACCAGCGTAAAGATCCCCTCTTTGAAGAAGTAAAACTCTCTGAGTTCGACAAAACTTTGGACAGAGCATCCAAACAGCTTTCGGGTGTGAAGGTTTCTCAAATTACAACAGACTCTCGTCCCGGAGCGCGCGTTTTTGATCCAGGCCATCCGGATGCTGATAGTGAGGGTTATGTTCAAATGCCGAACGTCAACGTGGTGACCGAGCTCACAGACATTATGGCCACCACAAGATCTTACGAAGCAAACGTACGTGCCATGAGCGCAGTCAAAGAAATGGCCAATAAAGTTCTTGAGATAGGTCGAGGGTAATCATTTATGAAAATTGAAAGCCAAATCCCTAGTCTCACAGGAAAGGTCAAGCTCTCGCCGGATCTTGAGAAGGCCATACAAAAGCCATCCGCTTCGGAGAGCGATAGCTTTGGGGATTTATTGATGAAGAAGATCGAGAATGTCGATCAGCTTCAGCAAACGGCAGATACCGCGGTGACGAATTTTACGACAGGCAAGAGTCGAAATTTGCACGAGGCTGTTTTGGCACTTGAAATGGCGGACACAAGTTTAAGGCTCATGGTCACGGTTCGAAACAAAGTGATCGAAGCGTATCAAGAAGTCATGAGGATGCAGGTTTAAGGATTAGTGAGGTAGAAGATCTATGGAGTTTATCCTAAATTTTAATTCCTGGTACAAAGGTCTCCCGCCCAGCGGCAAAATGTCCTTGTTGGTGGTGATCTTGGGAGCGATCATCGCCGGTGTTGTCGTGACTTCGGAGTATAAATACGCCGGGTATCAGTATCTCTATACCAATCTCAGTCTGACGGATGCCAACCAAGTGGCTGAACGTCTCCAATCCATGGGAGTCGAAGCTCAACTTCGAGGGGATGCCGTGTTGGTGCCCGGAAACAGAGTTTTAGAATTGAGAAACCAACTGGCTGCCGAAGGCTTGCCCACTGGCGGTGGCGTGGGTTTTGAAATTTTTGACAAACAGAACTTTGGAGAGACAGAGTTTCAGCAGCGTATCAATTATATTCGAGCGATTCAGGGCGAGCTTGCCCGAACAATCATGGCCATTGATGGCGTGGAAAAGGCTCGAGTGCATATCGTGATTCCGGAGCCCAGTTTGTTCTCTCAAGATCAACGTCAGCCCACAGCGTCCGTCGCGATGAATATGGCCAAGGGACGTAAGCTTTCGGACGGTCAGATTCGCGGGATTCTGCATATGATTGTGACGAGTGTCGAAGGTCTCTCCGATGCGCACGTCAATATCATCGATCAAAATGGAAATGTTTTGTATCGAGGCGCAAGCGATGAGACGGCGATGTCGGCTAAAGGCATGGAGATTCAATCGGGTCTCGAGCAAAGATTGGAGCGGCAAGTCGCCGAGATGCTCGAAAAAATCGTCGGTCCTGGAGGTGTCTCTGTTAAGGTTTCGGCCAACCTCAATTTGGCTCAAGTCGAAAGAACGGTCGAGAGTGTAGATCCCGAAAGCCGAGTGGCTTTGTCCGAAAATGTCACCACCGAACAATCAAGTGGTTCGGCGGGGACTTCGGGAGGGACTCCTGGAGCCGCAGCCAATCTTCCTGGAGGCGGCGGAGCCTCTACCGCAGGCGGAAGCTCAGAAACCTCGAAGCGCACAGAAACCAGCTCTACTTATACCGTTTCAAAAACCACTCAAAAGATTCTGGAGCCTGTCGGAACCATCAAGAGCATTAGTGTTGCTGTTCTTGTCGATGGAAACTATACGGCTCAAGAGGATGGAACTCAAAAGTATGATCCTCGCGCAGCCGAAGATCTCAAAAAATTCGAGGACCTCGTGAAACAAGCCGTCGGTTATGACGAAAACCGAGGTGACCGCGTTAAAGTCGAAAACCTTCAGTTCAAACGCTTTGATGCCACGGATGTGGATCAAGAGAAGTTTGTTCAAGCAACCAATGCGACACGATGGAATCTCTTCTTGATGGATCACGGAAAAACCGTGGGACTCGTCGTTGTCCTTGGAATTATATTCATTCTGCTCGTGAGATTGGTGAACTCGTACGCTCCGCCGATTACATTGGCGTATGCCAACGTGATTGGTCAGGAGGCTGGGCAACTGGCGGGCGCACTCCCCGCCAAGGCGGCGATCAATATAATCCGTCGTGACTCACCGGAGGCTAAAGATAAGGCGAGTATGATGGCCAATCAGATACCTGAAGTGAATCAGCGCCGTGGAGCCGCGGGTGAAATTAACTTTGTTGAGTCCAACGCGTCGATCACGATCGAAGCGCCAACGACGTCCGAAGAAAAGCTGCGACTACAGGCAGCCAAAATGCAAACAGAAGAATTGATACGTTCAAACTCTAATGAAGCGGTCTCGGTGATTCGCGCTTGGATGAATGAGGGATAAGTTTTATGGCGGAAGAAGCAGTAGCAGCAGCCCCGACAAAAGAAGCAGCGCCGAGTAAGGCCTCGGCAGTACAAAAACTGAGGCTCACAGGAGTTCAGAAAGCAGCCGCTTTGCTGCTGGCTGTTGATAAAGCCTTGTCCAAGGAATGCTTTGGTCGGCTGGAAGATTACGAAGTGAAAACAATCACGGATGCGATGTTTGAACTCGGAGTGGTCCATCAGGATACGACGACCAATATTTTGAACGAATTCATTCGTCGAATGGCAGCGGGAGGTGCGCTGGCCGCCTCTACCGAAGAAATTAAGGCCATGTTGGCTGAGACTTTGGACGAAAAACGATCCAAAGATATTCTCTCAAGCCTCACCTCTTTTAAGGACAATACGCTCAAGAACCTTGGAAGCTATGATCCTAAAACGCTCGCCAACTTTTTGTCGAATGAACATCCTCAGACGATTGCACTTTTGCTCTCCCACTTGGGCCCAGAAAAAGTGG
>JACCDG011283599.1_pt1 | contig 61863 bp, 62 predicted proteins | sample 7442471 | NCBI WGS metagenome assembly JACCDG01 (sample SAMN15323444, study PRJNA562643) | freshwater metagenome | isolation source: river surface water | place: USA:Blue River Watershed | collected 2017-08-17 | reverse complement strand
GATGGAAGAATAGATGCAGTAAAGCTTCCAGATGGAAGAGTTATCGTTAGAGAGGGAGCACCCTTAAACGAGATAACTTCGCGAGATGAAAGGTTTAAAAGTCCCACTTCATTAGAAACGGCCCAGGACATTACTTTGACCGACGATAAGCTCGTCGTTTCAACTGGTACCAAACAAGTCGAAACCGACATTAAAACAGGAAGTATATACACTTATGAGGTTGCTACCAAAGATGATGGGCGTCCTACAAGAAAACTATTAGAAGCATCTATTGCAATTGGTGGAGTAGACAAACCCGTTGCGTACCATAAATTTACTGTTGATCCTTCTGATCCAACTAAATATTCTGGAGTCGTCGATGGCAAGACCTGGAGCGGTAAGTTTGAAAATGGCGTATTGCGTCTCTCTGATGGCACCGGTCAACAAGATCGAGAATACAAACAAGATGGGTCGTACGATGTAATCGATCGAGGTAGAGAAAGAAGAAGCTACGACACTATGAATCGTCTTGCAGGCGTCATAGATTTGAAAACCCGTGTTCTCACAAGTCTAGAATACAAAGGCAATGATCAGGTTCCCTCTACTGTTCGAATCCTCAATGGTAATACAAATACAGAGACCGTGTGGCGTCGAGGCGACGAAGGTGTCGTTAAGGATGGCGTGAAAGTTTATCAGTGGAAGAATATGACCACTGAGCAGGTATTTGAAGGACCTGTTTCGTTCGATAATGGAAAACTTCAATTCCTTTCTGAGTCTTCTAGAGCCATTGTAGAAAAAGATGGCAAGACTATAACTACACATCCAGATGGTACTACTTACACTGTTGGTCCCAATGGAGTGGAATCTTGGAAATCTCCCAATGGTACTGAGATAGTTTTCAAAACAGATTCTGGATACTTTGGAACTGTCATCGGCTCCACTACTAAAGTTGTGCATGACGGGCGCACGTATGTTTTAAATGGTCCGCCTAAAGTCGATGCCAATGGCAGGCTCACATATGAAGCTACTGATGAAAAAGCATGCAAAATTGTTAATTTTACCCACAACGTAAATGGAATGGTGGAGGGTAAAGCCCCAACTGGTGAATTGATTTTTGCGAAAGGCCCGGGCGTAAATGCTGCCGCTGTTGTAGGTGAAACTATGAACGGCAGTAAAGTGGAAAAAATTGAACCAGATGCCATCACTGGCGGTTTCAAAGTCACTCTTGCTGATGGCACCATTGGATATCTACGCAAAGATGGTTCGCAAATATTTGAGAAAACAATTGGAGGTCTGACACAAACAACAGAGAAAGTCGAGAAAACTATTATCTCGGCTGATGGCACCACTATTCTCAAATATACTTCGACTGTGCCGCCACGCACAGCTACTACTCCTTCTGGATTGGTTTATGACATTCCTGATTCTTACACTGAGACAATTAGAAGAAAAGGAGCAGAAGATACTGTCACTTGGACCAGACAGGCAGACGGAACTTGGTTAAGTTCCACAGGAAATAAATTTGAAGGAGAAAGAGGTTTTCTTGCGACTGGAGAATTGCTTACTAAACAAGTTCTACCTGCGGATCTGGCTAAGGGGCAGGAGGCTGTAGTTAAGTGGACTCTGAACGAGCATAGTGGTGGCAGCAAAGAGATGTACTACACGCCTGAAGGAAATTACAGGTATGGAGTAAGTTTCGATAGATATCGCCGCCCAGCAATGATCGACAATGGCAGTGAGCGAACAACGATAACTTATGATGAATCTGGAAATCCGAAGACTGTAACTGTCGTCAATAAAGAAACGAATAAATCTGTTACTTATACTCGAGCTGGTGATGGACTTTACAGATCTGCGGAGAATCCTCAAGGTGCCAATATCAAGGTTGATAGCGGTACTGGATCTATCACTTGGTCAGATCACGAAAATAAAAATCCAGTTAAGTCTTTAGCTGATGGTTCGCAGATATTTGCAGATGGAACCAGAATTGAACAATCACCAAATGCTTATTTGAAAACAAGAATCACAAGAGTTGATTCTAGTGGAAATATCGACCGAAACTCTGGCACTATCGAAGTGCGTAATGACGGCAACATTTTATATCGCGATGGCACAGGCAAAGAATTTAGCTACAATCCGGATTCCGGTCGAGTCACAGTTTCTGGAGAAAAGTCTTATAGCTTTAAGGGCAAAATTACTGTTGATGGCAAAGGTAATGCCTCAATATTCAATGAAGACACAGACAAGCTCACTGTAGTGAATGTAAATGGAGCATTGGAGCAAGTTCTCGAAAGACAAATTTCGCAGACTTATGCTGACGGTTCTTCTGTAGTGGCAGTTGGAGGAAACAAGTTAGTTTACACCTCGCCTGACGGCAGGAAAATAACCCTTGATGGCAAAATTGATATGGTCAATGATAAGCCTGTCATAACTATGACTAATCCTGAAGACTACGAGAAACTGAAAGAGTTCATGAGAGCAGGTGGCTCGTGTCCTGCTGAAATTAAGTTGACGAATGGAGCGACGGTTAGATCCAGTCTAACCAAGTTCGACACACTCGAATACAGATATCAAGGACAATTCGTTGAAATACCCGGCAAAATAAATCAAGAAACCGGAAAAATAGAAATAACCGATCCATCAAAAATTGATCCATCAGTATTAGCTGCTATTTCAAGTCCTGAAAGCGGATTGCCGATTGCAAGAAGGGTAGTGTTATCTAACGGAGCAACTTTAGAGCCTGATTTAGCTAATCCGGGCAAATTGATTTACACTCGAAATGGTATCTCTACCACCATATCTGGTACCATAAATCAAGATACTGGTGCCATGACTTACTCTGAGAATGGACTAGGAGAGGATATCAAACTTGCCCTCCAGACGTCCTCTCAAAAATCAGAGTTGTATTGGTCCAAAAAGGGCGGAGTTAGCGAATCTTCCTTCGTGAGTAGAGACGTTATCCTGAACGTTGAACCAGGCACTTACAAACAAGATGGTGGAAAAATTGTCATTCCGACTGGCAACGGTTCTATTGAATATGATACTTCTGTTCCTAACAAAGTTGTTGTAATAGAAGGTTCAAAGCGCACCGTCTATGATGGCATGGTTCGGGTTGATAGTCAGGGTAACCTCAAGGTAGTTCTTAGCAACCCAACTGAAAAACCAGATTTAACCAAGTTGCAGACTGAAGCATTGAAGGTTATTTCAACAGGTGATCCTCCTTCTAAAATAGATTTGTCTGCAATCGGTGCTCCAATAGTTCAGCAAACACGCATTCAATCCAATATGGAGTCTGGCGCTCTCACAGGGTACAGACCTGCTCCGCCCGCTCCTGAGTTAAAAGGTCCTGGACTTGCCAGCCTCTCTGTTGTGAGCGGCGCACCAGCATCTACAGAGACGAAAATAGACAAAGTTGTTTCAGCTCCTACACTACCAGGATTAACTTCAGTTGATCCGGCGCTATCCGTAAGCAGATTAATAACTGGTCAACCAGACAAAGTCATAACAGCTGCAGATCTGGCTGAGGCACAGGCGCGTACTCAACAAGCGGTAGTTCAACAAACCGCTGTAGAACTTAAAAACAATGTTGAAAGAATTATGGTCGCTAATAACCTCAGCGAGGCAGACCGAGCTGCGGTGAGAAGCGCATTGGCTAGCGGTGATATTCCAGCAGCGATGGCGAAACTGTCAGGCACTCCTGCTGCTGCTGCGTTAGGAGAAATAGATAGAGCCATCAAGGCGGTGTCGTCAGTATTTCCACCTGAAACTAATCCAGCAAAATTTGCCGCAGCTGCAATTGAAAGAGTGAATTTAATTGAGACTTTGAATAGAGGTAGAGCTTTAGCGAATGATACTGTGGCATACGACCTTGCTTTACAAAGATTCCAGAATAGCGGTAATCCTGATGTTCTTCGAGGACACGTTCCCGATGCAACGATTGCTGCAATTAAGGCTTCTTCCGATGTGTTACCCAAGGAAATGCGTGACTCAGCAATCTCTAATTCCTTAATCTCGTCTTCTAACAGAGCTGGACTTGGACTAGATTTGACCGCCTCAAGTGCTATTGTGAAACGCGACAACTTACTGTCAGCAGGTTTCTCCACATCTAATAATAGCGTTGAAGGTCTACAAGTAGTCAATCAAGTCAGTGCTTTGGTCAAGCGAGAACAGGACCTCAGGCGCGCCGAAGGCGTCTTTAATCAAGAAATAGAGAGAATAAAGGGTCTTCCAATTCCCGAAGATCAAAAACGCGCTCAAATAGCTGCGCTGGAAGCTCAGATTCAATCTGTCCAACAACAAAGGGTTCAAGCACTTGCCGCGGAGATGAAGTTCACGGTACCCGCTGCCATTAAAGAATCTCTTGGGCCGATTGCGAATACTCCTGCTGGAAAACAAATCATTGAAGCTGTAAAGCTTGCAATGAGCAACCCCAATTCAGAGCTGGCAGCAAAGCTTGTAGCGGCTGTTATGGCAATTCATCGCGATGAAATTCTACAGCGCGAAGCGAGTATCAAGCGTGATGCAAGCAATCCTGCTCAAGTAGTGAACGGTGTCATTACCCCTGGTAGTTTGACTACCGATAGAATTTCAACGATTCCACGCGAAGTATCTCAAATTGCTCAAGACATAGTCCGCCAATCGGTTGAACAGATTAATCTGCAAGCTCGTACTCAAATAGTTGATGCAGCCGTAGCCGCACAAATTGTTCGTAGTCTTGAAGCCAATGTTATTCAAGCAATTAGAATCGCTGCACTAAACAGAAGTGCGCTCGACTTCTTGCCGGCATTTACGCTGACTGGTGATCTTGGAGCACTGGTGAAAGGAGACAGCGGTGCAAAACCATTCGCTTCGCCTATCACCACAATGCCAATTGATCTCAATGTCAAATACGGTTCTTTGACGGGCAGAGGCACCACTAATATCATCACTGCTGATGGCACCATGATTAGTATCGAGCGTGCGATGGCTAATCCAGCTTTGCTTGCTCAACTGCTTGCGACTAATCAGATTAGTTTGAATACGCTTAACGGACTGCTTGCAAGTGCAGACCTTGTGCGCATATTAAATATTGCTGTAGCCGGTGGATTGTCTTATACGCAACTGACCAATATGAGCAATCCTGAATTGGCTAAGTATTTTGCGACCAATGCAGATGGCATCAAGATGGGCTTTAATGTCCAAATTGGCTACACCAGTGGCTTGGTTTACACCAGTCAAAATGGTGTTCTGGTCCCTGCTCGCTTAGGTAATTTAGAAGATGGAGTCTTTATCCAGAGCTTGCAAGGTCAAAAAACTATTACCGAAGCAATCAAATCCGGCTCCAATTTCATCACCATATCTAATGGCAAGAATCGTTCTGATGAAGACGATGATGAGGATGAAGAAGACGAAGAAGGTACTGTTAGCATCGGTAGCAAAGATGATTTTGGTGGAAAAATACCGACCGCTCAGCCTGTCACAACTCAAACTACAGCAAATCAAGATCCAACTTCAGTACTTGCAAACAACCAACCTGTGCCATTGCCAGACTTCTTAATTTTCCCAGATGGAAGTATGGAGCCAATGCCTGCAGAGTGGAAAACTAAAGCCAATCACGATCATGGCCATGTAGATGTTATTGATGAAAATGGCAAACACATGCATGTGATTGATTCCAAAGGAAATATTCTCACCGACCAGCAAATCGAAAAAGCGAAGCAAGAGCGTGCCGCTGCAAAAGCTGCCGAAGCAAATGCAGCCAATTCCGACTTCTCGCCACTGGCTCCAAATGCCAGCTTGAATGTGCCGCTTGAAATATCAGATTTCCTTGCTAATTTTGATATTGAAAATCATGGACAAGCAGCTTACATCGATAATGATGTGAAACAAGAAGACGATCTCAGCGATCCGCTTGCTCACATCAAGAGTTTGCCTATCGACCCCAATACAGGATTTCCATACGATCCTGATACCGGTTATATTTTAAACCCGAATACCGGTGATATCATCGGTAATATCAATGATCAATCTGTTGCAAATTCTATTTCGGCTAATCCATTTGATGGACGCCTGGTGGATCCTGTAACTGGGTTCCCATACGATCCATCTACTGGAATTTTGTACGATCCACTAACCGGCAATCCTGTTGGTTCTATCACACCCGAAGCGGATCCAATAATCGATCTGAGCAACGAAATTGCCAGTATTCAAGATAATGTCGAGACCAGGCTGGATGACATAAGCGCATACTCTCACGTTCAAGATGCGTTGAATGACGCACAAGATGTTGAAGATATTCCAACTGAAATTGCCGCCGATATTTCAAGACCAGAATCTATGGATTTTGGAACCGACGAAGAATACAAAGAAAAAGAAAAAGAACGTCTCGATAATATTCTCAATCAATTGGAAGAAGAAGAGAAACGTTTAGAAGAACAAGAAGATGAGCTTCGTAAGCGCCGCGACGAAATCGAGCGTTTGACCAAACTTATGAATTCTCTACTTGCCACAAGAAGACAAGCCGAGCTTGATCGGATCAGACGTTTAATCGAGCAACAGCGTAAGATTGAAGAATTCATAACCAAAGACATTCGTCGTATCAAATACACTGTGCGCAAAGGCGACACGCTGGAGAATATTTCTAAGAAACATTTCCGCGACCCGCGTTTGGCTCGTCTCATCTATGAAATGAATCCAGCTAAAATAAAATTGTCGCAAGAAGAAGGAAAAACGGCATATCAACTCACTATAAATAGTGTGCTAACTCTACCAAGTCCCCGTCAGGCGCGTGAGTGGATAAGCAGAGGTAAGTATTTGACCACTGTCGATAATTCTTATGTGGCGCAGACCGAGCTAACTGCAGACGATCTGGCTAATATGGAAAAACGCCGATTGAATGTAGAGAATGTGCTTGGGGCGCTGGGAATGGCAGCCGATACCAATTACAAGCCATCTTATACAGTGAGATTTGGTGATTCACTTCGCTCTATTGCAATGAAGCATCCAGCTTTAAATGATGTCTCGCTCTGGAGATTACTTGCTAAAGTCAATGATTTGTCTATCGAAACTGACGCAATGGGTACTCCCAAAGTCACGCTAGAAAGAGGCACAGCGCTTAATCTTCCTTCTAAAGAAGAGATTGCTCAATTTAGAAAAGACAATGGAGCTCTTGTTCACCCATCTTCATTGAAGCATGGATCAAATGGACCTGCAGATCTTGTTACCAACGTGACAGTGTTCAAAGAATGTCCGTCTTGCAAAGAAAACACACCATCTGGTGTAAGCCTGTGTCATTGTTGCGGTCATGTGTTCCAGGAAACAGCTTCTGGTATCGGACCTGATACTAAGATTTCGACTGTGAGCAAACAAGTGGCTCTCACCAATATTGGTGGCGCAAGTACTGAGCACGATCCTCTTGCTCCAAAGCAAAATGACGATGAAAACAATGTCCACACCCTCAATTTACCTGAGCCTGAGCGTAAGGTGGTTGGCTCTGATGTGTCGTCTTTGCCCAAAACCGAAGTCGATCCAAAAGGTGTGCCAAATGTAAGTCCTGTAGCAAAATCGGATATTACTTTGAAATTGAATGAGCCACTTGGCTCTCGAGCTGATTCAAGTTCTGGTGCTGGTTCTATTCCAACTTCGGATTCATTGTTTAATTCGATGTCTAACATGCAGAAAGCAAGAAAAGATTCTTCTGTGCCATCCAGAGAATATCAGATGAGCAAATTGGTTGAGAACTTGAGTGATACCTCGCGCATCGTTCTGCTCGATTCAGAGCTCGATTCGAACAATCAAAAAGCGGAGCGATGGCAGCTTGAAGTGCTGAAAGATAACGAGTGGACAGCAGTAGTCGCGTACGAAATCATTGGCGAAAACTCTATGCGCCATGAGTACAACGTAACTGGCAAAGCGAAAAAATCAATCAAGATGAACTTGCCTTCAGCAGCCGTAGAAGAAATGGTACGCAACGATTTGTCGCGCAACTGGCAAGATTATTGTCAGAAATTCCTTGCAGGCAAAAAGCTCAGTCAGTAACAAGCTCAGTCAGTAATTTATAAAGCTTCAGGATCTGGAGCGAAACTGATGTCGGGATAATGGGTAAGCTCGCCATTGTGAGTCATATTGCGCAGCTTGTACACAAGCTCGGTTGTGAGTTTATGCCCCTTGATGATGAGGAAATTGGGTGCATTGTTTTGATCGAAGAAGACCACATAATGGAAAAGCGAACCAGGTCTCAATTTCCAGTAGACAAAAAGCTCATTGCCATTGAATTTTGCACCAGGAATTTTTTTTGGTTCACCTATCTCATTTAAAATTACACCGCGGTTGTCCATTTTAAAAACTATATCTTCAGATGGTGACTTGTCCTCTTCTTGATAGGGCTTGTCTGAAGGGTGCATTACTAAGAATTCGTCGGTGAATTCAGCCACTGGATGATCAGGACCAGCTACAGAAAAAATGCGACCGTGGCTAGCAAGAATGGGATCGCCTAGATCCGTTACACCTAGCTCCTCTGCAAAAGACTGCGCTCTAGGCGTTGGAGTGGTTTTGGATTTGGCACTGGTTTTTTTCTTTTGTTTATTTTCTTTCATCGATTACTCGTTACCAGGCGGAGCAGGCATTTCATCTCCTGCTTCAAGTCCTTCTTTATCAAAGTTTTCGAGCGCGGATCGAACTTTGTGCAATAAGACCAATTGCGCATCGGTCGATAATTGCTGGTCCTTAATCAAGTGCGCAGCAAGACAATAAGAAAGATCCAACTCGCCTTGTCCGACCAGTCTTTCTGTTAAAAGACGACAGAACCAGGCGGCTGAATCGGAGGCAGGAGAGTCTTTTCGGTTGATTGACGAGTTGAAGTCGAACTTGATTTTCGGATCTCGCACCACTTCTGCTACTTCAAATCTATATAAACATTTCGATGTGCACGGAGCGCAGGTAGGAAGCGGACCTTGATCGCGTTTGTGCAGCTCGATGAAATCATCGCGCCATTGTCTGAGTACGTTAATGTCAAGTTTTCTATTAACTTCTGTGGGCTGAAATGCTGGTCTCAAAAGATTGAGCCAACGCAAATGTTGTTCTTTAACCTGGTCGTAAAACCAGAAGTGTTCTTCGCCTTTGCGCTCGAAATAACGATCTGTGGCTTGAGTAAGTGCACACCATGTAATACCAGTGATGTTGCCAGTTCTTGCTCGTCCCCCGATAATACGCTGAATTTCATGAATAATTTGAGCACGAAAGTGTACGAGCTGAGTCAAATCTTTTAGTGTTGATAAAACGTATCTGTTATAGACCTGCCTGAAAAGCGAATCGTCAGCCACGGGAACTGCTGTGTCGAGGATGTTTGAATCACATCGGTGCAGACAGAATTTGCATCCTAAATGTCTATCAAATTTTCCTACAATGTCTAAAGGTTTCATTGCCTGACGAACAATTTCATCAGATTCTTCAGGAGTTTCTGGTGCGGGCACTTCTTTACTTTTATCGAACATAATCTGCAAATGGAACGGTTGCTCCATTTTTTCGGCATAAACTAATGCTCGACCTTGTCCAAGCGCTGTGGCATGGCGTTTTTGGATATCATCCAGGTTCATTGAGCCGCCCATAGAATCTCGGTCATCTACAGCAACGATACGATGCATGATTTTTAAGTTCGTGTTCTTTAGCGCTTCTGGAGCCAGTTTGTTTGGAATTTGGTCAGCGATGATAAATCCCTGTCCATAAGCACGAATTTCAGCAAGCATGTTGGTGAAGAATTCTACCGCTTTACCCGCTGGGTTAGCTGATTCTCCAGACTGCTGGGTGTTGACGTTTTTCAAGAGACGGTGAGCCTCTTCTACCAGCATGACGTGTTTTAAATGCTCTTTTGGTCCAAGCGCTTCACGGTATTCATACAAAAATACCAGAAGCATACCCATTAGGAACGATTTTTCAGAGTCTTCAGAAACCATCTTAAGTTCGACCACTGTGGGTCTTCCAAATAACAAATCTGGTGGAATCGATCGTCTGGTATTGAGCATCTGCCCTTTACCACCGATGAGGAGAGAACCAATACGTGCTTTGAGCGCGGCTTGTACGTCAGGTCCGATACGCTCAGAATATCCAAATGATTCGACTACTGGATCTATGATTTCATAGAGATCTTTCATGGTTGGATAAATTTCGTTGGGACACTCGGCGTCACCAGTGTTGACACCAGGAGGCAAACGTCTATTTTTGTTATTAACTAAGTCCCAGCCTCGAACGGCGTAGATTTCGTTGAGTGCTTTTTCAAGCACCTGCGGCATTGGTGAATACATTTCAAATGATGCGTTAAATACAGATTTCAAAGCGTCTAAGTGGGTCTGTACTTTGACCCCTTTCATAATTTCAAATGGATTGAGACGAAAAGGCGAGACTGTTTCATCACCCAGTGAGAACGCCTGTCCAACACCTTTGAAGGCTTCTGATTGAAGCATCATGTGGCGATATTCTGATTTTGCAGGCTCAATAACCATGAACGGGATTTGATATCGCCAGAGTTGTCCAAGCAAGTAGAAACAAGTGTTTGTTTTACCACCGCCTGTGACACCGCATACGATGGTGTGCTTTTGCATGGCATCAATATCTATTTCATACAAGTTACCGGTGTCTAAGCCGCGGTCAAGTATGTTTCCGATGGCAATGCATCTGTCTGGATTGTTTGGTTGAATTGGAGACAAACTGAACTCAGCAGATCGTCTGATTCTAAAGCCTGGCATTTCGCGTTTGGGCAGATGTACAAAGGCTGAAAGGTTTCGCGAACTGAGCGGAGATAAAAACTTATACTCAAGTAATTCTTGGTGCACGCCTTCCGGACGTTTGGTGCGTAAAATTCCAAACTGTTGAATGTGTGGCGCCAGACCTTTTATTTCATGGGTTCTAAGAGGAGTGGGGCGACTGGTTTCATCGACATATGTTGCTCGAATTAATGACTGCAAACGAACAAACACAGAGCGCTCAGTAGAGAAAAAATATACGCCGGTAAGCCACTGTCCAACAGCGGTGCCAAGTTGAATGTGTTTTAGATATGCGTCCAACAATTCAAGGTAGTATTTAATTCTTCGCTTCTTTTCGGGATCTTCATTTTCTTGTGAACGTTGAATTTGATCGACTATGGCAAATTCTTCTTGCGAAACTTTCTTATTTGGTATTGGTGTTGCTAGAACTAAAAATCCAAAATCGTGACCTTGCAGACCATTAGCCAATCGCTCAATCTGCTCTGATTCTGCCGTGTCGCCTGCAGTTGATTTGAGAGCAGGAATGCCTGTGACCAAGCCCGTGTGTATCGCCAGTGGCTGAATCATGGACTTAATCTGATCAGAGGTAAAAGGCTCTTTGTGAATATCTACGCCGTTATAAACACTGTGCATAATAGAGCGCAAACTGGTGAATGAAACATTGCTTGTACTCTCGCCATCCCCGTTGTTTTCTTGTTCGGGAAGAGAGATGCCCATGTAATATTTGACGCCCTGCTTGTTGCCTATCACTACAAAGGCCAAGTTGGCTCTCTGGCTATGAAGACCACAAAGCGCATCTTCAGACAAATACATTCGCTTAGGCGGCTTGGAAGGGTCCTGGTCGTTTCCTTGTTGCGGCTGTTGTGATTGTTGATTCTTTTCTCGTTCGATGTCCCACGAGCGAAGAACGCCGTCTATGCGCACAAAAGTCATATTGGGAATGGGCCAGCTAACAAGCTCGCTTGCGTCCATTTTTTGAAAGTCTATTTCGTCGAGATCGTAGCGCCTGAGATCGGCGATCTTCTCGTCCCATATGTTTCGATTAGATGCCATTACCACGAATTGAGACCCCAGAATTAAAAACCCGACAATTATCTATCTTAAGGCTTATTTCGAAATGCCGCCCGTTATCAGACATCTGCATGCAGAGGTCCATGCATCGCAGCGATTAGTTCTTTGTTCAATTTGCTTTCTACTTCGTCTTTGAAGTCGAAAGCTTTGAGACGAAATACACCCGCGGTGGTGCCAACTCGGTAGCAGAAATAACATTGCTCTTCCTGACCCACGACGCGGTCGATGTTTAGCTTTTCTTCGTCCATAATAAGTTCGTAGGTGCGAGGAGCGTTGACCGGGTTGAAGAATTGTCCTAGAGTCATCTGTTTTACTTTGCGTCCATCCACGCGGAAGAGCTGTGGACCCATCATGTCTGCGTCTTTTTTAGACAGAGCAAAAACGGCGATGGTACCAACGCTAATTATCAGATTGTTTCTGTAGTCTTCAGGCAGTCCTTGTAGTGTTTTAATCGAACCGATAAAGCCAATTTGATATCGAGCCGATTCTGAGGTAATGGTGCTAACAGTCTCTTTTTCTATAAACGTGTCCATTTCATCGAGATAGAGTGATACCGGGCGTAATGCTTTGGAATTTGTACGACCAAGAGAGATTGCTGCTTGCTGAATGCCGGTTACAATCAAGCTTCCCAAAAGGTTCGCGTTTTGATCCAATTCACCTTGTGGAACTTTTACGATAAGAATTTTCTTTTCTCGAATTACATCTTTCAGAATCAAATCGCTTTTAGGCTTAGTCAAAATCGGTCGAATACGACCATCTGAAAGCATGGGTCCAACGCGGTTCAAAATAGGTTCGACCCAGGTTATCCATTGGTCAGTACGAGCTAATTTCTTGTACTGATTCCATGTTTCCATAATCGAGATGTATTCAGACTTTTCGTTTTTCTTGCGCTCGATTGTCTCCAACATGATGTCGCGGAAATCGTTGTCTTGCAGCAAGCTTGGCAAATCTGTGAGTGAACGTCCGTTGACCATTAACAGTAACGCGGCGTTACGCAAAATGTGAGCAGTCTGTGCATCCCACTTAGACTGAGAGCCTGGGGGCTCGGTGTAGATAGCTTTGAAACCATGCACGATGGCAGAAGATGCGGCTTGCAAATCTCCATCATCAGGATATTCAAGTGGGTTGTATGCAAGCGCACCGTCTTTGTAAGTAGGATCTATAACGATAACTCGCTTAGCTATTTCTGCTGCATTTGGCTGAGACGCAATCCAATTAACAGTTAAGTCGGTCAAGTGTCCATCTGAATCTATCACTACAACGGCGCGATCGTCCGATTGAATATCGTGAGTGACCATTGAGGCCATCATGCTAGTTTTACCTTGGTCCGAACCGCCAAGTACGAGCATGTGTGGGTTCTTAGTTCGAGTATCAGGCGGCAATGAAAGATAGCGCGGCGTCCAGAACCAGAGCCAATGCCACTCTAACCGTTTGCCTAAGGGAATACCTCCTGGCTTCAGGGGTTTGCCGAATTCTTTTACTAATTTTTCGTGAGGGCGTCTGAATTGAGACGGGATATATTTGTTCTTTTCTGATTGGTTGATCAAGCCTTCAGGAGAGAAGACCACATAGAACAAGAAAACAATGGCTGCACCACCGACAAGGCAAGTTATACCAATCTTGAGGAAGAAGTCTTGTTGCTTCTGCCAGTCTTGCTTTTTCAGTCCTTTATTGTCTGCTGGCTTGGCATTGAAAGGATTTCCGAGTCCTCCACCTTGCGGTTGGGCCGGTTCGATTTGTTGTGCTCTCCAGGTGCCTGAAATGCGAATCATTTTGGATTGATTAAATTGACTGTGCTCAAAACCCATTCGTTTTTCAGTTAGGTAACCACCAGCACAAACATACATTCCGTTTTGATCTTGTAGGCGACCTTCATAAAAAATTGTATTAGGAAGTGCGCCTCTCTTGCGGGATTCGGGATCGTATTCTTTGGCGAATGTCACCTTATCTGGTGGCACTAGTTCGCCTGCAATTTGGAAATTTCCAGCGGAATCTTTTCCCATTCCGCTAAACTGTAGACCTTTTTGAACTAGATTAATTTCGCCAGGAAATGGTTTTTGTCCCGCTATAGCAACTATTTTCCATTTGCCGCCAATAACTGGTGTGCCATCAGCGTTCATAGGAGCTGGTTGGGAGGGCTGAGCGTTTTGTTGTTGAGGCTGTAGCTGAGACTGCTGTTGATTGTTAAAACTAGATGGCATGTCGGGATAGTCCGACATCGAGGGATTAGAAGAGCCGCTTGAGCCCGATAAAGACGCGCTGCCTCCGCGCATTTTGCGCATTTTCTCTAGAGGAGTCATTGGTTTTCCAGGATCGCCACTCATAGCCACAGTGGTGCCGGTAGCCGCTCTCCACAAAGTTGAACACCAACCAGGTATCTGGAACAAAATAAACAAACCGACAATAACCATGACAAAAGCCGACTTGCGGCTCATTGGAAAGCCAAGAAATTGTATGTGTTCTTCTAGCCAATTAACAGTTGAAAGTTTCTGAGAAGACTTGGCTTCTTCTTCGCCTTCTTCGCCTTCTTGAACTTTGCGCTTTTGTGGCTTACTCTTTGGTTTGACCTCGTCTAACTGAGCGCTTCCGCCAGAAAAATTACGTCTGCGCGGAATGATTTTTTCATTATCTTCTGGAGAGGAATCTGATTTGGTGGCACTCTTGTCGTCCCAATCGTCTTGGGCTTGAGTTAATTCCTTTGCTTCCGCCAGGGGTTTTATCTTAGAGTCAGAAGTACTTGGGCTCTTAGTTTCAGTGCTACCAACATTGCGGGAAATTTTTCCTTGAATAGAGCGAGGCATAGCCACTTTTGGTCGCTCTTTCGACTCTTCTACCTCTTGGGCACTGAATTGAGGCGCACTTGGTGCTGCGGTTTTGGTAGAAGTTCCGGCTTCATTGCCAGATCCGGCTCGAGCTAGATTGCTTGGGTCGAATGCAAGAGCATCGCCTTCTGGCGGGCTGGCTGTGGTTTGGAAAAAATTCTCTGGTGCAAAATGTGTACCGGCGTCCTCGAAGAAATCAAATGAGACTGCTGGTTGTGGTGGCGTAACTGGCATCTGAAGTTGCGGAGCTGGTTGAGCCACGTACGGGACAAATTCGCCTGTGTCTTCTTCGGGTGTAATAATTTCGTCGAGGTTTGGAGACACAGGTGCTGGTGATACGTTGCGTTCGATTGTATTTTCCAGTTCGTCGAAATTGACCGGAGTTGGAGTAGAAGCTGCAACTGCAGCAGGTTCTGCTGCCATTGCCTGCAAAGCTGCCGGAGCATTGACTGCTACTGCTGCCATTCCAACACCTGGGACGGGCATGGCCGAAGGTGCGCTCGATGATGAAAAACCACCCAGGGCAATAGAAACTGATGTTCCCATCGGAATTGCGTTTAATCCAGCGGTTTGGGCAGTGGCTTGAGGAGCAGGAGCAGGGTTTGGTGATGGAAATGACCGGGCTGGATCGTTGTTGTAATAACTTTGATTGGTTTGATCAGGATCCATGGAGTGGCTAGGAACTTGTTCTGCTGCAAAGTTTTGAGTGTGTTCAAAGGAATTGCCGTTGCCATTGCCATTAGCTTCGATCGAAGTAAATTCATGGGCACCGTTACCGTTGCCGTTCCCGTTCCCGCCTGAATATCCATTGCCGTTTCCATTGCCATTACTGTTTGGATCTGGCTTTGGACGCATGTAACTGGCTAACTGACGTTGAGCAACCACTCGTTCTAAAAGGAGATGATCTTGCTTCATCTGAACTGACAGGGCAGGATGGGTTTTCGAGAACTCGGGAACGAATGAGGGCGACGCCATGACGAATTCGGCCCCGCAGGCAGCACATTGCTGGCCTTTGGACCGAACCAAGACACCACACCCGTAACAAACGATCAACTAATTAGTTCTCTCCTGTACAAATCTTCTATAGATGTACCCGAACCCCTCTAAAATTAACCTTCTGCCTAAGTTGTAAAAATTGCATTAGTCAATAAACTATATGTTGCATCCGATAAATTCATCAAACGTAAGTAGAAAGAGCTGTTTGGGTTGTGAAGCAACGATAAAGTTTAGTAAAATGAATTAGCTGAGAAGCCGAGAAAATGGGTACATGGATAAAGGTGCTTTCTCTAATAAGTAAATGGGCAAAACGGTAATTCCTTGAGCGAAAATGCAGGCAAAACTGGCCGACAGGACTCTTCACTTTCTGCTCGGAGAGCAAGACTTCGCGCACTCGCTCAACAGCCAGGAGCTCTGAACAATACTGCTGCTGCACAGGAAAAAATCGAAAAATCCGAGTCTATTGAAGAAAATTCTACACCTAAGCCTGCAATGAAGCCTCAGGAAAGCGCTTTTGAATTTTATCCCCAAGCGGATGAAGTGGAGCAGGCATCTGAAGAAAGTCAAGCGGCGCTCGAGGCGATTTCTGAGCCTATAATTGAGGAGCCGGTTATTATTCAAGAAGCAACTGTGACAAATGTAGCATCGCCGTCAAAGGAAATTGTGTTGCCAGAGCCAGAAAAGGAAGAAAAGCCAAGCGCTCCTGCCTCATCTTCAGGCTCGAATTTAGCTGCAGCCCCAATATCACCCGATAATAGCACCCAGAGCAATGCTCTCGTCCTTTTGGGTAGTGTTGAGAGCAGCTTAAATGTTTGCGCTATGAATTTGTCTCAGCTCGTCAAAACATCCTCTGATCAAAGCGAAGCTTTGACCACATTGCGCGATTTGATTCAAAATCAGACATTTTTTGAAATCGGTCTCAATTTAAACACGTTGCTTGATTCTTTGTCGGCTGCCCTTGAACCAATGAAGGCTGTGGGAGAGCTTGTACCTTCAATTGATCAGTTGGTAGCTACAATGGAAACTCGCTTTGTCACGGGGGCGGAAAGCGCTCCTAGCAAAGTTACTCCTGACCAGCTTTTGATGAATCTTTCTAATCAATTAGCATCGGGAGAGATCGATCCCTGGACGTTTAAATCTGCTTACATGGCGGTTTATCCCGATGATCATCCTGCTGATTTGTTGCACAGGCTGGTTGAGTTATTAGGAACACAGCGATTGTCTGGCACATTGTTCAGAGCTGCCTATGATGCTGTACAAGCTGCAGAAGCACCACCACGCAGCGGTTATGGTACCGGATATGGTTCGGACGAGATTTCTGGAAATGATCGCGAACTTCTTGGTCGAATTGAAGAATTGACTCAGACTAATCGCGAGTTGCAAGAATTACTTGATGGCCGCAGTGTTGATGTCAGCCGCAAAGTCGAAGAAGTCGAAGAAGAGTATGCTGAGATTCTTGCAAGCAAAGAGCAGGAACTGCAAGAGATGCAAGACACGCTATCTCTGCGCATAGAAGAATTTAATAGTCGTTTTGAGGAGCTTGAGTCTGCTGCCAAACTAAGCAAAGAAGCGCTGAGCACCAAGGAAGAAGAAACCAAAGCAAAAGAGGAAGAATTAAGGAAAAAAGAGGAAGACATCGCTCAAAAGGCGTCAGAAATTGCTCAACTTAGACAACAGTTGAACGAGTTGCAAGACCAGTTTAGAGACACTGTAAGCGATTTGCAGAAACAATTGACTTCGGTTAAGCAAGCTTCCGCTGACCTTGCTAAACAGGCTAGCGCTCCAGTTCAATCGGTGGCTATTCAACCGCAAATTCAGCCCCAAATTCAGCCCCAAATTCAGCCCCAGATTCAACCGCAAATTCAACCGCAGATTCAACCTCAAATGCAGCCGCATATGCAGGCGCAGATTCAGCCTCAAATCGCACATGCTCAGCCGATGCTGCAACAGCCAGAACCAGTCAAGCCGAAACCGGCAAGCACTGGCGGATTTTTCGATAGCAATCAAGAAATGCGTCAGGCACAGACTTCGAGCCAGCTCAATCAACAAATGGATACTTTTAACAGTATGTCTCGCATACCTGCATCAGAGCCTGCATATAGTCAACCAAACGTTCAACGTCAAAGCACTGGATATGGTGTGTCACCACCCACGACACCGCTTCCATCTGGTGGCGGCGGCGGTGGCAACATGCCTCAAGGCATGGGTGGAGGTAGTTACGGCAATGGCGTTCGTGCCCAAGTTTTCGAGGTAATTGTTCGCCAGGCACTCGCTGGCGCACCATGGCGCGAGATATGCGCAGGTCCTATGCAAGTAAACAGTATTTCAGCCGATGAAGTTGAAGCTGAAGTGAAAAAGCGCCAGGATATGCTGCGCTAGATTATTCGCTCTATTTAACTTCTGAGGCTGGAGTCTGAATTACAGCGGGTTTAGCCGATTGATTGTTGCGTCTAATTTGATAGGCTTCGCAAGCTTTCCACTCAGTCACAATTTGGTCAAGGTTGACCATACAGTGCGAAATTACAAGTGGCGGTAGTGCTTCAAGTGTTGTCGTGACAGTGAAGACGATTATGCCAAGTATTGTAAGAGTACAAAGCACAATAACATTTCGCGTAAAACGAAATTGCTCTTCAATTTTTTTGTTCAGCAATGCAAACTGTTCTTCGAAATCGCGTTCCATCGCTTTGCTCCCAAATTAAAAGCGTTAACATTAAGCATTAATCTTGCCCATTATAACCACTTGAATAGTTAGACAAGTTATTTATGGCACTCAACAACTCGCTCTCGTCTTGAGCTAGAACAGTTCTGAAATCTAGAATCACTCTGTCTTTGTGTACTATGGCAATCACAGGAGTTCGCCATTTTCTGAGGTAGTTTGAAAGTTTTGATGTGCTCAAGCCACCATTGCCGGTGAGTGAAAGACCATAACTATCTAGAGTTCTTCCAGGCAAACTTCCTCCACCAAGCGTAGATGTGGTGCTTGTTGGTTCGATTGAAAATGCAGATATGACTTCTGAAGGTAGTGATTGGACGAATTTTTCTACTCGCAATTTTAAATCTTCAATCGATTTTTGAGCCATTTTAAGTGCTGGCATAGACTGGAGTGCATCCGTTTTGAGATAACTTGCAAGCACTGACTCAAGCAGGGCGATGTTCAATTTATCTAGACGAAGCGTTCTATATATAGGATGACTTGCCAGTTTCGCTACTAGATCTTTGCGTCCGGCAATTATGCCCGCTTGTCCACCTCCTAGTAGTTTATCCGCCGAAAACAGCACTAGGTCAGCACCTTGCGCAATACATTCTTGTACGGTTGGCTCGTGCTCAAGGCCTAATTGTTCGATGTTTATCAAAGAACCTGAGCCCAAGTCATGCAGAAAAGGAATGTTGTTCTCTTTTGCTAGTGCTGCCAACTCTTCAGGTTTTGCTTCATCTGTGAATCCAATAATTTTGAAATTGGATTGATGGCATTTAAGAATACATGCCGTTTCTGGGGATAAAGCATTGGTATAGTCACTGATTTTGGTTTTATTAGTGGTGCCGACTTCTTTTAGTTTGGCTCCAGAAGCCACAATTACATCGGGCAATCTAAAGCTTCCGCCAATTTCAACAAGTTCGGAGCGCGAAACCACTACTTCTTTTCCCTGAGCCAGAGCGCAAATGGCAAGCATAACTGCGGCAGCATTGTTATTTACTACTATGGCGTCTTGAGCTTTGGTCAAAATTTGAATTAGGCGACTAATGTTTTTGGTGCGATTTGAGCGTTCACCTTTATTTAAGTCATATTCCAGGCTGCAATAACCAGTTATTAAATTAGAGACTTCATCGGCGATTTTTTGAGCCAGTGGGGCCCGTCCCAGATTGGTATTCAGAATCACGCCAGTGGCATTGATTACTCGAATCATATGATGCTCAGAAAGCTCGCGCCATTTGTATTCGACCATCTGGCTGAGCGAATTGAGGTCGAGTGAATCTATTGCTTGCATACCGGTTCGCAGCTCTTGCAAAACTTCTCTTGTAAGCTCAGTCAAAATTTGCCGATTTGCCTTTTCATTTTTTACCAGATGCTCGATACGCGGTTGTTTCAAAATTGATTCAACTTGAGGAAGCCGGCTCAGGTCTGGTTTTTTATCGTTTTTCATCTTCAATTTAAAAATATAATCCAAATTTATGAGAAAAGGGGTTGCAAAGAGAGGGGTAAACCATAACAATTAGAATATGTAGTAAGAGAGAGGCCTCCTTTCAAGGAGTGAAACAAGTTGAGTAAAAGTCTTCGAAATAAAACCCTCTACCAGGACAGAGAATGGCTTTATGACAGGTACGTGAAAGAAAAGCTTAGCACGGTCGAAATTGCCAAACTTTATCGCGAACAAGAAAATCGTTGGTGCGATCCAAATACTATCTCGCGCTGGTTGAAAAAGCACGGAATCAATATGCGCTCATTGGCAGAGGCGCAACAAAATCGGCATGCCATCCCAATTCCAACTGGAATGAAAAAAGCGCGCATGGAATAGCCCATGCAATAGCGCATGGAATAGCGCATGCAATAGCCCATGTAAAAGCGAAGAGAATAATTTACGAAAGCACAACCGATATAGGTTGTGTTTTTTTTGATCAAAAAGTTAAATTCCGCCAGCTCCCGCTGAGGAGCCTGCGCAAGATAGCACACCGCCGCCCATCAATAGAGCCATAGTCAAATATAAAAGTACGTCTTTGCCGCCTACAAGATAAAAAAGACAGTAGGAGCTTGTGGCAAATGCAGGTAACCAGAATCTAAAATCGTCGCCTCGAAGGGCATGAGCAGCCAGGCACACCATTAGTGCTGCTGGAAGTCCAAAAAATACCACATCAAATAACATGACCAGATCATAAGCAGAGTGCTATCCTCTGTCCATGGTGATTTTCCCAGCGCGTGGCTGGCGGGCAGGTTCTGTAATTTTATGGATAATAACGAAGAGCAAGAGCAAAATAATGAGCTAATCTGCGGTCGCAATACCGTTCTTGCCTATCTAAAGCAATTAGACGAGCGAAGCGGCAATGTTCAGAATAGCAACGCTCCAGAACTAGCCTCTGTCAATCGCATCTACATGGAGATGCAGCAAGCAAAAGACGATCCTCGATTGCACCAAATCAAGACACTGGCTAAGAAAGAAGGCATTGTTATTATGGACGTGCCACGCTTCAAGCTCGAATCGATGGTCGGGCGTGAAACAAGACATCAAGGTGTGGTAGCAAGCTTGAGTCCAACCAAGCTTAAAACTCATTCCGATTTAATTGACATGATTAAGAACATGGAAGGCAACGCCATGATTGTGGCTTGTGACGGAATTGAAGACCCGCGTAATCTTGGTGCAATAGTGAGAGCTGCTGAAGCAATTGGTGCTTGTGGAGTGGTAGTTCCCGATAGACGAAATGTGCAAGTTACTCAGACGGTAGCCAAGGTGAGCGCAGGTGCACTTGCTTATATTCCGGTTTTTCAAGTGACAAATCTGGTGCGCACTTTAGAGAGTTTAAAAGAGGGTGGGTTCTGGGTTATCGGACTGGCTCCAGGGGCAACGCAACCTATATATAAGGTAGATTTGAACGGCAAAATAGTATTGCTTGTAGGTAGCGAAGGCAAAGGTATGAGACGTCTGGTTGAAGAAACTTGTGACGTTCTAGTCAATATCCCAATGCTTGGCAAGACCGAGTCTCTGAACGCTTCTGTAGCATGCGGAATCGCCCTTTATGAAATTGCTCGCCAACAGACACTTGCTAAGACCCTTGCCAAATCTGATAAACAGACGTAAAGCAAGATTTTGGCGAAGCGCTTATAAAAATTGACTTTGCTTATATATATAAGTAGAATTCATTTTCCTTATGCCGGTATAGCTCAACGGTAGAGCAACGGTTTTGTAAACCGTAGGTTGCGGGTTCGAATCCCATTACCGGCTATGGGGGCAGGTGTCCGAGTGGTTAAAGGAGACGGGCTGTAAACTCGTTGGCTTACGCCTACACTGGTTCAAATCCAGTCCTGCCCATTTTTAAAAGAACAAGCAAAACAACAGTCTGTGGAGGGAAAACGTACAATTACTTAAAAATTTGCTACTGAGCCAAAGTATCGTAATAAACTTTATGCGGCAGCGATGGGCTTATGCCCATGTAGCACAGTGGTAGTGCACCCCCTTGGTAAGGGGGAGGTCACGAGTTCAAATCTCGTCATGGGCTCCATAAATTTACCTAGAGCAGACCAAAAGTAATTGAACATTGACCTTTTATAGGCATCTGTAGTTAAGGAGAATCGTAAGAGATGGCCCGCGAGAAATACAACAGGAATAAGCCCAACGTAAACGTTGGCACTATTGGTCACGTTGACCATGGTAAAACAACCCTGACCGCAGCAATTACAAAAGTTTTGGCTGAGAAGGGTAATGCTAAATACAAGAAATACGATGAAATCGATGCCGCTCCAGAAGAGAAGGCTCGTGGTATCACAATCAATACCGCTCACGTCGAATATCAAACAGATAACCGTCACTACAGCCACGTAGACTGCCCAGGTCACGCTGACTACATCAAAAACATGATCACAGGCGCCGCCCAAATGGACGGAGCTATTTTGGTTATCTCAGCAAACGATGGACCTATGCCCCAGACACGCGAGCACATCTTGCTTGCTCGTCAGGTAGGCGTTCCACACATCGTAGTGTTCATGAACAAATGCGACATGGTTGATGATCCAGAACTTCTCGACTTGGTCGAAATTGAAGCAAGAGAATTGCTCACCAAATTCGAATTCCCAGGTGACGATATTCCATTCATCCGCGGATCCGCTCTTAAAGCCCTTGAAGGCGATAAGGCATTCGAAGAAAAAATCATTGAACTAACAAAAGCAGTTGATTCTTACATTCCAACACCCGAACGTGAAATCGACAAACCGTTCTTGCTGGCTGTTGAAGACGTGTTCTCCATCACCGGCCGCGGTACCGTTGCTACAGGAAGAATTGAGCGCGGTCAGTGCAAAGTTGGTGATGAAGTCGAAATCATCGGTCTAGTTGATACAAAGAAAACCACCGTCACCGGTGTTGAAATGTATCAAAAGACTCTAGATGAAGGTATCGCAGGCGATAACGTAGGCGTACTTCTTCGTGGTGTGGACAAAACAATGATTCAACGTGGTCAGGTTATTGCCAAACCAGGTTCGATCAAACCACACACCAAATTCAAAGCTGAAGTTTACGTCTTGAGCAAAGAAGAAGGTGGTCGTCACACCCCATTCTTCCCTGGTTACAGACCTCAGTTCTACATCAGAACAACTGACGTGACCGGATCCATCGAATTGCCAGAAGGCGTTGAGATGGTCATGCCCGGCGACAACGTGTCTATGAAAGTTGAACTTATTCAACCAGTAGCCGTTGAGCAAGGTATGAGATTCGCTATCCGCGAAGGCGGCAGAACCGTCGGAGCCGGAGTTGTGTCGGACATTCTTACATAAGAACTGATACAAAAAACGAAAGTAAAAATCTAAAACAGGCATCAGCGATGGTGCCTGTTTTTTTATTGCAGTTTTAAAAATAAGGTCTTCTTCTCATACTCCTTAGATCTGAGCTTTTGAAATTTGAGAAGGGTCGAAAAACTCTAGGTGCTCCCCATAAGCAAACATGCCGAAATAGTTATGCTCAACTTTTTTGCAAAAAAGACCTGTTGAGATCTTCAAAAAAAATTAGAACAGAATTCTTCTCTTGAAAACCGCTATATCTTCTTGATATGTACTGAATGCTTTACATAAATGTATGAAGCAATTTGTGACGGCAATCCTTGGCAAGTGGCGTAAATAGCCGGTTTTAGAGAGGATCGCCCGAAATGCAGTAAATTCAATTGTTTAATGAAGATAAAATTTAGAATCCAAAAGCTATTCTTATAGATAGAATTGTTCTTTCGTCGCCAGAAACGGCAGTCCTGTGAGGACTTCAAGTATAAGACGGCGTTAATTTTTGCTTGGACCGGGCTTGTCCCGATAAAACGAGCATTGGTGTCAAAACCAGCAATCCACATATATGTAGATGGAGAAACGAAACATGGCGCGTGCGAAGGCACAAAAGACCGAGACTAATGGAAACGCTTCAAAAGTGCAGCGCATCCGCATCCGTCTCAAATCTTACGATCATAAATTGCTCGACAAATCTTCGGATCAAATCGTGGATACAGCCCGTCGTACCGGCGCCACTATTTGCGGTCCTATTCCATTGCCTACTCGCAAGAAAATCTATTGCGTGTTGCGCTCACCCCACGTAGATAAGAAATCCAGAGAGCATTTCGAAATCCGCGTACACAAAAGACTGATTGACATAAATGACCCCACCCCCACCACGGCGGATGCGCTTATGCGTCTTGATTTGCCTGCTGGTGTAGACATCGAAGTGAAACTCTAAAGAGAGGCAAGTGATGAAATTAAGTCTGTTAGGCAAAAAGATAGGAATGACTCAGGTCTATGACAAGACCGGTCTTGCTTTGCCTGTAACCATCGTTCAATTGGGCGACAACATAGTGACTGCTAAATTGAGCAAAGAAAACAATGGCTATACAGCTATTCAAGTTGGCGGTTTCAAAACCATCGAGAAAAAACTGAACAAGCCAGAAATGGGTGCCTTGAAGAAAAATTCGGTGCCTGCAGTCAAACCTCTTAAAGAGTTTCGTGTAGACAATCCAGATGAGTTCACCATCGGTGATGCCATTAAACCAGAAAGCCTATTCAAAGAAGACATGCTGGTTGATGTGCGCGGAAGCTCAATTGGTAAAGGTATGCAAGGTACCATCAAACGCTGGAATGCAGGTCGCGGACCTATGGCTCACGGCTCTAAATTTCACCGCTCAATGGGATCAATCGGTGCTGGTACCACACCAGGTCGCGTTTACCGCGGAACCCACATGCCAGGCAAAATGGGCAACAGAACTGTCTGCCAACGCCATCTCAAAGTAGTAAAAGTTGATTCAGAAAAAGGTCTCCTATACGTGAAGGGTGCAGTGCCCGGCGTTGAAGGGGGTCTTGTTGTTATTACACCCTCCAGAACCAAGTGGAACTAGTACCTATATAAGTAGACCGTAAGTCAAAAGCAGAAGAGATAAAACAATGACATCCACCCAAGTATTAGACCTCAAAGGAAAGAAAGTAGGCGACGTCCAATTGAAAAATTCGGCGTTCACCTCTGCACAGAACGAACATCATAAGGATGCCGCTCTGCATACAATGCACCTTTCTGTCGTAAGAGAACTGGCTAATGCCAGACAAGGAAGCGCCAACACAAAGACACGTGCTGAAGTACGCGGTGGTGGTCGCAAGCCATGGCGTCAAAAAGGTACTGGTAAAGCCCGCGTAGGCTCTATCCGCTCGCCCTTGTGGAATGGTGGTGGTGTCACTTTTGGACCTAAGCCAAGAGACTATTCCAAAGACATGCCACAAAAAATGCGCGTGGCGGCACTTCGTGAAGCGATTGGTTTTTGTTTCGACAAACTAGTCGTAGTAAGTGGCTTTGAAGAATTTGCTGACAGCAAAGAAACCAAAGGCTATACCAAACGTTTCAATCAAATTTTGAAAGACTTGCAACTGGAAGGCAAGAAAATTGTGCTTGCTCTCGATTTCGATGGTGAAAAACTAGCCGAGCAATCGCAAAAAACACAGATGGCTAGCCGCAATATCGCAAAGCTGAAAGTGGTGCGTTTGGGTAACTTGAGCGTGAAGGATCTGCTCAACGCAGAAGCTATTGTTCTTACAAAGGGCAGTTTGGAAAAATTGAACGAAAGATTGGCTCCAAGCAAAGCTCAACAAGAGCGCGTAGCTGCCAAAACGGCTGAGAAAAAATCTGGCAAAGCCAAAAAAGCAAAAGCTCAACCTAAAAAAGCTGCTCCTTCTAAAAAAGAGAAATCAGCTAAGGCTCCTAAAGCCAAGTTAGAAAAAGAGAAATCGGCAAAGAAAGCCGAAGCTCCACAAGCAAAGAAAGAAAAAGCGACTGAAGCAAAGAAACCAGCTAAAGAAGCCAAAGCCGAAACCAAAAAAGACGGCGAGAAGAAAGAAAGCAAAGCCAAAAAATCGGACAAATAAAGAGCCATGAATAAAAGAAATTCTCAAATTATCAAAAGACCTATCCTGACCGAGAAATCGGCTCAGATGGCTGCCGTCGGTACTTACACTTTCGAAGTGTGCCCGGATGCTAATAAAGTCGAGATCAAAAACGCTTTAACCGAGCTCATTGCCTCGCTTTACCCTGACAAGAAAACCGAAGTGGTTAAGGTTGCCACCGTCGCAACAAGAGATCGCTTCTCACGTCGCAAGCGTCATGGTCGCGCTCCTAAAGACGGCAAAAAAGCTTATGTCACCATATCCGGTGATGCTCTCGACTTTTTCGAATCGTAATAAAGAAGGAAATTCACAATGCCAGTAAGGAAAGTCAATCCAACATCTGCCGGACGTCGCAATATGTCCCTTGCAGATTTTTCGGAAATCACTAAGTCGATTCCCGAGAAATCGCTGGTCGCGACACTGAAGAAGCACGCTGGACGTAACAACCAGGGTCGCGTCACACTGCGTCACCGCGGTGGCGGACACAAACGCAAATATCGCATCATCGATTTTAAAAGAGACAAATTCGATATTCCTGCTGAAGTAAAAGCAATTGAATACGATCCAAACCGCAATACAAGAATTTGTTTGCTTCAGTATGCCGATGGCGAAAAACGCTACATTCTGGCTCCAGTTGGACTGAAAGTCGGACAAAGTGTGATGAGCGGACCTAATGCCGAAATCAAAGTTGGCAATGCTCTTACTCTTAAACAAATTCCTTTGGGTACCATGGTTCACAACGTTGAAATGAACCTGGGCAAAGGCGGACAACTTGGTCGTTCAGCCGGAACTCAAATTCAACTTCTAGCCAAAGAAGGAAAATTTGCTACTTTGCGTTTGCCATCAGGCGAAATGCGCATGGTGCTTGTAGATTGCATGGCTACCATCGGACAGTTGGGCAACACCGATGCCAAAAACGTTCGTATCGGTAAAGCCGGTCGCACTCGTTGGATGGGTATCAAACCCACCGTGCGTGGTGTCACCATGAACGCTGTAGATCACCCACATGGTGGTGGCGAAGGCCGCTCACCCGTTGGTGGCAAACCACAAACTCCCTGGGGCAAACCGGCTATGGGTTACAAAACCCGCCGTGGTCGCCGTCCTTCGGATAAATTCATCGTTAAAAGACGCACTAAATAGAAGTAGCTCAGGAGGTTACAGTGTCTCGATCGCTTAAAAAGGGTCCGTTCGTTCATCCCTCGCTCCATAAAAAAATCGAAGAGATGAATAAGAAAGGCGAAAAACGCGTGATCAAATCTTGGTCACGAGCTTCAATGATTGTGCCTGACATGATCGGTCACACCATCGCCATCTATAACGGTCGCAAACATGTACCGATATATGTAACCGAACAAATGATCGGTCACCGCCTGGGTGAGTTCGCTCCCACAAGACTTTTCAAAGGTCATGCTGGTGGCGAGAAGACAGCCAAAAGAGGATAAGTCATGGAAAGTAAAGCAAAAGCCAAATGGATAAGGATGTCACCACGCAAGGTGCGTCGCGTAATTGACGAGATTCGCGGCAAATCCGCCGGTGAAGCTCTGGAAATGCTCCAGTTCATGCCTTACGCTGCTTCCAAAGAAGTTTGGAAAGTAGTCAACTCGGCTATGTACAACCTCATTCATCATCAAGAAAATCCGATTTCTGAAGAAGAAGCCGGAAGACTTGTCGTTACCGAAGCGTATGCCGACCAAGGTCCTACCTTGCCCCGCCGCTTCAGAGCAAGAGCACGTGGTCGTGCCATGCCAATCTTGAAACGTACAAGTCACATCACAGTTGTTCTCTCAGACGTATAAAAAAGGAGCAGGATCTTGGGTCAGAAAGTACATCCAAACGGTTATAGAGTCGGCATCCATAAAGGATGGCAGTCTAACTGGATTGTTCAGAAAAAAGAAGTTGCTCCTCTAATCGAAGAAGACAATCGTCTACGTCGTTTCTTGACTAAAGAACTCGAAGGCGCTGGTGTGTCGAAGCTTGAGATTTCACGCAAAGTCGACCAGGTCACAATCGATATCTACACTGCTCGTCCTGGCGTAGTCGTCGGCAAAGGCGGTCAAGGAATCGAGACATTGGCTGGAAAGATTCGCGCAATGCTGAGCCGCAAAGGACTTGAAGTAAAAATCAATATCCTTGAAATTAATCGTGTCGATCTTGAATCGAAACTGGTGGCGCAATCAATCGCTCAACAGTTGGAAAAACGCGTTGCTTTCAGAAGAGCTATGAAACAAGCCATGCAACGCTGTATGCGCGCTGGTGCCATTGGTATCAAAGTAATGGTGGCAGGACGTCTTGGTGGTGCTGAAATCGCCAGAACCGAATGGGCTAAAGAAGGACGAATTCCACTACAAACACTGAGAGCTGATATCGATTATGGTGTCGCCTCAGCAAGCACTCTAATGGGTGTAATCGGAGTCAAAGTCTGGATTTTCAGAGGCGAACTCGAACCAGGTCAATGGTCTCCTCCTAACATCAAGCTCCAAACGGATCGCGATAGACAAAATGTGGATAGACCGGAGCGCGCTCCGCAAAAATCTGGCAAGAGATCCAGAAAGGCAGGTTAGTCGAAATGTTAATGCCGAAGCGTACCAAATACAGAAAACATCACAGGGGCCGTATGACCGGCTGCGAAACCCGTGGCGTCAAAGTAGATTTTGGCGAATACGGTTTGCAGGTTCTTGAACCAGCCTGGATTACATCGCGTCAGATTGAAGCTGCACGTAAAGCGATGACCCGTTCGGTTAAACGTGGTGGTCAAATTTGGATTCGCGTATTCCCCGATAAAGCAGTATCGAAAAAACCAGCCGAAGTCCGCATGGGCTCTGGTAAAGGTAATCCAGAATTCTGGGTGGCTGTGGTTAAAACTGGTCGCGTAATGTTTGAAATGGCAGGCGTAACTGAAAAAGACGCGCACGAAGCACTCGCTCTGGCTGCTCAAAAGCTTCCAGTCAAGTGTCGTGTAGTTAAACGCCAACTTGGTAGTTAGTGAGGACAAGATGAAAATCAAGGAAATGCGAGAGCTTTCGCAAGAAGAATTGAATACACAGGTAGCTGATACCCGCAAGGAAATTGTCAGTCTGCGTTTTGCTCATTCGCTGCGCAAGCTTGAGAGCACTGCCAAACTAAGGCAGACAAAGAAAAGACTGGCTCAACTTCTGACCATAATCACAGAAAAAGCTGACAAGTCTGAGAAAAAAGTATCAAAAGGAAGTAAGTAAGTCATGCCAAAGAAAGTTTTAGTCGGAACCGTGGTATCAGACAAGATGGATAAAACCGTCGTAGTTGCTGTGGAAAGACGCGTCGCTCACGCACGTTACGAGAAGCAGATTGTCAAAACAACCAAGTTCAAAGCACATGATGCCTCCAATGCTTGCAAAACTGGAGACGAAGTGAAAATTGAAGAGTGCAGACCACTCTCCAAAGAAAAAACTTGGAAAGTAATCGAGATTCAAAAAGTCTCGCAAGACAACGTCTCCTCCTCGATTGATAAGGAGTCGAAATAATGATTCAACAAGAAACTAGACTGACATGCGCTGACAACACTGGAGCCAAAGAGCTTCTTTGTATTCGTGTCCTTGGCGGTAACCGCACTTTTGCATCGGTCGGCGACAAAATTGTTGCCACTGTTAAAGAAGCGATTCCCCACATGCCGGTTAAAAAATCTGATGTAGTTCAAGCTGTGATTGTCAGAGTCAAACAAAGTGTCCGTCGTCCCGATGGCACCACTATTCGCTTTGACGACAATGCTGCTGTGATCATCCAAAAAGATGGCAACCCAAAAGGTACTCGCGTTTTCGGACCTATTGCCCGCGAACTCAGAGACAAGAATTTCACCAAGATAATTTCGTTGGCACCAGAAGTTATTTAAGCCCAGCGAAAGAAATTGAAGAAGTATACAGAGGTAAAAACAATGAGTTCCGCTCAAGAGACAACCGGAAAACGAAAATCTACTAAGAAGCCAGTGAAACCTAACAAGCTTAGATTCACCAAAAGGGCTGTATCCGCCAAAATCAAATCTGGTGGCATCGCTCTTGTGTCTGAAGCGCTCGTGAAAAAAGGTGTCACCAATCTGGTGCCCAAAATGCACGTCAAACGCGGCGACCTAGTAATGATGATTTCGGGATCTGAAAAAGCAGGCAAAGGCAAAATTGGCAAAGTGCTCAAAGTTTTTCCTGCCCAGGGCAAAATCATCGTTGAAGGTATCAACGTGATCAAACGAGCTACCAAAGCCCGTCCTGGTTCGATGCAGACTCAAGGCGGAATCGTGGAGAAAGAAGCTCCAATCTTCGCATGCAAAGTTCAGTTATACGATCCCGTCGCCAAAAAACCGACCCGCATTCGTCATAAAGTGCTTGAAAATGGCAAAAAAGTGAGAGTGGGCGTGAAATCAGGCGAGATTCTAGACAACTAAAATTAGAAGGACGAACCAAAATGATCGACGTAAAAGAGCATTACGACAAAACAGTAAAGCCAAGTTTGAAAAAGCAGTTTGACTATAAAAACGAACTGCAAATCCCGCGTATTGAAAAAGTTGTCCTTAATATGGGCATTGGCGAAACTACTTCATCGGCTAAAGCGATTGAAGGTGGTGTCAGTGACATAACCACTATCGGTGGTCAAAAACCGGTAATTAAAAGAGCTAAAAAATCAATCGCTACATTCAAATTGAGACAAGGTATGCCTGTTGGCGTGAGCGTTACGCTCCGCGGCAAACGCATGTATTACTTCTTGTCCAAATTGATGCATATCGCCCTTCCGCGTATCAAAGACTTCCGCGGACTATCACCAAAATCATTTGACGGAAGAGGAAACTATTCGTTAGGCCTCAAAGAGCAGCTTATCTTTCCTGAAATCTCGTACGACAAAATCGACGCGACAAGAGGAATGGATATCGCCATCGTCACAACTGCAAGAACTGATCAAGAAGGTCTTGCATTGCTCAAAGAATTAGGAATGCCATTTAAAAAGTAGTCGCGTAAGCGAGTAAGGAGAGGAATAGAAAATTGGCTAAGACATCGATGATTGACAAAGAGCATAAGCGCAGGGAGCTTGTCCTGAAAGGCAAGTATCCAAAAGTGCGCTTACACAATCGTTGCCGCATTTGCGGACGTCCCAAAGGCGTCTTTCGTGATTTCGGACTGTGCCGCCTCTGCTTCAGAAAAATGGCCCACGAAGGTTTATTGCCCGGCGTAACCAAATCGAGTTGGTAGGAGAAAAATAAATGCCAGTAACAGATCCAATAGCCGACATGTTTACACATATCCGAAATGCAACGCGGGTATCGTCACCAGTTGTCGAAATGCCGGCCTCCAAACAAAAAATAGCTTTGGCTGAATTGCTTCGCAACGAAGGCTTTATTTCTTCGTTCGAAACAAAAGACTTGGGCAACCCAAAACAGAGAATGCGTATCGTTCTCAAATACGGTCCTAAGGGTGAGCAAGTAATCCAGGGCATCAAGCGCATTTCCAAACCCGGACTTCGCATTTATAGATCTTCGGATCGTCTGCCTCGTGTTTCAGGTGGACTTGGAGTTGCCATCATCTCCACTAATCGTGGTTTGATGACCGACCGCCAGGCTCGCAAAAACATTGTGGGTGGCGAAGTTCTAGCTTACGTCTGGTAGTTTTTTCAAAGAATAATTAAGAGGATAAATCCATGTCTCGCATAGGCAAAGCACCAATCAAGATTCCGGCAGGAGTTACAGTCACCCTTGGTGAAGATAACAAAGTTTCTGTCAAAGGTCCCAAAGGCGAGCTGTCGCAAAGTTTCCGTCCGGAAATGGCTATTAAGCAAGAAGATGGACATCTGAAAATTGAGCGCAAAGAAGAAACCGATGGTCGTTTGGCACGTGGACTGCACGGTCTGACCCGCACTCTCATCAGTAATATGGTGGTTGGAGTGTCGCAAGGTTTTGAGCGCAAACTAGAAGTTATCGGAGTTGGTTATCGCGCCGTAGTAGAGGGTCGCAAACTGAACCTGGCGCTTGGTTATTCGCACCCTGTCGAAATTGAAATTCCTAAAGGAATTGAAGTTGCAGTAGGCAAAGGTAACGTAATCACCATCAACGGTTTTGACAAACAAGTACTTGGCGATTTCTGCGCCGACGTCAGATCAAGACGTCCTCCAGAAGTCTACAAAGGCAAAGGTGTCAAATATATTGAGGAAGTAATCAGGAAGAAAGCCGGTAAAGCAGCCGGCAGCAAATAATTAGGACAAAGCACTAATAACCAGAAAAAATTGCATCAGGAATAAGAAAAATGATTACAAAGGCAGATAGAAAATCAGCAAGAGTGAAGAGGCATAATCGCATCAGACGCCGCATCTACGGATCCGCAGAGCGTCCGCGTCTTTGTGTCTATCGCTCAAACAAACACATTTATGCTCAGATTGTGGATGATTCGACATCTACAACACTTGCTTGCGCAAGCACCTTGGATGGTGACTTCAAAGGTGGCAAATCCTGGGATAAGGATGCTGCAAAACAAGTCGGTGAGCTCATCGCCAAAAGAGCTAAAGATAAAGGAATTGAAGCCGTCGTTTTTGATCGTGGCGGATACATTTATCATGGACGTATTGCCGCTATTGCCGAAGGTGCTCGCACCGCCGGACTCAGTCTTTAAAGAGGAAAAGAAGAACTCATGGAAAAAGAGCAAAAGCACCACGCAGTCCCGGCAAGTCCGGTGGAAGAAGCCACTGGTGGCGATGGCGTTAAAAAAGGACGTCGTCAGTCTTCGCGCGAATCAAATCGTCGCAGTCAAGACGATGCACGCCGCGAACGTGAGCAATCAGAATGGGAAGAAAAAATCATTCAAGTTCGCCGCGTAACCAAAGTAGTTAAGGGTGGTAAGAAACTGAGCTTCCGCGCTGTAGTGGCAGTAGGCAACGGCAAAGGCCAAGTTGGCATCGGTATCGGCAAAGCTGCTGAAGTCGTTGTCGCTATTCAAAAAGGTGTTTCTGACGCACGCAAATCTATGATTTCGGTGCCCTTGATTAACACAAGTATCCCTCATCAAATCATCGGCAAACAAGGCTCCAGCCGCATTTTGCTCAAACCAGCCGCTAAAGGTACTGGCGTCATCGCCGGTGGTGCCGCACGCGCTGTGTTAGAGCTTGCCGGAGTCGGCGACATCATGTCTAAATCACTGGGTTCGCGTTCACCATTGAACGTTGCCCGCGCCACTGTAAACGGCTTAAAAGAGCTGCGTACTTTTGAACGCGCCGCCAGTTTGAGAGGCATCACCCTCAAGCAAATGCTTAACTAGGAGCCAGAGAAAAATGAGCATGATAAAAATCACCCTTAAAAAAGGAATGATCGGTAGAACCGAAACTCAGAAAAAGATCGTAAAAGCTCTTGGTCTGCGCAAGTTCGGTACAACAGCCGTGCACAATTCTTCGCCTACCATCAATGGAATGCTCGATAAAGTAGCTCATTTGGTGGAAGTTTGCGAAGCCAAAGATTGCGATTTGAAAGACAAAAAAGAAGCCAAAAAAGTTACTGCTAAAGCTAAGTAACTAGTAAAACAAGAAGCCGAGTCGTTTTTACGGCGCAAGGCATAAGGAGAGAAAATGAACCTCATAGATCTCAAACCCAAAGAGGGTTCTACAAGAGACACAAAAAGAGTCGGACGTGGACGTGGTTCGGGTCATGGTAAAACTTCAACCAGAGGCCACAACGGTCAAGGACAAAGAGCTGGTCAAACCAAGCGCTTTGGATTTGAGGGCGGTCAAACTCCTTTGTTCAGACGTCTTCCCAAAATCCACAATTTCGATCAAGTAAAAAGACGTAATTGGGTCGCCATTAATGTTGGTACGTTGAACAAACTTCCTGCCAATACCGAATTGAATCCAGAAAACTTGGCTGAATTTGGTCTTCACAGCAGTGCCACCAATAGTTTGAGAATCCTTGGCAACGGTGAATTGAAAGTGGCTCTCAAAATCCACGCTCATCACTTTACTCAAGGTGCTATTGACAAGATTCAACAAGCTGGCGGTTCTTATGAAGTTATTCATCCAGAGCCACAAAAACGCGGACGCATCCCCGTGGGTGGTCGCTAAGCCCGGTTGAGCCTTTAATCCTTGCAGAATGCCTCTAGACATAAATTCAGCCTAGAGGTATTTTCTATTCTTTGTCTTCTTATCAAAACCAAATTAGTGTGGGGAAAATTACAAAGTGAATTCACCAAGGCGTAAGCCAGGTAAAATCGGCGGACCTGAAGATCTATTCAAAATGCTCTCAGCCGCCGGACTCAAGGAGAGAATATTTTTCACCCTTGGAGTGATCCTGCTATACAGAGCTGGTGTGCATATACCTTTGCCCGGCGTTGATTCAAGCGCTTTTCTCAAACACCCAGAATATGCTCAGAGTCTTCTTGGTATGGTCGACTTATTCACTGGCGGCGCCTTGAATAAGCTTTCTATTTTTTCGCTTGGTATTGGACCCTACATTACTTCTTCGATTATTCTGCAACTAATGACTCAAGTCTTTCCTCAACTGGAAGATTTGCAAAAAAATCAGGGCGAGCAGGGGCGTAAAAAACTACAGCAAATAACCAGGCTCGCTACTGTAGGCATTTCTATTATGCAATCGGTAATGCTTGCAAACTTGCTTTCCAAAATTCAGGCGCCACCGGTGGTGCTAACACCAGGATTCTGGTTCATTATTACTTCGGCAATGATCATGACAGCCTCGGCTCTTTTCATCATGTGGCTGGGCGAACTTATAACCGAGCGTGGTGTCGGCAATGGTGCGTCACTTTTGATCTTCTTAGGTATTGTGGCAAGACTGCCTGTGATGGTGAAGAACACTTATGATGCAGTCAATACCGGGCAATCGCCTGTTTGGGGCGTGACTGTATTGGTGTTGTTTTTCCTTGCCATGGCTGCTTTGATTGTATGTTTACAACAGGGTGTGCGCAAAATTATGGTGCTTGGTGCAAGACGAAACGTAGGTCGCCAAGTCTTTGTTGCCGCTCCAGATGACTATCTTTATCTGCCTATCAACCCTTCTGGAGTTATGGCAATTATCTTTTCTTCGTCACTTTTGATGTTCCCAACCACGGTCATGCAATTTGTCAGTCAAGGCAAGAGCAAAGATCCAGGTACTGTCATCTATGAGCTTATGGTATCGATACCATTTTTAGGCAAGGGCATAGAGTCTCTTGCAAAAGAAGACTGGGCCAAAAATGTCTGGGGCTTTATTTCGACTGAAATGATAAACGCGCTCTCTTATTACAGATGGGAACATTCTCTTATCTATTTCATCCTCATTATGTTCTTTGCTTATTTCTACGCTTCAATTATTCTTCAACCAAAAGACATGGCTGAAAATCTGCGCAGGCAGGGAAGAGCTATCCAGGGCATAAGACCAGGAAGACCAACATCTGAGTTTCTTGAATCGACTCTTGGACGGCTTGTTTTCATTGGAGCAAGCGCTATTGGTATAGTTGCCATTTTGCCGATACATGCCGAGCAATGGACGCAGGTAACCACTCTGCAAGGGCTTGGAAGTACATCGCTCATCATTCTTGTAGGTGTGGCGGTTGATACTCAAAAGCAAATTGTCACACACGCTTTATCGGCTCGATATCAGGCTCGTGGCTTGTTTAGAAAGTCGGACGAGCAAGCAAGTATCTAGAGGAAAAGATCAATGCAAGTTTTGTTTTTAGGCGCACCAGGCTCAGGCAAAGGAACCCAGTGCAAGAAGCTTTCCACTAAGTTGGATCTGGCTCATTTATCCTCAGGAGATTTACTTCGCGCCGCTATCAGAGAAAACACCGCAACTGGTCTTAAAGCCAAAGAGTTTATGGATAAGGGTTTGCTTGTTCCAGATCCTGTTTTAATAGATATGTTTAGAGAAGCGCTATCCATGCCGGCCTTGAAAAAGGGATTTATTCTTGATGGTTTTCCGCGTAATCTGGCTCAAGCTGAAAGTCTGGACAAATTGCTCGACGAACTCGACATGAAACTGAACGCTGTAATCGACATGGAAATTGACACAGCGTTGCTTGAAGAGCGTCTTGTTGGCCGCAGGTCGTGTCCAAACAAAGTTTGTAATAACGTTTTTCACGTTAAGTTCGCACCGCCTAAAGTGGAGGACGTTTGCGACTACTGTCAAAGTCAGCTCATTCATCGCTCTGATGATAAAGTGGAAGTGGTATCAAGTAGACTTGAAACTTATAAACGCGAGACTGAGCCTCTAATTGGTTTTTATAAAGGCAAAGGTGTTCTTCAATCGCTTAATGCCGACGATACTCCCGAGCACATTTTTGAGCAAATTTTGAAAGTGCTTCAAGTCCCAGTTTAGGTAAGTAAGCAAATGATCGTAACTCTAGATAAAGATCTCGAATACATGCGTAAAGCCGGCAAACTTGCCGGTGAAATCATGGAAATGTTAATGCAAAGCGCTAAAGCGGGTGTTTCTACCTTTGAACTCGATCAAAAGGCTGAGAAAGCTATTAGAGATGCCGGAGCCATTCCCACTTTTAAAGGTTATAGAGATTTTCCAGGTACTCTTTGTGTTTCTATAAACGAAGAAGTAGTACATGGGATCCCAAACAAGTCGCGTATTTTGAAAGACGGCGATTTGCTCAGTATCGATCTTGGTGTCACATTCCAGCGTGAAGAGAATGGCAAAAAGCTCGATTTGATTGCAGATACTGCAACCACTGTAGCTATTGGCAGCGTGAACAAAATGCAAGAAAAACTAATTACAGACACGCGTGAGAGTTTATATGCCGGAATCAGAGCATCTAGAGCTGGTGCCACTTTAGATGATATTGGTGGTGCGGTGGAGGACGTAGGTAATGCAGGAGCATATGGCATCGTGCGTGAATACGGCGGACACGGCATCGGTTATGTGCTTCATGAAGAACCGTTCATTTTCAATTACCGCACTGGTAGCAAGACTCGTTTAAAACCTGGTATGGTAATAGCCATTGAACCCATGTTCAATCTGGGTGGTGACAGAGTGCGCACCAAACAAGATGGCTGGACGGTTGTAACGCAAGATTACAAAGCATCAGCACATTTTGAACACTCAATTTTAATAACAGAAGGCGAGCCCGAAGTGCTCACCAAGCGACCGAACGAGGAAGCCGGATGGCAAAGCAAAGCGTAATCGAATTCGAAGGGACAATCCGGGAATCCTTGCCCAACGCCATGTTTCGAGTAGAACTCGACAACGGCCACAAAGTGTTGGCCCATATTTCAGGCAAGATTCGCAAGAACTTTATTAAGATTCTCCCGGGCGATCGAGTGCGTGTAGAGCTCACCCCATATGACTTAACGCGCGGCCGTATCACCTACAGAATTAGAGAATAAGGTACAATTGCATATTCGTCTTGGGATCTTTGGTGCAAATCTGTTTGTAGATTCGCCAGAAGCCCCAGGGATGCGGCTTGAGATGCCCTTCAGGTACACTGCCTGAAGCTGGCTATTTCAGTTGAAAAGAACACCGATAAAGGTAGAAATCATGAAAGTCAGAGCTTCTGTGAAGAAAATTTGTGAAAAATGCAAAGTAATTCGTCGTAAAGGACGTATTGCTGTAATCTGCGAAAACCCCAAGCACAAGCAGCGCCAAGGGTAATCATTTAGTACAGATATTGCAGAGTTAGAGAAAATAAATTATTTGGAGGACCACTAGGTCATGGCTAGAATTGCCGGCGTCGATTTACCCCGCAACAAAAGCGCAAAAATTGCACTTTGCTACATCCACGGGATTGGCAGAACCACTGCAGAAAAAATTTGCAACAAGTTGAACATACCGGATAAAAGACGCGTTAACGAATTGAGTGACGATGAAGTGGCTAAACTTCGCGAAGAAATCGAGAAGAGCGGCCTTTATACCGTCGAAGGCGATTTGCGCAGAGTCGAAGGTCTCAACATCAAACGTCTGATTGAAATCAACTGCTTTCGTGGTCAACGTCACAGACGCGGTCTACCTACTCGTGGTCAACGCACTAAGACTAATGCCCGCACACGTCGCGGTCGCAAGCGTCAAACAGTTGCCAATAAGAAAGTGGCTACAAAATAACATCTAAGTAGATATACATTCCGTATTGATTGAATCCAAAAATCACCAAATACTGACAATCTACTCTAAAATTTAACTTCACCAAAAAGGATTTAAAGGACTAAACGAATATGGCAAAGGTGGCAAAGTCTCGCACTAAGAAAAAAGAGAAACGCATTGTTCCTCAAGGCGTGGTGCATATTCAGAGCACTTTCAACAACACCATTATCTCTTCCACCGATCCGCAGGGTCAGGTAATTGCCTGGGCATCTGCTGGTACCGTCGGTTTCAAGGGCGCTAAGAAAGGCACTCCATTTGCCGCTCAACAAGCTGCAGACATTGTTGCCCGTCGCTCAATGGACTCCGGCATGCGTCAGGTCGAAGTACTGGTCAAAGGACCTGGAGCTGGACGCGAAACTGCAATCAGATCGCTGCAAGCAGCCGGTCTTGAAATAACTTTGATCAAAGATGTAACTCCAATCCCCCACAATGGATGCCGTCCTCCTAAAAGAAGACGCGTTTAATTGATTTATTCAATATCATTGGCATAGCAACAGAAATGGTGGCATACAAGTGAACAACGATTTCAACAGACAATACGGAATCAATATGGGTGGCGGCTTCGGCAGTCAGGGCGGTTCGGGCGGAATGATTCCGCGTCAAACTCCTGTACCAGGTACAGCACCAGATCCAGCTAGTAGCTGGGGCTACATGCCTAACACAAGTCCTCGTGAGCCAATCAAAATCAAATGTCTCGAAAACAAAACTCATGCTGATGGTTCAATTTACGGCAAATTCGTAATCGAGCCTCTAGAGCGTGGTTATGGCACCACAGTGGGCAACTCACTGCGTCGTGTACTTCTTTCTCACCTTGAAGGTTCTGCTGTCACTGCAGTACGCATCGAGAGCATCACCCACGAATTCACCACCGTACCTGGTGTGGTCGAAGATGTAATCGACATCATGCTCAACTTGAAAGGTCTGGTTGTAAAAACATTCAGCCAAGAACCACAATACCTGCACTTAGATGTAGAGCGTCCAGGTCCAGTCACCGGCCGTGATATCTTCTGTCCAGCAGATGCCACAATCATCAATCCTGATTGGCAGATTTGCACATTGGCAGAAGGTGGAAGAATCCGCGCTGAAATAACAGTCGAGCGTGGTCGTGGTTATGTACCTGCTGATGCTCATAGTCAGTTCAAACAAGCTATCGACGTTCTTCCAATTGATGCAGTCTACATGCCGGTTCGCAAAGTTTCATACAATGTCGAGCCCACACGCGTAGGCGAGTCAACTGACTTCGACAAGCTCACAATCGAACTTTGGTCTAACGGAGCTATCGACGCTTCTGAAGCCATTTCGCAAGCAGCTCGTCAACTCGTTGAGCATCTCATTCCAATCGCTGAATTGTCTGGCAAGCCGATGGTGGCAACAACCGCCGCGCCTCAGCCGCAAGAAGGCAAGCACTCCTCAATCTCTATTGAAGAGCTCGAACTTTCAGTTCGTGCCTACAACTGTTTGAAGAGAGCAAACATCAATTCACTAGGTGAGCTGCTCAAGCTCAGCTATGACGATTTGATGAATATCAAGAATTTCGGTAAGAAATCGGCTGACGAAGTCATGGAAAGACTAAGACAGTTTGGCCTTACCCTTGATGACATAAACAAGGACAAGTAAAAGAGGGATATCATGCGTCACCGTAAGTCGCGTCACCATTTAGGCCGACCTGCCGATCAAAGAAAGGCTGTGTTGAGAACCTTAGCCACAGAGTTTCTTCGTCATGGAGAAATCATCACTACTTTGGCCAAAGCGAAAGCTTTGAGACCTGAAGTGGAGAAGCTCATCACCAAAGGCAAAAAAGGTTTCATCAAGGACTATAAGGCTGCTTACGACAAAGCCAAAGGCGGAGATAAAGAAGCTTTGAAAGAAGTTCTTAAATCTGTCCATTTGCGCCGACAAGTGAATTCGTTCTTGTACGACCGCCAGGTTGTAACTCGTGTGTTTGAAGAAATCGCTCCTCAATATCTTGAGCGCGAAGGCGGCTATACCCGCATCATCAAATATCGCGAAAGACGTGGCGACAACACAACACTTGCTATCATCCAGCTAGTCTAAGTTCAAGTCCAAACAAAAATTGTCACGCATTGCTCTTTTAATTGAGTATAACGGAAAAGCCTATCATGGCTCGCAGACTCAAAAAGGAGTAATGACAGTTCAGCAGGATCTAGAGTCTGCCATAGCTACTCTAGCTAAGCAACGTGTACCAGTTATTTTTGCTGGACGCACCGATGCTGGTGTGCACGCGCGTGGTCAAGTTGCTCATTTTGACTGGCCTTTTGAGCCGTCTGAAATTGACTTAGAAAAATTAGAGACCAGCCTAAACGGTATCACCGGCAAAGGCATGTCAATTGTCAAAGCACAATTGGTTCCAAACGAATTCAGCGCCAGGCGTGGCGCCATGTCAAGAGAATATGTGTATCGAATCTTGAACAGAAAACATGCATCTGCTTTGTTGTGCGATACTCATTTTTTAGTGCGTCAGCCTCTGGACCTGAAACTGTTAACTGCTGCGGCTTTTGAGCTTCAGGGTAGGCATAATTTTAGCGCTTTTCGCTCGACAAGTTCAGATCCAAGAGAAATAAGTAGCCCAATTTGCAGGGTTTTGCGCTCTGAAATCTTGAACAAAGGTGAAGGAGAGCTTGAATTCTGGATTAGAGCAGACCACTTCGTGTACAATATGGTGCGTATAATAGTGGGAACACTAGTCGAGATTGGACTTCACAAGCGAAGCATCGAAAGCATAGCTTGCGCCCTCGAGAAGTTGGACCGTAACATGTCCGGACCCACTGCTCCACCTTGGGGACTCACCCTCCATCGAGTGATTTACCCAGACGAATACAATTTGTTCAAAGACCAAAACTAGAAGTACAACAGAATAGGACCAAGACCGTGAAAACTTATGTAGCCAAACCAAGTGAAGTGTCCAGACAGTGGTATCTGATCGATGCAGATGGAAAAACTCTGGGTCATCTTGCAAACGAAGTCTCGGTCATGCTCAGAGGCAAGAACAAGCCTGAATTTACACCACATGTTGATTGTGGAGATTTCGTCGTCATCATCAATGCCGAGAAAATCAAAGTGACCGGCAAAAAAGAAGTTCAGAAAAAATATTACAGCCACTCTGGTTTTCCAGGCGGCTTCAAGGAAGAAACCCTTGCTGCAGTTCGTCGCAGAAAGCCAGAACTTATTATCGAGCGCGCCGTCAAAGGCATGCTTCCCCACACATCTTTGGGTCGTGAGCAATTCACCAAACTGAAAGTCTATGTTGGTGACAAGCACCCTCACGAAGCTCAACAACCCAAGTCCTATACTCTCTCTCGCTAAAGGAAAGGAAAAGCAAGCAGATGACTAGCGTTATTCAGTACTACGGAACCGGTCGCAGAAAAACTGCCACAGCCAGAGTTCGTCTTTTGCCTGGTAAAGGTCAAATGACTATCAATGGTCGCACCGTAGAAGATTATGTAGGCGGACGTCACGGACTAGAAAAAGTCTTCGAAGCTCCTTTTCAATTGACAGATGCTGTTGGTCGTTTCGACGTCATGATCTCTGTTCGCGGTGGTGGTATCGTCGGACAAATGGGTGCCATCAGACATGGTATCGCTCGTGCGTTGACCGAAGCTAATCCAGCTAACAGACCAGCTCTTCGTACACAGGGAATGCTTACTCGCGATTCTAAAGTGAAAGAGCGTAAAAAATATGGTCGCAAGCGTGCTCGCAAACGCTTCCAATTCTCAAAACGATAAAATTCAAAGGTCTCGCTTCTGGCGGGACCTTTTGTTTAGTAGATCTTTTTCAAAGCAATTTTTTAGTTGCTTTAGGCAACTAATTTTATTGTGCAGTAACCAGCCAGAATCAGCTAATCGAGTATCGAAAAATACTTGATTAAGTCAACTAGTTCCAGGCGAGTAAAAAGGCTTCGTCGAAATTAGTTATCGTCGGGCTTTGAAGGGGTGATTATGCCCTTTGCTCGAAATGGATTTTGGAAACTGAAAAGAGCAATGAAAGCAGTAATGGATAAAAATCCGAAGATGCTTATAAAGAGCCAGCCGAATGCTTCGCCTTCGTTAATTAGAAAGGCTCCAGCGGCAAAACTGACACAAGACAAAAAGAGCGCAAGCGGGATATAAAGTGCTTTGCACGATTGCATAAGCTCGGCTCGAGCTACTTTCTTGTCATTCTGCGCCTTGGGCGCGTTCTTTTCTTTGTTTTCCATGTCTCCCATTTTATCATTTAAAATAGGGAATGATATTTAGGGAATCTTGGTTTGCATTGGAGATAGATTGAAATTCAAAAAAACTTACGAAATGGTGCTTAGTCCCCTTGTCGTGTTTGCTTGTCTTCTAAGCTCTGGGTGTGGCGATGACTCAAAAACGCACGAGTGTTGTTCATCGGCACAAAAAACCGATGTTCGCAAGGTCGATTCGTTTTCATCTGTGCTGGTAGATGGAAGCGGCGATTTAGATATTTCAGTGCAGGAAGCCTGCTCCCTCAGTATTACTACCCAAGAGAAGGCATTGAATAAAATCCTTACCGAGGTCAAAGACGATACTCTTCAAATCTCAATCAAAGGTGTAAATCTGGCTTCTGCACCTAAGATTACAGTGGGTATGCCCAAGGTCGAAAGTGTCGATATCAATGGAGCATGGAAAGCTAATATGAGCGATATAAAATCTAATACGCTCAAAGTCAGTTTAGATGGCGCATCAAATCTTACTTGTAGTGGCACATGCGACGATTTGACTGCTGATTTGTCTGGGGCAAGTGAATTGCAAGCAAGCAAGCTGATTTGCAAAAACATTATTTTCAATATAGATGGCGCTTGCAAGGCAAAAATATTTTCAAAAGACAGTCTCAAGCTAGATGCCTCAGGAGCTGCTCGAGTTGAGCTTGCTGGAAATCCACCCCAGATCACTAAAAATCTTACTGAAGCGGCTAGTTTTGAGTTAAGCGGAGACTCCGGTGACTGAGGCAAAAATCAATTATAGATATTTGGGAGTGATTGCATATGTGGTGGCAGCAGTCGTGCTTGCCTGTCATTTGCAAAGTCTCTGGAACAAGTTCGTATATATGGATAAGTTCAATCTTTGGCCATTGATAGCAATTCTCGATTGGCCAAAATTCTGGTTGGAAGTATTGACCCAATGTTTGACCAGCCCGCTCAGTGAGCCCCTATTCAGAGCTACTCTAGCTCTAGATGTGCAGGGTGTGCGCATGCGGTATCCGTCTGTTTATCATTCTATAAATTTAGCTCTTCACTTGGGCAATTGTCTTTTGTGGGGCGGACTTGTGTTTAGAATCGCTCGCTATCAGCTTAAAACATGGAAAGATACTCTCAAGTTCAATCCGTATTTGCTTGCAGTGGTGGCAGCTTGTTTATTTGCAAGTCACCCAATCACAAGTGAGACTGTTAGTTATATCTCGGCAAGATCCACTCTGCTTGTTACTTTCTATTATCTTGCTAGTTTGCATTGTTTTATGCTGGGGTTTTTGACTAAAGAAATAACACCTGGATTATGTGGTTATGGATTTGGCTACTTTTTTGTAATTCTTGCTACTTGGTCATCGGCTCAAGGTATCACCGCTCCGGCAGCCTTTCTGGCTTTGACTGTATTGATGAAACCTCAGAAGGTAAATTATAAAGATTGGCTTGTCAGTCGTCCTTATGAATTTTTTGCGCAATTGTTTCTGGCTTTAGTTGTGCCATTTGTTTTATTGGTCAAATACGTAGCGCCAATCGGCAATGGATTTGGGCTTGAAAAATTGAGTCCGTTTGAATATTTGCTCAGTCAGGGACAAATGTTGCTGACTTATTATTTGCGAGTATTTTTCATTCCCTATGGCTTCACTCTAGATCCGCCCCAATTGCCTGTTCCTGCTTTGAATCAGGCTTTGTCATTTATAGGCATTTTGGTTCCACTTGCACTTTTGTATATCGCTTACAGAATGCGCACCACCCTGGTAGTGTCATTTTCGCTTGTACTACTTGTGCTTTCTCTTTTGCCTAACTTTGTGATGGTTCAGCCCGAAGTGGTCTCGGATAGGCGATTTTACATTGCTGCCGCTTGTCTTTGTACCGTGGTGTCATATGCAATTTCGGTCAAATTGTTCGAAAAACCAAAAGTGCTCATAGCTATCTCAAGTACTCTGGTACTTCTGTTTTGTGGTCTTACTAATTGGCGCACTTATTACTGGTACGACGATACAAGACTCTGGAGCCAGACTTACAAATTCAATCCCACAAGTAAGCGCAGCCAAGTTATGGATATCTGGGCTCAAGCATTTCAAGGCGAGCTAGATAAAGGAGCTGAGCGAGCCGAGAAGCTTTTAAAAGCGCAAGGCGATGCCAAAGAAAATAGAGCAATACTAGATCTGATTCTTGGTACTCACAGACTGAAGCGGAAAAAATATGACGAATCTAAGAAATATTTTTTAGAGGGTTTGGCTCTTGCCGACAAACAAAATTTATCTTCAGAAATTATTTGGGAGATGCAATCGGGGCTAGCAGAGGCTGCTAACGCCACCGATGATTTCGTTACTGCGCGCAAATATGCAAGTGAAGCAGTTAAGGTTCAACCTAATAGATCAAATTTGCATTTGATCCTGGGCCGATGCTATTTAGCCGAATTCAATCCCAATGCCGCATTTTTAGAACTGCAACAAGCGCACTTGATGGACCGATACAACGCAGATGTGCTTGAACCGCTAGCTAGAGCCTGCATTGGTGTAGGCACCACTAAAATGCAAGACCTGGGATACAAAATAGCTACTCAAGCAAGACAAGTCTTTGGCACAGGCGACGCCTTGCTTTTGACTGCGGCTTACGCTGCACTTGAAAGTGGGCATTTGGAAGAAGCTCTTGGATATTTAGAGACTTATGCTGCAGCCAAGAATCCTAAAAACTCAGACTACTATTATTTGTTTTATGGTCTTTATAAGCGCTTGAAGTGGGAAAAACAAGCGCAAGAAGCACTCTTCATTGCCGAGAAAATGGATCCCAATGTAAGAAAACGGACTAAACTATTTTTGAACCATCCAATTGTGCCGCTTAAAAAAATGCCCAGCAGTACTGTGGAACAGCCTAAATAACTTACTCTTTCTTGGCGTTCATTTCTTCAAGTAAATCTGCCACCATATTCAATTTTTTGTGCAAGCGGCGGATTTGATACAGGAGCATCACAAGTCCGGTGCTCAAGATAAATGTGCTAACACCAAGAAGAAAAGATACTTCAGTTAATTTGTTGGTTCTGGAGACATCTTGAGCGGCGATGGCAAGGCAAAATGTTATAGCTAAAGTTGACCAAACCAGACTCAGAACCAGTATAGGTGCTTTGACAGAGCGAATAAAAGCCAGCTTTGTCGGTAAGTCGTTTGGGTCGTTCATTAGTGTTTAGTCTCCTTTTGGCTAGATTTTACCAAGTGAGGATGCAATTCGGCCTCAAGTCGATCAATATCAGTAACAGGTTCTTGGCATGCGTGGTTTTGACAAATGTAGGCAGTCGATTTGCCTTGATAGAGTCCACGCCCTTCAAATAGCGGGCTTGGATGATCACTATCCGCCATTTTTAAAAGCTCAAGGTCATTTGGTGCAAATCTAGAAATGGCAGTTTCAAGGAATTTGGTGCGACCCTCGTCATTTGAATCGAGCACAAGAACAATCTCTTTGCCCTGACCAAGATGCATATCGAGTGCACAAAGCATATTGGCAAACTGATCTGGTGCACGTCCAAATAAGCTTTGATAAGTGCTCATAACATCGTTTGCTATAGAGCTAAACTGCTCATTTTCGCTAAGCTTGGACAGACGCACTAGATTCATCACCGCAACCGAGGTGCCTGAAGGCACAGCACCGTCAAAATAGTTCTTGGGGCGAATTATCAGGCTTTCGTGAAAGGAGGGCGTGTAGTAGAAATCTTTGTCGTCTTTGCTGTAAAAATATTCGATTGTTTTGTTGGTAAGCAAAAGTGCTTTTTGGTACCAAATCGAATTTGAATCGCAAGTGCTCAAGTCTAAAAGTGCCTGGGCAAAATAGGCGTAATCGTCAAGATATCCATTTAGTCTGGCTTTACCTCGACCATATGTGCGAGATAGATTTCCGTCCTTTTCCATTCTATCGAGCAAGAATGATGAAGCCCGCTTTGCCCGCTCAAGATAGATAATTTCTTTGGTCGCTCTGTATCCAGCAACCAGAGCACTAATCATAAGCGCGCTCCAGCTAGTTAGTATTTTGTCGTCACGACCAGGACGCACACGCAAAGAGCGCTCTGTGAGCAACTTTTGCAGAGATGGTCGGGCTTGCTCCATCTCTTCTTCAGACAAAATATTTTGTAAATGCAAAACGTTTGTATGATGTTCGAAGTTGCCTTCTTCGCTTGCTCCGTATGTGGTGGCAAACCAGTTGGATTCTTCTTTTCCTAAAATTTGTTGTATTTCAGCCAAGGAAAAAACATAAAACTTGCCTTCTTCCCCTTCGCTATCAGCATCAAGACTAGAATAGAATACACCGTCTTCACTGGTTAATTCATTTTCGACAAAAGAAAGAATGGCGCACCCTACTTCTTTGTAGAAAGCTTTTCCTGTAGCCAAATAAGCATTGAAATAAACTGGAGCAAGCAGTGCATTGTCGTACAGCATTTTTTCAAAATGAGGGACCAACCAGCGTCTATCTGTAGAATAGCGGGCAAAGCCTCCGCTTAAATGGTCCCAGATGCCGCCTAAAGCCATTTTATCGAGTGTGGTTTCTATAACCTGATTTGCAAGTTCTTGCTCCTCGCCTTGAACCATCTCTCTAATACGCAAAAGCAATTGCAAGGTTGATGGATGTGGAAACTTAGGCGCTCCACCAAATCCACCCCATTTAGCATCAAAATTGCTAGCTATTTTGTTTAGCACCTGAGAAAAAATCGATTTATCAAAAGTTGTGCTTTGATCTGTAATTTGAGTGGTAATTGAATTGAGCTGTGCGATGTGGGCTGTGATTTCAGAGGCGCTCTCTAAAATATCGGCTTTGTTATCTTGCCAGGCTTGTGCCACTGAAAGCATTACTCGCTTGAAGGACGGCATGCCATGCTTGTTTTCGGGTGGGAAATAGGTGCCAGCAAAGAATGGTTTTAAATCAGGCGTCAAAAATACAGTCATAGGCCAGCCGCCGTGACCGGTCATGACTTGCACTGCTCGCATATAAATTTCGTCTAAGTCCTGACGTTCTTCTCGATCTACTTTTATATTGATGAAGAGCTTATTCATAAGGGCTGCGGTCTCTTCATCTTCAAATGACTCATGTTCCATCACATGACACCAGTGGCAGGCTGAATACCCAATTGATAAAAGAATTGGTTTGTCTTCTGTGCGCGAGGCATCAAGCGCTTCTTGTGACCATGGATACCATTCGACTGGATTGTGGGCGTGTTGTAGTAAGTAAGTGCTAGTCTCGTCAATTAGTTTATTAGCTTTCTGAGTCATCGAAACCTCGGGCATAATCTGCCATAGCTACAGCGGCAACAGGTGTTTTGCGCGGTGTTGAAAGCGCTTTTTCATAAGCTTCAAGAGTGGCATCTAAAGTGTTTTGCCAGTTTATATTTTTGACTGCCAATCGAGCATTGTTTGAAAGTTTGATACGCAATTGATCATCGAACATCAAAGTACGCATAAGCGATGCAAGCTCGCTTGGGTCAAGATGGTCTTCTAATATAAACGAATCTTCGTTGTGTTTTAGTACTTCAGATACCCCACAAGCCCGGCTGACGATAGGCACAAGACCTAACTGCATGGCTTGCACCGGTACCATTCCAAATGGCTCTACCCGCGATGGCAATACAAGCACTTGGGCTCGGGCATAAATCTTTTCTATGTCATGCACGAATCCCAAAAACTCTACATGATCTTCGATACCAAGCCATTTTGCTCTGATTTTTAATTCCAGCCTATCTCGCACTCCTGTAACCAGCAGTTTGAATTTTTGTCCCTGTTTTTTTAGAATCTGGCAAGCTCTAAATAAGATGTCGAGCCCCTTTTTGCGAAACCCACGTCCTGTAAAGACAAAGGTGAATTCGCTTTCTTCTATGGGGGTGATGGTCGAATAATCGGCATTGGTAGAGGCACCAGGATAGGCAATGACATATGGGTCTTGCTCGTCTGCACCAAAGACCTGGTAATAATCTTCTTGCATTACTTTGGAGACAAAAATGCGACAAAGAGCATTGTCCATCAAATATTTGTCGAAAGTGTTGCGAGCCTTATATCTTTTCGCAAGAGCGATTTTAGACTCGTTTAAAAGCTTTTCCCAGGTTTCGCCTACGCTTGATAAGCGTTTGACTGAATGATTGTGAAATGTCACTACATCAGGCTCTGGACAAGGCAAGTGTTGACTGTGAATAAGATCGAACTCGCCTTTATGTCTTTGCAAAAGAATTTTGCTATTGCGAAAAGCATAACGAAAACGCTCATCGCGAGCCAATCCGTCTGTGCCAGGACGTTCCATCTCGCCATAGGTCAAAATCTGCAAATTATGATGTTTGAATTCAGATTTATTTTCTTCGCAAATGACAGTTACTTTCAAATTGCTTGCAAGCAGTCCTTCGATTAACTTGTGAGCATAAAGTTCAAGCCCCCCGTGGGGACTGAATTGTCGCACCACCATAGCTATGTGTTTTCCAACCAGAAGTGGTGATACAGGCATGAGTTAAGTCCTAAAAAATGGTGCTTTCCATCAATCCGTCGTACAAATGGCAATTGGCATCAAGCACGCCTTTGAAGCCATATTCAACTGCTTTTTTAGCTTTGTCACTAGAAAGAAAATATTCTGCCAGCGCAAGCGCTTCATCTCTATGCTCGGCTTCGACTGCAACATGATCGAACCAGATGTGTTTTTGCAATTTGAAATCGTGAAAAGACTGGTGCAGAGAACGAAACTCATCCAATGCCATAATCTCGGTAGCCGAAATGGCACCGGCAATAATAGCTGGTATATAAAAGCCGCTAACATTCGATTCTGTGCTTACAGGGTCGTAATATTCGACCACTGTTTTCATATATGTACGCACGCCTAAGCTTACTTTATCTGGGTGAACGCCAGGTGCTAGCATCGCTAGTTTGAACATTAAGTCACGCAACTGCCCCTGGTGGCAGTGATCATAATTGCCGTTTCCATACTCGTTTCGGACATTCTCTAAAATGAATCCCACTGCTGGCTCAGGCATTTTGCCCGCTGCGTTCAGTAATAAACGACGCAACAAAGATGCATGTGCATCGTAATTGAACAATAAATGGAGAGCTTGTTTTGCGCTCAGCCTGGGACTTTGCAAAAAGGGGTGTCGTGATGCCACATGGTCTTCAGCCAGGTCACGCAAATAACTTGCTTTAGCTATTTTGAAAGAGAGCACTTGAATTTAGGTCAAATACTTGCAGCTGTAGTGACTTCATGCTTTTTTACAGCCTCTTCGCTTTGACCGCCCTCCGCGTCTTCTTCATTCTCAAGCAACCATTGCGCTTCAAGAGCAGCACGGCAACCAGTTCCAGCAGCAGTTACTGCTTGTCTGTATACACTATCCATTACATCGCCTGCAGCAAATACGCCATGGATTTTGGTTTTTACTCCATCTGTAAGTAGATAGCCAGACGGGTCAAGATCCAGTTGATCTGTGAAAAGATCAGTATTAGGTTGGTGTCCAATGGCGATGAAGATGCCGTCTGCGTCTAGTTGTGTGACTTCGTTAGTCTTGATGTTTTTGACTTTGATCCATTTCACTTGATGCTCAAGAGGATCACCGATTTCTTCCACTACGCTGTCATATATGTAATTGATTTTCTCGTTGCGCTTGGCTCGATCAACCATGATGCGCGACGCTCTAAAACTGTCGCGACGGTGAATTAGTGTGACCGATGTTGCAAATCTTGTAAGGAAAATAGCTTCTTCAATAGCTGTGTCTCCCCCACCTACTACAAACACCTTTTTGTCGCGGAAGAAGAAACCATCGCATGTCGCGCAGGCCGACACGCCATGTCCCATTAGTTTAGATTCGTTCTCTAGCCCAAGCAATTTAGCCGTGGCACCAGTGCAAATAATCAAAACGTCTGTGTGTATTTCTTGTTCACTTGTTTTAATAACGAAAGGACGTTTGGACAAATCAACAGATTCAGCATTGTCGTAAATAAATTCGGTTCCAAAACGTTCTGCTTGTTTGTGCATGCGTGTCATCAAGTCTGGACCAAGGATGCCATCTTCAAAACCCGGGAAATTTTCCACGTCGGTTGTGATGGTCAATTGTCCACCAGCTTGCATACCTTCAATCACGAGCGGATTTAGATTGGCTCTAGCTGCGTAAATTGCAGCAGTCAATCCGGCAGCACCGGAACCCAAAATTGTAAGTTTCATTTTTTTCGGCATCAGACTATCCCTTATCATCATCGGATAGAAAGAGGTTTTAGCGCCACATGGCAACCTCTTCGGCAATATCAACCTTTATTGTAAGCCGCTTGAAGACTAAAAACAGGAAATTTAGGATAACTTATTAAGCGTGGTTAGAAGCCGCTTTTTGCAAGCCAGGCAGACCGGGTCTGAATCCGTAGGGCAAAGACCTTTTGAGTTGGTCGAATTTAGTGCGCATTTCGTCTCTTTTCTTAATCGTAATAGAGATTTGTTTTTTAACCAAATGAGGTTCTAGACCCAATTTTTTGGTTTCTAGAAAAATGGCAAGATGATCGAGATCGTTCACTTTGCCAAGGTATTGCTGAGCTTTTACAAGCACAGGATGAGTATTGTCAAAAAATTCGACAAGCAAATATCTCCAGGCTTTGACGCTCAATCTTACATCGTGCAGTTCTTCTATAGTGTGGGCGCGCGACACAAGGTCGGCTGTGCGGCGCTCGTGCTCGGCAAGTACTATATTGAAATGTTCTTCAGACTCGACCATTTTGCGGGCTTTTCTGTTTTTGGCTTTAGATTTACCACCCGATTTACCACCCGATTTACCACCTACAATACGCAAAAACCTAGAGCGAGCCTTGTATTTGATATCAAGAATCTGTTCGCGCTCAGTCAAATAACGACGCAATCTCTTGAAAAGCTTGGACAGATCGATTTTGGAAAGTTGTTTAACTAACTTTTCGCGCACGCTGTCGCGTTTTCTTCTAAAAGCATTGACCACGTCATCGCATAGCCCAATCTTTTTTGACAGGCTGCACATTACATCGAATTCTCTGATTTTCCCAAGAATTTTGTATGCCAGGCGAATATCGCGTCCCAAGCCCTTCTTGTACTTTTCTGTTTCCCAGCCATCGCGACGCATGACGCCCCAAATTGAGTACCAGCGCCTAAACATGACACGCATATCGTGGACCGACTCTTTGCCTTCTTCTTGCTTCAAGAACATAAGCACGCTTTCAAGCTCGTTTACTGCCTCTTGAGCAATCTGATATTCCATGCTGAGCCAGTCTTGAGCCATCTATATTTCCTTCATGTAAGCTGTAAAAGCTTTGTTAGCGAAATTTCTTAGCGAAAGATGTCCGAAATGACTTCTTTCGACCTTTTTATAATCAAGTCTTTCCCACCGCGTGCATACACGGCTTGAGCTCTTTCAATAATAGATGGCATGGTCACCTTTGAAAAGGGTGGAAGATGATAAGGATTTCTGCAATATGCGACTAATTTTTCGCTCACTTGCTGCCAAGTGAACTCCTCTGCCAGTTTGCTCGAAGCAGCCCGAGCACGGGTTTGGAAATTTTCATCAAGTAAAATCTTTTCCATACCTAAAACCATGGCATCAACATCTTCATAAGGAAGCGATAGACCGCAACCCTTTTGCTCAATTAGTGTAGACAAGTCGTCGCCACAGGTAGTTAGCACTGGCAGCCCAGCCCAGAGGTAGTCAAGCATTCTGGTTCGAAAAGAAAAACGAGTTTCCGGTAAATCAAAATGGGCAGATACTGCGATGTCTGCATCAAGTAAACAATTTACGCGTTTGTCATAAGGAGTCCAACCTTCTTCAAAAAACACATACTTGCCTGTTAGTTGCAGTCTTTGACTTAACTCCATCGCTTTATTGGCCATGTCCATCACGACTACTTTTGGATTTGGTGATTTCACTCCCATGAAATAAAGCCTTACATTTGGAATTTTGTCTTTGATTTTGTCTACTGCCCGAATAACCGTGAGCGGGTCGAACCAATCCCAGATGCCACCACCCCACAAAATGACTTTGTCTGATTCGCTAATGCCTGCAACTACACCTTTGATGCCTGGTCCGGTTTTTACTGGAGGCTTGTCTTGTAAACCAAATGGCACCAGATCTATTAATTTACGTAGCGAATGATCAAATGCGTAAATATCGGGTGTCAGACGTCCGATGCCGCAATAGCGTCCAAGCCAATAATCTCGCTGACGCTCAGAGGCGCACATACTAAAATCGCATGCCACCATATGTGATTCCAATATGTTGTGCATCAAACGATAGCTTGCAAGCCCGCTTTTGCCCTTATCTTTATATTGGACAAGCACAGTAAATAAATATGGATCATAAAGATCGACAACCAAATATTTGCCCATTGCGGCAAGTTTGGGAAATGGACGCAATACGTTAGATTGAATCACAAGCACATCAGACATCGCCGCTTCGTTATATAGAGCTGTTTTACTTACACCAGCCATCAATTTTATTTGGCTTGCAAGCGGGTCTAATTGCAAATCTAGAGCGTCTGCTTCAGCCACTTTTACTGGAGATGCAAGCGTGACAGTAAACTCTTTGCCTAGTTGTTTGCCCAGTTCAAGACATCGAATAGCCGGTCCGGCCATCGACTTTGCCACGGGTTCAAGTGTGACCAGCAGAATTTTGCGCGCTTTTTGATTTGTCATGACAATGGCAGTTTACATCAATAAAGATGTAATCGACGAGGTCTGATTAACATGTCTTAAGCTCGGAACATTTCAGTTTTCAAAGTCGACAAGAAAACTAGTTTTAGTAAATCGCGAGGTGCAAATGAAATACTTGACTTTAGTTCTGGCTCTTGGCGCAATTGCTTGCAATCTGTGTTTTGCAGAGCCTGCCTATGCTCGTCATCATCGTGGATGCCATGGTAGAAATTGGAATAATGGAAACTCCAACTGGAACAATGGATGGGGTATGGGCGGACCAAGACGCCACAATACTTATTCAAGACACTGGCGCAATCGCAACTGTGGAGGTTACCGTACATCTTCAATGTGGCGCAATATGTTTCGATTCTATTAAGTCTACTAATTGAGGTGAGATATTTGTAAAGCCCCGGATTTGCAGGGAGCTTAGAATGAATCTCAATCATGCTTGTTAGTATCGTCATTCCAAACTGGAACGGGAAGCGCTTTTTAAAGGGCTGTCTCGACTCCCTTATGGAGCAGACTTATAACGAGCTTGAAATATATATAGTAGATAACGGCTCCAAAGATGGTTCGGTCGAATTCATCGAAGAGAATTATCCATCTGTGAAATTAGTCAAATTCCCTCACAACACTGGATTTGCACCAGCTGTTAATGCCGGGATCAAAGCCGCCTCAGGGGATTATCTGGCGCTGATTAACAATGACACAGTAGTGGATAAAAATTGGGTGAGCGAGCTTGCAGCAGTGCTTGATTCGCACCCTGAAATTGGATCGGTTGGATGCAAAATGCTTGCATACGACGATCATAAATTGCTTGATGGTGTGGGTGACGGCTATAGACGAGGTGGATTACCCGGGCGAATTGGACATCGCGAAATAGACACCGGACGCTTTGATACTCAAAGATATATTCTTGGAGCTTGTGGTGGCGCTGCTGTTTATAAGCGCTCGATGCTCGATGATATCGGCTTGTTCGACGAAGATTATTTTGCTTATTTAGAAGATGTAGATATTGCTTTGCGGGCTCAAAGTGCCGGATACAAATGTTTGTATGTACCAAGCGCCATTATTTATCATTTGGGATGTGGCACTACTGGCAGTGGCTATTCTCCTTTAGTAGTAAAGTTATCTGCTCGAAATAACCTCAACACCATTGTCAAAAATATTCCAATGCCACTTTTAATCAAGTTCTTGCCCCAAATTATCTATTGGCAGGCATTTTACTGCGCTGTCGTAATCTTAAAAGGCGGCCAATTGATCCCATGGATGTTGGGAACATTTGAAGCTTTTTTTATGCTTCCTAAAATGATTGCCAAAAGATTCGAAATTAATAAGAAGCGCAAGGTGAGCCATTCTTATATGGAACAAATTATCGTGGAATCTGAAAAAGATTTGGAAGATTCAAGAGAGCGCTTAAAGCGGCAATAGCCTTGGGCAGCTAAATTAAGCTCCTGGACCGCCGCCACCACCACCGCCACCGCCGCCAGGTGCACCGCCGGCGGCCGCAGGTGATACGGCGCCACCAGGGCCAATGAATCCCCCACCACTAGGCAATCCAGGACTGGCACCATTATTTCTCCACCATTGATTATTATTTCCACCATTTGCTGCAAGTGGAATAACGATAGGCAATGTAATGGCACAAGCGACGCCAACTAAAATCAAAGCCATTACAAATCTTTTGCGCAACAGGCAATTGCATGTTGGACGCAAAATGCATTTGGGGGCTTCGCCTGCGCTTATCTCGAAGGTGTACACGTGTGGTGAATGAATATGATTCACTTGAGACACTGGTATTTGCGTGTCTTTGGCTTCAATTACTTGAGGACTTACATTGACGATTTGAATATTCTGTTTTGTTCCGTCGGTTTTGCTCACTCGCTCATGAGTGTTTGCTTGCAAACGAGAAAGCATTGTGCCACCGTTGAATTGCACAAAACCATTGACATTGCCTGAGCTCGACATACTTGTTTTGAAGACATTGCCTTGTAAGACTGTTTGAGTTTGTCCGTTTTGCAGAGAATTGATAGTCAAAGTTGTTTCAGTCAAGATGGCAACTCCATCGGCTAAAAGCAGGCTGCCGACTTTGTTTAGACTGGCTTGTCCTTGCGGTGCTTGTCCATTGACAGAAGTAATTGCTGCCTCCATCTGTGATGGCATCTGCAGTTGCAAAATCAGAATTGCTATAAAGCTAAGAAGTATTTTTCTAGACAAAATGAGCATCACTTTATATTTGAGTAATCGTTGCAAACAGGGATGCCGCAGCGATTCTAACACACTCTAAAGTATTGAAGCACCGTTTGCCATGTGACTACCGACTGTAATATTTTGTATATCGTCTATCACTTCAGTAATAGGAGTGCGACGAACAAAAACAAATTTGTTTGAACGCGACCACCAGATTTTGTCTTCTGATACAGCAAATACATCTTTTGGACCTTTCTCTAATGTGAGTCTACCCATTTCGTCTTTATTGACAAAAACTATGGCTCTTCCAGGCATGATATCGGCAGAACTCGACGGACCAAGCTGTTGCATGTACAAGACCATGAAGCTTGGAAGTTCACCTGTAATTGGTTTTAAAAGTTCGGCTTCCACTTTTAGTGGATATTTTATTCCAACAACTTTCTCTTGGTCGGATACTGGAATGATTTTCTTTATTTGAATCAGTGCTGACGCTTCGGCGTTTTTAACCAATTTTGTTTTATCCAATCCGCCGCGGCCGGTGACGAACACAAAAGCCATAAAAATCAAGGCTAAAGCTATTACCATCTTATAAAAATCGCCCATAACCCTGGTTTCCTCTGTTTGACACAAGAGGCTATAGCGCAGCAGAATCTTTTGTGTGTCACTGACTCAAATTCTGAATGTCTAAAATCACTTTGCTCACCGGAGTTTGCTCAAGCATATTTAGATTTGAGCCTTGCGACCACCACATTTTGTCGCCTTCCATTGAATAGACAGAGCGTGAACCGCGAATTAAGTAATAGTTTTTTTTATCGTCTAATTTGAGAAAAATTACTGCCCGCCCGGGGCTAATGCCAGAAACGCCACCTCAGCCTTTGCCGGCACTATAAAAGCTTATTGAGTTTGGCAAGACTCCTTTGATTGGGCGCTCAATTGTGCAGTCGCCTCGAAATGCGTAATGTCCTTTGCTGCAGGCACCCTCTGGCGCTGTTGGGACTGGATCGCGCAAATTAGCAATGGCAATATATTCGGCATTCTTAATTAGGTCTGCTTTGTTTAGAGTGTTACGCGTATTCATAAAAAAGAAAGCGCAAATCATTGCGAAAATAAAACCAAAAATTCGCCCAAAACCATTCATATATTGAATTTCACCCTGCATCAGTATTACCAACATATATCAAGGTTGATAACTTGCAAAGACGTGATAAATTTTTTGGCAAATATTATGGACCATCCGGGATTCGAACCCAGAACCAATTGCTTAAGAGGCAACTGCTCTACCGTTGAGCTAATGATCCACTAGCATCATACATCGAGTCTATTTATTTTGAAATGGCACGCCCGGAAGGATTTGAACCTTCGACATCCCGCTTAGAAGGCGGATGCTCTATCCACTGAGCTACGGGCGCATGTCCATAGATTGATTTAGCTTAAAGCAAATTACAGGCAGAATTCAACTTATAATTTTGGAATGGCACGATCATCTTATTATCCTCTGACAGATTCAAAAAAGCCGCTTCTGCTTGTACTAGTCGTTCTCGTACTAGTATGTACCGGGCTTGGACTAACTCTTTACTTGCCCTACAGTAAAGCTACCTTTGTTCCAGCCAACTGGGTTGTCATTCCAGCGCACCCTCCGCTTCAGATGGACATCTATAAGATGAACAAGAAGGGGGCTGAAAGCGGTGTGCTTTCAGATTGGTCTCTTCAACCACCTGGTGAAATTTACAAAGAAAATGAACTGTTGCACCTCAAAATTACGATAAACAGAGAATGTTTTATTTACGTTCTGTATCGCTCAAAAGATCCAGAATCAAAAGTCCACCTAATTTATCCAAGCAAATCCGTTGAGGATTCAAGCAAAACCAAGGGAAAACATTTCACCATTCCAGGAAGTACAGATGAGCTCATCGACGAAAAATTACACAAACTTGTCGGTTTTCGCATTTCAAACTCGCCTGGCCTCGACACTTTCCTTGTGTTTGCAAGCCCAACCAAACTGGATTTGTTAGCGGGCAAAGATGGAAAACAAATGAGTCAGAAAGGTCTTAAATCACTTTTCAAAACGGCTGAAAACATAATGGGTAACGAAGCTTTTGACTCGGTCAACGGCATAGAAGCCAATTTAACCCAAGACTCAAATGGTATTCCTTCCTTAAATCCAGAAGGTACGCCTGGACCCAAACCGGCAAATGCGGTTAGCATATTTATTAATAGGTGCCGCATCACTCACATCAAGCCATGATTTTAGGAGAAACTACCGTGTTAAAGCATAGATTTGGTCTTTCGTTGATGTTGTCACTGGCACTTGTTGCCGCCACATCCACAGTTGGCTTTTGCCTCGAGAAAGGTGCCAAAGGTCTTTTCTTCGAACAAATGGAAAGCCAAGAGAAGTCCTTGAACACAGGTGTTCAGTATTACATCGAACTGGAGCGTGGTGGCGTTAATCGCAAAACTAGCAACAAAGAAAAGTTCCAGAACGGTGACCGTATCCGCTTTCACCTTAAATCAAATATAGATGGATATGCTTACATTTTACTTTCCAGTGGAAGTCGCGGAGAGCAATCAGTTTTGTTTCCCGACCCTCAAAGTGGTGACAACAATCAGGTAAAACACGGCAAGGACTATACTTTGCCCGAGTCAGGTTTCCTCACGTTCGATGAAAATCCTGGCACAGAAAAGGTCACTTTAGTTTTGTCTCGCACGCCAATTGATGCTCAAGCATATCTTGGAAACAAGCATGAGGCCCCCACTCTCATCGCTTCAGCGATGACAGGCTCCAAAGATTTGATACCGCAAAAGGTGCTAGTCGCATATAACGATCCTGCTGTAACTAAGCAAAAATTCGTGCAGGAAACCAGTTCGACTGAAAAGGTTGAGATTAGAAAAGAGAAAGCTGACTTGCCTTCGCCTAAGAAAAAAATAGTGAAGAAAGAGACTACGACTACGATTTCGAAGAACTCTGAAGTGAAGAAAACTTCGGTTGCAAAGAATAGTAACAAAACATCACCGAGTGTATCATCACATTCTTCACACGATGATGGCGTAGTTACTGTTGTTTCTCAACTTCCAAGCGGCGTGCTGCACATCGATGTGGACCTTCACCATCTCTAATCTCACAGCCGGTAAGTCTTAACCGAACCTTAAACGAATACTGTGAGAATGATTACAAAGAGTAGTTCTTGGCCTCACAGGAGTTCTAAATAAAGTTATGGTGCTTATAGTATCAGTGCTTATTTGTACGGTTTTACTTCTAGGTGTTGCAGCAATTTTTAATCCTGAGATATTGAGCCCGTTTTTCCCGGGTCACGACTTCAGATCACACTAAATTTTGAGCGCTGTCTTGTGTTCGTAACCTCACCATTGGCTTAGTGAGCCAAAGCCCGTACAATTCAGCTTGAAGCAACTCAAGCAGGGGGCGAAATGCCAGGTACAGCGACCGGACTATTTCTTATAGACTTTTTGGTCCGCCCGCTTTTGCGTATTTTTGGAAAAGCGCCGCTTTTATTAATGCTTTTGCTTTTGCTTGTCTATGCCACTATCGGTTATTTGATAGTGCGCTCAATGTATAAAGAAGGCTTATACCGTTAGAGTGACAAACTCAACGCTTATTTATCAAGCTCTACTTTCACCAGTTCAATTGAGAGCATGTCGCTTTCAATATTGACCAAGCCAAGCGCTTGTTCGGTAAAATTTTTCATGCCACCAGCCGGGACTTTTTGCTCAATGGTGCAAAGCCCTGTATCCAAAACTTGTCTTTGATATCCATAGGTCTTGTAGCGGATGGTTATATTTTTGATTCCGACGTTGTTGTAGTTGTTTACGCATACCCAGGCGGACGGACAATTGACTACCCAAAGTCCAATTATGTGCCAGTCTACAAGCTGAACAGTGACGTTTTTAGTGAGCTTGTCTTGGCTTGATGCGACATTGTTGTCGATGCACCCAGATGTGCAGCCGATAATCAACAAACAAAGAAAAATTCTAAGCACTAGTAAAACATGAAGGGAATCCATCCCAAATTTTGCAAAATGGCCACAATCGCCAGCGCCATACAGACACCGATTAAGCCAAATAATGCGCCTTCGCCTTCCGCCAACATGTAGTCTCTCTCCCAAAAGTAGCCTCCGGACACGAAAAACGGTCACTGTCTGGATTCATGCGAAATTATACAGTCTCTTGACATTCTCTACAATGGCATACACGCGGGATCTCGTAATAAATTTAAACTTCAACAGTGACTTAAGTGTTGTTGTAATGAGGAATAGAATAGAAAAGGGCTCTACTATATAAGAGTCTGAGGTATTAGGAGGATACAGGTAGTGAAGAAATTTGGAGCTTTGTTGGCCCTAGTGGCTACTCTTGCGGTGTCAGCACCAGTCAGAGCAGCTGATGAGCCATTAGATATGGTCACCCAAGGATCCCTAATGTTCACCCGTGTGGGTGGCATAGGAGCTGGTGTTGTAGTCGGTACTCCGATTGCAGTTGTCAGAGAATCCGTGAAATCTTATATTGATTTGACCCAAGGCGCTGCTGATTCAGTCGGTGAAAAAATGGGTGGCAAAGACTCAGGACCTGTGTGCCTGGTCGTCAGCTTGGTTACACTTCCAGCAGGCTTGCTGGTAGGCGGAGCTAAGGGACTTTACTACGGTACCAGAAATGGTGTCGTAAGCGGGTTCAACACTCCTTTCCATCCTGATTCGTTCAGTCTAGGCGAACTCGAAGGCGAATAATTCCGCGCTTCGATAGCAAATGCTTTAGACCTGGGTTTTCGCCCGGGTCTTTTGCTTTTGCAATCATTGCCAAAAGAAATTTTGTAGAGAAGTTCATTTTTGAATTTTGAAAATCCCGCTCAGTGCTTGCATAGCAGAGTTGCTGATCAAGATTCTCTACAAAATTTCTTCGGGAAACGAAATTACCACATAAATCCAGATGGTCCACCGCCCATGTTCAACGGCATGCCACCATAGCCCATTGGGTTGTAACCGCTCATTCCGCCGTAACCCATCCCGTTCATACCGCCCATGCCACCATAGCTCATTGAGCTTGCTGCCATCGAACCCACAGTCATAAGTGTCTTCGCCAGACTTTTTAGAAATGGATGTCCTTTGCTTGGAGCAGGTTCTTCCGGTTGTGCTTGCTGCTGTTGTTGTGGTTGAGCCTGAGTTTGATATTGAGGCTGTTGTTGATATTGGCTTTGTTGACTATATGAAGGTTGAGCATAAGTCGGCTGGTTATAAGCGACTTGGTGGTTGAATTGCTGTGGCGGTGATGCAACGTTATTTCTTGGTGGCGCCACAACCGACAGCTCGACTGCATTCATGAGCACTTTGATTTGCATCGGAAGCGATGCGGTGGTATCGCTTGCTTCTCCAGGGAAAACCTGACCCTCTAAACGCTTGACCCTATCAAGCAAAGACATCGGTGAGTTTTGCATCGACTGTCCAAATACTTTTTGTTCCATCCAGGAAACTTGATCTTGAAGCGGAGCATTGACCGAAGGTGCGTTTGAAGGAGCGCTCGGAAACTGAGAATTGCGATTGAGAGTTATGGGTCCATTGTTAACGTCTTCACTACTAGATGAGTAGTGTAGTTGTTTTCTTGGATCTGTAAGTTCTGCAAGCGACTGATGATAACGAGTTTGAATATAATCATCGAGCTTATCTACTCGGTCGCTCAAATCTGGATTGCCTGAAGATTTGCCGAAAGCTTTAACTTCAAGCTGGTCTAGCCTGCGATTAATTGGTTCTTGCTGAAAAGTTTTGCCTAATAGCAGATGTTCTGCAGCATCGACTCTTGGATAATCTGTACTTGGATCATCTGGCGTGGCTTGAGGATCTTGAGCTTGCGGCGCGGATGCTTGCGTTGGTGCGTAATTTTGATTTTGCGGAGCTTGTGCAACCTGATTGTTTTGACCTGTGCTGCTCAACTGAGCTGCATCAGTATCTTTAGGCATGGATGCCGACAAAGATTGAAGGCGTGCTTGAATGTCTCCGCTTTTAGATTCTCCAAAAACCAGCTTTTCAAGGCGTTCTACCCGCTTCTCAGTGTCATCAGAAGGGTAGGTGTGTTCGAAAAAATGATTTTCTAAGTTGACTATAGATGAACTGGTCGCAGTTGAATCGGCGGCAAAAGAAGGTTGAGCCGATAAGAGCAAAACTGAAAGTGCTGGCAAGCAGTATTGGAGGAAGCGTTTCATAGACTTTTATTTTGCCAGAAAGAAGCCAAAACTCCTACCGAAAAGGTACACTTTCGTCACACTTGACAATTATTATTCATTTAAATGCCTATGAGCTAATTTACGTCAACGCTCGGGTGGGGCGACTTACTAATGCGCGAAAATGAATCAAATGTAGAATCGATTGCAAAGCTCAGCGAGAAGCGAAAGCTTGAACTGGTCGATATCTTCAGTGCACCTTGCCAAAGTATCGAAGACAAGAAAGAAGAAGCAGCGCTTGTGAGCATGCTACTTTTCAAATTCGATAAGATTGCACTTGATGCTTCTTGTAATGAGAAAAACAAAATCTGGAAGAGCTAGTTTCAGAGAGCAAGAAACTAAATTCCCTTTAGGAGTATTCCGTCAAACTTTTCTTGCAGTGGACCAATCGCTGCGCGAGTAACGCCAGTGTTGGTGAAATCTACACTTTTTAAGTTTTTGAATTTGCATAGTTCTGCGATGGCATCATTGCTTAGTTTCACATCTTTCAGCCGCAGTTCGGTCAGGTTTGGTAGTTTCGCAAGAGCTTTCAAACCTTGCTTGTCTATTTTGGTTCCACTCAAATCAAGCATTCGCAGATTGTCTAAGCTGCTTAGTTTGGATAATCCAGCATTAGTTATTAAGGAATCGTTCAAGAACAGAGCGTTAAGCATTTTCATGTTGGAAAGTGCGCCTAATGCTGAATCTCCCACTCCTGTTTCGCCAAGAACTAATACCTCTAGGTTATTCAAACTTTTGAGCCCTTCAATACTTGAATTTCCGAGTTTGGTTTGATGCAAATCAAGAGTCTGAAGATTGCGACATGAGGTTAGCTGTCCAAGGTTGTTTGCAGAAACTCTGGTGT
>JACCDG011458203.1_pt1 | contig 61916 bp, 61 predicted proteins | sample 7442471 | NCBI WGS metagenome assembly JACCDG01 (sample SAMN15323444, study PRJNA562643) | freshwater metagenome | isolation source: river surface water | place: USA:Blue River Watershed | collected 2017-08-17 | reverse complement strand
GCGAACAACCTGTTCGCCTTTGCTTGGGGGTGGTGGGTGATGACGGGGTCGAACCGCCGACCTACGCCTTGTAAGGGCGCCGCTCTACCAACTGAGCTAATCACCCCCCTTAATCAAAGATTAATTTAAGGCGTCTTTCAAGGCCTTGCCTGGACGGAACTTAGGCACCTTGGCAGATTTGATTTTGATGGCTGCGCCAGTGCGTGGGTTGCGACCCGTGCGAGCAGCACGCTTGGTGACGGCGAAAGTACCGAAACCGACCAAAGCGACAGTGCCGCCCTTTTTCAATGTGGTGCGTACGGCGCCAATGGTGGCTTCCAATGCGCGGCCAGCAGCGGCCTTAGAGATGTCGGCTTGCTTGGCAATGTGCTCGATCAATTCTGTCTTGTTCATACAAAGAGCTTTCGAAAAAATAAAAGCACTCAAAATTGAGTGACTCATTTGAGTTAAAAATTTTGTTTGAAGTTTGGATAACTTCTGGGACAAAACATTGTCGCCGCAATGAATTTGTCGACTTCAATTTAAACAGACAAACCGCGCCTGTCAAATGATTTTCAGTCTAGAAACCGCAATGCGACACGAATTCTAGATCCAAACTGAATCGCAACGAGGTGCATGACGAAAAAAAATTTTTAGATTCAGAACTTGATCCCAAAAGTTCTCATAAAGCAGCAGCAATGGCTTTGCCAAGGTCTTGCGTATTAGCAGAACCCCCAATATCGGGGGTACGTGGCGCGCCACTATTTGGTGCTAAGGCTTTCTCAATGGCACCCAACACCGCGTCGTGCGCAGGTTTGCAACCTAAGAATTCCAGCATCATGGCGCCACACCAAATTTGGCCAATGGGGTTGGCGATGTTCTTACCTGCAATGTCGGGCGCAGACCCATGCACGGGCTCAAACAAGGAAGGATATTTTTTATCGGGATTGAGGTTGGCGCTGGGCGCAATGCCAATGGTGCCAGTACAAGCAGGGCCCAGGTCGCTCAAGATGTCGCCAAACAAATTGCTGGCCACCACCACGTCAAAAAAGTCGGGGCGTTGCACAAAATGCGCGGTCAAAATATCGATGTGAAACTTGTCAAGCTGTATGCCAGGATAGTTCTTGGACATCTCCACAACGCGCTCATCCCAATAGGGCATGGTGATGGCAATGCCATTGGATTTGGTGGCGCTGGTTAAATGTTTTTTGGGCCGTGACTGGGCCAATTCAAACGCAAACTTCAACACACGGTCAACGCCAATGCGTGACATCACCGTTTCTTGCATCACAATTTCTCGCTCCGTGCCAGGGTACATGCGTCCCCCAATGCTGGAGTATTCGCCCTCGGTGTTTTCCCGTACGATGTACATGTCAATTTCACCGGGCTGCCTGGGCGAGCCGTCTTTTCGAACCACTGGCGCAATGATGCCAGGCATCAGTCTGGCGGGGCGCAAGTTGATGTACTGATCAAACTCGCGGCGGAACATCAACAAGGATCCCCACAAGGACACATGATCGGCAATTTTGTCGGGCCAACCCACAGCGCCAAAATAGATGGCATCGTGTCCGCCAATTTGGTCTTTCCAATTGTCGGGCAACATTTGGCCGTGCTTTTCAAAGTAGTCCCAACTTGAAAAGTCATAGTGATCGAATTTCAAATCGAGGTTGAACTTGGAAGCCGCAGCCTCCATGACTCGCAAGCCCTCGGGCATGACTTCTTTGCCAATGCCGTCTCCAGCAATCACCGCAATGCGTTTTTGACTCATCTTTTTTCTCCTTCAATTCATTGAGCAGGTCTGAGGACCCAACTGACGCCCCATGCCGTCAGGGCGATGCCTATCAAAGTGATGGCAGTGATGGGTTCATCAAACAAGAACCAGGCCATCAGCGCGGTGCACGGCGGCACCAGATACATCAAGCTGGTGACGCTGGCAGCTGCTCCCTTTTGAATGAGCATGTACAGCAGGGAACTGCCGCCCAGTGTCAATCCTAATACAGACCAGGCCATGGCACCCATGCTTTCAAAGTTCCATTGCACCGACTCCGTTTCAAACCATGCAATGGGCGTGGTCACGATCAAAGCTGCAATCAATTGGGTCGTATTGGCAGTTCTCACATCGCAGGGCTTGACATATTTTTTCTGATACAGCGTACCCAAGGTGATGGACAAGAGCGCCATGACTGCAAAACTCACATTCAAGAGTGTGACGTGATCGAGCGCGGTGCCCTGCGTGAGTTTGCGCCAGACCACCAAGAGCAAGCCACAAAAGCCCAAGACCAAGCCCATCCATTGGCGCTGAGTGACACGATTTTCTGTGGAGCTGCCGGAAGACAGCCAAATGGCCGTCAAAACTGGTTGCAGTCCCACGATGAGGGCCGACAAGCCTGAGCCCATGCCAGCCTTGACCGCTGCCCAAACACCACCCAAATAGCCTGCATGCATGAGGATGCCAGTGACCGACAAGTGAAACCACTCTGATCGGCTTTGGGGCCATCGAACGCCCGCAAAGCGAATCCAAATCACAAAGCAAGATATGGACAAGGCATACCGATACCAGAGAAAGGAAAAAGGCGGCGCGTGTGGCATGCCGTAGCGCGCAACAATAAAACCGGTGCTCCAAATGAGCACGAAAACTGCTGGCATGGCCCGCACCCAAGCATCAGATGAACTTGGATGACTCATTTCACTCGCGCGCGAATTTCAGGCAGGGCCTTTTGCATGTAATAAATCATGGACCAAATGGTCAAGATGGATGCAATCCAGATGAGGCCAGTGCCCCACAAATGTGTGTCGATTACGCCAAAGAGTTGACCGTTGTAAAGCAAGAACGGAATGGCCACCATTTGGACTGTGGTCTTGAGTTTGCCCACAAAGTGAACTGCAACGCTTTTGCTGGCTCCAATTTGGGCCATCCATTCGCGCAAAGCAGAGATGGCAATTTCACGACCAATGATGATCAGAGCCACCAACACATGAACTCGGTGCAGGTGAACCAACATCAGCAATGCAGCACAAACCAAAAACTTGTCGGCAACCGGGTCTAAAAATGCGCCAAAGGAAGACGTTTGATTGAGCTTGCGAGCCAAGTAGCCATCTAGCCAATCGGTGATGGCAAACACCACAAACATAGCGGTTGCCAAAAAGTTGCGAGACTCCACGGGGAAGTCGGAGTAGAACACCCAAACAATGAAAGGAATCGCGACGATACGCGTCCAGGTCATGATGGTGGGAATGGTGAAAAACATGGAACGTATTGTGTCACGCCTTCAAGACAATTTGCTGACGCAAGGCCTCAAGCCCTAGTGGAGGGCTTGGTATATGCTTTCTGCAAGTTCTTTCGAAATGCCATCTACCGACATCAGATCTTCGACGCTGGCGTCCTCCACCCCACGCACACCCCCAAAGCGCTGCAACAATTTGGCTCGCTTTCTGGGTCCGATGCCCGAAATTTCCTCTAAACGACCACCGCCTACCCGCACTTTGGCACGCTGAGCGCGCATGCCCGTGATGGCAAATCGGTGCGCTTCGTCTCGAATTTGCGCCACCAACATCAGGGCGGCAGAATCTTTGCCTAAATAGATCTTGTCGCGCCCGTCTGCAAAAACCAACTCCTCTAGGCCCACCTTGCGGCCCTCGCCTTTTTCAACGCCCACAATCAAAGACAAGTCGAGGCCCAAGGCTTCAAACACCTCTCTGGCCATAGACACCTGACCTTTGCCGCCATCAATCAGAACCACATCGGGCATTCGCAATTTGAGGTCGGCCTCCCCCGACTTCAGGGCCTCGGCCACCTTGCCGTAGCGCCGCATCAACACTTGTCGCATGGCTGCGTAATCGTCGCCGGGGGTGATGCCTTCAATTTTGTAGCGGCGATACTCGCTGTTTTGCATTTTGTGATTTTGAAAAACCACACACGATGCTTGCGTGGCCTCGCCAGAAGTGTGTGAAATATCAAAGCACTCCATGCGCAAAGCATCGATGTCGTCGGGCGCCAAATCGAGTGCATCCACCAACGCTCGGGTGCGGGCTTGTTGCGAGCCCTCCTCTGCCAACAAACGCGCCAATTGAATGGCCGCATTCTTTTCTGCCATCTCTAACCAGGCTCTTCTTTGTTCGCGCGGGTTGTGAACAGCATTCACTTTGATGCCAGACTGTGAAGCAATGGCCTCAAGCACCTTGGCATTGATTTTTTCACTGGTAATGAGCGCTGGGGGCACAGGGATGTTCAGGTAGTGCTGCGCAATGAAAGCTTCCAAAATTTTCACTTCCAAAGTGATGGCATCGGTGCTCACATCATCTTCCAAGGCTTGGTTGAGCATGGCATGACCGTCTTCCACATGCGAGGGGAAATAAGGCCGATCGCCCAAATGCCGGCCACCTCGCACCATGGCCAAATTGACGCAAGCTCGGCCGCCCTGAACCTTGACGGCCAAGATGTCCACATCGGTGTCCGTCACGGTATCGACCGATTGCTGATGCAGAACGCGCGACAAGGCCGTCATTTGATTGCGGACCTCAGCGGCCATTTCAAATTCAAGCCGATCGGCGTGCGCCATCATGCGCGACTCCATGGCCTTTAAAACGGCTTGGGTCTCACCTCGCAAAAAAGCCTCTGCCTGCGCCACATCTTGCGCGTATTGCGCTACTGAAATCACCCCTACGCAGGGCCCTGAACAGCGCTTGATTTGGTACAACAAACATGGTCGCGTTCGGTTTGAAAAAACCGTGTCCTCACAGGTGCGAAGTCTGAAAACTTTTTGGAGCAGTTGAATGGTTTCTTTCACCGCCCAAGCACTGGGGTAAGGGCCGAAATAGCGGTGCTTTTTTTCGACGCCACCTCGGTAGTAGGCAATCCTTGAATAGTCCTCGGCTTTGACACTCGCTTTAACTTCATTGTTGGAAGGGGTGGCGCGGAGGTCTTGACGCACAGTGCCCGTTCCAGACACCTTGAGGTAGGGGTAGCTTTTATCGTCGCGAAACAAAATATTGAACTTGGGGCTCAATGTTTTGATCAAATTGTTTTCCAGCAACAAGGCTTCTGCTTCAGACCGCACGACAGTTGTTTGCATGCGCCGAATCTTGCTCACCATGTGGCCAATGCGGGTGCCGCCATGGTCTTTTTGAAAATAACTGCTGACGCGTTTTTTCAAATTGCGGGCCTTACCCACATACAAGACCTGGTCTTGTTCATCGAAATAGCGGTAAACCCCCGGCAAACTCGGAAGCGCGGCCACCTCGGCCAACAAAGAATCTGGATGAACACTCGACATGGGCGCTATTGTGTCTCGAAGCGGGCGACAATATCGCGCATGCTATGGGACATTTTTTGCCGCGTCATCGACAACCACGGAGATTTGGGGGTCTGCTGGCGCCTGAGTGCCAACTTGGCACAGCGCGGCCACCATGTTCGCCTTTGGGTAGACGATGCCACAGCCTTGGCCTGGATGGCCCCTGAAGCCAAACCTGACGCAAAAGGTTTTGCCCTTTTTTCCACCCCCTCTGGGCAAGTGACTGTCAGGCCTTGGTTTGCACCTCTTTTGCCGAAGGATTTAGCTTCAGACGTATGGATTGAAGCCTTTGGCTGCGAGTTGCCAGAACATTTCTTGACCTGGGCCGAATCTTTCCAAGCAGCCCAATCGGCTCAGACCGATGACGCAAGCGCTTCCTGCCCAGTCTGGTTGAACCTTGAATATCTCAGCGCAGAGTCTTACGTGGAGCGAAGCCACCGACTGCCCTCCCCCGTGATGAGCGGCCCCCTGAAAGGCCGCACCAAATGGTTTTTTTATCCTGGCTTCACCCACCAAACAGGGGGCTTGATCAGAGAGCCATGGATTGAAGTAAGCCTTCAGTCAAGGAAATCTATCGGCTCAGAACCCGACCAGTCAAGGCCATTTCCGCAAACAAGCACGCTTTTTTGCTATGAACCAGAGGCTCTGACAGAAGCCATGCAGCTGGCTTCTTTGAGGACACCCTGGCATCAATGGCAAGTGGCGCACGGACGAGGCGCATTGGCTTTTGAGCAAGCCTTGCGCAATTGGCCTGTGCATTTGGATCGACCCAATTTTCATTTCATGCCCCCTGTGCCGCAAACTCAGTTTGACCAAGCTTTGGCGGACAGCGATTTGAATTTTGTACGCGGTGAAGACTCCTTGGTGAGAGCACTATGGGCGGGCAAAGCCTTTGTTTGGCAGATTTACCCCCAAGACGATGGTGCCCATGGGCCTAAATTGAATGCTTTTTTAGACTGGCTCGATGCGCCAGAAAGCCTTCGGCGCTTTCACCTGCGCTGGAACGGCCTCTCGCATGAGCCATTGCCCCAAGTCGATTTGCCTGCTTGGCAAGCCTGCGCCGCAGCTGCCAGAGGGCGTTTGATGCAACAAATGGATTTGGTCAGCCAGCTGCTTCAATTCGTGGCAGAAAAGCGCTAAAATTGCGGGCTTTGGGCCAATTTAAGCTTTTGCCCATTCTTTAAATGATCCTGTATCGGATCAACCCCGAAGAATTCATTTCTTGGGACAACCATTGGACACATTATGAAAGTAGCACAAGAAATTCGCGTTGGTAACGTCATCATGCAAGGCAAAGACCCCATGATCGTTTTGCGCACGGAATACAGCCGCGGCGGCCGCGGTGCTGCCACTGTTCGCATGAAGCTCAAGGCTTTGCTGAGCAACATGGGCACTGAGTCTGTGTTCAAGGCCGACGACAAAATGGACCAAGTCATCTTGGACCAAAAAGAATGCACCTACTCTTACTTTGCCGACCCCATGTATGTGTTCATGGACAATGATTTCAACCAATACGAAGTTGAATCAGAAAACATGGGCGACGCCATGAATTACCTCGAAGACGGCATGGCCGTTGAAGTGGTGTTCTACGACGGCAAGGCCATCTCTGTTGAGTTGCCAACCAGCGTTGAACGCGAAATCACTTGGACTGAGCCCGCGGTTAAAGGTGATACCTCTGGAAAGGTACTCAAGCCAGCGAAGATTGCCACCGGCTTTGAAGTGCCCGTACCCTTGTTTGTCAATCAAGGCGACAAGATTGAAATTGACACCCGCACCGGCGAATACCGCAAGCGTGTCTAAGCATTCTTGTTTGTGGCACCTGCCGCAGCCCATCAAGACCTCTTCGGAGGTCTTTTTTTTGCTTGAATAAAGCTTGGTTTGCTTCACAATGAAGCCATGGAATCTACCCAAAACCTTCACCATCACTCAGACCTTAGCCAAGACCAAAACCAAGTCATGGCAGACGCCTACCGCTTGGCTTTCAATGATCCAGAATTTTTGCTTCGCCCCGAAACTCGCGGCATTCGGTTCCAGCTAGAACTCCTCAAACCCGAACTGATTCAAGCCGAAAACGGCATTGCCCACACCGCAGTCATTTTTGGCAGTGCGCGTTTCAAAAGCTTAGATCAAGCACAGCAGCATCTTGAAGAAGTCACCTCTGCCAAACCAGACTTAAACCAAGCCGAGGTCATCCGCCAAGCCCAACAAGCCCTGCAGAATGCCCACTATTACGAAGCCGCCAGAGAATTGGCCAAATTGGTTTCGCTAGGCTGCATGCCCTACACACCAGCCGAACGCTTGACCATCTGCACAGGGGGTGGCCCTGGCATCATGGAAGCCGCCAACCGAGGCGCCCATGAAGCTGGAGCACTCTCTGTGGCACTCAACATCTCATTGCCGCATGAACAGGCCCCCAACGCTTACGTCACACCCGCATTGAGTTTTCAGTTTCACTACTTTGCACTTCGAAAAATGCACTTTGCCATGCGTGCCAAAGTGCTGATTGCATTTCCAGGCGGCTTTGGTACCTTGGATGAGTTGTTTGAAGTTCTGACCTTGGTTCAAACTCGAAAAGTCAATCCAACACCGGTGCTGCTTTACGGCTCAGACTATTGGAAAAAGCTCATCAACTTTGAATGGATGCTTGAATCGGGCACCATTTCCAAACAAGACCTAGACTGTTTCAAGTTTGTTGATTCACCTGAGGAAGCATGGCAAGAAATCAAGAAACTTTTGCCTTGCTAGGCCTGCTCAGTTGCTTGGCCGTTAGGGCGCAAACGCCAAGCTTGAGGGGCACCGCCAGCCACCGCCAAACCCATCACCCAAAAAATCAATGAAACGCCTAGCACTGCGCCTGCAGCCCCAAACATAAGAGGCATCAAGACGCTTGAAGCGTTGATGGTCATGATTCGCAGGCCGAACGCCTCGCCCTGACGGTGCTCGGGGGTAATTTGATGCAGGGTGCTCATCACCATTGGCTGTACCACCCCCAAAACCACGCCCAAACAAACGGAGCAAATGCCCATGGCCAAAGCCGAATCAACCAAGGGATAAATGGCAAAGATCAAGCCTGTTCCAATCATGGCGCCAGTGAGCAACCTATACTCTTGAAGGCGCTTTGCAATCCAAGGCAAAAACACCCGTGTCAGAGCCGAAGCCACAGCAAACGATCCCAGAATGGTGCCCACCACCGATGCACTTAGACCGCGTTCGTGTCCTAAAACTGGCACCACAAAAGTATGCACATCCCAACAAGAAGCCAGCAGCCAGTTGACCAACAGCAAGCGCCGCATCATGGGCTCATGCAACAAATCCCAGACACGCGAATTAGCATGTTCAGGCAGTTGTGGCGCAATTGGTTTCTCGCGAGTGTTGCGAATCCAAAGCCATGCCAAAAGCGGAAACAGAGTCAGCATGACAAACGTCGCTCGAAACCCATCAGCATCGGCTGGCATGGCACCTGCATGGTCAATCATTAATCCCGAAAAAAATGGCCCGATGAAATTAGAAAATGCAGGGCCAATAGCCAACCAACTGAATGTTTCTTTGAGTTGATTGGTATCTGCAGCCATTCGACCCACGTGCCGTTGAAGCGCAATGACAGCCACGCCCGTAGCGCCACCTGTGGCGAGTGCTGCAACGCACAATACCGGGAACGTGGGCCAAACAGCGGCCAGTCCTGCACCAACACAAGCCATCACCACACTGATCTTCACTGGCGGCTTCAAACCATGTCGATCTGTGAATCGTCCAGCTGGAATGGCCATGAAAACTTGCGTGACAGAAAACAGCGCCAACAAAACACCCACCGCCATGGTGCTGTACCCCTGCTGCAGCGCCAAAAGAGGCGTGGCCAAACGCATGCCGGTCATACAAGCATGCAAAAAAATCTGACCTGTGATCAGTTTGGCAAGTTCGCGATTCACGGGTTGTCGCTGTCAGTGGCATCCGCTTCGTTGGGCAACAGTCCAGCAGCTTGTCCTTCTGGCAAAGCCTCTACTTGTCGCAAAGCGCGGTGCATCACATTGCTGCGAGTTTGGGCTTTGTCCAGTGTGTTCAAAACCGATTGGGTTTGCTCTTTCACTTTGGCCAACACATCGCCAAACTTGCCAAACTCTGTTTTGACGGCACCCAAAACTTGCCAAACTTCACTCGACCGTTTTTCAAGTGCCAAGGTTCTAAAACCCATTTGCAAAGAATTCAACATGGCCATGAGCGTGGTGGGGCCTGCCAGTGTGACACGGTAATCACGCTGCAAAGACTCAATCAATCCGGGGCGGCGCAGCACCTCCGCGTACAAGCCCTCGGTGGGCAAAAACATGATGGCGAAATCTGTGGTGTACGGCGGCTCCACATATTTTTCGGTCATTGATTTGGCTTCCAATCGCACACGTGCTTCCAAAGCTTTGCTGCACAACTCGGCTTGAATGACATCGGCACGAGACTGCGCATCTAGCAAGCGCTCGTAGTCTTCGTTTGGAAACTTGGCATCAATGGGCAACCAAACGGGCTCGCCATCCTCCGACCGGCCTGGCAAACGAATGGCAAAGTCGACTCGATTCTTGCTACCGGGACGCGTAGCGTGCTGCGTTGCATATTGATCGGGCGCCATCACTTGCTCTAACAAAGAAGCCAGCTGCGCTTCGCCAAACATGCCGCGAGTTTTGACATTGGTGAGCAAATGTTTGAGATCGCCAACACCTTGAGCCAAGGTGTTCATCTCGCCTAGGCCCTTGTGCACCTGCTCCAAGCGATCTGCCACTTGCTTGAAACTTTCACCCAAGCGGGCTTGCAAAGTGGTTTGCAGTTTTTCGTCAACCGTTTGGCGCATCTCGTCGAGCTTGGCGGTGTTGCTTTGCTGGAGCTGGGCGAGTTGAGTTTCCAAGGTGCCGCGCATTTCCGTCAAACGCCTGGCATTGGCCTCTGACAACTGCTGCACCTGCAAAGTGAGTGTGTCGGACAAGGTTTTTTGCAACAGTGCCAGTTGCTGTGCAAACGCATCCATCTGGCTGTTTTGGGTGCGCGTGGCCTCTGCGCTTTGCTGCACCAAACTATGCTGAAAGGTGCCCAAGGTTTGAATGAGTTCTTGGCGCCCGCCTCTGGCAGATTCACTGATGGCGTTGCGCAGCTCGCGCTCTAAGCGCTCATTGGCCGCTTGCAAATTAAGGGCCAGTTGATTGACTTGATTGGCTTCTTCGGCGGCGCCAGCTTGATCGCCCGATTGTTTTCGCCACAACGCCAAGACCAAGACCAGCACCAACAAGTTGGCAAGCAACAAAACCCATAAAAAAACTGAACTGTCCATCTTGAGCTTATTTGCCCGTCACTTGATTGAGCGGTGTGAGGGCCTTGCCCTTAGACAAAAATTCAATGAGGTTGTCTGCAGCCAACTTGGCCATGGCCATGCGGGTTTGAATGGTTGAACTGGCAATGTGGGGGGTGAGCACCACATTGGGCACATTCAGAAGTGCTGAATGGAGAGCGGGTTCGCCTTCAAACACATCAAGGCCAGCGGCCGCAATTTGTTTGTTCTTCAAGGCCAAGGCCAAAGCCGCATCGTCCACAATACCGCCGCGGGCAATGTTGACCAGCGTGGCCGAAGGCTTCATGCAACTCAACTCTTTGGCGCCAATGGTATGGTGAGATTCAGCGCTGTAGGGCACGACCAGCATCACATGATCGGCAGTGCGAAGCAGCTCTTCCTTGCCAACATAAGTGGCCTTACAAGCCGTCTCAAGATCTGTGCTCAAGCGGCTGCGGTTGTGATAAATGACTCGCATACCAAATCCGTGCGCGGCTCGCTTGGCAATGCCTTGACCAATTCGGCCCATGCCAATGATGCCAAGCGTGCTGCCATGCACTTCAGCCCCAGCAAACATGTCGTAGCTCCACTTTGTCCACAAGCCCTTGCGCAAGTAGTGCTCGCTCTCAGTGATGCGCCTAGCTGTGGCCATGAGCAAAGCGAAACCAAAGTCTGCTGTGGTTTCGGTCAACACATCGGGTGTGTTGGTGGCAAGAACGCCTGCAGCGGTCATGGCTGCTATGTCAAAGTTGTTGTAGCCCACCGCCATGTTGGCCACAATTTGAAGCTGCGGGTTGGCTTGCAGGAGGGCTGCATCGATGCGCTCACTGCCGGTGGTGAGGGCTCCCACCTTGCCTTGCATTTTTTGTTTTAAAACATCTGCAGACCAGACATCGTCAGCCTGATTGCTTTCAACTTGAAAGTGCTGCGAGAGCATCTCAAGCACTTCTGGAAAAATAGCACGCGCTACCAAGATGGATTTTTGTGTCATGTTCGAAACCAAATGAACGTCATCACAATGAACAACGGAATTAAAACGCACATGGACCAAGCCATGTAACCAAAGAAACTTGGCATCTTGATGCCACGGTCTTCAGCAATGGCTTTGACCATCAAATTGGGCGCGTTGCCAATGTAGCTGTTGGCGCCCATGAACACCGCGCCTGCCGAAATGGCCGCCAGAGTAGGCGCCAAGGTGGTCATCAATACCTGCGCGTCGCCCCCTGCGGTATTGAAAAATACCAAATAAGTGGGCGCATTGTCGAGGAAAGAACTGAGCAGACCGGTGATCCAGAAATACATCATCACATTGGGCGAACCATCTGGGTTGGTGACGGTCGATACCACCGCACCAAACGGGCCATTGACGCCCGCTTTCAACATGGCAATCACGGGAATAATGGTTAAAAAGATGCCTGCAAACAGCTTGGCAACCTCTTGCATGGGGCCCCAACCAAATTGGTTGTCGGCATGCACTTGCGATGGCGTGAGCTTGAGAGAGATGAAAATGATGAGCAAAAGCCCGGCATCGCGAACCATGCCAGGCAAGCCCACTTCAGTGCCCACCACATCGAAAACCACATCAGACTTCCAAAGACCGCTCATCAAGACCAAGGCCACCACACCGGCAAGAAGGGCAAAGTTGACTTTGCCGTCAAAGCCAATTTGACGTGAGTCTGGCGTGGGGTCAAACACCTGAATCTCTTCGCGCTTGTGGTAGTACCAAGAATCCAACACGAAAAAAATCACCAACAAAGAGCCCATCAAAAAGAGTGATTCAGGGAAAATGTTTTTCAGTGTCCAGAAAAAATCAACACCTTTTAAAAAGCCCAAAAACAAGGGCGGGTCACCCAAAGGGGTGAGAGAGCCGCCCGCGTTGGACACAATGAAAATAAAAAACACAACCACATGCGCCACGTGTTTGCGGTTGTCATTGGCGCGGATGAGTGGGCGAATCATGAGCATGGATGCGCCCGTGGTGCCCATGAAGCTGGCCAAAAATGCACCAATGGCCAAGATGGCTGTGTTGAGGCCTGGGCTGCCATGCAAGTTGCCACGAATAAAAATTCCACCAGAAACTGTGTACAAGGCTGTGAGGAGAACAATGAACGGAATGTATTCGGCAAACAGCGCATGAATCAAATTCGCGCCTGCCACATTGGCGCCAAACATGACGGCAAATGGAATGAAAAATGCCAATGACCAAGCCGCTACCACCTTACCGTAATGGTGGTGCCAAAAATGAGGCGTTAAAAGCGGCATCAGAGCAATGCACAGCAAGATGCCCGCAAATGGAACACCCCACACGGCAGTGAGTTGAGCACCATCAAAATCGGCAGCCAATGCAGCGCTTGGTACGCCCAAACAACTCAAAAGTAGGGCCAGCATGAGCCAAGGTGAAAACACAGATTTCATGTCACATCACTTTCTTCAATCAATTCAAGCAAACATCCAATGACACACGATCAGGGGTTGGGCGTGATTTCAAAAACTTGGGCCAGATAGGCCAAATACTTCTCGTCGTCGCACATGCCCTTGCCTGGGGAATCCGACAACTTGGCAACCGGTTGATCGTTGCAACGGGTCATTTTGATCACAATTTGAAGAGGCTCATAGCCCAGATCGTTGGTCAAATTGGTTCCAATGCCAAAAGCCAGCATGCACCGTCCATTGAACTGCCTGAACAGCTCAATGGTTTTGGGCACAGTCAGGCCATCACTGAAAATAAGGGTTTTGGTTAGCGGATCGACCCGGTGAGTGCGGTAATGCGCAATCATGCGCTCGCCCCAAATAAAGGGGTCGCCGCTGTCATGGCGAGCGCCGTCAAACAGCTTGCAGAAGTACATGTCAAAGTCGCGCAAAAAGGCGTTGAATCCATACACATCGCTCAAAGCGATGCCCAAGTCGCCCCGGTACTCGCGAGCCCACGACTCAAAAGCAAAAACTTGGCTGTCTCTCAACCTTGGCCCTAAAGCTTGGCATGCCTGTAAATATTCGTGAGCCATGGTGCCTAGGGGCGTGAGCCCCAGGGTGTAGGCAAAGTAAACATTGCTGGTACCTGCAAATTGACCCGCCTGACCAAAACCCAAGCGTCCGGTGAGAACTCTCAAGACCTCTTCATGCCAAGCCCTGGAGAAGCGGCGACGTGTGCCGTAGTCGGCAATTTTGAGCGCCCTCAAATCATCGACCTGCAATTGCTTTATTTTGGTATCGAGTCGCTGCCTGCCTTCAAGCAAATCGGGCAAGCGCTGGGTGTTTCTGAAATAAACCTCATTGACAATGGCCAATACCGGAATTTCAAACAAGATGGTGTGAAGCCAAGGCCCTTGAATGATGATTTCAATCTCACCCGTCAAGCTGGGCGTGACTTGAATGTATTTTTCATTGAGTCTGAACAAGCCTAAAAAGTCGACAAAATCACTTTTGATAAAACGCAGGGTGCGCAGGTAAGCCAGTTCGTCCTCTTTGAAATGCAAGCTGCACAGCGATTTGATCTCGTTGCGAATTTCATCGACATACGGCGCAAGCTCTACGCCGGGATTGCGGCAACGAAACCGATACTCCACTTGTGCACCCGGAAACTGGTGCAAGACCACCTGCATCATGGTGAACTTGTAGAGGTCGGTATCCAGCAAACTGGTAATGATCATGTCGCAAATTGAGGCATAGAACAGAGTTGCTAGAAGTGTACGTGAAGCGGCGTACTTTCTCAGGCGAGGGATATCAGGATAAACGTGGTGAAAAGTTAGATAGCCATGTCCTTACTATCAGCGTCCTAGCAGCGCTCAAGGAACATAAGAGCAGCATAAGAGAAGCCCTTAGCATCAATCCTGAAGGCTGCCACCTGCCATTGTCAACACCTGGTCCGCCATATCAGCCAGCGTCTGGTTTTGCTCTGCAACCAGCAGCGTCAAGCCCTGCTGCTTGAGACGCTCTAGCGCGCGAGCCATGGCTAGAACCAAGACTGGCGCAATGCCCTCACAAGGCTCGTCCAAAATCAACAAATGGGCCTGCGTCATCAAGGTTCGGCCCATTGCCAGCATTTGTTGCTCTCCCCCACTCATTTGCGACGCAGGTCGGTTGAGCATGCCCGCCAGTGCCGGAAAAAGGTCCAACACATCTGTCAGCTGCAGTCCCGCTTGCCCATTGGGGAGCTTGCGCTGCAAACGAGGGATGGCAATTTCCAGGTTTTGCTTCACTGTCAACGCCGAAAACAGGCGGCGGTCTTCAGCCACATAGCCCAAGCCTTTTTGCGATCGCTCATAGGGCGCCAAAGCATGAAGTGCTTCTCCCTGCCAAAAGATCTGGCCAGTGGCTTGCGGCATCAAACCCATGATGGCTTTGAGCAAACTCGACTTGCCTGCGCCATTCAAACCACGAATCAGCAACAAGTTACCACTTTTCACGGTCAAGCTGACATTGAACAAAACTTGCGCTTGGCCATAACTGGCATTGACATTTTGCAACTCAAGCACGCTCAGCCCCCCCTTTGAAGGAGAAGCTTTGCCCCAGATATCGCTGTCGAACCACGTCGTTGGCTGCAACCTCTTGCGCTGTGCCCTGAGCCACCAATTGACCATCAATCAAAACCAAAACCCGATCGGCCACGCCAAACACGGCATCCATGTTGTGCTCGGTGTACAAAACTGTGGTGCCCCCGTCGGTCATCCGCTTCACGCGGTCCATCATGTCTGACCTTTCCTCTGGTGAGAGCCCCGCAGCAGGTTCATCTAGCAACATCAGCCCCTCACTCGGGTTTGGCAAACCTGCCATGGCCATGGCCAGCTCCAAACGTTTTTTGCCGCCATAAGAAAGGCGGTCTGCTGGGGAATGAAGCATGTCTTGGCCCAAGTCACTCAGCCCAGCCTCATCAATCCAATGCATTGCTTTGTCCAGCAAACAGTCGCTCAATACATCGCGCATTGAAACCCCCCGTTTTGCCTGTAAAACCAACTGCATGTTTTGCAGCACGGTGAGGGCTTCAAACACTTGCGCCACTTGAAAGGTTCGCGCTACACCCAAGCCTGTTCGCTGTGCCACTGAGACTTGTTGCAAATCATGGCCACGCCAAACCACATGCCCCGCAGACGCTTTTTGCTGGCCTGCCAGGCAAGCAAAGCAAGTGGATTTGCCAGCACCGTTGGGGCCAATGAGTGCCACACACTCACCCGCAGTCAATTCAAAATCAATGCCTTTGAGGGCTTGAAAGCCGCCGTAGTTTTGCTGAAGGCCTTGAACGCTTAAAACTGGCTTCATAGCGCTCGTCCGTCTGTCATTTTTTCGGCTCTGCGAAGACCCAGCATGCCCTCCGGTGCAAAGACCATCAGGAGCATGATGAGGAAACCCAAACTGCCACGCCAGTATTCAAAGTGACGCCCAATTTCAGAACCCAAGCCCACCAAAAAGACGCTGCCAGCCAGTGCGCCCCAAAGGTGATGAACGCCTCCCAATAAAACAACCATCAAGGCATCGACCGAATTCGAAATAGCAGCCGCAGACGGAAACACTGCGCCTTTGCTGATGGCCCACAAACTGCCCGACAGGCCCGCCAAGCAGGCGCTCAAGAGAAATACGCGCAAGTTCAGTTGAGGCACATTCAAGGCACTGGCTTGTGCGCGCTGAGGCGCATCGCGCCCCGCCTGCAAGGCAGCGCCAAAGCTGGAGCGAACCAAGCGAGAGAATCCAAACAGAGACACAAAGCACAAGAGGACCAGGGCAGCTTGAAATTGCCAGCGCGGCATGGCACTGAAAAATTGCAAGCCGATCAAGCCATTGTCGCCACCGGTGAGTGACACCCATTGACTGGCACTGGCCCAAACCATTTGTGCAAACGCCAATGACAACATGGCCAAATAAACGCCAGCACTGCGCAATAACAATTGGCCCATGAACAATGCGGCCAATGTGGCCACCAAGGAACCCGTCAAGGCCGCCGTCAGCGCATTGAACTGCCATTGCAAGTGACTCAAAGCTGCAGCATAAGCACCCAGACCAAAGTAAGCCGCATGACCAAAACTTACCCAGCCCGACAAGGCCATCATGCACTGCAAGCTCAATCCAAACAGCATCATGATGAGCACATCCTCCAAGACGCGTTGAGAATAGTCATTGACCACCAAAAGGCTCAGTGCACAGCCCGCCAAAACCATCCAGCCTGTCCATTGAAAAATACGATGCGCACTTCCCAAATGAAAAGGCATGACCTTTTCGCGAGGTGCTGCACCAGGCAACTCACCCATCAAGCCTTGTGGCCGAATGGCCAGCACCAAAGCCATGGTGAGAAACACCAAGATCAAGGTGGCCTGTGGGAAAAAATGAATGCCAAAGGCATGGACACAGCCAATCAAAATGGCCGCATAAAAAGCGCCAGCAATGCTACCCAGACCGCCCATGACCACCACCACAAAGGTTTCGACCACCATTTGCAAATCCATTTGCAAATGGGCAGGCATTCTGGGCAATTGCAATGCACCCGCCAGGCCTGCCAGGCCACAACCCAAAACCACCACACTCAACATGAGAGGCGCTGGATTGACGCCCAAGGCATCAAGCATGTCGCGATCTTGTGTTGCCGCTCGCACGCGTTGGCCCCAGCTGGTTCGAGTAAGCAACAAATGCAGCAAACCCCAAACAACCGGCCCCAAACACAGGGTCAAAATTTGCCATTGCGGAAAAAAGTCTTCGCCTAATTGAACCGCCCCCTTCAAGCCCGGAAAGCGCGGCGCAAAAACCTCACCAGGCCCTAGCAACCAAAGCAAGACATCGTGAATGACCAAGCTCAGCCCAAAAGTAGCGACCAATGGGTAGAGGGGCGGCGAATGGCGCAAGGGTCTGAAAAGAAAGATTTCAGTCAAAGCACCGAGCAGTGCTGCAGCAACAGCGCCAAGCACCATGGCCAAGAGGTACAAAGCGGCATGCTCAGACCAGCCAGGCTGCCATTGAGTGACCAGCGTGCCCGCAAGCAATGCCCCCAACATGTAAAAACTGCCGTGGGCAAAATTGACAATGCGGGTGACGCCAAACACCAGCGTCAAGCCCGCAGCCATGATGAACAAGGTGCTTGCGTGGCTCAGGCCATTCAAGCACTGAATCAGCCAAAAACTCATTCAATCCAATGTGTGAAGGAGCTGGGGTCAATTCGCGTGGTTTTGAAGGTGTTGACCAAGGCAGCCTCATCGGCATAACCCAAAGACATGCCACAAACCATCATTTCGTTGTCACCGGCGCCCACGTGCTTGTAAATAATTTTTGAGAAGTTGTTCCAAGCGGCTTGCGGGCAAGTGTGCAAGCCCCGTGCTCTGGCCGCCACCATCACACTTTGCAAGAACATGCCGTAGTCAAGCAAACTGCCGCGGCCCATGACCTTGTCGATGGTAAAAATCAAACCCACTGGCGCGCCAAAGAAACGGAAATTTTGCTGCTGCTGTAAGTGCATTTTTTCTTTCTCGCCCTTGGCAATGCCCAGCACGCCGTACAAGCCAAATCCGCACTCACGACGACGGTCGATGTAGGGGCTGACCCACTGACTGGGGTAGTAATCGTATTCTTCTGCATGGTCGGCCGCCAAGGCTGGGTTGGCCGCCATGGCATTGTGGGCATCGCAAACTTCGTTCACCAATTTGTCCTTCGCGGCGCCCTGCAGCACATACACTTTCCAGGGCTGTGTGTTGGTGCCACTGGGCGCCCGAGCGGCCACTTGAAGCAAATCTTCAAGCACCGATTTTTCGACGGGCTTGTTCAAAAAAGCGCGCGCTGAAAAACGGCTCAAGATGGCGGCGTCGACGCTGTTGCCGTCGGCCACCTGCGTGCTAACTTGTGATGTACTGAGTTCTTTCATGAGAGGGTCTCCAAAACTTGAATAAATTGAGTGGGCAAGGGCTGAGGGCGTCGCGTGAGCTTGTTCACATAAACATGCACAAAGTGCCCGCGAGCAGCGGTGAGTTCTTCACCTTGAGCAAACAAGCCCACCTCGTAGCGAACACTTGAGCTGCCGCGATGCGCCACCCGAATGCCCGCTTCAATGGTTTGCGGAAAAGCCAAAGGCGCAAAATAATTACACTGCGTTTCCACCACCAGACCAATGGTTTCACCGTTGTGAATGTCCAGCACACCTTGTTCAATGAGGTGCGCATTGACCGCTGTGTCAAACCAGCTGTAATAGACGACATTGTTGACATGGCCATACACATCGTTGTCCATCCAACGGGTGGTAATGGGGCGAAAGGCACGATAAGCACTGCGCGGCAAAGCCTCTGGCTTGGCGGCAGCAACTTGGGGCTGAGAATCTGCTGAAGTCATAAGCCCCGATTTTGCCAGTGAAGCCAGTGCGAATGTGCCAGCCGCCAAGTATTCATTTGCACTGAAACGGTCGTTTCTAAGTCTCGGCCATAGCCACCTCCCATGCAAATGATCATGGGCAAGTGATGGGCTTTGGCCCAGTCAAATACTTTTTGATCCCTGGCTTGCATGCCCGCTTCAGTGAGTTTGAGGCGGCCCAGCCGGTCGCCTTCATGCGCATCGGCGCCTGCCAAGTAAATCAAAAACTCAGGCTGAACACGCTGCAGGACGGTCTCAAGCGCACCCTCCAAGGCTTCCATATAGGGCTCATCGGTGCAGCCATCCGGCAAGCCCACGTCCAAATCACTTTCGACCTTTCGAAAGGGAAAGTTCTTTTCACCATGCACAGACAGCGTGAAAACACTGGGATCATTGGCAAAAATACTGGCAGTGCCGTTACCTTGGTGCACATCCAGATCGACCACCAGCACCTGCAGGGTCCTTTTGTGCTGCCTGAAATGCTCCATTTGACAGACCCGCGCCGCCACTGCAATGTCGTTGAAGACGCAGAAGCCACCGCCTTGATTGGCACTTGCGTGATGGGTGCCGCCTGCCAAATTTCCGGCAATGCCCTCTAAAGCCGCCGCCCTCACTGCCGCAATGGAGGCCCCAGCGGAGCGCAGTGAGCGCTCGGCCATGGCAAGCGACCAAGGGAAGCCAATTTCGCGCAAAGCCTGTGGGCTGAGGGTGCCCTCTTGAACAGCTTTGACATAGTCAGGGTCGTGAACCAGCGCCAGTTCGCCCAGGGTGGCAGCGGGCGCCTCCAACATATTGACGCCGCCTAGCTCGGTGGCAACCCTTTTCCGAAGCATGCTGTACTTGGCCATGGGAAAGCGATGCCCCTCTGGCAAAGGCAAAACAAAATGATCCGAATAGAAGGCTTTCATGTCCGAATTGTGACGCTTTCAAGCCCTTTTCCATTTCTAGAACGCCGACTCTAAAATGCTGCAATGCAACAAAAAGTGCTTGTAATTGGTTTGAGAGTCCCTAAAATTCAACCCATGCTGCACTGCAACAAGATGTTAGGCCAAGCGATAAGCAAAGCCGGTTCAGAGCAGTCCTGTGAAACCTTTTTTAAATCAATGGAGAAATCATGATGACTACAGAACAAATCGTTGCATCCCACAAAGCCAATGTCGAAACCCTCTTCGGTTTGACATCCAAAGCCTTCGAAGGCATGGAAAAACTGGTCGAGTTGAACTTGACAGCCACCAAAGCTGCCTTGAGCGAGTCTGCACAAAGCACCAAAGCTGCTTTGAGCGTGAAAGATGCTCAAGAATTGATGGCTTTGCAAGCCAACCTGTTCCAGCCATTGGCCGAAAAAACAGCTGCTTACAGCCGTCATCTCTATGACATCGCTTCTGGCACTTCCAGCGAATTCACCAAAGCTTTGGAAGCCCAAACAGCGGCTGCACAAAAGCAGTTTGCCAACTTGGTTGACTCTGCCACTTCCAACGCACCTGCTGGCACAGAGACAGCCGTTGCTGTGATGAAGAGCGCTGTGAACGCTGCCAACACCGCTTATGAGTCCGTTCAAAAAGCTGTGAAACAAGCCACTGACATGGCTGAAGCCAACATGGCTGCCGTGACCAACACAGCGGTTGCCACTGCCAAGACTGCTTCTAAAAAGCGTTAATGCGTCCAACCTGAATCAGGCCAGAGTTCATCTGGCTTGGGTCAGACAAAAAAGCCGGTTTTGAAACCGGCTTTTTTTTCGTTCAAACAAAGATGGTCATGGCTTCATGGCATAGCCGCTGAGCACTTCTTTCAGCCTTGGCAAAGCTTTGAGCATGGCTTCCCTGCCCGCTTCAATTGATTTGCGTCTGGCCGCAAAGTCGGCACTCTTCACACCCATGAGCGCGGGCTTGACCACCACGTCGGCATCTTTCAACAAAACAGTGTTCAAGCTTTTGCCCATGATGTTGAAAGTCTGCATCAAGATTTGAAATGTGTCAGATGCAGGGCTGCCTTCAGGGTCGGTCGAGATATCAACCGCAATGACCACATTGGCACCCATCTCTCGCGCCTGCCTAACAGGCACCGGTGAGACCAAGCCACCATCCACGTATTCTCGACTGCCAATTTTGACGGGCTGAAAAACAGCTGGCACAGCACTGGAGGCCCGCACAGCCGAGCCCGTGTTGCCTCTTCTAAAAAGCACTGGCTCACCGCTGTGCAAATCGGTGGCCACAATGCCCAAGGGCATCTTCATTTGCTCAATCAAACGATTGCCAACCTGGGTGTTGACATAGCGCGCCAAGGCCTCGCCTCTTAAAGCACCTCGATTCAAAATGGGCATCATCCAATCTGTGATTTCTGCCTCTTCCATGGTCTCGGCCACACGTCTCAATTGGGTGCTGTTTTTGCCACTGGCGTACATGGCTGCAACCAAGCTGCCTGCAGAAGTGCCCACCACCAAGTCGGGTTGAATACCCGCCTCTTCTAAAACTTGAATGACCCCCACATGCGCAAATCCTCGCGCAGCACCGCCACCCAAAGCCAAGCCCAAATTCAGAACCTTCAAAGGCGGTGGTACAGGAGGCACCGCAATAGGAGCAACCGTGCCTGACCCAGCCGCAGGCGTCTCAACAGCTCCGGGGGTTTTGATCACTTGCGTGTCTGGCACTTTGACGCTGGCACAGCCCGTTAAAACAAGAGCGCCGATCAAACTCATGGCGCACAGGCTGACCCTGAGCACATCTCGCCAAACAGGGCTTGACCTCAAGGGCCACAACTTCACTTGCATAATGTTGAATCTAAATTGAACTACTTTGATTGTCATGGAACACCTGCAACAAACCACTCTCAAGCGCTGGCCAAAGGGGTTCATTGCGATGGGCGCTTTGTTGGCGGCCTTGTCGGTCATTGCGTCAGCTTATGCCGCGCATGCCAACAGTTTAAACGGCAGTTCGCCGCTCATGGTTCAAGCCAGCTTGAACTTGATGCAATTTCATTCGATTGGCCTCATTTTGGTTGGCATCCTCGGACAGTCAAGGCCAAACGAAAAACGCCTGCAGTTTGCAGGCGCATTCTTTTTGCTGGGCTGCTTGCTCTTTTCAATCAACATCTTGCTGCGTGCTTGGCATGACATCCAAACTTTCAAAGCCTTGGTGCCATGGGGTGGCACCAGTTTTATTCTAGGATGGTTGGCCTTGACTTTGGCTTATCTACGCAAGAGTTAGATGAGGGCGTCTGAACTTAGGCTGCCACCGGCGTCCGAATGAGGTGGTCAAAAGCACTGAGCGCTGCTTTCGCACCCTCACCCGCAGCAATCACAATTTGCTTGAATGGCACCGTGGTGCAATCGCCAGCTGCAAACACACCCGGCAAATTGGTATGCCCCTTGGCATCCACCACAATTTCACCGAACTTGGACAGCTCGAGAGTGTCCTTTAAAAACTCGGTGTTGGGTATCAAGCCAATTTGAACAAACACCCCTTCTAAGGCCACATGGTGTTCTTCACCTGTGGCGCGGTCTTTGAAGCGAATGCCATTGACCACGCTGCCGTCTCCCGTAATTTCAGTGGTTTGGGCGTTGGTGTGAATGGTCACGTTGTTCAAGCTTTTGAGTTTGTTCACCAGCACCGCATCGGCTTTGAGTTGATCCGCAAACTCAATGACCGTGACGTGCGCCACGATGCCTGCCAAGTCAATGGCGGCTTCAACACCAGAGTTGCCCCCCCCAATGACAGCTGTTCGCTTGCCTTTGAACAAAGGACCATCGCAGTGCGGGCAGTAAGCCACACCTTTGTTTTTGTAGGTTTGCTCTCCTGGCACGTTCACGTTGCGCCAGCGTGCACCAGTTGACAAGATCACGCTGCGCGCATTCAACACACCGCCGTTTTCCATCTGCACTTGGATCAGCCCGCCTGGCTCTGTGGCCGGAATCACTTTGGCTGCCTTTTGCAAATTCATGATGTCCACACCGTAGTGACGAACTTGGGCTTCCATGGCGGCACCAAATTTGGGGCCGTCTGTCTCCAACACGGAGATGTAGTTTTCGATGGCCATGGTGTCATTCACCTGACCGCCAAAACGCTCAGCGGCAATGCCCACCCGAATGCCTTTGCGTGCCGCATACACTGCAGCCGCAGCGCCAGCAGGACCACCGCCCACAATCAACACATCAAAGTCTTCTTTGGCGTTGATCTTGGCAGCATCGCGATGAGCAGCACCTGTGTCAATTTTGGCCACAATTTCTTCTACCGACATGCGGCCAGAACCAAATACTTTGCCATTCAAGAACACCATGGGCACTGCCATGATTTCGCGCTCGGTCACTTCTTGTTGGAACGCACCGCCTTCAATGACCACCGTTTTCACTTTGGGATTGAAGATGGCCATGAGCGACAAAGCCTGCACCACATCAGGACAGTTGTGGCAAGACAAGGACATGTAGACCTCGAAGTTGAAGTCGCCATCGATTGATTTGATGGCATCGATGACATCGGCTTCTACTTTGGGCGGGTGACCCCCGGTCCAAAGCAAAGCCAATACCAAGGATGTGAACTCGTGACCCAAGGGCAATCCTGCAAAGCACACACCTTGCGTTTCACCCTCGCGGACCACGAGAAAAGAAGGGCTGCGCGCATCGGTGCCTGAAGTGTCCAGGCTCACCTTGTCAGACAAACCCACAATGGTCTCAAGCAAACTGCGCATCTCCAGGCCGGTCTCGCTTTCGTCCAAAGTGGCAATCAAGCGGATGGGGCTTCTGAGCATGCCCAAGTAGGTTTGCAATTGTGATTTGAGGGTGTCTTCTAACATGGTTTTCTCCCGACGCGATGCGCCGATTTGTTTTTTAAAATTAGATCTTGCCGACCAAATCCAAGGAAGGCGTCAATGTCTTGGCGCCTTCTTTCCACTTGGCGGGGCAAACTTGACCTGGGTTGGCGGCTGTGTATTGGGCTGCTGTCAACTTGCGCAATGTTTCAGACACGTCACGTGCAATTTCGTTGGAATGCACTTCCATGGTCTTGATGATACCTTCGGGGTTGATGATGAAGGTACCGCGCAAGGCCAAGCCTTCTTCAGGGATGTGCACGCCAAATGCGTTGGTCAAGGTGTGTGTTGGGTCCCCCACCAATGGGAACTTGGCCTTGCCCACCGCGGGTGATGTCTCGTGCCACACCTTGTGTGAGAAGTGCGTGTCGGTGGTGACGATGTAAACCTCGGCACCGGCCTTTTGGAAAGCTGGGTAGTTGTCAGCTGCGTCTTCAATTTCGGTGGGGCAGTTGAAGGTGAAAGCGGCTGGCATGAAAATCAAAACAGACCACTTGCCTTTGAGGCTTGCATCTGAGACTTCAATAAACTTGCCATTGTGGAAAGCTTGTGTTTTAAAAGGCTGAACGGGGGTATTAATCAGGGACATGTTGTGACTCCAAAGGATTTAAAAAAATGAGCAATGAATGAAAACTCATTAGGGTCTATCCTAATCGCGTTTACCCTAGGTCCCGATTGATAGTCGCTATGAGGCTCATAGCGAGATTCGTCTGGGTTTTGCATGGGTGCATAATTGCCTTTGACGTTGACGTAACGTCAACCAAACAGGAGTAAGAGATGGACATCCAAGGCAAGGTTTTCATTGTGACGGGCGGGGCATCTGGCCTAGGCGAAGGCACAGCACGCATGTTGGCGGCCCATGGCGGCACCGTGGTCATTGCAGACATGCAGGCCGAAAAAGGCGAGGCTGTTGCCAAGGAAATTGGTGGGACGTTCGTCAAGTGTGACGTGAGCAACGAGACCGACGGTCAAGCTGTCGTGGCCAAAGCGGTGTCGCTGGGCAAATTGGTTGGCTTGGTGAACTGTGCTGGCATTGCCCCGGCAGAAAAAACAGTGGGCAAAAATGGTGCTCACTCACTGGCCGTTTTCAGCAAAACCATCACCGTCAACTTGATCGGTAGCTTCAACATGATTCGCTTGGCTTCAGAAGCCATGTGCAAAAACGAACCGGAAGCCACGGGCGAACGCGGCGTCATGATTTCAACAGCCTCTGTGGCGGCTTACGATGGGCAAATTGGTCAAGCGGCTTACTCGGCATCCAAAGGCGGTGTGGTGGGCATGACGCTGCCCATTGCGCGCGACTTGGCACGCAACGGGGTGCGCAACATGACCATTGCTCCTGGCATTTTTGGCACCCCCATGGTGTTTGGCATGCCGCAAGAAGTTCAAGACGCACTGGCTGCTGCAGTGCCCTTCCCTAGCCGCCTTGGAACGCCCAACGATTACGCCAAGCTGGTGAAGCACATCTTGGAAAATGACATGCTCAACGGTGAGGTCATCCGCTTGGATGGCGCTATTCGACTCGCCCCCAAATAAGTCATACTCTGCCATCCAATTCTTGGAGGGCGTTTATGAAATTTCCAAAATCTCGCAGCAAGCTGATGCTTGCTGCTGTTGTTTTGGGCGGCGCATTGAGTGCTTGTGCACCCAAACCAAACACATTTCATCTCGTCACGCCAGATCAACCCAACGATCAGGTCAGCCATCAGGCAAAACCGGGTTGGGCCACCCAAGGGTTTTCTGTGGCAGCGGCCAACCCATTGGCCACGGATGCTGGCTATCAAGTCCTCAAGGCTGGTGGCTCGGCCATCGATGCGGCCATTGCCGTTCAAATGGTTCTGACATTGGTAGAACCTCAATCGAGTGGCATTGGTGGAGGTGCCTTTTTGCTGCACCACGATGGTCAAAAAGTAGAAGCCTATGACGGCCGCGAAGTGGCGCCCTCTGCGGCCACAGACAAACTCTTTTTAGATGCGCATGGCAAACCATTGCCCTTCATGGAGGGTGTCTTGAGCGGGCTGTCCGTGGGTGTGCCAGGCACATTGAGCCTGCTAGAAACAGCCCACAAAGAACATGGCAAGCTGCCCTGGGCCACCCTCATGCAACCGGCCATTCAATTGGCGGAACAAGGCTTCAAAATCAGCCCCCGATTGCACCAAGCCTTGCTTGCCGAAATTGATTTGATCAATGACCCCGTTGCGGCCAGCTACTTTTATGATGCCCAGCGCAAGCCCTACCCAGTGGGTTATGTTCTTAAAAATCCAGAGTTGGCAGCCGTTATGCGAACCATCGCGACCCAAGGTTCCCAAGCTTTGAAGCAAGGGGATGTGGCACAAGCCTTGGTTCAAAAAGTTCGCCAGCATCCCACCCGACCTGGCAGCATGACGCTGCAAGATTTAGCCCATTACAAGGTGAAAAAGCGCGAGCCATTGTGCTTTGACCATGTGGTTCAAACCACAGGCAAAACCTTTCAGGTCTGCGGCTTCCCTCCGCCTAGTTCAGGCGCTTTGGCCATTGGACAAATACTGGGTATCCTGAACAACACCCCAGCTGGAAAAATGCCGCTAGAGCAAGGTCTGCCTGGCAGTGAATGGCTGCACTTCTACACCGAGGCTGCCCGATTGGCATTTGCAGACCGGGCCCAGTTTGTGGGCGATCCCGACTTTGTGAAAGCCCCGGGTGGCAATTGGAAAACCATGTTGCTCCCCACCTACCTCCAGCAGCGCAGTCGCCTCATTGGCGAGCAAAGCATGAAGATGGCACAAGCCGGCAATCCCGCCGAATTTCAAACTGTCTACGCGCCCATGCCGCATCAAGATGAATACGGTACAAGCCATATCAGCGTGATCGACCGATACGGCAATGCGGTCGCCATGACCACCACCATTGAAGCCGTTTTTGGCTCAAGGCTCATGGTCAATACAGGCCAAGGCCGTCAAGGTGGATTCCTGCTGAACAACGAACTCACAGACTTTAGCTTTGCACCAACCGATGCCAAAGGCGTACCCATCGCCAACCGCGTTGAAGGTGGCAAGCGTCCGCGGTCTTCTATGTCGCCCACACTGGTGTTTGAAAAAGACACAGGCCAACTCAAAATGACGGGCGGCAGCCCTGGCGGTGCCGTCATCATTCATTACACCGGCAAGCTGCTCATTGGCACATTGCAATGGGGCTTGAACACGCAGCAAGCCATCAATTTGCCCAACTTCGGTTCGCTCAATGGCCCCACTGTTTTAGAAGAAAAGCGGTTTCCAGAAAATACCCTCAAGGCGCTACAGGCCAGGGGTCATGAGGTTCGTGAAATGCCTTTGCCCAGCGGGCTTCAGGCGATTGAAGTGACGCCCAAAGGTTTCTTCGGCGGCGCGGATCCGCGCCGTGAAGGGGTGGTGATGGGACCCAAGCCTTAGACGAGAGGGTCTAGGCTTGCGGTCCTTTTGGGTCAATACGCTTGGCCGAGTTGACCCAAGATGGCTGGGTTTTCCAGGGTGCTGATGTCTTGCGTGATTTGCTCGCCCTTGGCCAAGCTGCGCAACAAGCGGCGCATGATTTTGCCGGAGCGAGTTTTGGGCAAGTTCTCGCCAAAGCGAATGTCTTTGGGCTTGGCAATGGGACCAATTTCTTTGGCAATGTGATCGCGCAATTGTTTGGCAATGGCCTTGGCTTCGTCGCCTGTGGGCAAGGGCCGCTTCAGCACTACAAACGCGCAAATGGCTTCACCTGTGGTGTCGTCAGGACGGCCCACCACAGCAGCTTCGGCCACCAGCTCGGTGCAGCTGACCAAGGCCGATTCAATTTCCATGGTGCCCATGCGGTGACCCGACACGTTTAAAACATCATCGATGCGACCGGTAATGGTGAAGTAGCCAGATTCAGCATCGCGAATGGCACCGTCGCCGGCCAAGTAGTACTTGCCTTGGAAGTCGGCTGGGTAGTAGCTTTTTACAAAGCGATCGGGGTCACCCCAGATGGTGCGAATCATGGAAGGCCATGGACGCTTGACCACCAAGATGCCGCCTTGACCGTTGGGCATGTCCTTGCCTGTTTCGTCCACGATGGCCGCTTGAATTCCCGGGAAAGGCAAGGTGCAAGAACCAGGCACCATGGGCGTCACGCCTGGCAGAGGCGTGATCATGTGGCCACCGGTTTCGGTTTGCCAGAAGGTGTCGACGATGGGGCAATTTCCGCCGCCCACATGCTTGTGATACCACTCCCAAGCAGCCGGGTTGATGGGTTCGCCCACAGAACCGAGCAAGCGCAAGCTGCTCAAGTTGTAGCTCTTGGGATGAACCGCATCGTTGGCTTCTGCCGCTTTGATCAATGAACGAATGGCGGTAGGCGCTGTGTAAAAAATAGACACTTTGTGGTCTTGAATCATTTTCCAGAAACGGCCAGCGTCTGGGTATGTGGGCACGCCCTCGAACACAATTTCAGTGCCGCCCAAGGCCAAGGGGCCGTAGGTGATGTAGGTGTGACCCGTGACCCAACCAATGTCGGCCGTGCACCAGAACACGTCGTCTTGTTTCAAGTCGAAGGTCCACTTGGTGGTAAGCGCTGCGTGCAACAAATAGCCACCCGTCGAGTGTTGAACACCCTTTGGCTTACCCGTAGAACCCGATGTGTAAAGCAAGAACAAGGGATGCTCGGCGCCCACCCACTCAGGCTCACACGTGGTGGCTTGCTTGGCGACCAAATCGTGCATCCAAGTGTCGCGGCCCGCAGTCATGGCCACATCGGCGCCGCTGCGCTTGACCACCAGCACGTTTTGAATGCTGTTGCAACCACCCAAAGCAATAGCTTCATCAACAATGGATTTGAGGGGCAACTGTTTGCCACCGCGAATTTGGTGGTCGGCTGTGATCACAGCTTTGGCGCCAGTGTCTTCGATGCGATCGCGCAAAGACTGCGCGGAGAAGCCACCAAACACCACAGAATGCGTGGCGCCAATGCGGGCGCAGGCTTGCATGGTTGCCACGCCATCGATGGACATGGAAATATAGATAACGACGCGATCGCCCTTTTGAATGCCGATGGATTTGAGGCCGTTGGCAATTTGACAAGTTTTGGCCAGCAATTCGCTGTAGGTGATGCGCGTCACTTCGCCACCGTCAGCTTCAAAAATCAAGGCCGTTTTGTTGCCCAGACCTTTTTCCACATTGCGATCTAAGCAGTTGTAAGAAGCATTCAGCGTGCCGTCTTCAAACCATTTGAAGAAAGGGGCTTTGGACTCGTCCAAAACTTTGGTGAAAGGCGTTTTCCAGGAAATGAATTCTTTGGCCAAGCGGGCCCAGTAGCCTTCATAGTCGTTTTCGGCTTCTTGGCACAAGGCTTGGTAGGCTGGCATGCCTGAAATGGTGGCGTTTTTAACAAAATCAGCACTGGGCTGATAAACGGTTGCGCTCATTCTGTGTCTCCTAGGGAACTTATTCAAATTGCTGGTGCTGAATGTCGTGCTTGGCTCTTACAAAGCCCTGACTGACAGTATTCTTTCATATCTTGTTAATTCCGACATATTTTGGCAAATCTACGGCTTTAAAATCGGTCAAACTCTTTCAAAGAATACCCATGGCTTCGAAACCCCCATCCCATCCCGAAAAAGCGGCACTGCGCCCCCTACCCAAATTGATTTTTGCCAGCCGCTGGTTGCAGCTTCCCCTGTACCTCGGACTGATCTTGGCGCAAGGCGTCTATGTGTTCCATTTTTGGGTGGAACTGGTGCACTTGCTGGAAGCCGTCTTTGGCAGTCAAACCGCCCTTCAAGCCTTGATATCGGGCATTGGCTACAAAGTTGATGTTCCCATTACACAATTGAACGAGACCATCATCATGCTGGTGGTTTTGGCGCTCATTGACGTGGTCATGATTTCCAACCTGCTCATCATGGTCATTGTGGGTGGCTACGAAACTTTTGTATCGCGCATGGAATTAGAAAATCACCCCGATCAACCAGAATGGTTGAGCCATGTGAATGCGTCTGTTTTGAAAGTGAAGTTGGGCACCGCCATCATCGGCATCAGCTCCATTCATTTGCTCAAAACGTTTATCAATGCTGCCAACTACACCGAGCAAGTCCTGATGTGGCAAACCATCATCCACGTCACCTTCCTCCTTAGCGCTTTGGCCATTGCCTACACCGACAAATTGATGTCACACCATCACAACCATTGAAAGCCATGAACAGGCCGCTTTCAGCACCTGAATTCTGAAATTTTTATAAGACCTCGCGAAAGTTAGACATGAGCACCTTGATCAAAGAAGAAGACCTGATTGAATCTATTGCCGCAGCCCTGCAATACATCAGCTATTACCACCCTGCTGATTTCATCTCCCATTTGGCAAGCGCTTATCACCGCGAACAAAGTCCTGCGGCCAAGGACGCCCTGGCTCAAATTTTGACCAACAGCAAAATGAGTGCCATTGGCCACCGCCCCATGTGCCAAGACACCGGTATCGTCAATGTGTTTTTAAAAGTCGGCATGGACATCAAGTTTGAAAACTTCAAAGGCGGCTTGGAAGATGCAATCAATGAAGGCGTGCGCCGGGGCTACAACTATGCAGACAATATGTTGCGCGCATCGATCGTTTCTGATCCCGAATTTGCTCGCAAAAACACACAAGACAATTCGCCTGCCGTCATTTTCACCCAACTGGTACCTGGTAACAAGCTAGACATTACCGTGGCAGCCAAAGGTGGTGGTAGCGAAAACAAATCCAAAATGGTCATGCTCAACCCCAGCGACAGCGTTGTCGATTGGGTCTTAAAAACAGTGCCCACCATGGGTGCGGGTTGGTGTCCTCCTGGCATGCTGGGCATTGGCATTGGAGGCACTGCGGAAAAAGCAGTTCTCATGGCCAAAGAAAGTTTGATGGACGACTTGGACATGTACCAATTGCTCGAGAAGTCAAGCAAGGGCGAGAAGCTCACGCAAGTTGAAAACATGCGCCTGGAAATCTACGACAAGGTCAATGCTTTGGGCATTGGCGCGCAAGGCTTGGGCGGCCTGACCACCGTGCTCGATGTCAAAATCAAGATGTACCCCACTCACGCAGCCAGCAAACCCGTGGCCATGATTCCCAACTGCGCTGCGACTCGCCATGCGCACTTTGTGATGGATGGCTCTGGCCCCGTTTACCTGGATGTGCCGTCTCTCGATCTCTGGCCTGATGTGAGCTGGACGCCCAACACAGAAAAGAGCAAGCGAGTCGATTTGAATGCCCTCACGCCCGCCGAAGTGGCCAGCTGGAAGCCTGGTCAAACATTGCTTCTAAACGGCAAGATGCTGACGGGTCGCGATGCGGCCCACAAGCGCATTCAAGACATGCTGGCCAAGGGTGAGAAATTACCGGTCGACTTTACCAACCGCATCATTTACTACGTGGGCCCAGTCGATCCCATTCAGGGCGAAGCAGTCGGCCCTGCAGGCCCTACCACCTCGACGCGCATGGACAAATTCACCGAAATGATGTTGGCCCAGACCGGCCTCATTGCCATGGTCGGCAAAGCCGAACGAGGACCTGAGGCCATCGCAGCCATTCAAAAACACAAATCCGCCTACCTCATGGCTGTGGGCGGTGCCGCTTACTTGGTGTCAAAAGCCATTAAGCAATCGAAAGTGGTGGGCTTTGCCGACCTTGGCATGGAAGCCATTTATGAGTTTGATGTGGTCGACATGCCAGTCACTGTAGCGGTTGATTCTGGCGGCACCAGCGCTCACATCACTGGCCCTGCTGAATGGCAAAAACGCATTGCTACAGGTGAGTTTAAAGGCATCAAAGTTGGCGCTAATTGAGTCTAACAAGTCAGGCTTCATTGGCGTTTTTGACAGCGGTATTGGTGGCCTGAGTGTGTTGCAAGCCTTGCGTGCAGAAATGCCGCAAGAGCGTTTTGTGTATTGGGCAGACCGCGGCTTTGCGCCCTACGGTGAACGCAGTGACGAGTTTGTCATTGAAAGATCTCATTTCGTCACACAACAACTATTGGCGCAAGGTCCTGTCAAAGCGGTGGTGGTGGCATGCAACACGGCCACGGCTGTGGCCATCGAAAGCTTGCGCGCCACCTTTCCCAATTTGGCATTCATTGGCGTAGAACCCGCCCTCAAACCTGCCCTGGCGCAAACTCAAACCCTTCGCGTAGGCGTCATGGGCACACAAGGCACCCTGAGCAGTGCGCGCTTTGAAAAATTGTTGAAGTCTGTTTTGGCAGATGCAAAACCCAAGACTTGTGAATTTGTCTTGCAGGCCTGCAAAGGCTTGGCACTTGCCATTGAGCAACAAACTGAAAAGTCTCTGGAAGACACAAAGGCACTGGAAGAGTTGTGTGCTCAGCATGTTGAAAGCATGGGCCGCTTTGGCCTAGAAGTTGGCCAAATTGACACCTTGGTTTTAGGCTGTACCCACTATGTGTTTGTGCAAGATATCTTGCGCAAATTGGTGGGACCTGATGTCAACATCATTTCCACAGGCGAAGCCGTTGCGAAGCAAACCAAACGGCTCATTGTTCCCGCAACGGGCCACACAGAAACCCCACAAGTTTCAAACCAGATCCAGCTTTGGACCACAGGTTCTCTGGAGGCCCTTGAGTTGGCTGCAAGTCGTTGGCTTGACCTGCCGGCCCATCACTGCCACCTCTTTCAGAACCAAAGCGCTTAAGAACTAAGTTGAATAACTAAGTTGAACAACTAAGCTGAAGCCCACAAACGCTCACCACCCGCTTCAAGGTGCGTGAGGTAAACACGCAGCTCAAACTCAGATTGTGCGTAGTCGGGGGCCATGTGGTGGCACAGTTTGTAGAAAGCTTTGTCGTGCTCACGCACTTTCAAATGAGCCAGTTCATGCACAGCAATCATTTGCAAAAAGGCCAAAGGGGTGTCCTTGAACAAGGCTGCCACTTTGATGTCCCGCTTTGACTTTAGTTTGCTGCCTTGAATGCGCGAGGTGGAGGTGTGCAAACCCAGGGCGTGTTGAATGATGTGCAGCTTGCTGTCAAAGCTCACCTTGTTAATGGGATCGGCTTGCCTGAGAAATTCATTTTTCAGGTCCATCACATAGGCATACAGGGCAGAGTCTGTGCGAATACCGTGCGGCTGTGGGTGACGTGAGAGAAGCCAAGCACCCAAGCCGGGCCCTTCGATGATTTTTTTCACCTGCTGCTGCAATGCTTCTGGATAGGACTGTAAATACTTGAAAGACGTACTCACGGATGTCGTGTTAGTCACAGTTGTCCCGATTGCTCAGAAGCCTTCAGCTGACCACGCTGCACATTGACAGGCAACAACAAAAGCCAGCCCACCACAAACAACACTGTGGTGCTGGCAATGGCCAAGCGCTGGTTGCCATCTGTGAGCCACGTAATCAAGCCATAACCCAAAGGCCCCACGATGCTGGCCAGCCGAATGGCAAAGGTCCACAAGCCAAAGAACTCGGCCAAACGATTGGCAGGAATCAACATGCCCGCCATGGCTCTGCCGGTTGACTGACTAGAGCCCATGCAAACACCGGCCAGCGCTGCGGCCCACCAAAAGACTTCTTTGCTGCTGGTGAGTGCCGCCATGATGCACGTGATGCTCCAACCCAACAGGGTGAAAGACAAAGCCAATTTGTGGCCGATTTTGTCTTGCGCATAACCAAATACCAAGGCACCCACCAATGCGGCAATGTTGAGAACAAAAATCAGCACCATGGTTTCTTGGGGCTGAAAGCCGATCACTTGTTCAGCATAGATGGCGGCCAAGGTAATGGCCACGGCCACTCCGCCTTGGTAAGCCACGGCGCAAGCCATCAGCTGCATGAAGTCTTTATAGGCTTTGGCCTCTTGAAATGTTTGGCGCAATTGTTGCCATTGGCTGGTGGCGTGCTCCCTGCTTAACTGAGGCTGTGCATGCTCTTTCAAGAAGACAAATGTGAGCGTGGCTGCGAGTGCATAAATGCCCGCAGTAACCCACATGGTGACAGGCACAAATTGACCAGCGGTTTGCCCTTGCGCTTGCGCCCAAAGCACGTAGGCCAAGCAAATGCCCAAACTCAGCATGCCGCCTAAATAGCCCCACGCCCATCCCCAGCCACTGATGCGGCCCATGGCTTCGGGCTTGGCCAACTCTGGGAGGAAAGCTGCAGTTAGAGATTCACCGTACGAATAAAAAGTGTTGGAGATGACAATGCAAATGATGGCCAACATCACTTGCCCCGGCCCTACCCAAGACAAGCCCGCCGTGCTCACAACGCAAGCCGCTGTGACGAACATGAGCAGTTTTTTCTTGGCCGCATGGCGATCGGCCCACGCCCCCAGGGCCGGCATGGTGAGCATGACAATGGCATAAGACAAGCTAAGGGCACTGGTCCATGCCAATGTGGCCCATTCAGCCTTGTCGGCTACTGCGCCAACAAAGTACGCCGCAAAAACAGCAGTGATCACAACCGTGGTGTAGCCCGAATTGGCAAAGTCGTACATGGCCCGCCCAAACACTTCTCTGCGTTTGACGCCAGGATTGAGCAGGTCGTTGAAGCTCATGGGAAAAATAAGCCTTGATTCAAAAATGAGGCTTTGTGTGGGCTGGGCAGCTCAGTGCAAATGACGAGGCCGGCGACCGCCGCCATGGCCACCTTGAGGGCCGCCACCGTTGCCCCTAGGGGGCTTGCCCAATTCGAGAGAGCTGACCAAATCGTTGAAGCGCGCGGAAAAAAGTTTGTCGATTTCATTCACAACGCCACTCAGCTCAGAGCCATCAAAGTGGCGCTCCATGAGACCCACCACATCTTGGACCAGCAAGTCGCGCTGCGCTTGCATAATGGCTGCAGGATCGGGGCCAACAAACACAATGAGGAAGTCGTCGCGCGATTCGGTTCCGCGAGATTCTTCATCGTCGTCAAATTCAGTGTCGTAGAAAGTAATTTCGAGCTGCGCGCCAGCCGCAGAAACTTCATTGATGTTCATGCACAAGTCGTCAAGCACTTGTCGGAAGTCGTCATTGCCACGCACTGTCCAGCAAAGTTGAAGCTTGTGATCGGCTGCTTCAAATCGGATGCCGGGCTCTTCTTCGTAAAGACTTTGGGCGCCTTCCGTGAGGGACCTGGCACCTGCGTATTTCCAAAGCGGCTTGGTGGCTTCTTGAAGGGCTTTGAAGTCGACATCGTCACGCAACACGACTTCACCATGAACATGAATTTCAAAGGGAGTGCTGAAAGATGTCATGGCTGTCTACTTAAGGTCGGTGGTGCCCCGAGCCGGAATCGAACCGGCACGCCCGTTATTCACGAAAGCGGCGGATTTTAAGTCCGATGTGTCTACCAATTTCACCACCGGGGCTAAAGCTCTATTGTGCCTTTAACTTGAGCTTTTTGACATTAAAAAGCCCTCGTGCGAGGGCTTTTGTTGAGGCCAAAGCAAATACTTGGCTCTCAATGATCACAAAGGCATTAACCGCCTTTTTTGGCGCGCTTGCCTGGGTTTTTCTTGCTGCGTGTGGCAACGCCGCGCTCTAAGCTCACGCGTTGACCGCGGCCGCTGGTGGGCAATGTGACGCCAGGCAGTGGCTTCAAGGGGGGTGTGAATTTGCGGTCGGCTTCGGTAACGATCTTATTGCCCATCAGTGGCTCCAGGAAAAAAAGTTCAAGGCGATATTAAGCCACAGATTCGAGGCCACTTAGGCTAAAGCTCCAAAATTAGCCTTCAATCGTTCGTGCCATCTCGAGCCTGGCTGAGGGATCTTAGACTTCTAACCTTGGAGAAGGTGATCACAATGGCTTGAACACCGAAGCCAGTCACCACGACCAACAGGCTGGTCAGATCTGAGCCCATTTCGCCAACAAAGCCACCAAGCAAGGCCCCGATCGGCCTTGCGCCAGTGCCTGCCACCATGTTGATGGCAGTTACTCGGCCCATCATGTTGTTGGGCGTCACACTTTGGCGCAATGTGGTGGAGGTAATGGTCCAGATGATGGGGCCAAAGCCAAACAAGAAGTAAGACAAAGCGGCCACGCCAACATAAGGCGCCCAGACACTCAAGGCCATCACACTGGCCGCCAGCACGGAGAAAAAAGGACCCAACAAAATAGCCACACCAAATGGCATCATTGAAACCACGCGCGAAGCCAGCAAAGAGCCCATCACCATGCCCACGCCATAACAGGCCAATGTCAAACCGACCTCACTGGGATTCATGCCAATGGTGCGTATGGCATAAGGCACATAAATGGCTTGAAGCACAAACCACGAAATATTCCATGCCACTGATGTCAGCAGAATGGGCCGCATGAGAGAGTGCGTCCACACAAAATGGGCACCCTCCTTGATTTCCAGCCATGGGTGGCGATCGGGTGCGGCTTGGCGAATCGGCTCTTGTATTTGCCTGAGAAATCCAAGCGCTGCCAGAGACAACATCAAAGACAAACCGAAGGATGTTGAACCCCCCAACCATGCAATCAAAGCACCCGCTAGGGCAGGCCCACCCGCAAAGGCCATGCTGCGAGCCAACTCCAGCCGTCCATTGGCTTGTGCCAAATGTTGGCTCTCCACCAAAGCGGGCACCAAGGATGGTGCACTCACACTGAACCCCACTGTGCCCACAGCCGCCACAAATCCCACACAAGCCAACAAGGGCACACTGATGTGGTTGAGCAACATGGCCGCAATGAGCACAATCAGTGCACCCACGCGCAACCACTCTGACAAGAGCATGAGTTTCTTGCGAGACATGCGGTCGGCCAGCAAGCCCAAAGGAATGGACAGCAATAAGAATGGCAGTGATTGGACTGCGGCAATGACGCCGATCTCCCCCGGCCCTGCTTGCAGCAAAAGCACCGCCACAATAGGCACTGCCGCCAAGGTCAGTTGCTCAGCCGACTGGGCCATCAAATTGGAGAACGCCAGCTTGTGAAAAGCTGGCGGCAATGCATTGGAATGTGAACTCATTGACGCAATACTAACAAGAGATTTGTCTGGTATCTTCAACTTTTCATGTTCCCCCGTTTTGCATCAATGCCATGAGCCTTCAATCTGTCAAAGACTTCTTTGCTGCGCGTCAAATCGACATCGACATCATCGAGCTGCCCGTGAGCACGGCCACTGTTGCTTTGGCAGCTGTTGCCCATGGGGTTGAACCGGGTCAAATTGCCAAGACACTGGCCTTTAAATTGAACGACGGCAGAGTGGTGCTGGTGGTGGCCAAAGGTGACGCGCGCATAGACAACAAAAAATTCAAGGACGCGTTTGGCAAAGGGAAAATGCTTGGACTCGATGAGGTGGCTGACATCACAGGCCATCCGGTTGGCGGCGTTTGCCCGTTTGGTCTGGCTTCGCCTTTGCCCATTTACTTGGATGTTTCTTTGAAGATCTACAAAGAGGTCATACCTGCGGCAGGCTCTGTCAACAGTGCGGTTCGCATCAGCCCAGAAAAAATGGCAGACATGACCCAAGCTAAATGGGTGGATGTCTGCCAATCACAATGAGAGCCTGAAGTGATCAGGCCTCAAAAGCGGTAGCGCTCAGAATATTCTTATTCGCCTTTGTTGGAAGAGAAAAAATCAAACACAGCCAAGCTCAGACCACCCATCAAAATCAGTGTGATGTCCAATTGTGGAAGTTTAAAGATATAGGGGAGCAAGAAAGCAGCCATCAATGTGAGGCCGATAAAGCCGGTAAGGCGTTGGAAGGATTTCATGCCGTGTTCCTTTTGATAAATTCAGAGACAAGCCATCGCGAAGAGCGCAGCAAGCGAGCATCGTTTTGGTAAGAGCCAACCGCCTGGACCCCCAAGGGCAAACCATTGGACAAGGTCAGTAGTGGCAAATTCACACTGGGCAAACCAGCAAAGCTCCAGACAGTTTGCATGATTGGATTGCCAGTGGACTTGAGGCTGTGGGGGGCCGTTCCTAAAGCCGCCGGACACAAAATAGCGTCGTATGTGGCAAAGTACTCGTCAAATGCATTCATAACGTGGAACATGCGGTCTTTGGCAATGAGGTAATTGGTACCTGACATCGTCATGGATTTTTCGACGCGGGTACGCAGCGGCTCACTCAGTAGCTCACGGTGATGCAGCCACTCTTTTTGCAGGCAAACGCCAAGCTCAATTTCGTTAACTGTGACCAACCAAGTCGCCACTTGCTTGACGATGTCTGGTAGTTGCACAACTTCAACGTCATCGCCCATGTGGGCCACGAAGGCCTCATAGGCTTCACGCGCTTCAGGCTCAACATCATCCCACCAAGGGGTTTTGACAAAGCAAAACTTGGGCGACAAGGGAGGCTCAGACACCGCTACATCGTAGAGTCTGCGTGGACTTTGCCGTGCACTGGCGCTGTCGTGACCGTCGTCACCCGACATGATTTCGGTGACTTTGGCAATGTCCTCTAGGTTACGTGCAAAGACACCAATTTCGTCCAAAGAAGGCGACTGGTCCAAAACACCCGTTCGGGGCAACAGTCCACGCGAGGGTTTGAGGGCGTAAACACCACAAAACGAAGCAGGCCGAATGACGGAGCCATTGGTCTGGGTACCCAGAGCCACCGGCACCATGCCCGCAGCCACCGCTGCAGCAGAGCCACTGGACGAACCGCCTGGGGTGTGTGCCAGGTTGTGTGGGTTGCATGTGGGACCAGGATGGGTGGTAGCGAATTCGGTGGTAACAGTCTTGCCGAAAATGACCGCCCCTGCAGCACGCAAGCGGGACACCACTGTTGCGTCGCCCACAGAATAACGTCCCGCATGGATGGGGCTGCCGTATTCAGTGGGGAAATCCATGGTGTCAATGATGTCCTTGACACCCACCGGCACGCCGAACAAGGGGCCAGGCAAGTGACCTGCCGCACGGTCACGCTGCAGGTTGTCCGCTTGCAACGCCACCACTCGGTCATCGCGGTGCGCAAATGCGTGGATGGCAAGGTCTGCACCATCCACAAAGCGCCCGAGTTTGGTCATGAACTCTGGCACCGTTTCCTGGCCACTCAGCAAGTGCTCATGCACTTCCAAAGCGGTCAGGTCGGACACATTTTTCGTTGGCTCAGTCATCAGTTCGATTTGAAGAAGTCGGGGTTGACCACCGACTCGTCGTTGGGGTCCCGTTCCATCTCAACCGACTGGTTGAAGAACTGGTCTGGCAAATAGCTGACCATGGCAGGGAAGACATAAGTCATGGCCAGTGTGAACAAAATGATGTAAACAAAAGGCATGCACCCGCTGAAGATGGTGTTCAATTGCAGACTCTTAGGTGCAACCCCTTTGAGGTAATAGGCCGACATGGCCATGGGCGGGGTCAAGAAAGCGGTCTGCAGGTTCACTGCGATCAAGATGCCAAACAAGATGGGGTCGATGTTGTACAAAGGCAGCAAAGGCAGGAAAATGGGCACGAAGATGATGATGATCTCGCTCCACTCCAAAGGCCATCCCAAGATGAAAATCAAGAACTGGGACAATAGCAAGAACTGCAAAGGCGACAGGTCTAATGCCAGCATGAAGTCCTTGACCAAATGCTCACCGCCTAAGTAACCAAAAACGGATGCGAAAGTGGCTGAACCGACAAAAAGGAAACAAACCATGGCCGAGGTGCGAGCCGTGAGGTAAACCGACTCACGCAGTCGCTGCCAAGTAAAGGCGCGGTAAACGATGGCCAAAATGATGCCACCCAAAACGCCCATAGCAGCCGCTTCGCTGGGTGTGGCCAAACCAAACAAAATGGAGCCCAACACCGACATGATCAAGACGGCCAAAGGCACAAAGGCCTTTAACACCATGACAATGCTATCCCAGACGGAGTAATCGTATACATCTTTGGGCTTGGGGCACAAAGAGGGGTTGAGCGTGGCACGCACAATGATGTACAAGAGGTACAGAAAAGCCAATGTGAAGCCAGGGATGATGGCCGCAGCGTACATCTTGACCACCGAAACGCTGGCTGTGGCCGCGTACACAATGAGCAAGATGGAGGGTGGAATCAAGATGCCCAAAGTGCCACCTGCCGTGATCACACCACTGGCCAGTTTTTCGTCATAACCGGCTTTGAGCATCGCTGGCAAGGCAATCAGTCCCATCAAGGCCACCACAGCGCCCACAATGCCGGTGGCTGTCGCAAAAAGCGTACAAGTAACCAAGGCAGCCACAGCCATAGAGCCAGGAACGCCTCGCAAGCCAACCTGCAAACTCAAAAACAACCTATCTAGGATGTTGGCACGCTCAATGATGTAACCCATGAACAAAAACAAGGGTATCGATATGAGGACATCGTTGTTCATCACACTGAAGGTATTTTGTGTGAAGAGGTACAAAATACGGTTGTCCCATATCAATTGGTCGGGCGTGAAATAGGCGTAGAAACCAAAGCCCATGCCCATGGCCATCATGGTAAAGGCAATTGGGAATCCGAAAAAAATAAATACAATGAAGAGCCCCAGCATTAGGAGGGCGACAAACGGATCACTCATGATGATTCTTTCTCAGCGTGTTGTTGAATCAACACTTGTTCAAGTTCTTCGACATCGCTGCCGCGCGACAACCACTCGCCAGTACGGATACATAACAGACAGCGCATGACTTCAGCCGTGCCCGCAATGAGAAGCGTAATGCCAGCTACAAAAATGATGGACTTCAGGGGCCAAACGGGCACGCCTGCTGGGCTGTTTACGCTGGACTCCAAAATGCGAATGCTTTCGTAAGCGTATTGGCCACCGGTGAACACCATGGCAAAAATGCCTGGAAAGAAAAACAAGAAATACAAGGCCAAATCTACTTTGGCTTGTGTGCGATTAGACCAGTTGCGATAAAAGAAGTCGCCTCGCACATGCGAGTTGCGCGAGAGGGCGTAAGCGCCCGACATCATGAACATGGCACCGTACAACATGTAGCTCATGTCGAACGCCCAAACGGTGGGGCTATTGAGCACGTAACGCATGAAAACCTCGAAACAGGTAGATGCGGTCAGAATTAATACACACCAAGAAAAGGCGTGACCAATTGACTTGTTGAGGATGTCAATCCTTCGGATCCAAAATTCCATGTGATTTACCCATTTCAGACAAAAAGAAAAGCTGCCGAAACGAATTTCGGCAGCTTTTGTATTTTAAGCCAAGATCAGACTGGCAGCTTGGTTTTCTGAACGTGCTCGTAGGCCATACGGTAGTTGGCTTCGTTCGTGAAATGGTAGAAGCCCACGCGACGTGACCAGGCCTTGAACGAATCGTTCACTTCCTTGAACATGTCGACTTCTTTTTCCAGTTTTGCAGTGACGACGTCCCATGCAGCCAACTGGCCTTTGTAGACATCTGCACTGGTGCGGGAAACCTGCACCTTGTGCTTGACGATGAGCTCCTGCAAATCCTTAGAGTAGTTGTCGTGTGCCAAGGCTGTAGAAGCGGTAGATGCTGCTTCGGCGGCGTACTTCAAGATGGCCTTCAGATCGGCTGGCAAAGCGTTGTACTTGTCTTTGTTGAAGATAATTTCAAAAAATTCTTGGGCTTGGTGGAAAGAACCCATGGAGTAGAACTTCGCCACGTCTTGTGCACCAAAGCGCATGTCGGCTGTAGGGTTGTTGAACTCGAAGGCGTCAATCACACCGCGCTGCATAGCTGGCACAATTTCGCCGCCTGGCAATTGAGCAACGGCCATGCCCATTTCCTGCAACATGTCGGCTGCCAAGCCAATGGTGCGGTACTTGAAGCCTTTCAAGTCAGACGCCTTTTTAGGTGGCGCCTTTTTGAACCAACCCAGAGGCTGAGAGGGCATTGGGAAAGAGAAGACACCAACCACATTCAGGTTCATCTTGGCGACCAATTTGTCCCAAAGTTGCTGGCCACCACCTGCCTGAATCCAGCTCAAACCGATTTCAGGGGTTGCGCCGCTCACAGGGCCTGTGCCAAACAAAGAAGCAGATTTGTTCTTGCCGTACCAGTAACCAGAAACGTGGTGACCACCGTCTAGCACGCCTTTGCTCACGGCATCAATGATTTCAAATGGCTTCACCACAGCGCCGGCTGGCAAATATTCGATTCTCAGGCGGCCACCGGACATTTCATTGACGCGGGTGACGTATTGCTGCGCCATTTCGCTGAAAATTTCGTTGGTGCCCCAAGAGCCTTGCATCTTGAAAACGATAGGCGCTTGAGCTGCGGCAATGAGGGGTGCGCCCATCAAAGGGGCAGCCACGGCGGCTGTAGCAGCCTTGCCAAAGAAACGGCGACGGCTAGCCATTGTGCTTTGGCTGTCGCTTGCTTGTGCGTCTTGCTGAACTCTAGTCATTTTGTCTCCTGTTAATTTAAATCGCGAAAATTTATCAAATATCTAAAACATTATCTATCAGGCTTAAAAGTTGAGCCGCCAGTGATAACCCTATACGGCCTCAAAATTAAGCTTAATTTGTCAAAAAACATTGCCAGCGGCCAATGCGGTAATGTATGCCAATCTGCGGAATAAGATCAAAAATCAATTTATAAACAAAGGATCCACCATGGAAGCTCAAGACACCGCCGAACTCATGGAGCAAAAAGCCCATGGCGACAAAAATCAAAATCGTTCAGCTCTGACCATCTCCATCTTGGCCATGGTCTTGGCCATCGCCAGCTTAGGCGGCTCCAATGCCATGAAAGAGGCCACCCAAGAAAACATCTTGGCAGCCAATGCTTATGCCTTTTACCAAGCCAAAAACATTCGGCAAACTTCGATCAAAGTGGCGGCTGCCGATTTGGAATTGCAGTTGGCGCGCGAGCCCAACATGAATCCCGCTGCCAAGGCCTTGTTTGAAAAGAAAATTGAAGAATACAAAAAAACTTCTGATCGATATGAGTCCGAGCCAGAAACCAAAGAAGGCAAAAAAGAGTTGATGGCTCGCGCCAAAGCTCATGAGGCCACGCGAGATCACGCCATGCAACAAGACCCTTGGTTTGATTACGCAGAAGGCGCTTTGCAAATTGCCATTGTTTTGTTGTCAGTTTCCATTGTGGCTTCCATGCCCGTGCTTTACTGGGCTGGAACAGTCTTGGGCGCACTTGGGTTTCTAAGCACCGTCAACGGCTACTTCTTGTTTTTCTAAATTTTTTCTACACCTTACTCCATGATGTCGTCCTCACTTCAAGAAGCGATTCAATTCATCCAGAAGTGCGAGACACCCTGGTCCCGTGACAACTCAGCGCCCTGGGGCATCCACGAAGCAGATCCCGCGCCCTACAACCGCTTGTATGGTCCTGTGCATGGGCGTGGCCCTGTCTCTGGGGTCATTTTTCAAAAGCACCAGCTGGTAGCGCAATGGGGCGAGCCGCACAAAGCCGATCTCACCTTCAGCGTGGCAAAAACCTATTTGGCTTTGCTGGCTGGCTTGGCCTTTGATCAAGGTCTGATTAAAGACGTTCACACCCCTGTGGTTCAACAGTGTCCAGGCATTGGCTTTGAAGGTGAACGCTTGTCGCGCATCACGTGGCACCACCTTCTGCAACAAACCAGCGAGTGGGAAGGCACTTGTCTTGGCATTCCAGAGCAGGTTGACCGATATCGCTGGCTAACTTACCAAACCGGAGAGGCCGGCGGCACCAAGGGCGACCCTAGACCACTGGGCGAGCCAGGCTCTAGATTTGAATACAACGATGTTCGCATCAATCAACTCTCCTTGGCCTTGCTGCACTTGTTCAAACGCCCTCTGCCAGAGGTTTTTGAAGAGTTTTTCCGCAAACCTCTGGGCTGCTCAGATGAATTTCAATGGGTTGGCTACGAACAAGGTTGGACACAGGTGCAAGGCCAACGCATGATGTCTGTTCCGGGTGGCAGCCATTGGGGCGGCGGTATTTCAATTTCAGCCATGGACCAAGCCCTCATTGGCTTGATGCTCATGGGCAATGGCCTGTACAAAGGCCAACAAATACTTTCAGCCAAGTGGCTGCAAATGATGCAGCAGCCCTGTGATGTAGCGCCCTACTACGGCTACCTCATTTGGCTCAACAAAGATGGTGCATTGTTCAAAGACGCTCCCCGAAGTTCTTGGTTTGCCATTGGCGCCGGTTCTTCCATCACATGGGTCGACCCCCAACTTGAACTGGTTTGCATCTTGCGCTGGATTGATGCAGCCAAAACCAATGACTGCATTGCGCAGATCATGCAGGCTTTGTAGACATCACTTTCAAGCAAAGCGAGGCCAGTTCGTCTTGGCAAATTAACTGGATGGCGTTTTCTTTGGCAAATTTGAGCGCCACCCCAGTTGGCAAGCTCAGGCTGATGCAAGCTGAATACGAAGCCTCTTGCGAAACTTGCATCGCCTTTAAATCGCGCAAAACTTCCACACCCAAAGTGGCCGCCTTCCACCGCTTGCAACTGACCAAAGTCACCCTGCCCAATTTTTCCAACTGCAGGTCTGCCGCATTGGAGTTCAGCTGCGTCACGGTGAATCCCTGCTGAACAAAGGCCTGCTCCATGATGGGCAAAAATTGTTTCCAGGACATCTGGGCCAATTGGTCTAGAGCCATTGATACGCGTTCAGGAGATGGTTTATCGCGCTGGCGCCAAGCAGCAATGATGCCCAGTACGGCGAATGGCAGGGCGCTGAGCATTCCCACAGCACGAAAAGCTTCGGGCAAAAATACACGCGCTAGCAGCATCAAAACTGCAGCGATCAAAAAGCTGTACCACCAAGGTGAGCGCAACAAAATCGCAAACAGCGATTTGTCTGACATTTTAAAATTCATGGATCAAATGGCAAACGAAAATTCATGCGCAGTGAATAGACTTGTTTGCCATCACTGAATTACTTGGCAAACAAGCTGGCAGGATTTGCAAAGGCTTTGAACTCCACCGCATTGCCGCAGGGATCCAAGAAAAACATGGTGGCTTGCTCGCCCACTTGGCCCTTAAAACGAATGTGGGGTTCAATCACAAATTGGGTGCCTGCTTGTTTCAATTTGTCTGCAAGCGCTTCCCACTGCTCCATTTCCATGACCAAGCCAAAGTGCCTGACGGGCACGTTGTCACCATCGACGGCGCTGGTATTGTGATGCCCTGCTTCAGTAGGGCTGAGGTGCGCCACAATTTGATGACCATAAAAGTTGAAGTCGACCCACTCATCGCTGGAGCGGCCTTCCGAGCATCCTAGTAGGTCGCCATAAAAAGCCCTGGCTTTGGCCAAAGAAGTAACGGGGAATGCCAAGTGAAAAGGTTGCATGATGTTCTCTGATCAAATTCAAAAAAGTAATTTTGCCTCAAACCTGGGGGTCTTGATCAAGTCCTGCTCGATGAATCCCTGCCTGACCCATTATTACGAGCTCAAGTTTTCAAGGTCCGATTGAACAGCTCAAGCGTTCGGCCCCACGACAAGTCGGCAGCGGCTTGGTTGAATCTGGGGGTTGAGTTGTTGTGAAAACCGTGCTGAGTGCCTGGGTAAAAATGGGCTTGTGCTTTAACGCCTTGAGCCTGTAATGCACCTTCATAGGCTGGCCATGTCGTGTTGATTCGAGGATCTGTTTCGGCAAAATGCAAAACCAACTCGGCTTTGATTTGGCCCACTTTGTCTGCCGGTGCTGACAATCCATAATAAGGCGCGCCAGCCTGTACGGCATTGCCCAATTCTGCAGCCAAGACATTGGTCATGCCCCCACCCCAGCAAAATCCGGTGATCCCCAATTTGCCTGAAGACAAGGCATGGTTTTTGAGAAACACAGCACCATTGAGCATGTCGGTCTGGAGTTTGGCGGGAGTCAGGCTGTCTTGAAGTCGTTTGCCGTCTTCGTCGTTGCCAGGATAGCCTCCCAATGGGTGAAGCCCATCGGGTGCCAAGGCCAAGAAGCCTGCGGCTGCTAAGCGCCTGGCCACGTCTTCAATGTAAGGATTTAAGCCACGGTTTTCATGAATCACCAACACGGCCGGAAACTGTTTGGCGCTGAGCGATACCGGTTGCACCAAATAGCCCCTCATCTCACCAGAACTTCCGCCTGGGGAAGCATATTTCACATAACTGGCTTTGATGCGCGGGTCGGTGAATGAAATGGTTTGAGCGTTGGCATACCTGGGAAACAAGGCTTGTGCCATGGCCATACCGCCCACCACCGCAGCAGCGGCTTTGGCTAAAAATTCGCGCCGGTCCATGGCGCCATGACAATACTCGTCATACAGGGCATAGATTTTGGGATCGATTTCTTGCGTGGGTGTAGCTTGGACCATGGTGCACTCCTCATTGACATGCATGTTAATGCGAATTGAAGCTTGAAAATGCCTCACTTTCGAAATGATTTGACGATTGTTTATGATGGCCAACGTCATCAACTCCATTGACACCTCAAGTGGCCGCCCCTCCCTCACATTTAGACAAAGTCAACTGCTGGCAGTGCAAACATTTCGCGACGAGTTGGGACCCCAAGATGCCCTACTCCTGCAAGTTGCTTGGCTTTAAATCTCAAATTTTGCCGAGCATTCAAGTGATGAACACGGACGGCCGCCCCTGCCTTGGTTTCGACCCTAAAAACAGCCCCCACAAATTGAAAGCTTGAATCAGCTGAACGCTTTGTCATTGTCACCTTGTTGGGGTTTGTACCCCCACCCGCTTGCTCGGTTGTTCCTAAAATTTGGGGATGAACGAACGCTTACCTCAAATCTCTTATGCTGAATTGCCAGATTCAGTTCGGCCTTTGGCTGATGACATTCTCAAAGTATCCAGTGCCGCACTCGGGGGGCCCTACAACGCACTGCTTCGAAGTCCAGAAATGGCAAGGCGTTGCTTTGATTTTCTAGATTACCTCCGATTCAGAACTAGCGTTAACAAGCGCCTGAATGAGTTTGCCATTTTGATTCAAGCCAGAATATCAAATGCGCAATACGAATGGTGGGCTCACGAAACCATTGCCCGCAAAGCAGGCTTGTCCGATGCGGTCATGAAGGATTTGCAGTTGTGCAAACGCCCCACCAGCATGCAAGAAGACGAACGCTTGGTATATGACTACTGCATTCAATTGAGCTTGAACCACAGAGTGCCAGATGCACTTTGGCAAGAAGCTGTTGACAAAATGGGCGAGCAAGCGGTCATTGATCTCACGGTACTGTCGGGCACTTACGTGATGGTTTCGATGCTTCTCAATGCCACCCAAGTTGGCATTCCAGGTGGCGGCGCATGGCCACTGGAAGTGATTGATCCGATTGAAATCAGACAGCGCTTGCTAGCTTAAATCAACTCATTTTTTCACTGAATTCAAAAGGACACTCACCATGAAATTCACATCCATTCCAACAGGCGCCATGAACGCTAAGCTTTGCAAAGTATTTGCTGCCTTGCTGCTTGGCGCAGCCAGCTGTGTGTCCGCGCAAGACTTTCCAGCCAAGCCCATTACCATGGTCATGCCTTATGCGGCTGGCGGCCCTGGCGACACCATTACCCGACTGTTTGCAGGCTCGATGCAAAAAATACTGGGCCAACAAATATTGGTTGACAACACGTCTGGCGCTTCAGGCAGCATTGGAACAACGAAGGTTGCCAGATCTAGACCAGATGGCTACACCTTGCTCATGATTCATGTGAGCCACGCCACCAATTTGGCCATGTACAAAAATTTAAGTTACCACCCCGTCGATGATTTTGAACCCATTGGCTCTGCCACCAGCGGCCCCATGGTCATTGTGGCGAGAAACGAATTTCCACCCAAAGATTTGAATGAATTTGTAGCCTACCTTAAAACCAATCAAAACAAAGTCAGCCTTGCGCATGCAGGCGTTGGTTCTGCCTCACACTTATGTGGTTTGATGATGATGAATGTGTTGGGCGTCAAACTCAACGAAATTCCCTACAAAGGCACAGGCCCAGCCCTAACTGACTTGATGGGTGGACAGGTCGATATTCTGTGCGATCAAACTTCTGGCACCGTCCCCTCGGTGAAGACCAACAAAATCAAGGCCTATGCAGCGGCCGGCAAAAGCAGATTGCCCTCCTTGCCAGACACGCCGGCCATTGCTGAAGCTGGGGTGAAGGGCTTTGACATCAATATTTCGTTTGGCCTCTATGCACCTAAGGGCACACCCAAACCTGTTTTAGACAAATTAACAGCAGCATTGCAAAAGTCTGTGACCGATCCAGACGTGATCAAGCGTCTCGAAGGTATGGGTGTGTCAGCTGTCAGCGTTGAGCAGGCCACACCCAATGCACTCAGAGCCCATTTGAAAAATGAGATTGAAACCTTGGGTGGTCTGCTGATCAAAGCTGGCGTTCAGGCCAATTGAGCTTGTTGACTTGATTGGAAGGATGGCCACGCATGACAGTCGACAGAAGAAAATGGGTGGTCGGTGCATCATCCCTGCTCATTTCGCCAACTTTATTGGCTCAAACCGAGAGCCATCACGGACATCACGGCACACATCCTCCTCTGCCCAAAGCCAACCCCTCTGCAGAGCCTTACGCCAAACTTCAGGGGGGTGTGCCTCACCACCTAACAGCCGATCAAGAATCACAGCGCTCATTCAATAGCCCCGCCACCAAGGGGCCAGCAGGGCGATGGATCAACCGGGCATCGCTGCCCATCCCTCGCAGTGAAATGGCGTGGGCCACTGAATGGGCAGGCAGGCTTCATGTCATTGGAGGCTATGGCGAAGGTCGTGTCGACAGGGGCTACCACCATGTCTATGAACCGCGCAACGATCAATGGCATTTGGCCGCTCCGTTGCCCAGGGGCGCCAACCATGTCGCGGTTGTTTCTCTTGAAGGCCGCATCTATGCTTTTGGTGGCTTCATAGAGCAAAACCGCAACCCAGACAACCATGCCTATGTGTATGAAGTCTCCCAAGACAAATGGACATCGATTGCACCACTGCCAAGGCCCCGAGGTGCCGCCGCCGCTGTGGCCTTGAATGGCAAGCTGCACCTGATTGGCGGCGCTTCTTCCCCCACGGACGAGCGCGCCAGCGTAGGTTGGCATGAGGTTTACGATCCCAAAACAGACCAATGGTCGCGAAAAAAAGCCCTGCCTGGCGCGCGCGATCATGTAGGCTGTGTCGTTTACAAGGGCCGAATTCACGTCATTGGTGGTCGATTCAACACCTTCGAATACAACACCGACTTGCACCAGGTGTATCTGCCAGAAAGAGATACTTGGGAAAACCTTGCGCCATTGCCAACAGCGCGTTCAGGCCATGGCTTGGTGGTTTACCGTGATCGCCTTTTTGCCATGGGCGGAGAAGGCGGAATCATCAACCGGCCCGGACAACAAACGGTGTTTGGTCAAATGGAAAGTTACGATCCTGCCACCAACACATGGCAATCACATGCAGCCATGCCTATCCCACGCCATGCCGTGGCGGCCGTCACCATCGGTGATTGGATTTATGTGGCGGGTGGTGGTGCTGTATTGGGGGGCAGTGTGCAATCTGCTGTGCATGAGGCGTTTAGTTTGAATTGAATTGAAGTCAATGATGGCATTAAACCGCCATCGCTTGACCATTCAACACCAAGCTCACCTCAGGCGCCAAGGACTGCCCCAAGGCGGCGTGCAAGTAGCAGGTGCGCGCCGACATTTGCATGAGTCGTTCCATCACCTCGTCTGTTTCCTCGGTGTGAACGAACACGTGGGTGTCCAAAGGCTGGGCCTGAGCCACACCCGATTCAATGCGGCAAGGGCTAAGCTGCACCATGCGCAGCGCCCTGACTTTCATATGATGGTGCTCTACGTAGCGCAGCAACTGCGTCATGAAACAAAACGCAATACCTGCATAGGCATGCGCCAGTGCGCTGGGAGCTTGGTCGCCAGTGAGGCGGTCATCGCTTTGAATGGCGAATGCAGAACCGCCCAGCCGGTTGGCCCAAGTAACGCTGTGGCCCAAACCACCCGCCAACTCACTATGACCATGAATGGGAATGTCCACCCGACCCGACTCCCAGCCTGAAGGCGAGGTGGGGTTTTTAACTTCTACAGGTTGGGTTTTGCTCACGATGTCTTGCAACATTTGGGCATTGGCTGAGTTGGCCAGCGGGGTGGGTGCCTGAGACCAAGTTTTGAAGGGGTCATCGACCGTGGCCGTGCTAGAGGCCAATTCGCGCAACGTGACGCGCCGGCCATTAGCGTACAACGCAAAGGTGTTGTGCAAAGGCGTGGTCCATGAAGCCAAAATGGGCGAAGCTGCCACTGCCTGCCGCACCAGGCCCTGCACCTGCTCGGCAGACGCTGAACTTTCAGCCCTAACCTGGAATCGGGGCGCACAGGCATGGCCTACGCCAGTACCTTTGAAAAAAGAGCCCTCGAACATGTAGTCGTTTTCCAGGCTGCTGCTCAAGTTGCTCAGAGTCATGTTCTGAGCATCTGCCATCTCTCTTATGCGTTGCAGCAGATCGGCTTGCAAGCCGGCCGACATGTAGCCCAGCGGAAACGGCGCGAGGTCGGTGCCTTTGAGCGCAGGTCCTTCGTCACTGACCATGCGCCAGCTCGAACCCGCCTGCCCTTCTTTCACCACCGCTTCTTTCTGATGCCCACCCATGGCGCGTGCATGCGTGATGAACACATCTTGGGCGTCATGGACACTCAGCACGCCTGGGCGGCTCTGTCCTGCTTGGGTTTTGAAGCAAAGTGGATAGCCATGGCCATCAATAGAATCGGTGCGGTGAATGCTTTCGGCCATGTTCAAATCTCGCCTGTGTACTCACCGCGAGCGGGGTAATCTTTCTGAATCGCGAAGTCGACGGCTGCAAGCAAATCGCCAAAGGACGGACGCGCGAAAGGCATGGTTTGCGTCGATCCATAGTAGAGGGTTTGATCTGGCTTGATGAGAAAAACCCCAGGCTCGCTGAACAAGGCTGGCTCTTCCAATCCAATCGAAGTTTTGCCCTTGGATGTGCTGATGTACAAGCCCCATTGCCTGGCCAAGCCGAGATCCAAACCGTAGGCAAACTCAATGAAGCGGCCTTGCACCTTATCGGCCATGGCCTGACCCCGTGTGACTTCATCGCTGCTGATGGCAACGATTCGCACACCCCGTTTTTGGAACTCTTCTCCCAAGCGCTCCAACTCCAACAAATATTTGGCGCAAATGGGGCAATGCAGGCCTCGATAAAAAACCAGCAAATCGAAACGCTCGCCCGAGTTTTGACCGCTGACATAGCGACCACCGGAAGTCAAAGCCAAATCAAGCGCAGGCACAGTTTGACGGGGCATCAAAGCAACAGGGTTCATGGCAACTCCAAAATTAAAAAAGATGATCGCATGTTGCTGTACGATTCGTTCAGTAAAATTCTTTTTTTGATGCAAATCGTTCAAATGAACACCCGACTCGATCGTCTCTCCGCTTTGCTTGAAGGCGTCGCACCTGTCTTCAGCGTCATCGAAACGATGGCGCAGTTAAGCGCTTCAGACCACACCGCCCCACAGTTCGACCCCAGCCTGGTGATGGTGATCCATCCATTGGGAACCGAGCATGAATCTCACCCTCATCAACCCACACCGGCGCGCCCAAGCCTGTGGATAGGTCACTTGTCGCACTGGGCCGCTTTGAATGCCAAGCAATTGGCAAAGACAAGGGCGCAAATCTGCATTCGAGCCCAATTGACAGGACCATTAGGTCCCTTGTTAATGGAAGAGTTTGCGCAGCCGACAGACCTGCTTACCGACACCCATGAAACGGCGTTGTCCGTGCCCATGACCCTGATTCAGCAAGAGGTCAGCCACCCTCGTTGCGGCCAACCTGCCCTGCTCAAAAGCGCAGGCGACATTCTTTTCATTGGCATCTTGCGACATCTGGTGGCCAACCCAAACCCAGATCGACCAGGACTTCTGCATGCGCTGTCTGACGTGCGCATTGCCAAGGCTCTCGTGGCCATGCACCAATCACCCCATTTCAATTGGAACTTGTCGGCTTTGGCTCTGGAAGCGGGCATGTCACGCACTTCATTTACCACGGCCTTTAAAAAAGCCATGGACAAAACACCGGGCAAGTATTTGGTGACGCTTCGATTGGCTTTGGCCCAAAGAGCTCTGGAGAGCGGCAAATCAGTGAAAGAAGCCGCCAGAATTTCTGGGTATCGAAACCCTGCATCCATTGCCAGGGCTTTGAAGTCCAATGTCGCTCAAAAGCGCTAGCCGCCAATCTCTAATCGATCACGGCAACATCTGATTCACACCTCTAACGATGGCCGCTGCATCAACACCAAAATAATCACGCAATGCGGCCCGAGTGTCGCTCCGACCAAATCCATCTGTTCCTAAAGTTTTATAAGTTCGACCTTCAGGCACGAAAGCTCTAACGCATTCGGTCACAGCGCAAACATAATCTGAAGCTGCCAATACGGGCCCTTTGCGTTGAGATAGCAAGTTCGTTAGGTAGGGTAACTTGTGAGTACCGTCGTTAGAGCATGCCCGACCATCACGGGCCAACTCACTCCAACTTGTGACACTGATTACCTCGACATCGATACCTTGTGCCAGCAAAGTCTTGGCTGCGATTAGAACTTCTAACAAAATGGCACCCGATCCCATCAAAGTCACACATTGTTTTGGGTTGCCGTTTTGAGGTGTGAAGTTAGCAAATTGATATGCGCCACGCAACACGCCCTTGGCATTTTCCAGTGAGATGTCTGGATTCGCATAGTTCTCATTCATCAAGGTGACGTAATAAAAAACATCGATCTGTTGCTCAACCATTTCACGCATGCCTGCGTCCAAAATGATCGCCAGCTCGCCTGCAAAAGCCGGGTCATACGCTTTGCAATTGGGAATGGTTGCAGCCACCAAATGACTGCTGCCATCTTGATGCTGCAATCCTTCGCCACCCAATGTCGTTCTGCCAGATGTTGCGCCCAACAAAAAGCCTCGGGCTCTTTGATCAGCCGCAGCCCAAATGGCATCGCCCACTCTTTGGAACCCAAACATGGAGTAATAAATATAAAACGGCAACATGGCAAAACCGTGCACGCTGTAGCTGGTGGCTGCGGCGGTCCAACTTGCAAGCGCACCCGCTTCGCTGATGCCCTCCTCCAAAATTTGGCCATCCAATGCTTCCCGGTAACTCAACACAGAGCCAATATCTTCTGGCGCATAGGCTTGCCCGACACTGCTGTAGATTCCCACTTGCTTGAACAGATTGGCCATTCCAAAGGTACGCGCTTCATCTGCCACGATGGGAACCAGGCGTTTTCCCAAAACAGGATCTTTCAACAAGTTAGCCAACATGCGCACAAAAGCCATGGTGGTGCTCATCTCTTTGCCTTCTGCTGCAATCGCAAACTGGGCATATGTCTCTAATGGGGGAACCGGCAAAATCGCGCAATGAGTTTCGCGCTTGGGCATGCTGCCGCCTAGATCTTGGCGATGCTTCAACAGGTATGACATCTCTGCGCTGTCTGGCTCAGGTTTGTAAAACGCCAAACTTTTTGCTTGGTCATCTGTGAGCGGCAAATTGAATCGATTGCGGTATTCAATCAATTCTTGTTCATCAAATTTCTTATGGCTGTGCGTTGTCATCTTTCCTTGGCCGGCGCTGCCCATGCCAAAGCCCTTTTTGGTGTGCGCCAAAATCACAACGGGCTGCCCTTCATGCGCAAGCGCGGCAGCATACGCGGAATAAATTTTCACGACATCATGTCCGCCGCGTTTTAAGCGATCAATTTGCTCGTCGGTCATGCCTTCTGCCAAGCGTTTCAATTCTTCATTTTGTCCGAAGAAATTTTCGCGGTTGTACCGGCCATTCTTTGCAGCAAATGTTTGCATTTGCCCATCCACAGTTTGGGAAAATGCTTTCAGCAAGGCGCCCGTGGTGTCGCGTGCAAACAAGCCGTCCCAGTCACTCCCCCACACCAACTTGATGACCTTCCAGCCAGCGCCAGAAAAAAGTTTTTCCAGCTCATCAATGATTCGCCCATTGCCTCGAACTGGGCCATCTAAGCGCTGCAAATTGCAGTTGACCACCCACACCAAGTTGTCTAGCCGTTCGCGTGCAGCCAAGGTCAGCGCACTCATACTCTCGGGTTCGTCCATCTCACCATCACCAAAAACGCCCCAAACTTTTCGGCCCTCGCATTGCAACAAATTTCGGTGCGTTAAATAGCGCATGAATCGTGCGTGATAGATCGAGCTGATCGGTCCCAGCCCCATCGATCCCGTCGGAAACTGCCAAAAATCAGGCATCAGCCAAGGATGCGGATAACTTGACAGTCCGCGCGCACCGGCTTTGTCCGAATTGATTTCTTGACGGTAATGCAACAAGTCATCTTCCGTTAAACGGCCCTCAAGAAACGCTCGCGCATAAACACCCGGCGCACTGTGTGGCTGAAAAAATACCAAATCGCCCCCGTGTTCTGGGGTGCGAGCGCGAAAGAAATGATGAAAACCAGTTTCAAACAAATCTGCAACGCTCGCATAGCTTGCAATGTGCCCACCTAATTCACCGTAGGCTTGATTGGCGCGAACAACCATGGCCAACGCGTTCCAACGCATGATGGACGTCAAGCGCTCTTCAATTTGAATGTCGCCAAGAAATTCCGGTTGGTCTTCAACAGAAATGGAGTTGGCATAGGGTGTGTTGAGGTCAGGCTGCCAACCGGTCCGGTGCTGCCGCGCAAGCACAGTCAAATTGTTCAAGATTTGATTCACACGCTCTGGCCCCTCATTGGCAAGCAAAGACAACAAGGCGTCTCTCCACTCCGCGGTTTCGTCTGGGTTGGCGTCTTGAGCTAATTGGATGGGGTGTATTGGAGCGTTCATGCACAGAACTTTAATTGCCAAATGACAAAATTAGCTATCAAGTTCACCTACCAAATACTTTATTTAAAGCATAAAATGCCAATAAATTTAAATTAACGGCATATGAATTTAGATAAAACCGATTTACGCATATTGGATCATCTGCAGCGCGACGGAAGTTTGAGCAACGTTGAACTCGCTCGAAAAATTGGTCTTTCGCCATCCCCTTGCCTTACCCGAGTCAAAGCGCTGGAGACTGCAGGCGTGATTGAAAAATATGTGGCACTGGCAAACGCAAGTGCTTTGGGTTTAGGCCTCACCGTTTTTATTTCAATCAGCCTCAAAACCCAAAGCAAAGAAGCTTTAGCAAACTTCGAAGCTCACATTGCCCAACATGATGAAGTGATGGAGTGCTATTTGATGACGGGGGACAGCGACTACTTATTGCGCGTAGCAGTCAAAGACATGCAAGCGCTGGAAAAATTTATATTGGAGCAACTCTCACCCATTCCGGGCGTTGAGAAAATCAGATCCAGCTTTGCACTCAAACAGGTGCGTTACAAAACGGCGCTGCCTTTGGGCTTGGGTTAACTGTCCCATATCACGCTACAAGCTGCAACTAGCAGCTTGCATCATGTTGGCTCATTCAATCACATAGGGCGTTGAATAGGCAGAGAGTATTTTTTCTGCTGCATTTCTATCTGTAGGTGGCGCATTTTTTAAATGCACCGTCATCGCAAGTCCACTGCCACCCGTATTCACGATGTCCAAATTCCATTGGCAAGCCAAGGGTTTCAATGCATTTTCAAATTCGCGCTTGGCTGCATCCATCTGAAGCACATGCTTCATGGGCTTTCCAACAGACGTGAGAGGCAGCTTATCGAGAATCACGATCTCTTTAGGAACAGCAGGACGCTCTGGAATACGCTCGGTTGCGAATGCAAGCAATTCTTCTGCACTGATCTTTGCACCTGGATGCAACTCGACATAAGCAATCGGCAACTCTCCTGCATGGGTGTCGGGTTTTCCAACGGCAGCCGCAATGGCCACCAATGGCGATTGCATGAGCGCTTCTTCAATCAATCCAGGTTCAATGTTGTGACCGCCACGAATAATCAAATCTTTTTGTCTTCCACTGATTCGCAAATAACCGTCGGCATCCAAGCTACCAAGGTCGCCCGTGACAAAAAAACCGTTTTCTAAAAAAGCACCTTTGTTTTGCGATGGATCTAAGTAACCCCCTGCCACGCCTGGACCACCGACCAAGATCATCCCGATTTCATCCATGCCACATTCACGTTCAATTTCACCGCCCTCTTTCATTTTTACAATTCGAATTTTCATGTAGGGCACGCGAATACCCGAACAACGCGTCCGCACTTCACCGTCGCGTGGATCAAGTGATACATGACTGGTGTTTTCGGTGAGGCCGTAACTTTGCAACACCTGCGCGCCGGTGATTTGGGTTAGACGTTCTTGAATGGCTGGCGCCATTGCGGTTGAACCTGTTGCAAAGTAAGGCCGCAATGAAGTGATGTTTTCTGTGGTGGGCGGATTTTTGGCAAGAACGGACAAGGTTGTGGGCACACCCGACACTTGAGTGATGCCAAAGCGTTCGATATAACGCCAATAGTTGGCCATGTAAGTTTTGTCACGCGCACCAAAAATACTGGGTATCACTGCGGTGTTGGCGTTCGCAGTACTGACCAACCCACGCACCAGCAATCCACCGATGTGAAATAGCGGTGTGTCCGATAGAACGACATCATGGCGCGTGAATGCCAAACCATGGTTGGCCGCCCATTGTCGATACACCATGCCGCCGTGCAAGATTTTGACAATTTTGGGATGCCCTGTTGTGCCACCAGAATGCACATAGCATGCAATGGTGTCGCGCTTTGCCGTGGGTCGATCAAAGGTCAATCGATCACCCGGATGTTTTTCAGCTTGCGTTAACAAGTCATGTGCTGCAGGGAGGCTAAAAGCCTCGTGCAGCGTTAAAACTTGAGGCGGATTTTCTATACTTTGAATAGCCGCACTCACATTTTCCCAAATGGAAAATCCAGGCGTTGGGCCTAATGCAATGACCAATTTAACTTTTGCGCGCTGCATCAAGTCACTCAAAGCATGCGCATCCAGCATCCAATTGATGGGGAACAAACGCACAGCAAGCAAGCCACCAATCATGGTTGCAAACAATCCTGGAACAGTGGGTGTGATGACTGCAACGACATCATCGGCACCGAGCCCACTTGCACGCAATAAATTGGCGCATTGAATAGAGCGTCTCTCAAGTTCAGCAAATGTCCATGTTTTCACTTCACCATCGATATTGCCGTTGTGTGTGATGTGCAAGGCAATTCGATGGGGGTCGTCACGGCAACCATCCAACAGATTCAAAGCGAAGTCCCATCGCTTAACGCGCTCTTCGAGGGGAGTTTTTTCGATGGCTTCAATATCGGCCAGATTGCGAAGTGGTTCGTAGTGTTCTTTGATGACACCTGAACTGAAAAGATTTGAATTCATAAAGCCTCAACCAATGCCAAAGTACGTTCTGCCAATCGCACGTTGGCGTAATCAACCATCATTCCCTGGTATTTCACAGCGCCAACTCCCCGCGCCTCGCCTTCGCGAAATGCTGCAATCATGCCGCGTGCGTATTCAATTTCTTCTGCGCTTGGAGAAAAAACCTCGTGCATCACATCCACTTGCGTGGGATGAATCGCCATCTTGCCCACAAACCCCAATTCGCGTGCAATCAAGCATTCTTCCCGCAGCATCTGCGTATCTTTCAGGTTCATAAATACGCCATCCACTATCCACTCAAGCCCCGCGGCGCGTGAATCGACCACCAATTTGCTGCGTGGATAGTTCAATGCCAAACTGCGCGGCGTCCAGCGCCCGCCCAGGTCCACCATGAAGTCTCCTTCTTCGGCACTGGCCAATGCCATGCCACTGACTCGCTTTGAAGACTTGGCGATATCAAATGAATTGCGCAAACCCAAACAAGTTTCAATCATCGGCAGGATCGATAAACTTCCAACGGCGACACCCGCTTTGATTTCAATCTCTTGCAAGGCCTTAGACACTGTTTCAATGTCTTGCGCATCGTCTGCTTTGGGCAATGCAACACCCGCTACGTTGACCAAAGATTGGTTGGCAAGGACGCCCAAATCAGCCAAATAGTCACCCGCACGTGGATTGCTAATTCGCAAATACATGGGCTTTTTTAAACCCAATGCCAATGCCTGCTGAACATTTTTTCTGGCTTCATCTTTTGCATTCAACGGAACAGAATCTTCCAAGTCAAAAATCATCGCATCTGCCGCGCCGAGTTGTGCCTTCGACAATAACTCTGCTCGACTTCCAGGGGCAAACAACAATGTTCGGTACAGTTTTTTTGTTTGGGATGCCATGGTTTATTTTCCCTTCCAAACTGCTGGACGTTTTTCTAAAAATGCCTGTGGGCCTTCTTTGGAGTCTTCTGTGGTGTAAAGAAAAGACGCCATATCTTGCTCTAGTCGCAGACCATCAGCAAGCGTCAAATCGGCGCCTCGATGAATGGCGGCTTTGGCCGATCGCACAGCAACAGGCGCATTCTCCGCCATCATCTCAGCCAACTTCAAAGCTTGTTCAATCAATTCGTTTTGAGGCACCACATATTGAACTAATCCAATGGACAAAGCTTCGGCCGCTGTAACGGTACGACCCGTCAAAATCATATCCAATGCGCGCGCAGTGCCTACACGTCGGGACAAACGTTGGGTACCGCCATTGCCTGGTATCAAACCCCGCTTGACTTCACCAAAAGCAAAACTCGAATGTTCAGCAGCTACAGCGAAGTCGCACAACAAGGTCAATTCAACACCACCACCAATTGCAAGGCCATTAATGGCGGCAATGATGGGCTTGTCGAATGCGGCAATGCCTTCGCCTTGCTCCCAACGATAGCGCTTCATTTCTGCAATGGGAATATTGGCGTTCGTCGCAGCAAACTCACGCAAATCCATGCCTGCTGAAAATGCTTTCTCGCCCGCGCCTGTCAAGATAACCGCGCCGACTTGCGCATCACGCTTGAGTTCATCCAAAGCCGTGCGCAATTCGCCACGCATCTTCATGTTGATGGCGTTCATGGCCTCGGGACGATTGAGTGTCAAGATGGCGACACGACCGCGAAGTTCTTGACTGATTGTTTCAAAAGTATGAATAGTCATAGCACTCTTTTTTTTAAACAAATGTAGAATAACCCAAACACGCCCGTCTCTGTGTAGCGTGCCTTACATCACACATTATGAATTTTGGCAATACAAGTGATCAGGAGCTCATGCTTCAATCTGTACAAACATTGCTTGGCGATGTTTGCACCATGGAATACGCCGCCAAGTGCGATCTCAACTACACACCCCCTAGAGAAGCTTTCAACGCCATGGCTCAAAACGGCTGGCTGGGGCTCATTGCACCCGAGTCATTTGGTGGCGCAGGCGGCTCCCCCACCGATTTGGCCTTGCTTCTAGAAGAAACCGGACATCATTTTGAAGAACTTGGACTGTGGCTCTTCAGAAACTTCACTTATGGTTGCTATGCAATACTCAAGCACGGCACCGAAGAACAAAAACAACGTATCGTGCCCCGCACCGCCAAGGGTGAACTTTCTTTTGCATTTGCTTTGTCTGAACCCGATTCAGGTTCGGATGCTGCAGCGCTCAGAACCCGCGCAGTTGCAGACGGCGACGGGTTCATCATCAATGGTCGCAAGCAGTGGACGTCGGGAATGGATATTTCCGACTACGTGTTGCTAGCCCTTCGCACCAATGACTTGGGCAAAAAACAATTAGGCATCAGTACTTTTTTGGTCGATACCACACTCCCAGGCATCGAAGTTCGCAAGATCCCCACATTGGGTCAACACTCTATTGGCACCACTGAAGTGACATTCACCGACGTGCGCGTCCCCAGCACCGCGTTGCTAGGTCAACTCGATCACGGATGGGCTGTTTGCGAAGATACATTGCGTTATGAACGTCTGTGTTTATCTGCTGTGCGCATTGGTGCGGCGCGACGCGCATTTGAATATGCGTTGGATTACGCCAAAACACGCCACCAATTTGGCAAGCCCATTAGCAGCTTCCAAGTCACGCAACACAAATTTGCAGACATGAAAGTGATGCTAGACACTTCCTTCACCATGATCCGCCGTTATGCTTGGCTCATGGAAAACGGCAAAGCAGAACGCGCCGATACAGCCGTTATCAAGTACTACATCGGCGAGTCATACAAAACAATTGCCGACATGTGTTTGCAAATTTTGGGTGGCTATGGCTACAGCATGGAATACCCCATGCAACGTTTCTTCAGAGACTCACGCCTGGCAACCATTGGTGGCGGGACCTCAGAAATTCAAAAAAATATCATTGCATCCACATTGGGAATTTGAATTTTTGAAGCCATTCGCGTTGTTGCCTACATTTGATTGCGCTTACGCAATCATTTAATCTATGCTAATGCCTGCTGCTTTTGAAACTTCATTCCATTTTTTAAAGTCAGCTGCAATCATCTGACCAAATTCTTCACTCGAATTGGGTTTAGCGTCGCCGCCCATCTTTCGCATCGCGTTTTGATACTCGGGCATTTTTAAAATTTCGTTGAATGCACTTTCGAGTCGCTTCACCATTGCAGGTGGTGTTCCTGCTGGAACTGCTGCGCCCGTCCAGTTGCGCAAAACAATGTCAGGGTAACCCACTTCAATAAAGGTAGGGACATTGGGCAAATCGAGTGCGCGTGTAATGCCTGTCACGGCCAATGCTTTGAGTTTTCCCTCTCGTATTTGGCCGATGGATGCGGACAAATCGGTCATGGCAAACTGAACTTGCCCACTCAAAACAGCCATGCTCATTTCTGCACCACTGCGATAGGGAACGTGGACCATATTGAGCTGCGCCTTGGTTTGAAGCAATTCACCCAACAGATGAGCAGAATTACCGATGCCCGCAGAGCCATAAGAAATTTTTCCAGGATTGGCACGCGCGTAGGTTACAAACTCAGGAATTGTATTTGCTGGAAAAGATGTGCTCGTTACCATCACAGAACAAATATCTGACGTTTGAACAACCGGTGCAAACGATTTGACTGGATCGTAGCCAGGGTTTTTCATGGTTGCGGGTGCAATGGCGTAGGTAGAAACATTTCCAATCAGAATGGTCCTGCCATCAGCCGGAGAAGTAGAAACAAAGCGTGCGCCAATGGCACTGCCCGCCCCAGGTTTGTTTTCGACAATCACTGTTTGTTTGAGTATGGTTTGCAAGTGCGTTGACATCAATCGCGCAACCACATCAGTGGGGCCACCAGGACCATAGGGAACAATCAACTTAATCACATTCGACGTTTGCGCCATCAACACGTTGGGGCTTAAGGCAAAAGCGCCCAATGCGCCGATGAATTGACGTTTTGAAAGTGCTATGGAATTGGATTTTTGATTCACAGGTGTCTCCTCATTGATTTCAAATTAGTATAGGCACCAATGCCATAAAAAGTAAAGTCATCGCTTGGGATTTATGCTCACAAATTGCACCCTACTTACTGCCATAATGCTCTAGTTGCATCGCCCCTTCGCGCACTATGAACACCACCACTGGCCTTCTTCACACCATCGATGACGGTTTGTTAACGATCACAATCAATCGTCCGCATGCTGCCAATGCCATTGATTCAAGCGTTGCTCAAGGCTTGGCCAACTTGGTTCAACAAGCGCAACAAGACTCCTCCATCCATGCGCTTTTGTTAACAGGAACAGGCGATCGCGCATTTTGTGCAGGACGCGACACCAAAGTGCCAGAGGGTGAAGACCCCGTGCAACTCGACATGCAGCGTCGAAACGAACTCTGGACCTACACAGACGCCTTGCTCACATTCGACAAGCCCTTGGTCGTTGCTGCCAACGCTAGCGCCATTGGTGCAGGCTTCATGTTGTGCTTGCATGCCGATCAAGTTTTATCGGTTCCCAATGCAGTCTTTTCTTTGCCAGAAATTAACATCGGCATATCGTCATGGCTCGGACATTGTTTGGTTGCCGAAATAGCGGGCAATGCATTGGCCAATGACATGTCAATCACTGGTCGAAAAGTTGATGCTAACGAAGCATTGTCAAAAGGATTGATTCACACCATTGTGCCCGCATCAACATTGCAAGCAGACGCTGTTGCGCGTGCGCGTTCGCTGATTGCGAAACCACGCCACACATTTCGCGATATCAAGCAATGGATTTTAAAAAGACGACAGCAGTCGGTTGAGATCGCGCGTCAGCGTCATCAAATTAATAATCAGGCTTGAAAACAAGGCGCATTGCCTGGTTCTTTCAATCCGCATAAGAACCCAACCCAATGACACAAAACAAAAAGCCCCTTACGGGGCTATCTTGTTAATTTCAAAAGAGAAATTTGGAGGCGCGGGCCGGAGTCGAACCGACCTACACGGATTTGCAATCCGGTGCATAACCGCTTTGCTACCGCACTTCTCTAGAGAAAACAACAAGATAGCTTTTTTCCATCTGTGTTTTTTTAGGCTGCCTTCAATGATTAAAAGGACAATGGAAGGACAGGATATCAGGACTCACACAGGAGTTCAAAGTGTTTCTG